>JAESFL010000083.1_pt1 | contig 101811 bp, 89 predicted proteins | sample 9269401 | NCBI WGS metagenome assembly JAESFL01 (sample SAMN14506025, study PRJNA617098) | algae metagenome | isolation source: Gloeocapsa sp. UFS-A4-WI-NPMV-4B04 and co-occurring heterotrophs from desert... | place: USA: Utah | collected 2006-10-01 | reverse complement strand
TTGTTCCCGCTCTTCCTGCGTCAGCTTCACTACATGGAGCTTGCGCATCGTGGGCTTCCTGGGCGGGTGAAGAAGTGAACAAGATGCCCAATCATACCCTTCGCTTCTTGCGTGGTCCAGCACTACGGCGCGCGCAGCCCGACCCGGAGCGCAGCGGAGGGGCACGCCCGGAACTGCAGTGCGAGAGTGCGGAAGTGCGAAAGCGACGGCAGATCAGGCCCGCATCCGGCGCGTACACTCCGAATTCCGTCAAGCCCGCGCAACACCGAGCATCCGCCTGAAAACCAAGGTGTTGCGTGAGCCCCACTCACCGATATGTTCAGCTTCGTGCCAAAAACGGACGGCCCGCCGTTTGCCCGGCTGGGAGCCACGCCCGCGCTCGAAAACTTCACGAGGACTGACGCGCATGAGTGCCAACAACGGCCAGCAGCCGAGCGAGCAGGAATCCCGCGACGTCGCCGAGGCGGCGCGCGAGACGGAGTGGACCGCGCCCAGCTTTGTGCGCGAGCTGTTCCTGGGCAACTTCCGGCTGGACCTGATCCATCCGTACCCCCAGCAGACCCCCGAGGACAAGGCCAAGACCGACGCGTACATCGCGAAGCTGCGGCCCATCATCGAGCGGGTGGACAGCGACGAGATCGACCGCACGGGCGAGCTGCCGGAAGACGTGGTGCAGGAGCTGCGCGAGGTGGGCGCGTTCGGCCTCAAGATCCCCGAGGAGTACGGCGGCATCGGGCTGAGCCAGGTGGGCTACGGGCGCACCATCGGCATGGTCACCAGCAAGGACGGCAACCTCACGGCCCTCCTGAGCGCGCACCAGTCCATCGGCGTTCCCCAGCCCGTAAAGCTGTTCGGCACGCCGGAGCAGAAGAAGAAGTACCTGCCCCGCATCGCCAAGGGCGCCATCTCGGCGTTCGCCCTGACGGAAGACGGCGTGGGCTCGGACCCGGCCGCCCTTTCCACCACGGCCACGCCCACCGAGGACGGCAAGTCGTTCGTCATCAACGGCCAGAAGCTGTGGTGCACCAACGGCACCATGGCCGAGCTGCTGGTGGTGATGGCCCGCACGCCGGACAAGATCAAGAACGGCAAGAGCATCCCGCAGATCACGGCGTTCATCGTGGACACCAAGGCGCCGGGCGTGACCATCGCCCAGCGCTGCCGCTTCATGGGCCTCAAGGCCCTGCAGAACGCGGTGATCACGTTCGAGAACGTGGTGGTGCCGCGCGAGGACATCCTGTGGGGCGAGGGCAAGGGACTCAAGCTGGCCCTGATCACGCTCAACACGGGCCGCCTGACGCTGCCCATGAGCGCCGCGTACGGGGCCAAGGCCGCCGTGCAGGTGGCGCGCAAGTGGGCCGCGGAGCGCGTGCAGTGGGGCCAGGCCGTGGGCAAGCACGACGAGGTGGCGCAGATGCTGGGCGGGATGGCGGCGGACGCGTTCGGCCTGGAGGCCATGGCCGAGATGTCCAGCGCCCTGGCCGACCAGGCGCAGAACGACATCCGGCTGGAGGCGGCCATCGCCAAGCTGTGGACGTCGGAGGTGGGCTGGCGGCTCATCGACGACCTGATGCAGATCCGCGGCGGCCGCGGCTACGAGACGGCGGACTCGCTCAAGGCGCGCGGGGAGAAGCCCATCGCCGTGGAGCGGATGATGCGCGACTTCCGCATCAACCGCATCTTCGAGGGCACGTCGGAGATCATGCACCTGTTCATTGCCCGCGAGGCGGTGGACACGCACCTCTCCGTGGCCGGCGACATGATCAAGCCCGGCATTGGCGCGGGGCAAAAGCTCGCGGCCATGGCCAAGGCGGGCATCTGGTACGCCGGCTGGTTCCCCAAGCGGCTGGTGGGCAGCGGCCAGCTTCCGGGCACGTACAGCGAGTTCGGCGCGCTGGCCAAGCACGTGCGCTACGTGGAGCGCACCAGCCGCAAGCTGGCCCGCGAGATGTTCTACGCCATGGGCAAGCACCAGGCGAAGCTGGAGCGCAAGGGCAAGCTGCTGGCGCGCTTCGTGGACATTGGCGCGGAGCTGTACGCCATCAGCTGCGCCTGCGTGCGTGCGCACTCCATGCGCCAGCTGCCGCACGGGCGCGACGCGGTGCGCCTGGCGGACGTGTTCGCCAAGCGGTCGCGCATGCGCATCCGCGCCCTGTTCGCCGAGATCGGCAACAACGCGGACGAGAGCACCTACCGCCTCGCGCAGGACGTGCTCAAGGGCAAGTACGCGTGGATCGAGGACGGTGCCATCCAGGCGTGGCCCGACGAGGGCGAGGGCGCGCCCCCGGCCGGCGGCGCGGGTGCGGCCGGCACGCCGGACAAGCGCGGCAGCCTTTCCGGCGAGCGGGTAGCCACGCAGGTGGGCGCCGGCGCCTGACGCCGGACGGCTGACGGTTTTCGTAGATGGACGGCGGCCCCGCGACGATCGATCGTCGCGGGGCCGCTTGAATTCCGCGCAATGCGCGGAAACGGCTCTCCTCTCTCGTCGGCTTCTCTCCTGGTTCCGTCCGCCGGTCCTGTTATTCCGTGGTTGGCGCTGGCTAAGTTCGTGCTGTGAAGCAAAGGCGCCGTGTCGCGTCGGTTCCTTGGAGGCTCCATGACATGTATGCACTTGCTATCGCACGAGTTATCAATGGGGGATCTGCGCGAGGGCGCCGATATCGAGACCTCTTTCAGCGCGGCAACCAGGCTGCTGGATGACGCCCTCCTGTTCGCATCCCCTCGTCTGGCGCACCGAGGCATCGAGATCATCGATCGGTCCAACCGGTCCGGGTTTGATCGTTCGGGCTATCCCAACTACTTCTGGGAGCATGAGTTCCGGAACAGGAGCGCCCTGGAGAAATGCGTACTGCTGGCAGTGCGGGTAGCGTGGGTCGAACCCACTATGCTTTCGGAACTCCCGGGACAGGTAAACGTCCGTGTGAGGGTGGAGGTGTTCTACCCTGGACAGGCGCCACCGCTGTTCGCCAGCGAACCGTACAATCGTGACGTGCCGCTGGACGCGTGTGCGGGTAGCGGGCTGCTGGAGATGATCGAGGCGGGGTTGCTGGAAGCCGCGGGCTCGCTTCCGGCGGAGTATCGTGACAGAGTTGCGCTCCAGTGAACTCCGGCTCGCGCGCCCCGGAGCAGGTCGGCGCCACGGGCTGAGTCCAGCTCGGCGTCACTTTGGTGGATGGAACGGCGGCCCCGCGACGATCGATCGTCGCGGGGCCGCTTTTCTGTGCGGGGTAATGATCCCGTTCCGGCAGCTCGCGGTACCGCTGGGACGGACGCCGTGGCTTTCCCTGCAATGCCGGTGCGCGTCCACTTGCGCACGCTGACAGCCTGAAATGACATCCCGCGGGCGGACCGTGGCTCTCCCGGCGAGGCCGTACGTCCACATGCGCACATCGACAGCCTGAAATGACATCCCGCGCGCGGATCGTGGCCCCCCGGCGAGGTCGTGCGCGTCCACTTGCGCACATCGACAGCCTGAAATGACATCAATCACGGTCCGCTTGTCTAACCGGAACGTCTTGACCGTTCGGCACCGGTTGGACGAGCTTTCCCCATCGAATTCTTCTCCCACCCACTATCCGCACCGCGCCGTTCATGGCTGATCCACGCACCCTGGAAAGCTTCAGACGCGCACTCGCACAGACATCAGCGAACGACCTGCAGATCCTCCGCACGCAGTATTCGGCGCCCGGCCATCGGATGACGACGCGCGAGCTCGCGGCAGCGCTCGGCGTGGGCGAGCCCGGCAGCGGGAACCTGGCCTATGGGACGATGGCCAAACGCATGGCCGAGCGGATCGGCTTCACGCCCGAACGCATCGTGCGCACCGGTTCCCGGCCGGAGGGCGATCCGATGTGGTGGAGCGCATGCTCGTCCGGCGTCCGCAACGGCGACGAATTCGCGTGGGTGATGCTCCGCGCCCTGGCGCAGGCGCTCGAAGAGGGCGGATACGTTCGGCCCCGCCAGCGCCGCGGCATCCCGGACGGAATCACAACGCTGGACGTGCTCGACGCGCTGGGCGACCTCGAGCGGGGAATCGACCACCCGTTCGGTCCTTCGACCGGGTACGACCTGCTGTTCAAGGGAAAGCGGTTCCCTCCCAAGGCGGTGGTTGGGCTGGCGGCGCGGCGGATCATGGGTGAGACCCTGCGCCCAGAGGACTTTACCGGCGGCAGAAGCTCCAAGTCCTTTTGCATCCTGGAGCAGGCGGGGTTCTCCATCGTCACCAAGGCGGACGTGGATCCCTTTCCGGACGAGGTGCCGGACGCGGGCGAGTACGCGGAGGGAGCCCTGCGCCAAGTGGTGGTGAACCGCTATGAGCGCGATCCCACTGCACGCCAGGCCTGCATCGCGCACTACGGAGCCAGCTGCGGGGTGTGCGGATTCGAGTTCAGGGAGAGCTACGGCCCCATCGGCGAGGGATTCATCCACGTGCACCACCTTGTTCCGCTCGCGAACATTGGGGCCGAGTACGTGGTGAACCCGGTGCGGGACCTCAGGCCCGTTTGCCCGAACTGCCACGCGATGCTCCACAAGCGAAATCCACCCTTCGGCATCGATGAACTGCGGGAGCTCATCGCCCTGAACCGGACGGCGTAGGCCCGTATCGCGTACCTTCGGCCACGGATGCACGACGCCCCGCGACAGGGATCTGTCTCGGGGCGCCGCATTTCCATCCACCCGCTCAGCAGATGGCGCCGCACGCGGTGCAGCCCGCATCCGTGCACATGCTTTCGCCGCAGGTGTAGCCCCAGGTAAAGTCGGCGCACTCGGTCTGCCCGGGACAGTCCGTGGCCCCGCCAGTGGCGCAGATGGAGGTAAGGCCGGTGTCGGGACCCTCCTGCGCGTTCACCGTGCCGCGGATCCGCACCGGCTCCGCGGGGGCGAACGAATGGAGGGCGAGGTGGAGCGCGACCGGGGCGAGCCACTGCCCGCGAGCCGTCCGGCGGGTTCGTGGAGTTCCCTGGCGGGGCACCAGCGCGCCCGCGGGGTGCGCAGCGGCTTGCCACGGTGCTCGCACGGTGCACCGTACAGCGACGCGACGTGGTGCCAGATGGCGCTCGGCACGTCCTCCACCCGGCCCGTGAAGAGCGCATAGCCCTTCACGGCGTGCTGGAACGCGCGGTCCAGGAGATCGGCTCCGTCCAGCAGGGGCGGGACGGGAGGCAGGCCGCGGCGAATTCGCTCCGCGTCCAGCAGTGCATCGGCCCGTGCGGGATTGGTGCGGGACAGCGCGTTCGCTTGATGGACGACGGCCCACTCGTCATCGTCCAGCATCGGGAGATCCATCCTGCAGCGCCAGCACCACAGGACGCGCATCAGTCCGGCGCGTCGGCGTAGAGGTCGTCCAGGTCCGCGGCGGCGAGCTCCACCAGGAAGCCGGCGATGCGCTCGGCGACGGCGTCCAGGAATGCCGCGCCCTTTTCCGGCGTGGCGGCGGACGGGTCGCCCACGCCCGTATCGTCCGTGACCGCCGTCCAGCGGCGCGGAGCCCAGGCCCACCCCTCGCGCAGCCCGGCGATGCGCGCCTTCCGCTCCGCACCGGGCCCCGCCTCGTCCAGTGGGAGCACGAGGTCCGGCGCCACGTGCATCATCACGCTCGTCTCCAGCTCGCCCGCGTGGTCGCCCGGCTGCGCAAAGAACGGCCGCGGATCCACGCAGTTCCACCAGTTGATGGCGCACAGGACGCAGTCCACCCGCGGCTGCAGCTCGCGGATGATGGCGCGGAAGTCGTTTCCGCCGTGGCCGTTGAGGATCACCAGCCGGCGCACCCCCTGCCCCGCCAGCGACTGGACGACGTCGTGCAGGATGGCGAGTTGCGTGGACGGGTTCACGTTCAGGCAGAAGGGGATGTCCAGCTGCCCCGTCTGCACGCCGAAGGGCACGGTGGGGAGCACGGCCACGCGGGCGCCGCGCTCCCAGGCCCGCCGCGCGGACTCGGCGGCCACGGCGTCGCACTGGATGACGTCGGTGGCGTACGGCAGGTGCCAGTTGTGCGCCTCCGTGGCGCCCCACGGCAGCACCGCCACGTCGAACGGCGTGCGGTGCACCGCCTTCCAGTTGGTCTCCGCCAGGATGTAGGGCCGTCCAGCCATCTGCCGATCGGTAAAGTGTTTTCCGGAAATCGCCCGCTCGGTCATCCGCCGGGGATGATGCGGCGCCACCAGGGGCGATCGTCCCGCACGGGGAGAGGGCCGGGAGGCACGTGGGAGCGCACCACGTGCTCCTCCAGCAGTGCGCGCTCCTCCGCCGAGAAGCCCGCGACGCAGATCCACAGCAGCGCGTCCCCCGCCGAGATGCCGCACCGCGCCCGGCCGAACGTCACCTCGCGCGCGGCCGGCGTGCCACCGTCGCCGATGCGCACGAGCAGGTGGTCCGGGCCCAGCTCCGTGTGCACGGGCTCCGCGTCTTCCACGTGGTGGTCACGGTACGCCTCCACCACGCCGCCGGCCGCCCGGCGCGCCCACTCCGCCGGGTCGCAGCAGGGGATGCCCGGCACGCGCTCGGTCGCCGCGGGGGGCGCGGACGGCACGCGGGTGATGGGGCCGGAAAGGACCAGCGTCACGTCCACCAGCGCGGCCGTCCCGGGATGAAAGCCGAGCTCCAGCATGGCGCGCGGGTCGCGGAAGCGCCACCAGAGGCTCACCCCGTGCCCCCCGGCCGCGGGATCGCGGACCATGAGCGGGATGTACGGATCTACCGTGATCTCTAGCGCCCGCTCCGGCGCCGCCCCGTCGACTCGCAGCATCCGCCCCGTCAGTCCGCGGCCGCGTCCATCTCGCGGACGCGGTCCAGCACGGCCACGAAGGTCTCCACGGGCTGCGCGCCGGAAAAGCCGTACTTGCCCTCCAGCACGAAGAACGGCACGCCGTCGATCCCCAGCTCCTTCGCCTGGGCCTGGCTCTCGTCCACCACGCGGCCCAGCTGGTCGCCGCCCAGAAAGCGGGCGATGCGGTCGCGGTCCAGCCCCACCTGCGCGGCCACGTCCGCCAGCACGCCCGTCTTGCCCACGTCGCGCCCGTCCTGGAAGTTGGCGCGGAACAGGGCCTCGGCCATCTCGCGCCCCAGCCCGGCCTCCTGCGCCAGCAGCACCAGCCGGTGCGCGTCGCGGGTGTTGGGTGCGGCGGCGATGCGCGCGAAGTCGAACGCCAGCCCGTCCCCCGCGCCGGCCGCGGCCACGTGCGCGAACATCGCCTTTGCGCGCTCCGCCCCCCCGAACTTGTCGCGCACCACCTCGTCCCAGGGCTTGCCCTCGGGGGGCATGTCGGGCTGCAGCTGAAACGGCCGCCACAACACCTCGGCCTGCACGTCCGGCCGCTGCTCCAGCGCGCGGTACAGCCGCCGCTCGCCGATCCAGCACCACGGGCACACCACGTCGGCCCACACCTCGATCCGCATCACCACGTCCGCTGCTCCGTTTCAGGGCTCCTGGTACCCGTGCACCCGCAGCTCCAGCCGGTAGGCCCGCGGGTCCGCGCCAAAGAACAATCCGCCGTGCCGCACCGACTCGCCCGGCACGTAGTCCAGCGTGGCCCCGCTCGCCTCCACGCTCTCCCCGCCTTCCATCAGCGTGCCCTCCACCGCCACGCCGGCAGCCGTCTCGTGGCCGTGGTTCCAGGCGCTGAAGCGCACCAGCCACAGGCCGCCGGCCTTGAGCACGGTGTCGGCCCGCACGGTGATGGCGGGGGGCGTGCGCGGCCGGGCGACGGCGTCGTACAGCAGGTAGCCCACCACGCACAGCACCAGCAGCGTGCTCACCAGGGCCGCCACCCACTCCCAGCGCGACTTGTGCCCGCCGCCCTCGCCGCCGTCCCGCGCCAGCCGCCCCATCGCATTTTCGCGGAGTTCAGATGATGAGCCGTGCCGACGCCGCGCCCAGCGTGGCGGGAAAACCCAGGACGAGCGTCATCATCAGGTTCGGCGAGAACGCGCCCCCCTGCAGCCGGCCGAACGTCCAGAGAACGTACGCGCTCACGGCCAGCGCCACCACGTATCCCACCACCGTGTTGCGCAGGAACAGGCTCCACCCCGGCGTGCCGTGCGCCACGTCCGGGGTGCCGCGAAAGGCGAACGCGTAGACGAACGCGTGCATCATGGCCAGCGACACGGCCACCAGCGCCAGTCCCTTCCACGGGGTCATCAGGAAGCTGATGAAGATCATCTCCTCCGTGGGCGCCACGTTGATGGCCAGGAACAGGGCCCCCGCGGCCATGATGAAGAGGCGCACCACGAAGCCCTCGTCGTCCTCGCGCTGGCTGCGGGCGGCGCTGCTCCCCGCGAGCTGGCTGTTGGCCAGCACGGCGCCAAAGCTGGCGGGGACGGACTGGATGGCCACCTTGCCCACGACCTCACGCAGCGGCTGCCCCAGGTCCACGATGCCGAACAGCAGCAGGATGCCGAGGGAGGCCGTGAGCCCCACGCCGTACGCGATCATCCCGTCTTCCAGGTCCTCGCGCCAGTTCGCCGTCTCCTCGAAGCCGGAGAAGTAGTCCAGCGCCACGAGCACGGGGATCATCAGGACCATGAAGACCAGGAGCTTCGTCCGCTCCAGGTAGAAGCCCAGCGACCACATCTCCATGGTCATGAGCAGGGGGAGCGAGAACAGCACCGCGCCGCCGAACGCGCGGGCCAGTCCCGTGAAGAACTTGCGGTCGGCGATGCGCTCCGCGTGGGCGGCGGGGGCGCGGGCGGGATGGGGCATGGGATCGGTCACGGGGACCGGGATGCGCAAAAACCGGGCTGTGGGCTTGCCGGGGATGGAAAACCGGATCGTGCACGAAGGCGGGCTCTCTGCACCGGCGGGGCGCCCCTCCCCCAGCCCCCTCCCCGCTCGTTCCTCGCGGAGAGGGGGAGGCCTCACCTCCCCGATGCCTGCCATCCGGCACGCGCTGGGGTGTACACCCCCTCCCGCGCAGTTTGCGGGAGGGGGTGGACGAGCCCGAGCGCGGCCGGGGGAGGGCCCCTCACCTGCCCCGCTCTCCCGCGACCGCCTGCGCGTGGTTGAGCCCCGCAACGAGCGTGGTGCCGCCGATCACGTTGCCCAGCAGCGCGGGGAGCACGAATCCGCCCAGGGCCTGGCCCAGGCCGCGCTCGCCGGCCGCGACCAGGTAGAACGCCTCCACCGCCCCGGCCACCACGTGCGACAGGTGCGCGGCGCCCACCAGCCACGTGACGATCACGATCACCCACACGTGGGCGGTCTTGGCGGCGGGGAGCATCCACACCATCAGCGCGATGAGCCACCCCGCGAAGATGCCGCGCAGCACCACGAGGCCGAACGCCGGCTCCGTGGCCTCGCGCGACAACTCCGTGAACGCGTGCCGCAGCTCGGGCGAGAACACCTCCGTGCGCGCGGCCACCCACGCGAACACCATCGCGCCCGCGAGGTTCGCCAGCAGCACCACGGTCCACAGCCGCGCCACGTTGCCCAGCGTGCGCCGGTCGCGCCGCGCGAGCAGGGGCGTGACGGCCGTGAGCGTGTTCTCCGTGAACAGCTGCTGGCTTCCCAGGATCACGATCAAAAAGCCCACGCTGTAGCCCAGGCTGGTGACCAGCGGCCGCCACTCGGCGTCCGGCAGCCCGTGGCGAAGGGCGCCCTGGGCCACGAGCGAGAGCCCCATGGCCAGCCCCGCCGCCAACCCCGACCACGCCAGCGCGCCCGTGGCGCGCTCCAGCTCGCGCTCACCCTGGCGGCGGATGATCTCGTACGTGGTCTTGGCGCTCAGCGACTGCTCTTCCTCCGCCTGCTTCTCCTCCACTTCGTCGAGTTCCGGGACGAAGCCGGGCTCGTCGTGGCCGTCGGTGGGATGCGGACGCGTCTCGCTCACGGTGCACTCGCTGGCGGATTGGGATCGGAGGGGCTTCCGGAGCCGCGCCCCCCGCGCAAGAGCAGGGCCCGGTCAGGCCGATCGGATGGGAGGGCTGCCGATCCAACTCATCTCCACGGCCCATTGTTGCCTGCCTGGCGGCTGCCGATATTTCTCAGCGCACCAGGCTCCCTCGCTGCAGGTTCCCGCTGAGCGCAACCATCCCGCGCCAGACCAACCGCGAATGACCAAGATCAACCCGTTGCGGATCACCGGTCCTTGGGACGCCGGCTTCACGCTGGACGCTCACACGATCAGTGCAGAATTCCTGGGGTATGACCTGGACGGCCGCGCACAGTTCGATACCGTCCGTTCCGAACTCGGCGAGATGCTGTATCGGCTCAAATACCGCGGCGACCGCGCGGCGAGCATCCCTCTTGCGGCCGTTGCCGCGGAGTTCATCCGGGCTCGACGGCTTCCGGTGGACGTAATCGTGCCGGTGCCGCCGAGCAAGGTCCGCTCGTTTCAGCCCCTGCTGGCAATCGCGTCCAGCTTGGCCAGCGAGCTGCGAGTGGGGTTTGATGCCAGGAGCCTGAGGAAGGTCAAGGAAACCGCCGAACTGAAGAGCGTGGAGGAGATGGCGGAGCGAGAGGCTGCGCTCGAGGGCGCGTTCGATGTCCAGGGGCACGCGCTGACGGGCCGGCGTATCCTTATGCTGGACGATCTCTATCGATCCGGCGCCACCATGAGCGAAGCCGCGCGCACGCTGCGATCCAGGGGTCGTATCGCCTCGCTTGTCGTGCTGGCGCTAACCCGAACGAGGAGCAGGTCATGAACCGGGTCTTTCTTGGAGGCTCGCGCAAGATTTCACGTCTGAACGAGCCGATCCGCACACGGCTGGAAGAAATCGTGCGCCGCGGGATGGCAGTGCTCATCGGCGACGCGAACGGTGCAGACAAGGCGATGCAGCGGCAGCTCGCGGCATTGCAGTACCCTCACGTGACCGTGTACTTCGTGGGAAGTGCTCCCAGGAACAACGAGGGTGCGTGGGAGACTCATCGTGTGGAAACGCCGCCCGGCGCGCGGGGCTTCGACTTCTACTCGGCCAAGGATCGGGTGATGGCCGAGGCGGCCGAGTGCGGCTTGATGTTATGGGACGGCGACAGCCGCGGTACGCTTGCCAACGTTGAGAACCTGACAAAGGGGGGCAAACCCGTGGCCGTCTACGTGGGTCCGCGCCAGCGCTTCATCAATGTTCGCTCTGAGGCAGATATGAACGTGCTCATCGCCGGCGCATTCTCAGGCACCGAACTCCCCGGCGTTGCTGCCGGTGAAGCGCAAACCGCGCTGGCGCTCACGGGTGGAGCGCTCTCAACCCGTGTCGGCACACGCCGCCGGATGGCCTGAACTCGCCAGTTCACCTTCCCGGTGGCGCGCCAAAAGTTCACGCGAATGCGGGTAATGGAGCGTCGGCCATGAGCAAGTGGACGGATCCGGCGGCGTGGGCGCGGCTGGTGAGCGGGGAGGACTGCCCCATCTGCCGCGACGGCGGGCCCACGAACCGGATCGCGGAGCTGGAGGTGTCGTCGCTGGCGCTGGGCGACGGGCCCGCGACGCTGCCGGGCACCTGCGCGCTCTTCTTCCGCCTGCACGCGGTGGAGCTGCACGACCTCTCGGCGCACGAAGGCGCGGCGTTCATGCGCGACGTGCAGCGCGTCTCGCGGGCGCTGCTGGAGGCGACGGGCGCCGTGAAGATGAACTACGAGGTGCACGGCAACACCATCCCGCACCTGCACATGCACTTCTTTCCCCGCTACGCCGGCGACCCGTTCGAGAACGCGCCCATCAACCCGCGCCTCGCGCCGCCCGCCGACAACGCCGCCGAGGTCGCGCGGATCAAGCAGGCCGTCATCGCGGCGCTGGGCGCGCAGCCGTAGCATCCCATCGTCCGCGCATTCCCACCGACCGCCTCATTCCAAAGAGCCATGCCGAATCCCATCGACCCGCATCCCATCCGCCACGTGGAGCCGGCGGACCGGCCCGAGTGGGTGCGGATGCGCTACGCCCTGTGGCCTCACCACACCGTCCAGGAGCACGAGGCCGACGTCGCCGAGATGCCGGGCGAGCACAACCGCGACCTGGCGGCGGTGTTCGTGGCGCCGCGGCCGGAGGGCGGACTCTGCGGATTCCTGGAGATGTCCATCCGCTCGTACGCGGAGGGGTGCGACGGGCCCACGCCGTACGTGGAGGGCTGGTACACGGACCCGGACGTGCGCGGAACGGGCGTGGGCGCGGCGCTGATCACCGCGGCGGAGCGCTGGGCGGCTGGCCGAGGCTTCCGTGAGATGGCGTCGGATGCGCTGCTGGAGAACACCGGCAGCCAGCGGGCGCACCTGGCGCTCGGATTCGAGGAGGTGGAGCGTTCGGTGCACTTCCGCAAATCCATCGGCTGATCCACGCCTCCGCCACAACGAGAGAAACGCGCGATTTCGGCCGCAGCGCGTTTCGCGATATTCTGTCCGCTCGCATCCGGGGCACCACATCGGTGCGCTTCCATCCCGCCGCTGCCGCCACTCCCCCTCCCCGCGGCCCCGCATCATGATTGCGTGCACGAATGCGTAATCGGGAGAAAAATCCATCACCCGTTGCAAGGCAATCACTTACGAATCTCGTGGCGTGTTCAGTACGGATCTGGAGAGATGGGGAGTCGAATTCGGGCACGAATATTCCCGCTTTTTGTCGGCGCCCGGATGTCTCCCTCTCCCTCCGCACCCCATCGAGGCACCATGACCGAGCCACGCACCAACCCGCGGCTGGACGATGACGCACGTTCCCCCCGCAGCCGCATGCCACGCCTCGCCCGGATGCGGTGCGCTGCCGCGCTGATGGGCATCCTGGCCCTGGGCGCGTGCGACGGCGGCGCCGCGCTCCCCACGGGCAAGGCGGACGCCGCATCGCTCACGCTGGCCGGCACCGCGACGCTGGCCTGGGTGGCCCCGACGGGCGTGGCCACCAACCCGGTCACCTTCCGCGCGGACGCCACGGCCGACATCGTCACCATCAAGTACTTCGCGGACGGCACGTACCTGCTGGGCTCCAGCACGGACCGGGCGAACCACTTTCCCGTGACGTACAAGTTCAGCGGCGTGGGCGTGCGGCGCATCTACGTGCGCGGCTACAACTCGGCGGGTACGCAGGTGGCGGGCGCGTACAAGGACTTCACCATCCGCGACCTGATCGCCAACGTGCCGTACTTCTTCCAGTACGCCAACCAGTACGAGCCCGGCGCCACCTGCGCCAACACCACCATGGCGATGCTGCTCAAGTACTACGGCGCCAACTACACCCCGGACCAGATCTACCTGGAGTTCCGCAAGCAGTCGCAGGACGAGTTCAAGTTCGACACGATCTTCAACCGCCTGGCCGCGCGCGCGGGGCTCAAGCAGCGCATCCGCGTGCACATGGAGACGGGCTCCGTGGCGCAGATGGAGGCGGAGCTCAACAAGCAGCGCCCCGTCATCATCCACGGAAAGTTCACCAGCTCCGGCCACGTGATGCTGCTCATCGGCAACGACGGGACGAACTACACGATGAACGACCCGGCGGGCGTGTGGGGGCAGAACCTCTGCAACAGTTCGGGATACGGCGGGTCCGGCGGCGCGGGCGTGCGGTACGGGCGCTACGCCGTGGGCCGGGCCATCACCACGCCCTGGCAGGGCAACTGCACCACGTTCAACCCCAACACGGTGCGCTACCACGAGACGTACCTGGTGCCCTGACGGCGCCGAGGCCGATCCGGGTCGCGCGATCGGCCGATGGTACGCAGCAGAAAGGGCCGGCTCCCGTCGCGGGGCCGGCCCTTTCTCGTTTCATCCGCCGTCGTCCGTCCGGCCGTCGCTCAGTTCGGCTGCCCAGTGCGGACGCCGACGGCGCGGCGGACCTCGGCGGCGAGCGCCTCGGGGGTGCAGGGAAGCGTGAGCACGGACGCGGTGCCGGGCGGGACCCGGCGCGTGTCCGGGTCCAGGCGCGGGTCCGTCGTCAGGCAGACGATGGCGAACCCGCCCGCCGCCGCCTCGGCCGCCAGGTCGTGCAGCCGCCGCCACGTGAGCAGTCCGCACCACCCCACGCTCACCAGCGCGGCCCCCACGGGGTGCACGTGCGCCAGGTGAAGGCACTCGGCCGGGGTAAAGGCGTGGATCACCCGGTAGCCCTCGCGCTCAAGGACGGCGCCGAAGATGGCGTGCACGTCCGTGCCGCCGTCCGCCAGCAGCACGGTGGGCCGGCCGGCATCGGCAGCGGGTTTCTCGGCCCGGGCAGCGAGCCTGGCGCGGACGGCGGGCGGCTCCGCGCGGGCGACGGGCCCGGCAGAGCGGACGCAGGACGCGTGGGTGTGGATGGGCTGGGCGTGCATGGTGGCCTCCCCGGTTGCGCCGAAGTCGCGTGCTGCCCTGTGCCGGCCGGCTGCGGTCGGCGGTGGGCCGCTGAGGCGGCTCCGGGAGATGGCGTTCGGGACCGCCGCATCCCGCGCGGCGCGCCCCTGCATATAGCCTAACCCGTTGACTCTGCTAAGGTTCCCTGCGTCACAAACGGAGCGGAGGCGCGGTCCCGGAAATCCCCGGCGTCCAGCTTTCGTCCAATCTTTGGGCGCGGGGCTTGCGACGGTCTTCCGCCTTCCAAACGGGCACACCGAACGCAGGAGGGGATGGGATGAAGATCCAATTGAGGCCGCTGGACGAGCAGGTGATCGTCATCACGGGGGCGGACAGCGGGATCGGGCTGGCGACGGCGCGCGCGGCGGCCCACGCGGGCGCGGCCGTGGTGCTCAACTCGCGCAACGCCGAGGCGCTGTCGCGCATCGCGGCCGAGCTGCGCACCGAGGGTGCCGCCGTGGCGTGGCACGCGGGCGACGTGGCCAGCCAGGCGTCCATGCGCCAGCTGGCCGAGGTGGCCGTGACGGCGTTCGGGCGCATCGACACGTGGGTCAACAACGCGGGCGTCACCATCTACGGCGAGATCGAGCGCACGCCCATGGACGACGTGCGGCGCCTGTTCGAGACCAACTACTTCGGCGTGGTCAACGGCACCCTGGCCGCGCTTCCGTTCCTTCGCCGCGAGGGCGGCGCCCTCATCAACGTGGGGAGCGTGCTGTCCGGCGTGGCCATCCCCCTGCAGGGGCACTACACGGCCAGCAAGCACGCCGTAAAGGGCTTCACGGACTCGCTGCGCATCGAGCTGGAGCACGCGGGCGACCCCGTGGCGGTCACGCTCATCCGCCCCGCGGCCATCGACACGCCGTACACGGAGCATGCGCACAACCACATGGCGGATGCGGATCCCAACGTGCCGCCCCCCGTCTACGCGCCCGGCGTGGTGGCGCGCGCCATCCTGGACTGCGCCGTCCGTCCCCAGCGCGAGGTGCTCGTGGGCGGCGCCGCCAAGCAGATGGAGATGATGCGCAACACGTCGGACCGGCTGTACGACGGGTACGCCGCGTCCGCCGTGTGGGAGCAGCAGCGCGCGCCGCTGGGCAGCAAGCGGCGCAGCGACGCACTGCATTCGCCGTCCTCCGCCGGCCGCGAGCGCGGCGACTACGACGGCCACGTGATGCGCACCAGCGCGTACACGCATACCAAGCAGCATCCCCTGCAGGCGCTGCTCACGCTGGGGCTGCTGGGCGGCGGCGCGCTCCTGCTCTCCCGCTCCGGCCTGCTCGGCGAGCTGAACGCGGGCGTGCGCACGCGGCTGTTCGGCGGCGGCGACGAGGACGAGACGGATTCCACCATGGCGCGCGCCGACCGCGACATGCGCCACGTGCTGCGCCACCTGAAGCGGCTGGGCGGCAAGCCCATCGAGACGCTGACGCCCGAAGAAGCGCGGATGCAGCCCACGCCCACGCACGCGGTGATGGCCCTGCTGCGCGAGCACGGCACCACGCCCGCGCCGCTCCCCGTCGCGCGCGTGGTGGAGCGCACCATCCCCGGCCCCGGCGGCGAGATCCCCGTCCGCGTGTACACGCCGCACGGCGAGGGGCCGTTCCCCGTCATCGTCTACACGCACGGCGGCGGCTGGGTGATCGCCACCAACGACACCTACGACGCCAGCGCCCGCGGCCTGTGCGACGCCGTGAACGCCATCGTGGTCTCCGTGGAGTACCGCAAGGCGCCGGAGCACCGCTTTCCCGCCGCGCACCAGGACGCGTTCGCGGCCTACCACTGGGTGCTGCAGAACGCGTCCGAGCTGGGCGGCGATTCGTTCCGCGTGGCCGTGGCGGGCGAGAGCGCGGGCGGCAACCTGGCTGTGTCCACGGCCATGCTGGCGCGCGACAACGGAATCCAGCCGCCGGCGCACATCCTGGCGGTGTACCCCATCGCCAGCGGGCGCACGGATTCGCCGTCGTACCTGGAGAACGCGGACGCCAAGCCGCTCAACCGGCCCATGATGGAGTGGTTCTTCAGCCACTACCTGCGGTCGCCGGCGGACCGCGACCACGCGCTCATCTCGCTGGTGAACGCGGACCTGCGCGGCCTGCCGTCCACCACCATCATCACGGCGGAGATCGACCCGCTGCGCTCGGACGGCGAGCGGCTGGCGGAGGCGATGAAGGCCGCCGGCGTGCACGTGGACTACCACACGCACGACGGCGCCACGCACGAGTTCTTCGGCATGGCGAACGTCGTGGGCGACGCGGCCAAGGCGCTCAAGCAGGCCGCCGCCGGCCTCAAGCGCGGCCTCGCCACCCCGGCCATGGCCGAAGCGCGCTGACGGCACCGGCGGACGCCCGCGGGTCCTCCGGGATCCGCGGGCATCCGGCGTTTCGATTTCGATGGATCAAAAACGGACGACGGCGGAGCGAGATGAACGACGAGCAGATGCGAACGTACCGCGAGGCGGCCGAGCAGACCGCGCGCGAGCAGCAGCAGATCCAGGCCGGAATCGACGAGCTGGATCGGAAGCGAAAGGACGAGAAAGACGATTCGGAGGATGCGGACGGCGTGCAGGCCGGCGCCCGCGAGCAGCCGGAGAATCCCATGCCCGACCAGCACCTGCGCAAGCCGGGGCTGGAGGCGGAGATGGAGCTCAAGCCGCGCTACCTGGCCCCGGACTACCTGGGCTCCGAGAAGCTGAAGGACCGCGTAGCCCTGGTCACCGGCGGCGACTCGGGGATCGGGCGGGCCGTGGCCGTGCTCTTTGCGCGCGAGGGGGCGGACGTGTCCATCGTCTACCTGAACGAGCACGAGGACGCGGAAGAGACGAAGGCCGCGGTGGAGAAGGAGGGCCGCCGCTGCATCCTCATCCCCGGCGACGTGCGCGATCCCGCGTTCTGCAAGGACGCCGTGGAACACACGGTGGCCCAGCTGGGCAAGCTGAACGTGCTGGTGAACAACGCCGCCTTCCAGGAGCACGTGGGCTCGCTGGACGAGTTGACGGACGCGCACCTGGACATGACGCTGCGCACCAACGTCTACGGCTACGTGCAGATGGCCCGCGCCGCGCTGCCGCACCTGTCGCGGGGCGACGCCATCGTCAACACGGGCTCGGAGACGGGCCTGTTCGGCGAGGGGTCGCTGCTGGACTACTCGGCCACCAAGGGCGCCATCCACGCCTTCACCATGGCCCTGGCGCAGAACCTGGCCCCGCAGGGCATCCGCGTGAACGTGGTGGCGCCCGGCCCCGTCTGGACGCCCCTGAACCCGGCGGACGCACCGCCGGAGAAGATCACGAAGTTCGGCCAGCAGACGGACATGAAGCGGCCGGCGCAGCCGGAGGAGGTGGCGCCCGCGTTCGTGTTCCTGGCGTCGCCCGTGTGCAGCAGCTACATCACCGGCGCCGTCCTCCCCGTGATGGGCGGCCCCACCGGCTGATCCGGATCGGGATGGGGGATGATGACGACGACGGGGCGGCGCAGATGCGCCGCCCCGCGTTTCTTTTCCCATTCCCACCGTTCGATTTCCTGAGGGAGCGCACGACGGGTCCCCACCCGTGACGGTCCCGTCCGCGCCACCGAAGGATCTGCTCCGCGCGGCATGACGACCGCCCCGTGCACCAGCCTCCGCACGAGCGCCCCCTCCGCTCGCTTAGGCTCGCACCTCCCCCAAAAACCCCTGGGGGAGGTTGAACAGCACTTTCATCCGACTGGGTGTGCGCAGGGCTGAAGGACTCAGAAAGTCAACGGGTGCTTGGCGGATGTGCACGGGGCCGCCAGTCCGCGCAGGCGGACTTCGTGTAGTCGTTGCGGCGAATTCATTCGCTCTGCCCGGTGAGGGCCAAGAGATTTGTCGGCCACGGCTAAGAGATCTGCCCGGCCGGGGCCATCCGCCCGGCCGGAGCCAAGAAAAACGCGGAGCCGCATGTGCGACTCCGCGTCTCCGCGTGAGGCTGCCGTCATCCGGTCAGCCAGCTACTCCAGCCAGTCCATGCGCGGCGGCACGGCGGGCTCGGCAAAGACGCCGTTGCCCAGGAACGACCACGCGTTCATGTTCGCCAGCGCGCTGTAGAAGTAGAACGAAAAGCCGTTCACCCCGTGCTGGCGGCCGATGCGCACCTGCCTGGCGATCTCGTCGCGCCCCAGCCCCGGCAGCACGCCGGCGTACACGTGGCGTCCCGTGGGCCGCATCCCCGCCACGTGGTCGGCGATCATGCAGTCCCAGTCGGGGTTGGGCTCCTGCCCGGCGCGCCGCGGCCGGTAGGAGCAGCGCTCGTCCGCCACGTAGAAGTAGGTCATGGGCACGGCCACGTCCAGGTATCCGCCCTCCGCCCACCCCCACGTGTCCTGAAAGAACTGCGCGATGCCGCTGGACGACGCCGTCCAGCCCAGCCGCGTGCGGTCGTAGATGGGCCACACGGCCGCCGAGAGCGGCACCTTGCGCACGGAGTGGATGCTGTCGTGCGTCTCCTGCACCATGCGGCTCACCAGGTCCCGCCGAAAGCGCGCCCACCCCTGCGGATCGGTGGCCGGGTCGCCCCCGAACGCATCCAGCGACGCCCGGTCCCACCCGAACGCCGCGCCGGGATAGCGGATGCGGTCCAGGTGAATGCCATCCACCTCGTAGCGCCGCACGATGTCCGCCGCCACGCGGGCCAGGTGCGTGCGCACCCCGGCGTGCGCGGGCGAGAGGTACACGTACTCCTCGCCGTTGGGGCACGCCATGGGCCGGCCGGCGCGCGTGTGCATGGCCCACTCGGGGTGGTCGATGAGCACGTGGTTGGGCTGCCCCGGCTCGCTGCGGCGCAGGCCCTGGCAGGTGCTGGAGTTGTTGGATTCCCAGCCGCTGAGCCCGTTGATCCACGCGTGCAGCTGCAGGCCGCGCGAATGCGCCTCGCGGACGGCCACCTCCAGCGGGTCCCAGGTGGGGGTGCCGCCCAGCCGGTCGCACAGCCGCGGCGAGCACGGGTCCAGCTGCGAGCGGTAGCGCGCGTCCCACGGCCCGCGCACCTGGAAGTAGACGATGTTGAAGTTGGCGCGCCGCGCGTTCTCCATCACCTGGCGGATGGTGGCCGCGGAGCCGTAGTCCCAGCGGTTCACCCACAGCGCGCGCCCCTCCTCCATGAGCGCCGGCGCGGAATCGGCCGCGGCGGATGCAGACGTGGCGGAGTCCGGAACCGCCGCCAGGGCCGGCGCGACGAGCTGGGCCGTGGCGACGGCCGCCACCTCCTCGGCCGGGGGGCGCAGGACGGCGCCCGCCGCCACGCCGCCGATGAGCAGCACGGGCGCGGACGTGAGCAGGGCGCGTGTGACGCGTGGATTCATGCGCAAAAGCGTGCGGCCGGGCCCCAGGGGCGCGGCGGGTGATTTCCGACCGGGGTCCGTGATACCGGACGTGTGCGGGGATGATTCTGTTAGCCAGACCGGTGCCACGAAGTTCCATCGGCCGCGCGCGAGGGGGCGGCTGGCACCGGCGTCATCCAATCAAACCAAGATGGCCCCGCGGGGGAAGTGTGTCAAATCGTTGCGGATGAACATCTTGCCTCCGCCGCGCCGTTCTCGTCGTGCGTAGCTGGACAGGGCGTCGTAGGAGATTTTCCGACGGGGGTTGACAGACCGGACGGAGGCGCATAAATTCGTGGCTTGCGAATAAACAGCCGGTGCGAGCCGGTTGGGATACCAGAGTACGCTGAGGACCTGGGAACGCTTTCGCGCCCGGTCCTCTTTTTGTTTTGGGTTCGCAAGCAAACGCTCGTGCGCGGGGAGCGAATGGCCCGCGCAAAGAACAGACGATCGCTGGTCGGAAGCTCCGTACCTCGAGAGTCGGTCAACACACCAGGAAAAGAGTACGAGATGCGCACGACCGGTACTGTCAAGTGGTTCAACGACGCCAAGGGCTTCGGCTTCATCACGCCCGAGAACGGCAGCAAGGATTGCTTCGTTCACCACTCGGCCATCCAGGGCAGCGGCTTCAAGTCGCTCGCCGAGGGTGAGCGCGTGGAGTTCGACGTGGTGCAGGGCCAGAAGGGCCCCGCCGCCGAGAACGTGACGCGCGTCGGCTGAGCCGGCGAGAACCACGTGACGAACGAGGCCGCTCCAGCAATGGAGCGGCCTCGTTTTTTTAGTGCCCAGTTCCCAGTGCCAGGTGATCGCGTTGACGCCGGGGCTCGAGGCGACCTGCGTGGCTCGTCCGCGCCGTTGGTGTCGGCGCAGGCCGACGGTGTGAAGTTGTAGCCGCGATTTCGATCGCTCTCTCTTCCCGCAATCCACGCCTCGCGACTCGCACCAATGCTTCGCGCCAGGCACTTGGCACTAGTCACTTGGCACTTTCCCCAAAACAAACCGGGGCCGCCCTGATCATCAGGGTGGCCCCGCTGGTCCTGCGGTGCGCCGGGTGGTTACGCCGCCGGCGCCACCAGCACGTTGCTCGCGGCCGCGAAGAACGGTCGCGACGCCGGATCCGTAAGCTTGATCTCCAGCAGACGGCTTCCGTCGCCCGTCTTTCCCAGAACCGCCGCCACTACCCCCATGCCGCCCGTGCACAGTACTTCGTCGCCCACCTTGGGCGTCTGCTCCGTCGCGGGCACCCAACCCGGGTGGGTCGTATGGCTCACGAAAAGCTCGTCGTCACGGATGCGCTTGGTGCTGTTGCCCATCGCCATGGCGGTACTCCTGATTCTAGGGATTGTCCGGAGTGGTATCCGGGGGCTGCTCAGGTCTTGTGACGGTACGTAATCCGGCCGCGCGTAAGGTCGTACGGCGAGAGCGACAGGGTCACGCGGTCGCCCACCATCACGCGGATCTTGAACTTGGTCATCTTGCCGGCGCCGTACGCCAGCACGATGTGGCCGTTCTCCAGCTCCACGCGATACTTGCGGTCGGGCAGCACCTCGGTCACATGCCCGTCTACCACGATTCCTTCTTCCTTGGCCAAGCTCCTCTCCTTCTGCACGCGGTGCATTGAATGAATAAAATCCGCGACGCCACGTCAGCGGAACACGGACGGGCACCGCGGGCGGCTCGCAGTCGGGCGCTCCTCCGAGCCCCCGGGCGACACAGTCCCTCTATACCACGCCCAAACGGGGTTGTTCCCCACTCCCCCCACCCGCAGCAAACCTTACGCCGCGGGGCACGGCAGCTTCACGTGCTGCTCCACGAACTTGGCCGGCACCGTGGCGGCCGGCACCCGCACCAGGTCGCGCGGCCACGTCCGCGTGGGGGGCTCGTCGCACCCGTCCTGGCGCGTAACGCGGCGCACCACCACCAGCATGGAATCGCCCACCACGCCCGTCCCCTGCACGGCGATGCTGTCCGCGGGCGAGTCGCGGCGGCCCATGGTCACCCACACCACGTTCTCGCGCGCCCAGTCGAAGCCGGCGGGGAGCGCCGGCCTGGGGCAGTGCTCCGGCAGGCCGAACTGCCAGTAGCCGTTCCAATCCGACGACTCGCGGAACACCTTGCGGATGCTGGCCGGCTGGCACGCCGGGTCCTGCGGCGGCGGCATGGGGATGCGCGCGTCCGCCCCCAGGGCCGACACCCCCGCCGGCAGCGGCGTCGCGGGCTTCTCCTCCTCCCCTCCGCAGGCGGCCAGCAGGGTCACGGCAAGCACGGCGCCCGCCGCGCGAAGGTCGTTCATCCAGGAATGCATTCGGATCGAGAAATCTGTAGCAGGTGGGCCAGCCCGTCCCGTCGCGCAGGATAATCCCCGCCCCGCCGCGCCACAAGGCAGCCGGCGGATCACTCGTCGCCTGCGTGACACACACGGCTTGAGGAATCGATCGAATCGCATCATCATTCCGTTCACTTCACAGTTTGCGGAGGATTCCCGATGAAGGCTCCCGAATCGCGGAAGGCAGCGGCAGACGAAGTTCCTCGCCGAAAGCAGTTGCGGATCCGGCAGGAAAAGATCGACAAGGCCCAGGCCATCCTGGGCACCAGAACGGCCTCCGAGACGATCGAGCGCGCGCTGGACATGATCGTGTTCCAGCAGGAGATGCTCGACGGCCTTGATGGGATGTACGGCGCGGGGGTAGCGAACGTCTTCGACGAGGAGGCAGGCAGCACGAGGTGATCTGATCCGCCGTTCTCCGCGTCCTCCGCGCCTCCGCGTGAGACCCATGCAGTAAATCTCCGCCCCGCCTCGTGATCCGCCCAGCGGGCACTCGCAAAACCTCCGTTCACCTTCCCAAGCGGGGCCCGGAGCCCCATATTCCGGGGAGCAAATCCCACCATCGCGAGCCGGGAGCGATCCCGCCGCAAGTCGTTGGGTATCAAGCCGTTTCGCGATCTTCGCGCACGCCAACCGGGAGCCCGCCAGGCCGATGTCGTTCGTTCATCTGCACTGCCATTCCGAGTACTCGCTGCTGGACGGCGCCAACCGCATTGGCGACCTGATCAAGCGCGCAAAGCACTTCGAGCAGCCCGCCCTGGCCCTCACGGACCACGGGTGCATGTTCGGCGCGTGGGTCTTCCAGGAGCAGGCCAAAAAGGCGGGCCTCAAGCCCATCATCGGCATGGAAGCCTACGTGGCGCCCAACTCGCGCCACGAGAAGACCAAGGCCAAGGGCGAGAAGGGGTACTACCACCTCGTCCTCCTCGCCCGCGACTACCAGGGCTACAAGAACCTTTCCAAGCTGACGTCGCTCGGCTACACGGAAGGCTTCTACGGCAAGCCGCGCATCGACCGCGAGGTGCTGGCCAAGTACTCCGAGGGGCTCATCGTGACCTCGGCCTGCCTGGCGGGCGAGATCGCGCAGCACCTGATGGAGGACCGCTGGGAGCAGGCGCGCGAGGCCGTGGCGTGGCACCAGGAGGTGTTCCGCGACAACTACTACCTGGAGGTCCAGGGGCACGACTCGCAGGGGCAGGACGACCTCAACCGCCGCATCTTCCAGCTGGCGGGGGAGATGTCCGTCCCCATCGTCGCCACCAACGACACGCACTTCCTGCGTGCGGAGGACCACCAGGCGCACGACGTCCTCCTGTGCATCGGCCTGGGCAAGGACTTCTCCGATCCCAACCGGATGAAGTACGACGGGCAGCTGTACTTCAAGAACTCCGACGAGATGGCCGAGCGCTTTCCCGGCCGCCCGGACGTGCTGGAGAACACGCTCAAGATCGCGGACGAGTGCAACTGGTCGTATCCCAAGGGCTACCACGTGCCCGCCTTTCCCGTGGCGGAAGAGGGATACGTAACCGAGGACGAGATGCTGAGCGCCTGGGTGTGGAAGGGCGCGCTCAAACACTACGCCCCCAAGGGCACGCCGGCGGACACGGATCCGAAGACGGTGCTGACCCAGGAGATCGTCGACCGGGTGGAGTACGAGCTGGGCGTCATCACCTCGCTCAACTACTCCGGCTACTTCCTGATCACCGCCGACTTCATCCGCTGGGCCCGCGAGCACGACATCCCCGTGGGGCCGGGGCGTGGATCGGCCGCGGGCAGCATCGTGGCGTACTGCATGGGGATCACGGACTGCTGCCCCATCAAGTTCGACCTGCTGTTCGAGCGCTTTCTGAACCCCGAGCGCGTGTCCATGCCCGACGTGGACGTGGACTTCTGCTTCGAGCGGCGGGGCGAGGTCATCGAGTACGTGCGCGACAAGTACGGCCGCGACGCCGTGGGGCAGATCATCACCTTCGGGACGATGAAGAGCCGCGCCGTGGTCAAGGACGTGGGCCGCACGCTCGGCTTCCTCCCCGCGGAAACCGATCGTCTCGCCAAGCTGATCCCCAACTCCCCCGCCTTCAGCATGACGGTGGAGGAGGCGCGCGAGAAGGTGCCGGAGATCAAGGAGTTGTACGAGAAGGACGACCGCTACCGCCAGCTGCTGGACTACTCGTCCACGCTGGAAGGATTGTCGCGCCACTCGTCCGTACACGCCGCCGGCGTCGTGATCGCCCCCGGCCCCCTGGACGAGTACGTGCCCATCTGCACCCAGAGCACCAAGGGCTCGGGGGGCAACGGCGAGAGCATCATCGTCACCCAGTACGACATGACGTGCCTGGAAAAGGCCGGCATGCTCAAGATGGACTTCCTGGGGCTCAAGACGCTCACGGTGATCTACGACACCGTGGCCGACATCCGCCGGCGCTACGGGGCGCTCAAGCATCCCAGGACGGGGGAGGTCTACGACCGCGCCGAGGACATTCCGCTGGACGACCCGGAGCCGTACGCCATGATGGCCCGCGGCGGCACGGCGGGCGTGTTCCAGTTCGAATCGCAGCTGGCGACGGAAAAGATCCGGCAGATGAAGGCGGACCGGTTCGACGACCTGATCGCCGCCAACGCGCTCCTTCGCCCCGGCCCGCTGGACATGGGGATGGACATGGTGTTCATCCGCCGCAAGCTGGGGCAGGAAGAGGTGAAGTACCCCTTCCCCGAGCTGGAGACGGTGCTGGAGCCCACGCAGGGCGTGATCGTGTACCAGGAGCAGGTGATGCGTATCGTCCAGATCCTGGGCGGCCTGTCGCTGGCCGAGGCCGACGTGCTGCGAAAGGCGGTGGGCAAGAAGGACGCGGAGCTCATCGCCAAGGAGCTGGGCAAGTTCGTGGACAAGGCGGTGGAAAAGGGGTATCCGCGCCAGCAGATCAAGGACCTGGCCGACCAGATCGAGGCGTTTGGCCGCTACGGCTTCAACAAGTCGCACTCCGCCGCGTACTCGCTCGTCGCGTATCAGACGGCGTGGCTCAAGTGCTACTACCCGGCCGAGTTCATGGCCGCGCTCATGTCGTCGGTGGTGGACAAGATCGACGACGTGGTGTCGTACATCGCCCAGTGCCGCGAGATGGGTCGCTTCCTTCCCCGCGTGGGGCGCGAGGGGATCGAGGTGCTGCCCCCGCACGTGAACGAGTCCAACTGGAAGTTCACGGTGGTGGGCGAGGGCGTGGGCCAGATCCGCTTCGGGCTGGGCGCCATCCGCGGCGTGGGCGAGGGGGCCGTGCGCTCCATCATCGCCGCGCGGCTGGCGGAGGGGCCGTTCAAGAGCATGTTCGACCTGCTGAGCCGCGTGGACCTGCGCCTGTGCAACAAGCGGGTGCTGGAGGCGCTCATCTGCGCCGGCGCGCTGGACGGGTTCGACGAGGACGGCGGCCGCAACCAGCTGCTGGCGGGGCTGGACTCGGCGTTCGCCAGCGCCCAGATGATCCAGAAGGAGCGGGACAGCGCGCAGGACTCGTTCTTCGACATGCTGCTGGGCGGCGGCGACGCGGCGCAGGCCACGCTCGTGCAGGCGCCACCCCTCCCCAAGACGGAGAAGTGGACCGAGGGCGAGCGGCTGCAGCGCGAAAAGGAGATCCTGGGCTTCTTCATCAGCGGCCACCCTCTCAACCGCTTTCGCGAGGACGTGGCGCTGTACGAGGGGCGCACCAACACGCAGACGCTCAAGTCGCAGAAGGACGCCAAGATCGAGCTGGCGTGCGTGGTGACGGAGGCGGCGCGGCAGATCAGCAAGAAGGACGGCTCGGAATGGGGCCGTATCACCGTGGAAGACTTTCACGGAACTGCGACGGTGCTTGCGTTCGGCGAGTCGTGGGCTAAATACAAGGACGTGCTCAAGCAGGACGCGCCCGTGGTCATCCGCGGCGCCGTGAGCAACCGCGACCGCGACGAAGAGGATCCGCCCGTGTTCCTGGACGGCGCCGTCTTGCTGGCCAACGTCCGGGAGACGGGCGACGTGGGCGTGCAGATCGAGATCGGCTCCGACGGCCCGTCGCCCGAGGCGCTGCAGTCCGCCCAGCGCATCCTGGCCGAGCACGAGGGCCCCGGCGCGCTGGTGGTGGTGTGGCGCAACGGCGGCACGGAGCAGACGAAGCTGAAGAGCAGGACGCTGAAGGTGGCCCCGCGCGACGAGCTGCTGATGGCCCTGCGCGATGCGCTGGGGCCGGAGCGCGTGAGCCTGCACCGCGACGAGCGCCCGCTGGTGACCGTGCAGCGCGAGGAGCGCTTTCCGCGGCGCGGCGGCGGGGGTGGAGGCGGCGGCGGTGGAGGCGGCGGGTTCAGCATCCACAGCGGCGGGGAGTAGCCCGGGACGGGACGATTCGCCGCGCGGCAGACTGCCCGGCCGGCCCGGTCGAGCCGAGCGAATGAATTCGCCGCAACAACCACACGAAGTCCGCCTGCGCGGACTGTCCGGCACGGGCGGGTGCCACGCCGGCATGAGCTCCGCGGCGGAATGAAGTTCAACCTCCCCCAGGGGGTTTTTGGGGAGGTGCGAGCCTGGGCGAGCGGGGGGGCGCCACGGAACCGACCTCGGCGCACGGCACTTGGCCCGCGACGGGACCTTGTCCGCGCAGGCGGACAGCGTGACGTTGTAGCCGCGATTTCAATCGCTCGTGACGAAGACGGCCCATCCGTCGCAGGACTCGATTCCGGCGTGGCGCCTGGGTCCGCCCTCGGTGGAGAGCCGATGCGGCGGGCATGGCTGGGCCGACGCATCGGAGGAGGACCCGGTTCCGCGCCTGTGACCGGGGGGATCGCCACGGGCCGGGGCACGATTCCGCCCGTCCGGAGCCCCGGCCCTTGCCCGGAGCGTCCGGACACGCCCGATTCCTGCAGGAGAAACGCCGCGGGCAGGCACATCGCCGCGGATATGAACCTGGGTGTCCCGCGTAACGCGGGACCTTGCAACGGAAGCACGATTTGGCAACGGTAGCCCATCTGGACTTCGAGCGCGCCATCGCCGACGTGGAGGAGCAGATCAGCGGCCTCCGCACGCTGGCGCGGGAACGCGGGCTGGACGTAAGCAACGAGATCCTGGCCCTGGAGCGCAAGCTCAACGGCCTCAAGCAGGACACCTTCGCCAACCTCTCCCCCATCGAGCGCGTGCAGGTGGCCCGCCATCCGCGGCGGCCCTACACCCTCGACTACCTGGAGATGGTCTTCACGGACTTCGTGGAGATGCACGGCGACCGGCAGTTCCGCGACGACGCGTCCATGGTGTGCGGGTGGGCGCGGCTCGACGGCGAGCCGGTGATGGTCATCGGCCAGCAGAAGGGCCGGGACATGAAGGAGAACCTGCTGCGCAATTTCGGCATGCCCCACCCGGAGGGCTACCGTAAAGCGCTGCGTTTTATGAAATTAGCAGAGAAGTTCCGCCGCCCCCTCATCACGCTCATCGATACGCCGGGGGCCTACCCCGGCATCGGCGCCGAGGAGCGGGGCCAGGGCGAGGCCATCGCCCGCAACCTGCGCGAGATGGCGGCGCTCCGGATCCCGTCCGTGGCCGTGGTCATCGGCGAGGGGGGATCGGGGGGCGCGCTGGCCATCGGCGTGGCGGACCGCGTGCTCATGCTGGAGAACAGCATCTACAGCGTCATCAGCCCGGAAGGGTGCGCCGCCATCCTGTGGAAGAGCGGCGCGGAGCGCGACAAGGCCGCCCAGGCCATGAAGATCACGGCGGGCGACCTCAAGGGGCTGGGGGTGATCGACGACATCGTCCCCGAGCCCGCGGGGGGCGCGCACAGCAACTGGGAAGACACGGCGGCGGCCCTGCGGGGCGCGCTGCTGCGGCACCTGGGCGAGCTGCGCGACGTGCCGGTGGACGAGCTGCGGCGCGCCCGCTGGGCCAAGTACATGGGGATGGGGGAGTGGCGCGCGGCGCGCTGACCCCCCGCCCGGCAGCAACCTGATTCACGAGCATGCCGCCAGCGGCGTTCCACACGCCGTGGCGTGCGACATAGATGGAGGGACCGTTGGGTCTCGAGCTTCCCGTATTCCAGCCCCTGCCCTCGCCCGCGGAACACGAGTTCCTCACGGAGGTGGGCTTCAAGGGCATGCGCAAGGGGTTCTACCTGTGCGCCGACCCGTCCGTGCGGGTGAACGACTGGGTCGTGGTGGAGGTGGACCGCGGCCGCGACGTGGGCAAGGTGCGCTCCCTGGGCGGCATGGCGCAGAAGAAGTGCGGCAGCGGCGAGGCGCCGGGCCGCATCCTTCGCCGCGCCGACGACGAGGAGATCGCCGCCGTCTACGTGCTGCGCGCCGACGAGGACCGCGTGCGCCGCAAGACGCGCGAGATGGTGGAGCAGCACCAGCTCAAGATGAAGGTGAGCGACGCGGAGTGGCAGTGGGACCGCAACAAGCTCACGATCTTCTTCACGGCCGAGCGGCGGGTGGACTTTCGCCAGCTGGTCCGTGACCTGGCGCGCACCTTTCGCACCCGCATCGAGCTCAAGCAGATCGGCGTGCGCGACGAGGCGGCGCAGCTGGGCGGCGTGGGGCGCTGCGGGCGCGAGCTGTGCTGCAGCACCTGGCTGCGCGAGATCAAGCCCATCTCGCTGCAGCTGGCCAAGGACCAGAGCCTGTCGCTGAACCCGCAGCAGATCAGCGGCACCTGCGGCCGCCTGATGTGCTGCCTGACGTACGAGCACGACGCGTATCTGGCGGCCCGCAAGCGCTTTCCCCGAGAGGGCAAGACCATCCGCACGGCGATGGGCGCCGAGCGGGTGATCTCCATCGACATCTGGCGCAACACGGTCACGCTGCAGGACGAGCAGCGCCAGCGCCGCACGGTGGACGTGGAGCAGCTCAAGGCCGAGACGCTGCCGGCCCCCGCCGCGCCGCCCCGCGAGGGCCCGCGCGCGGACAAGCCGTCGCGCCCCACCCTTCCCAACCCCGCGCAGCCGCAGCGCCCCCCGCGCCGGCCGCGCCGTCAGCCAGAGCCGGAGCCGAGCCCCGAGTGAGCAGCCGATTCTACGTCACCACGGCCATCGACTACGCCAACGGCGACCCGCACCAGGGGCACGCGTTCGAAAAGATCGGCGCCGACGCCATCGCCCGGTACCACCGGCTCACGGGCGACGAGGTGCGCTTCAGCATGGGGATGGACGAGCACGGGCAAAAGGTGGCGCAGGCCGCCGCCGCCCGCGGCATCGATCCGCAGCAGCTGGTGGACGAGCTGTCCGGGCGCTTCGAGGCCATGTGGCGCCGGCTGGGCATCAGCAACGACCGCTGGGTCCGGACCACGCAGGCGCACCACAAGAAGGGCGTCAACGCGCTCATCGAGCGCATCCTGGCGCGCAACCCCGACGACGTCTACGAAAAGACGTACGAGGGGTGGTACTGCGTGGGATGCGAGCTGTTCAAGCGCGACGACGAGATCCAGGACGGCCGCTGCGTCCTGCATCCCACGCGCGAGCTGCAGTGGACGGAGGAGCGCAACTTCTTCTTCCGCCTGTCGCGGTACCAGGACTTCCTGCGCGCGCACTTCGAGGCGAACCCGGGCTTCCTCCTCCCGGTCTCGCGGCGGAACGAGATGCTGGCGCTGATGGACTCGGGGCTGGAGGACATCTCCGTCACCCGCGCGCGGCTGTCCTGGGCCATCCCGTTCCCCAAGCGGACGTCGGACGGGGAGACGCAGGGGACGTGGGTGTGGTTCGACGCGCTGCCCAACTACCTCACGGACACGGGGTTCCCGGACGAGGGGTGGGAGCGGTGGTGGCCGGCACAGCTGCACGTGGTGGGCAAGGACATCGTGCGGCTGCACAGCATCGTCTGGCCGGCCATGCTGCAGTCCGCCGGACTGCCCCTGCCGGAGCGGGTGTGGGGCCACGGCTTCGTGCTGCTGGGCGGCGAAAAGTACAGCAAGAGCAGCCAGCAGGCCCTCGCGGAGGGCGACGGCGCGGATGGGAGCGAGCCGGGTGCAAAGCCGGCGGCGGGGATGGACCTGGGCGAGGTCATCGACCGCTTTGGGCCGGACGCGTTCCGCTACTTCCTCCTCCGCGAGGTGCCGTGGGACGCGGACGGCAACTTCAGCTGGGAGCGGTTCACGGAGCGCTACACGTCGGAGCTGGCGAACGGGCTGGGCAACCTGGCCAGCCGCTCCACGTCCATGCTGGCCAAGTACCGCGACGGCACGGTGCCGGCTACGCCGCTGGAGCCGGACGCGATGATCGCGTCGGCCGTGGAGGCGTACCGCGGGGCGATGGACGCCAACCTGCTGCACGAGGGCGCGGGGGCCGCGTACGAGCTGGTGCGCCACGCCAACGCCGTGGTGGCGGAGCGGCAGCCGTGGAGCGTGGCCAAGGACCCGGCGCGCGCGGACGAGCTGGACCTGACGCTGGCGTCGATGGTGCGGTACCTGGCCGCGGCGGCCGTGATGCTGTCGCCGTTCATGCCCGTGAAGATGATGGACCTGTGGGAGCGCCTGGGCTCCGGCCGCGACGGGCTCCCCTCGCTGGACGAGCTGGCGACGCTGGACGTGTCCGGATGGAAGACGAGCGCCGGCGGCATCCTGTTCCCGCGGCCCGAGGTCGCGGTGAAGGCGTGACGGCGGAACGGCGGAACGGCAGTGCGAGAGTGCGAGAGTGCGAGAGTGCGAAAGTGAAAGAGGGCCCGGCGGGATGCCGGGCCTTCTTTCGTTCAGCCTGCTTCGAGCCTGAGCGGATAAATCCGCCGCTGGGACTGCCATAAGCCCTGTCTCGCGCTGACGCGCGATGCGAACAGGGCTTCAACTGCGTTACGGCGGTTCTTCTCGGGGCGGGCGGGCGCACCACGGCACTCCGCCCGTGCACGACCTGTCGGCGAAGGCCGACATCGCGGGGTCATTGCCGCGAATTCATTCGCCGGGTTCGGGGCCGGTCTCCTCCGCACGATCTCCGACCCCGGCCGGCGACACCCCGCACCGGTGCACATCCTCCGCCCATGCACGGGCCGTCGGCGAAGGCCGACATCACGTTCCCGGTGCCGCGAATTCATTCGCCGGGCAGACCCGGCCGGTGCACACCCTCCGCTGCGCTCTCCACGTGCCGCCCGGAGAATCAGCCCTGCGTATCCGTCCCCGTCTCCGCCCCACCCTTCGCGCGGTGGTAGTGGCGGCGGGCCTTGGCGCGGTTGCCGCACACCTGCATGTCGCACCAGCGGCGGCTGCGGTTGCGGCTCGTATCCAGGTACAGCCAGTCGCAGTTGTCGCCGCAGCATAGGCCCACCCGCCGCAATTCCCCACCCACCAGCAGTTCCGCCGCGTCCCGCACCACCGGCCACAGCACGCGCTCCAGCGCCGCTCCGTCCTCCCACCCCCACGCGTACTCGCCCCCGCCCTGCCGCACGCGCACGTGGCCCATCGTGCGGGCGAGGGCGTCGTTGAGCACGCGCACGTCCGCATCCGCCCCCGCTTCACCCGCGCGGGCGGCGGCGAACAGGCGATAGAGCGCCTCGCGCAGCTCCAGGGCGCGCGCGAACACCTCCGCGGCGTGGGCCGGCTCGGCCTCGGCGGCGGCGAAGAGGGGCGCGGCGGCGGCATGGTCCAGCACGCCCACGCGCAGCGCCCACCACACGAGGTCGGTGTACGCGGCAAGCTTCTCGTCGATGTACGTGTCGTGCGTATCGACGGTATTCACGAAGTCCAGGCACAGCCGGCCGCCGATCACGTTCAGGCCGGCCAGGGGGTTGTCGCGGGTCGTCATCAAAGGCTCCAGGGGCATCGATTCTACTAACCTGTAATCTCGCCCTTGACTGGTTAGATGTCCATCCTTATCATTTACCTAACCGTCAAAATGGATTTTGATGGTGCAACCTGGGATGTGGGGAGGGAGCGATGCACCCGGACGAAGCCGTTCAGTTCGCCATGCAGGACCTGCGCACCCACGCGCCCAACGTCGCGCGGCCGGCGTTACCGTCCCTCGCCATGGAGGCGTGCCGATGATGCGCGGGCAGGCGCTGCGGCTGGGGGCGTACGCATCCACCTCGCTCATCTGGGGATCCACGTACATCGCCATCAAGTGGGCCGTGCAGACGGTGCCGCCCTTCCTGACCGTGGCGCTGCGCTCGCTGGGCGCGGGATTGATCCTGCTGGCGTGGGCGCGCCTGCGCCGGGACGAGGCGCCCACGCGCGCGCAGTGGGTGGCGTCGGTGGGGGCGGGCGCGCTGTACTTCCTGATCGGCCACGGCGGCCTGTTCTGGGCGGAGCAGCGGGTCGCGTCGGGGCCGGCGGCGCTGATGATCGCCACGGAGCACTTCTGGGTCGTGCTGATCGCGTGGATACTCCCGGGCGGCAGGGCGCCGTCCCGCCGCGCGGCGCTGGGCATCGCCATCGGCCTGGTGGGCGTGGGGATCCTCACGCTGGGCGGCAGCCGCGAAGGCGGGCTGGACGCCGTCGGCACGATCGTGCTGCTGGTGGCGGCGGCGGCGTGGGCGGCGGGGTCGATCTACTTCCACGGGGACCGGCGGCCGGCATCGCCCCTCTACGCGTCGGGGACGCCGCTGGTGATGGGCGGCGCGCTGCTGCTGGGCGCCAGCACCGCGGCCGGGGAGATGGGACGGGTGCAGGCGGCGGACTTTACGCCCATCGCCGTCAGCTCGCTGCTGTACCTGATCGTCTTTGGCTCCGTCATCGCGTTCACGGCCTTTACCTGGCTGGTGGAGACGGACGGGCCCAGCCGCGCCGGGAGCTACGCGTACGTGAACCCGTTCGTGGCCGTGATCCTGGGATGGGCGCTGGCGGACGAGGCGCTCACGCCGCGGATGCTCGTCGCCGGCGCGGCCATCGTCCTGGCCGTGGTGCTGATCGTCCGGGGAACGCACGTGCAGGCGCCGTCGCAGCCGCCCGCCCCCGCCACGCCCCGCCGCGCGGGCCGGCTGACGGAGCGCGAAGCATGATCGCCCGCGTCTGGCGCGGCGAGACGCGCGCGGAGGATGGGGACCGCTACGCCGCGTATCTCCGGCGCACCGGCCTGGCGGACGCGCGCGCCACCCCCGGCAACCGAGGCGTGCTCATCCAGCGGCGGGTGGCGAACGGGCGCGCCGAGTTCGTCTTCACGTCGTTCTGGGACTCCATGGATGCGATTCGCGGCTTCGCGGGGGACGACGTGCACGTGGCCCGCTACTATCCCGAGGACCGCGCAATGCTCCTGGCCCTTCCGCCGGACATCGACCACTTCGAGGTCATCGCCGACGAGCGCTGATCCTCCGGACCGAGACAAAGACGGTCAGACGCAGGGCAGCAGAGAAGCAGAGGGACAAAGGCGATCCCCTCTGCTACTCTGCTTGTTTGCGTGCATCTCCTCTTCAAGATACGACGCATAGAATTTCGTATACCGGCACCGCAACAAAATCTTAATGGTGCCAGGAGAATCAAAACTGATACGGATGCAGATTCTGCAATGGATCATGCACTCTGCACCGGCCGGAGCGCATCCCCCGCGTCGTCCGTTCACCCGCAAGCAGATGTGCATCAACCACTTGCGCGCGTGCCGCGGATTGCGGAACGGTCCCTGCCCTTCGGTAGCGGTACACGAGACAACAACCGGGGATCGGGCGGGGGCGAGGCGCCGTGGCCGGGAGGTGGAGAGCACGTATGAGGTTACGCCTCATGCGTTTGCTTGACACCCCCGTACACGGGGAGTAACTTCGCTCGCTCCAATACCGATATCGAACATCCAACCCGGCACGCGAACGTCGGTCTTGTTCGCGTGATTCCGTCACCAGGCCATCGCAGTATCCAAATGTCCAAATCCCGCTGGACGCTCATGCTCGTCCCGCACGACAACGAGCGCGTCCGCTCGTTCCAGGTGTCGGGCAAGAGCATTCGCACCGCCCTTTCCCTGGTGCTCACGACCGCGCTGCTGCTGGGAACGTTCAGCATCGCGTTCTTCATGAAGCAGGGCCAGCACGTGCAGAACTCCAGCCTCCGCAAGGAGAACGAGGCGCTGGCGGCCGAGGTGGACCAGATGCGCGAGCAGATGGAGGAGCTGGACCGCTCCATCGCCTCGCTCACGGAAAAGGACGAGCAGCTGCGGGTGGTGGCGGGGCTGCCGGAGATCGACTCGGACGTGCGCCGCGTGGGCGTGGGCGGACCGGGCACCCGGGGGGTTTCGGCCACGCTGGCCCGGCTGAACCCGTCCGTGGGCGCCAAGGTGGAGAGCGGACAGCAGGACCTGGGCGCGCTGCTGCGCCGCGCCTCGCTGCTCCGCACCAGCATGGACGAGGCGACGCACCAACTGCAGCGCAACCGCGACCGCATGGCCTCCGTCCCCACCATCCTCCCCGCCAACGGCCACCTTTCCTCGCTGTTCAGCGGCAGCCGGTATCACCCGGTGCTGCGCGTCTCCCGTCCGCACAAGGGCATCGACATCGCCGCGCGCGTGGGCGAGCCCATCCTGGCCGCCGCCAAGGGCCGCGTCGTGTTCGCGGGCCACCGCAGCAACGGCTACGGCAACATGGTGGAGATCGACCACGGCCACGGCTTCATCACGCGCTACGCCCACGCCTCACGGCTGCACGTGCGCTCGGGGCAGACGGTGGATCGCGGCTTCCGCATCGCCGACGTGGGCGCAACGGGGCTCGTGAGCGGCCCGCACCTGCACTACGAGGTGGAGCAGAACGGCCGCCAGGTGGATCCCATGAACTTCGTGATCGGCGACGCCCTGCCCTGACGCGCGGGATCGCGACCGGCAGGGGGCGGCGATCTGCAGAGGATCGGCAAATACGAAGGCGATGGGCAGCAGATGATCCGAGGAGCACCCCATGCGGTGCTCCTCGGATTTTTCGTTCGGGGGAGTGTCGTACGAGGAGGCAGAGCCCCGCCCCCCGGCGAATGAATTCGCGGCACCGAGAACGTGATGTCGGCCTTCGCCGACGGCTCGTGCAGCATTCGGGTGAGTGCACCGGGGCGGGTTCTCGAGTTCCGATCGCTCGGAATCCAGGTGTCGCGCCCCACACTTGTCATTCCGAGGGAGGCGCCGCCCGGGCCTTGATTCCAAACGATACGTCGGCGCCGACCGAGGAATCTTCTCCGCCGCCGCACGCGCCCCGCCCCATACACCTGGGCTCTCCCCTCCGCGCAGAGTCGTGCACGGGAACGGGCACGAGCACGGGACGGTAGATTCCTCGGTCGGCGCCATGGCATCGCGCACGGGCGGAGTATCGGCGGCGCCTCCCTCGGAATGACAGGTTTTGCCGGGGATGACCGTTCACTGGCATCATCCGCGGGGGAAGCCTCACGCGGTTCGCGAAGCTTTCCGCCGTTGTTGCGGCTGCTTCAGCGGCTCGGCGCGGCGGGATGCCAGCATGTGCGGACGATGAGGAATCGGCAGGCCCGCCGCCGCCGTACTGGCACGGAAGCCGTTCGGGTGAAAGATTATGGAGCCCGTCAGCCGTGACGGGTTTGCGTTGCAGTCCCCCGGATCTCGCTCGATGCTGATTCTCGCCGTCGCCCTGGCCCTCGCCACCGCCGACACCGTGCCGCCGCTCCCCCCGCCCGCCGCGGACGAGCCGGCGGTAGTGGTGCTGCGGCAGCCGGCGCTGCCCATCGTGGCCCTTCGCCTGTCGCTGCTGGCCGACGACCCGCCGGGGTACGCGGGCGCCGGGCACCTGATGCAGCACCTGGTGCTCCCCTCGCTGGAGGAGCGCGTGGGGCGCGTGGGCGGCCGCGTGCAGGCCGTGCGCACCTCCGACGCCGTGGTCTACACCGTCGTGGGCCCCGCGCAGGAGCTGGACTACCTGGCCGAGACGCTGCGCGGCGTGCTCCGCCCCCCCACCCCCGGCACGGGCGAGGTCCTGCAGGCGCTGGCGGCCGTGGGCAGCGAGCGCGCGGCGGAGCGGGAGATCGCGTCGCAGTACGTTCGCTCCGCCCTGCGCGCGCGCCTGTTCCCCGACGATCTGCCCGCCGCCGGCACCGAAGCCTCGCTCGCACGGCTGAACACGGCGCGGCTGGGCGAGGTGTGGAACGCCATGTACCGCCCCGAGCGCGTGGCCATCGTGGCCGTGGGCGACGTGGAGGTGGACGGGGTGCGGCGTGCCTTCCGCGACGTTCCCGCGGCGGGCGGCGGATCAGCCCGGCCCCTGGCGGACACCGTGCGCGCCTTCGCCGCCGACACGCCGCAGGCCACGCGCGGGTGGATCGGCCGCGCCTGGAACGCCTCGTCCGAAGACCCCGCGGCGCTCACGGTCACGTCGCGCCTGCTGCGCAACAACCTGCGCCGGCGGATGGCGCGCTCGCAGGTGGACGTGGAGCACTGGTGGACGCACCACGGACAGGCGCTGGCCCTCGTCGTCGCCACGCCGGACTCGCTGGTGCCGGCGGCGCGGCGCACGACGGAGGGCGCCCTGGCGGCCCTGCGCGACAACCTGGACGAGGCGCTGGTGCGCGACGCCGCCGCCAGCGTCCGCCGCGAGATGCTGCTCTTTGCGCGCACCCCCGAGCGCATGGCCGACGTGCTGGGCGCCTTTGCCGACCGCGGCGAGGGGGCGGACTCGGCCCAGCGCTTCTTCGCCGCCGTGGACGCGGTGACGGAAGAGGACGTGCGCGCGCTGCTGGAACGCCTGCTGGAGTTCGACCCGACCGTCGTGGAAGTGGCACCCCAGCGCATCCGCGCCTCATGAGGGGGCCCAGGATGCCCGGACGCGTGGCCGCGCTGGCGCTGCTGGTCCTCGCCGCGGCCGCGCCCGCCGCGGCGCAGGAGCGCGTGCTGGTGCGCGCGGAGCCCGGCACGCCCGTCGTGGCGGCGGAGGTGCTCATCGCCGTGGGCCCGGCGGACGAGGCGGCGGGCAAGGAGGGGATCACCTACCTCACGGCCCGCGCCGTAACGGCGCCCATCCGCCCCGTGCTGGACTCGCTGGCGGCCGAGCTGGACGTGGACCAGCACAAGGACGGCGTGTCGTTCACCATCACGGCCGCGCCGGACAACTGGCAGGAGGCCATGCGCACCCTGCTCGTGGCGCTCTTTCGCGACCCCGTGGACAGCGTGGCGACGGTGCGCCAGCGGACGGCCACCGTGGCCGAGCTGACGGCCCGCGAGGCCAGCCCCTCCGACGCCCTGGCCCGCGAGGTGGACCAGGCGGTCTTCGGCGAGGACCATCCCTGGGGGCGCCCGGCCGTGGGGACGGCGCGCACGGTGGGACGGATCACGGTGCGCGAGGTGGATGCGTTCCTCCGCTCCGGCTTCACGGCGGACCGGGCGATCGTGGCCATCGTGGGCCCCGTGGACCGCAACGCCGGCCGCGCCGTGGAGGCGTTCCTGGACCCGGGCGCCCTGCGGATCACGGAGATGGACGCGCCGACGCCGGCCGGGGAGCCCGTCCGCCAGCAGTACCAGGCCATCACGGCGTGGGTGGCCGCCGTCTACCCGTTCGCGGAAGACGCGGACGAGGAGGCGGTGCGGATGCTGGCACGGCTGGCCCTGGAGGAGGTCTCGTTCGGGCCGCGGCGGCCGCAGGTGTACGATTCGCGGGCGGAGGTCGTGCGCCACGCGGGCGGGGGCGAGCTGCGCCTGCAGATGGTGGTGCCCCCGCGCGAGGCGGAGGAGTGGGCGCAGCGCCTGTCCGCCGCCGTGGGGGAGTTCGCCCGCGCGCCCCTGGACGCGCCCGTGTTCGCGGACCGGCTGCGGCGCTACCGCGGCGCGCGCCTGCTGGAGCTGGAGACGCCGGAGGCCCGCGCCCGCGCCCTGGCCCGTGCGGCGCTGATCGGCACCTCCACCGCGCGCCTCACGGACCTGGACGGCCTCACCGCCGAGCGCCTGCACGCCGCCGCCCGCGCGCTCTCCGACCCCATCATCGTCTTCCTGGGCCCCTTCGTGGAAGAGGACGAGGACGCGGGCGGCGGCGGATCGACCCGCTGATCCGCTCGTCCCGCAAACGCGAGAGGCTCCCGGTCAGGGAGCCTCTCGCGTTTCGTCTGGCTCGTGTTTACGGGCAAGCTCCCGCACGAGGGTGCGAGCTCGGTCGAACACGTCTTCTGCTGGGATCGCCTCGACCAGCCCGGCATCGTACTCGTCCAGGCGGCGCTTGATCTCCGCCGCTCCGACGGTATCGACCGCGGGATCACCAGCCATCCCGTCATCATCATCTTCGCCTCCGTAGCGGGCGCGCATGGCGGCAAGAACATCTTCGATGTCGTAGGTCACCGCCGTGCCGTCGCGAATCTCGTCGACACGCCGCTTGATCTCCGCAGCCCATTCCGCCTCTACCTCCTTGTCGTACTCATCGATCAGCTCCGGATCCACGCTGTCCAGCAGTTGATAGGCGAGCTCGACGCGGTCTCGCGGTGCAAGCTCCATCAAGAGCACACCCAGGTCATCCACAGCCATTGATCACTCCTGTCGCGGGTACAGGATAATGATAAACAGAAACGCACCTGTGTCCAGTGCGTCTAAGTACGTTCCCACGCTGGCGCAACGGGAGCGCGTAGTCTGGTCCCGTGCCGGAACGCGGTGAAGCTTGGACGGGCGCGGATCGGGGGATATGTTTCCGGCGACGGTTCCGCACGCTCCCCGCACACACGCCGGCGAGATCCATCCCATGTCGATCAGCAACTACGGCGTGCTCAAGGGCCGCATCGTGGAGTGCCGCCAGGAGCGCAACGACGCCCTGCCCCACTACCAGGTCCGCATCCGCGCCGGCGGCCTTTCCTATCGCGCCTCCATCAACGTGCGCTCCTCCGAGCGGCGCCGGCCGGACCTGCTGTTCTGCGTGGACGACGACGTGCGGCATCCGCTCATGCAGCGGCTGGCGGCGCTGGACGAGGGATTCCATCCCGGCCGGCCGGGCGCGGACGGGCTCGCGGTGGACTACGTGCGCGACGGGCTCGTGGCGCACGGGGAGATGCGGGCCATCCCCCACGACGCGCCCGGCGCCGACAACGACCTGAACGAGAAGCTGGATGCGCTCGTGCGCCACGCCATCGACGATCCGGACGTGGAGATCTGCGTCTTTGGCTCGCGCTGGGGGCCGGAGCACCACGAGCCGGACGCGGAGTTCGGGTTCGAGCCGGGCAACGGGGTGCACGACATCCACATGAACCAGGGCACGCCCCGGCACGCCCGCCACGCCCGCGACAACGGCACGTGGCAGGACGGCGCCGTGTTCCTGCACCTGCGCGACGAGCGGCGCTGGGTGGGCGTGTACCTGGCGTTCCAGGGGCAGCAGTGGGCCACGGACGACCACACGGGCAACCCCGCGGCCGACGCGCCCAACGCCCGCGAGCACCACGGCCGACACCCGGGCCACCACGCGCCCGCCGGCCGGCGCACGGCCCCGCCCGTCGTCAAGCATGTGCGCGTGGGCCCGGGCGTGCGCATCGCCGCCGCCGAGATCAACCCCGCCGGCGACGACCGCGGCCGCGAGACGGTCACCCTGCACAACGTGACCGACGCGCCCGTCTCGGTGGATGGGTGGACGCTGGAGAACGGCGACGACGCGCGGCACACGCTGGCCGGGCAGATCGCCCCGGACGCGCGGATGACGGTGCAGCTGCCCGTGCACGTGCCGCTGGGCAACCGCGGCGGCACCATCGTGCTGCTGGATGCGGCCGGGCAGCCCGTGGACGGCGTCACCTACACCCGCGACCACGCCCGCGACGAGGGCCGCACGATCCGGTTCTGATCCGGGCGCGGCTGAAGAGGCGGTGCATGGGAGAGCTCGAGGCGGGAGGCGATTCACCCGCGAGGGCCGAGTAGATTCCTCACTCGTTCCTCGTTCGGAATGACAGTTTTGTGGGGGGGCCGGGATTCGGACCGGATGGTAGATCGTCTGCGTCCGTTCTCCGCGCCTCTGCGTCTCCGCGTGAGGCCGCCGTTCAGACGAAAGCAGCCGGTGCATGGAAGTCCGTGCACCGGCTGATTCTCATCCATCCCGCCCGAAAAGGCTACTTCGTGCCGAAGTCGACCGTGGGGGCCTGGTCGGCGTTGGCGGGGGCCTGGTACGGCGTCTTGCGGTCCGCGCCGCTGGCCCGGGCCGTGATGACCTGCGGGAAGCTGCGGATGTACGTGTTGTACTGCTGCACCGCCTCGTTGTAGTCCGAGCGGGCGCGGGCGATCTTGTTCTCGCTCTCCGCCAGCTGGTCCTGCAGCCCCGTGAAGTTGGCCGTGGCCCGCAGCTCCGGGTACGCCTCCACGGCGATGTTCAGGTACGTGCCGATCTGCCGCGTGACGGCGGCGTCGGCCTGCTGCATCTGCTCCACGTTGTTGCTCTGCACCGCGGAGGTCAGCTGCTGCTGCGCCGCGCCCAGCTGCTGCTCGGCCGCGGGAAGCTGGCCGGCGCGGGCGCGGGCCACGTCGGTGTAGGTGCCGCGCTCGAACTCCGCCGCGCCCTTGACGGTCGCCACGAGGTTGGGGATGAGCTGGTTCCGGTTCTGCAGCTGCACGCCGATGTTGCTGCGCGCCTGCTCGGCCCGCTCGTCCAGCTCCTGGATGCGGTTGTAGCCGCATCCGCCCAGGGACAGCGCCAGCACGAGCGCAATCAGGCTCTTGGCCCGCATCGTTCTCCTCCGGAGGACAGGTTCGGGTAGGTCATCTCGCATCGAAAATACGGTCAGGCGGATCGTCCGCCGCCGTGCACCAGCCGGTCCACGTGCTCCACCACGCGCGACACGGCGTTCAGGTAGCCGACCGCCACGGGCGAATCGGCCCGCGGGCGCAGCGGCTGCCCGCTCGTCCGCGCCCGGTGAATCTCCAGCAGGGGCGCCGGGTCGAACCCCACCTTTTGCCCCACCTGCCGCACCACCGCCTCGGCGTCGCGCTCGCCGCCGTCGCCCGACAGGCGCAGCACCGTGCGGAAGAGGACCAGGAAGGTGCTGAACGAGCGCATGAGCAGCGCGCCCAGCTCCTCCGGCTTTTCGGCGTTGAGCAGGTAGCGTTCCCGCAGCTGGATCTGCTTGCCCTTGAGCTCGCGCTCGCACTGCAGCCGCAGGTCCTCGGGGCGCACGTCCAGCCCCGCGAAGGGGTCCTCGCCCGCGAGCGTGAGGTGCGCGTCGCGGATGTCGGCCACCTCGATGGCCCACACGTCCGTGGAGCGCCGCCACTCCTCGGCCGAAAGCATGAGGGGGGCCGCGTTCCCCTCCGCCACCCACTCGCGGGCCAGCTCGCCCGCCGCGCGCAGCGCCGCCGGCGACACCTCGCGCAGCAGCACCAGCACGTTCAGGTCCGAGATGCCGGGCCGGTACTCGCCCCGCGCCGCGGAGCCGTACAGCACCACCGACACCAGGTCCGCGTCAAAGACGCCCTCGAGCGCCCACGCGAACCGCTGCGCCCGTTCCAGCTCGGGGGGCATCGCGCCCCGGTCTTCGTTGGTCACCAGTCTCCTCCCGCGCCGCCGCCCCCGAATCCGCCGCCACCGCCGAATCCGCCAAAACCGCCTCCCCCGTCCCCGCCGCCGCCCCATCCGCCGCCACCGCCCCCGCCCATGGGGAAGGGGATGATGATGGGCATTCCGAAGCCGCCGCGCCGCCTGCGTCCTCCGCCCCCGCCTCCACCCCGGAAGAGGTTGAAGAGGATGATCATCAGGATGATCATGAAGATGAAGCCGCCGCCCCCGCCCCCGCCGCCGGAGGGGCGCCGCCGCTCTTCAGGGTACGCCTCGCGGGGAGGCAGGGGAGCCCCGCCGCCCTGCAGGGTGAAGTTGAACTCCTCCGCGTACTCCTGCGCCAGCCCCTGCACCCCGCGCAGGATTCCCTGCCCGGGCTGCGAGTCCAGCAGGGGCACCATCAGCTCGCGGCCGATGCGCCCCGCCTCGGCGGCCGTGACGAAGGTGTTGGTGCCCTCCCCCGTCTCCACCCGCCACTTGCGGTCCTGCATGGAGACCAGGATGACGGAGCCCGTGTTGCGCACCGTGCTCCCCGGCTGCCCCACGGCGCCGATCCCCCACTCGCGGCCAATGCGCAGGGCCACGTCCGACGCCGCCTCGCCTTCCAGCGACGGCAGGGTGACGACGACGATCTCGCCGCCGCCGGACTTGGTGCGCACCTCGTCGATGACCGCCGTGATGGCGGCCTCTTCGCTTGCCGGGATGACGTTGGCGAAGTCGTTTACGTAGCCGATGGGCCGCGGGATCTGCACCTGCGCGGCGGCCGGGGCCGCCGCGAGCGCGGCAAAACCCAGCCCGCACGCCAGCCGCCACGCCGCACGGCGCGCCGCTTGCGAAACCCCGCCCTGGTGCCGGTTGCCGCGAGCGCGCCTGCGTTCGTCCGGCCTGCTGATCCGTCCCATTCCTCCCGGAGCGCGTGGATGAAGCGTCTGCTGCTGTTGGCCGCCTGCCTGGCGGCCGCTGGATGCAGCGACTCGAAGGTGGTGGTGCATGCCCGCCTGGCCGAAAGCGGCCAGCCCGTGGCAGACCTTCCCGTCTGGGTCCTTCCGTACGACCGCCAGGCCCTCATGGATTCACTGGCCAAGGAGGCCGATGAGCCCGAGCCGGGGATCCCTGCCCCCCTCATTACGCAACTCGAGGGCCTGACGGCCCGCGAGCGGCAGCTGACCGCCGCCGGCGACCCCCGCCTGCCGGCCTTTCGGGCCCAGCGGGCGGCGCTGCAAAAGCAGGTGGATTCCATCCGCGTGGCCCGCCGCCGGTGGCGCGAGAGCACCTTCGCCGACTTCGACAGCCTGGCGGATGCGCGGCAGACGGAGCTGGGCGCCACGGCCTCCGTGGACACGACGGACGCCAAGGGGGTCGCCCGCATCAGCGCGGGCGAGGGGCGGGTGTGGGTGTGGGCCGCGTACGTGCTGCCCGACGTCACGCTGGAGTGGAACGTCCCCGTGACCGTGCGCGGCGACAGCGCCACCGTGGAGCTCACGCGCGAGAACGCCAAGGAGCGGCGGTTCTACTGACGGGAGGTTCGCGGTTTTGCTGACGGGAAGATCGAGGTTCTGCTGATGGGGATGGCGGGATCGAGGGAATCGGGCTGTGCTTCGGCGCGGAGCCCGGGACCCGGCGATTGAAATCGCGGCACCGAAAACGTGATGTCGGCCTTCGCCGACGGGTCCGGCACAGGTGAGTGCCGGGCCGCCGGCGCGGGTCCGTCGTGGGGGTCGTGCGCGGGCGGGGCAGCGGCGGGGTGGCGGAGCCCGGAACCCGGCGATTGAAATCGCGGCAATGAGACCGCGATGTCGGCCTTCGCCGACAGGTCCGGCACGGGCGAGTGCCGTGGGATTCGCGGAAGATCAGCCCGTCTGCGACGGGCTTGAGGAGCCCCGTCCGGCGCGAGAGAGCGAGCCGGGACGGGGCTTCGCCACTTTGACGAGAATCCGGCCTTGGTGTCGGCGCAGGCCGACAGCGTGAAGTTGTAGCCGCGAATTCATTCGCTCCCGTTGTTCGACCGCGCTGGACCCACGCTGTCCGCGGGATGGTGCCCTCCGTGGAACGACTCCGTCCCGGAGGGACCGCCGCAACCGCGCGCCGCAAGACGGCGTTCGGGGTGTGTTGCCGTTCCCACATGGGGGCGGAGCGAGACTCGCGCCCGGCGGGGACCGGGCCGGTGCACGGGGCCGGGGGCGCGAGGCTCGCGGAGCGGGAGGGGAGACCCCGCAGGAGGAAGGGCCGGACAGCAGTACCGTCCGGCCCGCCCGACGAGGAGGCTCCCCGACCCCGCGGAAGAGACGGAACGGGGGACACACGGCAGTATCGTGTGTCCCCCGTTCTGGCTCTGGAGCGGTCCCCCGCCGCGAACCATCCTTCCGTCTTTTTCATCCTCCCCCGCCCCGCCATCCCTCCATCCGTCCCTCGAGCTCAGGGCGGCGCGTCGGCGGGCGGAGGCGGCGGGGGCTCGCCGCTGGGCGTGGAGAGCTCGCCGGGGCCGGGCTCCTCGTCCACGGGCGGCGGGTCCTCCAGCTGCAGGTCCTGCGGCGGCGGCCGGCCGTACTCCCACCGGCGCCGCGCCTCCAGCAGGATCTGCCGGCTGCGGCGGTCCAGGTTCAGCAGCAGCGGGTCGCGGCGCACGGGCTCCCACGCGCCGCGGAACGTCCACGTGCGCGTGGCCTCGTACTCCAGCGACACGCCGAAGCGCGGCTGGCTCAGGATGTCGACGATCTCCATCACCGCGAAGAAGTCGTCGAACACCTCCTTGCCGAACTCCAGCGACGCGAACGCGAAGATGTCGCTGCCGATGCTGCCGATGCCCCCGCCCAGCCCGGAGCTGGCCGGCCGCCCCCGCAGCCGCACGTAGTCGAACACGCCCAGCTCCGCGAACACCTCCTCGATGCTGCTGGTGAGCGCGCCGCCCAGCAGCTGCTCCAGGATGATCCCCTGCGTGAACTCCTGCGGGATGTTGGCCAGCTCCGCGCTCCGCCGCCCAAAGACGAGCAGGGTGAGCAGCTCGGACTGCGGCAGCGGCGGCCGGGTGTCGCTGCTGAGCGCCAGCGTGGGCTGCTGCAGGGTGCCGCCCAGCTGCACCAGCACGCCGATGTCGGGGCTGCCGGCCTCGCGGCTTCGCACCTCGTACCGCGCCAGGATGTTGATGCGCGGATTGAGCTCGGGCGTGCCGGCGAAGCTCACCGTGCCCTGCTCGATCTCGAACTCGCGCTCGATGGGGCCCACGCGCAGGGCGTACGTCCCGCGCTCGGCCTGCACGTCGCCGTAGATGCGCGGCTGCCCGCCCGCCTCGTACACGGTGAGCGGCTCGCTCCCCGTGCTGATCTGGATGCGCGCGTCCTCGCTCTCCAGCCACACGCTCTCGCCGATCCCCACCCGCACGTCGCGGGGGATGAGCCCGCCGAACAGCCCCGTGGCGCTGGCCAGGGAGGCGGACACGGTGTCGGCCCCCAGCGCGCCCACGTCCACGTCCACGATGTCGGCCTCGGCCTGCTCGCCGAACTCGGGGATCTGGATGACGCCGTCCTCGATGGTGATGTTGCCCGAGATCTCGGCCCGGGGAAGCCGGCCCGTGACGCGCAGGTTGGCGTCGGCCTCCAGCTCGGCCACGTCGGGGTTGTCGATCGCCTGGAAGTTGTCCAGCACCACTTGCAGGTCCACGGCCGGGCTCTGCCCCTGGTCCAGCAGCACCTCGCCCGTCACCTGCGCCAGCCCGCGCTCGCCCGTGTGCGCGATGGCCCGCTCCACGATGATCCGCTCCCCCTCCAGCCGCAGCGCCGCGTCGATGCGCTCCCATCGCACGCCCAGGGGGACGATGGTGAGCGCGCCCGCCAGCCCCGCGGAGCCGGCCACGCGCGGGCGGTTGAGCGTCCCGGAGATGTCCACCTGCGCCACGGCCGTCCCCTCGCCGTCCGCCAGCACAGTGGGCACGGCGGCGGAGACCAGGGCCAGGGGCAGCTCGTGGGCGTGGATGGTGGCCGTGAGCGGGTCGTCGCGCAGCAGCTCGAAGCCGGGCACCAGGCCGCCCAGGGTCAGGTTCATGGGCACGCGGGCCTGCGCGTCCACGATGGTGTCGCCGGCCAGGAACAGGTTGGCGTCCAGGGCGAACACCCGCGCCGCGTACTCGCCGCGCACCGCCACGCTGTCCGCCGCGAAGTCGCCGTAGGTCAGCGAGTCCACGGCCGCGTTCAGCACCAGCCGCGGCTCCGTCACGGGCCCCACGATGCTGGCGTCCAGCGCCAGGGTGCCGCCCAGCTCCGGCAGCGTGGGCATGAGCTGCCGCAGCTCCGCCAGGCTGATGCCCCCGGCGCGCACGGCCAGGTCCGCGTTCCCCGACGTCGGCAGCGTGCCGTTGGCCTCGATGAAGCCCGTGCCGGCGCCGCCGCGCTCCAGCCGCAGGTTCTGCACGACCACGCCGCCATCCACGCGCGCCAGCCGGGCCTCGGGGACGGCCAGCGTCCAGTGCACGTCGCGCAGGCGCAGGTCCATGTCGCGCAGCAGCACGCCAGTGGGCGTGAGCCCGTCCAGCTCCAGGATGCCGCTGGCCCGCAGGTCCGTGTTGGCGTCCTTGCGCAGGTCGATGCCGAACGAGGCCGCCTCGGGGGCCAGGTTGGCCTCCAGGGCGATGGCGCGGAAGGTCTGGTTCCCCAGCGCGAGCCCCTGCCCGTTCAGGTTCAGGTTCCCCGTCCAGATCGACGGCCCCTTCTGCAGCCGGGCGTCGAACGCCAGCTGGTCGGCCGCGTACGTCTGCCAGCGCAGCCCGCTGCCCCGGCCGTTGACGGCCACCTCCGGGAAGCGGAGGGTGCCGCCCACCCAGCCGCTGGCCTGCACCGAGCCCGCGATCTCCGGCTCGAACGCGCCCGGCGGGGGGAGGATGGCGGCCAGCACGCCCAGGTTCGGCGCGTCCAGCGTGAAGCGCAGCACCTCCGGCGCGGGGGAGGTCAATCCCAGCGCACCGGACGCCTCCAGCCGCGCGCCCCGCACGGCCAGGGTGAGCGACTGGATGCGGAGGATCCCCTCCGCCGCCGTCAATCGCACCGTCCCGACCTGGATGGGCACGCCGCCCACGGTGGAGCCCGGCGCCGCGTCGAACGCGATCCGCCCGGCAAAGGTCTCCGGCGTGGTCCCCCGTCCGTCGATGTCGATGGTCCCCGTGAGGCGCGTGTCCGGCAGGTTGGCCATCCCCGGCAGGGCGGACAGGTCCAGCCCCTGGATGCGGCCGCTGACGGCGTACGTGGGCACGGTGCCGGGGCGGAAGAAGCCCTCCACGTCGAACATCCCCTGCGGGCCCGTGAGCGCCACGTCGAACCGGTACGGCTGCCGCCCCCCGCCGCTGACGGCGATGGGGCCGGAGACGGGTCCCGGCAGCAGCCCCGGCTGCCCCACGAGCGCGCCGATGCGGAAGTTGTCCACCCGGCCGGCCACGTCGAACTGGTACGGGTCCGTCCCCGCGCGGCGGACGTTGCCCGCCAGGTTGAAGCTGCCGCCGCCCTGCCGCATGTCCACGGCGAAGCGGAAGTCGTTGGCGGCGCCCCGCGCGCTGAAGGTGCCGCTCAGGGGCCCGTCCAGGGGAACGTCGCCCGCGAGCACGCCCGCGGCGCGGAAGGCGTCCAGCCGGCCGGAGACGTCGAAGCGCAGGGGATCGCCCATCCGCAGCGAGCCCGCCATGGCGATGCCGCCCGCGGCGCCCGTCAGGTCCACGTCGAAGCGCACGTCGTCGCCCACGCCGCTGGCCGTGATGGGGCCGCTGAGCGTCGCCGTGCGGAAGGGGAGCGCGGGGAACAATTCCGTAAGCGTGGCCAGGGCCAGGGGCTGCGCCCGGGCGCTGAACTCCCAGCGGGGCGTCGTGCCCCCCTGGAAGCGGCCGGCCAGCCCGCGCAGCACCGTCTCCGGCGCGTCGCCCACGGCGTACGTCAGGTCGCCGTCCTCCAGCCGCAGGTCCGCCGGCGTGCCGCTGACCGTGGCCGCGCCCGTGAGGGTGCCGCGCATCCACGCCGCCGGCTGCTCCTGCAGGGCCGCCAGGTGCTCCAGCCGCAGGGGCCGCGCCTCCACCCGCAGCCCGGAGAAGCGCACCATGCTCTCCGCGTTGGGCGTCCAGCGGACCAGGCCCGCCGCGGCCACGAGGGAGGGTGCGCCTCCCGTCTGGTTGCGCGGGGTCAGGCTGGCGGTGAGGTCCAGGCGCAGGGGCCCGCCCTGCCCCGCCTGCAGCACGTCCAGGCTGGCGATCTCCCCCTGCACCGTGCCCACGAGGGGGAGCTTTTCCACGTAGCCCAGCTCCTCCAGGTTGGTGAGGACGAGCGGGTCCAGCGAGATGCGCGTGTCGCTGAAGGCGGGCTCCGCGTTGGGCCCCGTGAGGACGGTCAGCCGGCCGGAGGCGCGCGAGTCCAGGACGGCCACGCTCGCGTCCGTCACCCGCCACAGCGTGCGCCCGCCGGACTGCGAGCGCGCGGCGAGGGCGAACCGCGCCGTCCCCGCGGCGGGGATGGCGAATCCCATCCCCTGCAGGTCGGCGAAGCTCAGGGGGTTCGCGCGGACGTTCAGGTCGAAGACGGGCCCCGCGTCCGCGAAGCGCACGCGCCCCTCGCCGTCGAACGACGAGCGGGGGGTGCGAAAGGCGTCGATGTCGAAGCGCAGCGTCTTGTCCGGGTCGGATTCGAACCATCCCGCCAGCTGCTGCACGCGCGTGTCGGGGTTGGTGACGTCCGCCGTGAGCGCCGCCACCTCCGCCCGCCACCCCCCGTTGGGGCCGATGCGGACGAGGGGCAGCGTGGCGTCCACGTTCCGCATCCACCGCACGGTGTACGTCCGTCCCCCGCTGCGGACGCGCTCCGGCTGCCGCGAGGCGAGCCGTCCCGTGGGCGGGTTGGGCGGCGCGGCGTACGGCGTGGCGATGCGCACGGTGCCGTCGATCACCCGCATCCCCTGGAAGGCGATGGGGCGCGACTGCTCCTCCTCCGGCACAGTCAGGGGCGCGCCGGCGGCCTCCGCCTTCATGATGTCGAAGAAGTTCCAGTCGCCCGAGGCGCGCTGCAGCAGCCGCATGACGGGCCGCTCCAGCACCACCTGGTCGATGACGATGGGGCCGTCGTCCGCGGACAGGGTGCGCGCCACGAGCCGCCCCCGCGCCGCGGGCGCGCTGACGATGGTGTCGCCGGCCTTGTCCAGGAACGCCACCTGGCGCAGGACGATGCGCAGGGAGCCGTCCTCCTCCACGTCCTCCAGCTCGAACGCCTCGTCCGGAAGGCCCAGCGCCACCTGCACGCGCTCCTCCACCTGCCGGGTGCGCGAGCGGTCCACGAACCAGTACAGCGAAAGGGCCGACAGGACGATCCCCGCCAGCAGCCCCAGCAGCAGCAGGCCCACCCGGTCCAGCCTGCGGCGGGGACTCACAGGGCGTTCCCCAGCGACAGCTGCACCACCAGCCGGCGGAAGAAGCCGCGGCTCTCCTCCGGGCGGTAGCGGGTCAGCAGGGGGTCGGGCACCAGCTCGCCCCGCTCGTTGATGCCGTACAGCGGGCCGGGCTCGGGGTCGTACGGGTTGTAGCCCACGTCCAGGCGGATGGGCCCCACGGGGGTGGCGAAGCGCGCCCCCACGCCGGGGGTGATGCGCAGCCCGGGGCGGGTGGCCAGCGTGTCGCGGCTCTCCCACACCTGCCCCGCGTCCACGAACACGGCGCCCCGCAGCGACGGCGGCCCAATCGGCAGCCGCGACGTCAGTTCCGCCGAGGCGAGGACGGTGCGCGTGCCGCCCGTGGACGAGCGGACGGTGTCCACGTCGAAGCCGCCGTCCCCCGTGCGGCGCGGCCGGGCGATGTAGACGGTGGGCCCCAGCTCGTTGAAGCGAAAGCCGCGCACGTGCGTGGGCCCGCCGCCGTAGAAGCGCCGCTCCGGGGGGATGTACCCCGTCTGCGTGTTGAGCACGCCCGTGAGGAAGGTGCCGCCGGCCAGGCGAAGGGACAGCACCATGTCCTCCCGCAGCTCACGGTGGATGACGCCGTCCGCCGACACCCGCAGGTACTCGTCCTCCGAGCCCAGCAGCGACGACGCGTAGTCGATCCCCGCGCGGAACTGGTGGCCGCCCGTGGGGAACGGGTCCAGCCGCACGCGGTTCTGCGTGAGCCCCAGGGTGAGCGCGTTGCTCCACCGCGAGCGCTCCAGCAGGGCGATGTCCTCCTTGGTGCACACCTCGAAGGCGATGCAGAAGAAGTAGTCGCTGGCCCGCGTGCGCCCCCGCTGCACGTCGAACGTCAGCGAGGCCAGCGTCTGCGGCAGGACCTGGCGCACCACGCCCACCTCGCCGCCCGTGGCGTCGCGCACGTACAGGTCCAGCTCCGAGATGCGCTCCGTGAACGCCCCCAGCACCACGCTCGTCTGCGTGCCGAACAGCCGCGGCTGCAGGAAGTTGGCGGCCAATCGCCAGTTCAGCTGGTCCGCGATGAGCGAGTCTTCGGGGGTAAGCCGGTCCTTGGGGTCGAAGGTGGAGCACAGGCTGTTCTCCAGCCCGTTCACGGGGCTTCCCACGCCCACCTTGGCGATGAGCCCCGTCACCTCCAGCCGCCGCGCCCCGCCCAGGAAGTTGCGGTCCGTGTGCGTGGCCTCGCCCCGCAGGCAGTCGCGGCTGCCGTACGCCAGCGCGATCTCGGCCGCGTAGCGGGGCGCCTCGATGATGCGCACCACCACCGTGCTGCCGATGCTGTCCTCCAGCAGCTCCGTGCTGTCCGGCGTCACCTGCAGCCGCTCCGACGCCACCTCCACCGAGGCGAACTCCACCAGCTCCAGCTCGAACAGGTTGCGCTGGCTGCGGGTGAGATCCGTGGCGCGCAGGGGGCGCCCCGTGCGGACGGCCAGCTGCCGCCGCAGGGTCTCCTCGTCCAGCCGGTAGTTGCCCAGGAAGCGGATGGAATCCACCGTCACGAACGGGCCCGGCGCCGCCTCCAGCCGCACCCGCGCCACGTCGGCGATGGTGTCGATCTCGTAGTTTCGCAGCACCTGCGCGTACGCGTGCCCCCGCTCCAGCAGCCGGTTGCGGACGGTGTCGACGGAGGCGAGGAAGTCGATGCGCCGGAACGGCTCGCCCACCTCCAGCGGCAGCCCCCGGCGCACCTCGGCGCTGTCCAGCACCGCCTCGGCGCCCACGACCTCCAGCGACGTGAGCGTCGTCAGGTCGCCCGGCTCGATGCGAAAGCGCACGGCCACGCCGTCCTCCGCCTCGTCCACCACGGGGAGGACGCGCGTGCCGTAGTAGCCCGCGTCGCGGTGCGCCAGCTGGATGCGCGCCACGTCCCGCTGCAGCACGCCCAGGTCCAGGTGGTAGTCCTGCTCCCCCAGGCTGGCGATGCAGAAGGGGATGATGCCGGCGATGCTGCACCGCGACGGCCGCGTGGTGATCACGCTGCGCAGCGAGTCCTCGGGCACCACCAGCTCGCCCTCGAACTCCACGGAGCGCACGTCCTGCCCCTCGTACTGCGCGAACTGCGGCAGGGGGCCGGCCGGGGCGCCCGCGTTGGCGGCGCAGGCGGGAAGCAGCGCCAGCACCGCCGCCGCCAGGGCCAGCAGCGCCAGGCGCAGCGGCGGACGGGGACGGCAGCGGGGCGCCGTGCTACGGGGTGCGTCGGGCATCAACGATGTGGCTGGGACGGTGCGCGCACGGCTGTACGCCGCGCTCCCGGGGGGAGTCGCGCGGCGGCCGCCGTCAGTTCCTCGGACCGGCTTCGTTCGGCAACGGCTCCGGCGGGCGTGAAGGTACGCGCGCCGCGCCGGGCGTCAACTGCTTTGCGAGCAACGGGTTGCGGGGCCGGGCAAGCGGACGGCTCCCCGGATGACGCAAACCGGACCAAAAACGAGTGTTCTGGGAAGCATCCGCCGTGCCACTCACCCCCGCGGGGGCGGCACAGCCGGTTCTCCCAGCAGGGGCGGCCCTTCCGGCGCGGGCTCCGGTGCCTCCTCCTCCGGCGGATCGTCCCGCGACGGGAAGCGCAGGGTGTCCGCCGGAGGGGACGCCTCCGGAGTGCCGATGCGCAGGGTGTCGCGCGGATCGTCCGGGAACTCCACGGGCTCCACCTCCGGGGCCGGCGCATCCACCGTCACCGTATCCACCTCCGTCTCCGTCACCGTGGGCCGGCGCTCCCCGCGCCCGCGGTCCGTCCCCGCGTCGGGATCCACGGGGTCCTCGCGGCCCACGGCCCGGCGCACGCGGATGCGCACGTCCTCCCACATGTCGGCGCCCCACTCGCGGACGCGCGTTCCCGCCGCGTCGCGGGCGCGCTCCCACCAGCCGCCGCCCTCCTCGCGCCGCGTCCCCCGCGGGCAGATGGCGGGGGGAACGTGGGTGCGCAGGAAGTACTCCGTGTACGTGTCCCCCCGCGCGCGGCAGCCGGGGGCGATCACCCGGTCGCTGCTGGCCGCCACCTGGCGCTGGACGACGCCGCCGGGCGCCTTCCACGTCTGCGCCTCCTGCCCGCGCATGGCCGTGCGCATGATGCGGCCCCACACGGGCGCGGCGATCCGTCCGCCGGAGCCGTTCTCCACGATGGGCCGCCCCCGGTCGAAGCCGATCCACACGGCGCCCACGCGCTGCGGAGTGAATCCGACGAACCAGGCGTCCGTGGCGCCGTTGGTCGTCCCCGTCTTGCCCGCCGCGGGGATGCCGTCGCCCAGGGCCGCGCGGGCCGCCGAGCCCGTGCCCCGGTCCACCACGCCGCGCATCAGGTTCGTGACGAGGAACGCCACCCCCCGGTCCATCACCCGGCGGCGGCGGACGCGCTGGCGCCAGATGGTCTTGCCGTCCCGGTCTTCCACCCGCGTCACGTACCGCGGCTGCACGCGGTAGCCCAGCGTGGCGAAGGGGGTGTACGCCGTGGCCAGGTCCATGGGCCGCACGGCCGTGGCGCCGATGGCGATGGACGGCAGCGCGGGAAAGTCGGCGCGGATGCCGGCGCGCTGGGCCATGGCCGCCACGTCCTCCAGCCCCGCCCGCTCCGCCAGCTTGATGGCCACCGTGTTGATGGATTGACGGAGCGAGTAGCGCACGGTCACCCGGCCGCGGTACCGGCCGTCGAAGTTGCGGGGCACCCACACCTCGCCGCCGGGAAGCTCGCGGCGCACGGTGTCGTCGCGCACGGTGTCCGTGGGCGCCGTTCCCTCCGCGATGGCCGCCGCGTAGACGAACGGCTTGAAGGCCGATCCCGGCTGCCGCAGCCCCTGGTTGATGCGGTCGAAGCGCGACTCGCGCCACGAGCGCCCGCCCACAAGGGCCAGCACGTCCCCCGTCTCCGCGTCCATGAACACGGCCCCGCCCTGCAGGTACGGCGTCTCCGTGGAATCCTTGTAGGCCGACCGGCGCGGCCCCGTAAAGCGGCCGAAGCGCCCGTTCTCCACGGCGCGGATCTGCGCCTCCAGCTGCGTCTCCGCCGACGACTGCACACGGGGATCCAGCGTCGTGTGGATCTTCAATCCGCCCTGGTACAGGACGTCGCCCAGCTCCGCCTCCAGCGTGCGCCGCACCTGCTCCGTGAAGTACGGTGCGCTGCTGCGGCGGCGCTCCTCCGGGTTCCATCGCGCCAGGCGGACGGGCGCCTCCTTGGCCTCCGCCGCGGCCTCCGCCGACACGCGGCCCTGCGCCGCCATCAGGGAAAGGACCAGGTTCCGGCGCTGCACGGAGCGCTGCATGTTGCGGCGCGGATTGTAGTTGGTCGGCGCCTTGGGCAGGCCGGCCAGCATGGCGGACTCGGACAACCGCAGGTCCGACGGGTTCTTGCCGAAGTACACCCGCGCGGCGCTGGCGATGCCGTACACGCCCTCGCCGAAGTAGATGTTGTTCAGGTACAGCTGCAGGATCTCGTCCTTGGTGTAGCGCCGCTCGATCTCCTGCGCCACGCGGATCTCCAGCAGCTTGCGCGTCACCGTCCGCGAGCTGGCGGGAAGCCGGTCGGGAAAGACGTTGCGCGCCAGCTGCATGGTGATGGTGCTGGCCCCCGCCCCCCGCTGCCCGGGGATCAGGTTGCGCCCCGTCTGCGCGATGAAGCGCGGCCAGTGCACCCCGTTGTGCCGGTAGAAGTTCTGGTCCTCCACCGCCACGAACGCCGCCGGCGTGTACTTGGGGAGCCTGTCGAGATCCACGACGGCCCAGCGCGAGGGCGAGATGTCCGCGATCACCCCGCCGCGCGCGTCGTAGACCAGCGCGTTGCCCCCGGGCTGCAGCCCCCGCAGCCGCCGCACGTCCGGGCACCCCTGGATGCCGCACCGCTGCCACGAGAACGTCAGGGCGAAGCCCAGGAGGACGAACGCGCCCAGCACCCAGCGCCGCGTGCGCCGGTTCCGCACGCCGTTCGCGATGCCGCGCGTAAAGAAGCGGAGGATGGCGCCGAAGAACGCCGCGTCGCGCCCCAGCGACGTACGCAGCTCCCCCGCGGCCTTGGGAATGGCCACGCCGGGATCCAGCACCAGCTGCTTGGCGGCCCGCCACCCGGCGCCCAGGCGGGCGCGGAGCGCGGGAAAGTAGCCGGCGCGGTAGATGTTCTCGGGCTCGTGCGGCGTGGGATCGGACATTCGGATACGGTGGATGGACGGCGGTGCGCGCCGCGGATCGCCAGACCCGTCACGACAACTTGCACGCCCCGCACCACGCGCGCGAGTCGCGGCCCCGGATCAGGCGACGAAAGCACGGCGGGGGCGAGGCCGTCCCCGGCCCCGCCCCCGCATCGGCTGCGCGTGCCCCGCCCGCGTCAGGCGCTGGTTTCGTCGTCTTCGTCGTCGTCGAACATCCGCGTGTACGGCGGCGGCGACGGAAAGATGAAGCCCAGGAACAGGAGCTCGGCCAGCCGCCACCACGGTCCACGGCCGTAGTCTTCGGGGTGGTCGGGGCGGCGCCGGGGCCGCCGCCCGTTGGAAAGGGCGGCCTGATCGTTCGTCATTTCAATCCGCATGGCTCCTCTCCGATCAGGGGGTGCGGCCGGCGACGGTAAGCGAGAGCGCGATCAGCTTGAGATACGGTCCCGCCGCCTGTTCGAACCGTTCCCGCACGAGTGCGTCCGTGAACGTGCCGGGCTGGGACGCATCGACGGAAACGACCGCAAGTCGCTTGCCTCCCACGCATCGCAGCGCGACGGGCAGGGTCACGATGGAGCGGAACGACCCGCCGGTGAAGATGTGGCGGACCGCTTCCACCGTCGTATCCGCGACCACCCGCGCCCGCCCGTCCCTGTAAGTCTCTTGCGCCGGTCCCTTCGCGTCAACCCTGAACGACGCCCATCCGCGAGCCGGTTCATGCACACGATCGCCAGGTGGCGAGCCTGCCGCTTTCCGTCGCGGCGGCTCACCGGCACCAGCAGCGACGCGTGCAGCTTGACCGACGTGTCCGCTCCAGCCGCTTCACGCGCGATCTGGACGATTCCCTGGAGCAGCATGGCCTGGATGTGGTCCGGTGCCAGGGCGCCGTTCGCGCTCGGGATCAGGGCCGCACACAGGCGGTCGATGGCACCCGCGAGGTCGTCGGCGCGATCCAGCTCGGTATCCCTCAGCTGGCGCTCCCACCTCCTGGCGCTCCGCTTGGCCAGGTAGCGGCGGGCGGCTTCCGCGGCGAGGAAGATGGCGATCCAGGCGACGAGCAGCGGCCCGCCGACCCTGTCCCGCGGCGCCCACCGGGGAAAGGTGCCGAACTCCAGCCACATGGGAATGACGCCCAGCAGCGCCGCCACGCCGAACGCACCCACCGGCACGATGCGGATCGTTCCGCCGTCACTGAGCCACGCATCGAGCTTCTGCCGCACCGGTGGTTTCTGGGGCGAAGGGACGCGCCGCACGGGAGCAGCCAATGGGGACTGCACCCGGCGGCGCTTCGTTCATCTTCGCGCAGAAAGATGAAGAAACAGGTCGGCCGCGCAATAGGTGGACGGAGTTTCCGCCACGATGAAGGGGGCACGAAAAAGGGCGGCCCCAGTACGGGACCGCCCTTTCGCGGATCGAGGCGCAACGGAGCGCGCCGAATCAGCCGACCTTGAGAAGCTTCTCCAGCTCCTCGGGCGACAGCTCCTTGGCGGCGTGCTTGCCCATGCGGCGCCCGCGCGAGGCACGCTGCTCCTTCTTGCTGTCGGCCCTGCTTTCGGGCATGGTGATGGTGGTCACCTGCGGCTCGCCCTCGACGCCGCTCTCCTCGGCAAAGACGCTGAAGCCGGGGACGTTCACCCGGGCGATGCGGTAGCCCAGCAGGTGCTCCACCGCCGCCACGTCGCCGATCTCGGAGCCGGACATGAAGGTGATGGCCACCCCCTTCTCGCCGGCGCGCGCCGTGCGGCCCACCCGGTGCACGTAGCCCTCCGGGTCCTTGGGCGCGTCGTAGTTGATGACGTGGCTGATGCCCTCCACGTCGATGCCGCGCTGCGCCACGTCCGTGGCCACCAGCACCTGCACCTCGCCGGCGCGGAAAGCTTCGAGCGCCCGCACGCGCTGCGTCATGTTGCGGTCGCTGTGCATGACCTCGACCTTGAGGCCGGCGCGCGTGAGCTGCCCCGCGATGCGGTCCGCGCCGAACTTGGTGCGGCTGAACACCAGGGCCGAGTTGAAGTCGGCGCGATGCTCGCCCTTGAGCAGGTGCAGCAGCAGGTCGGACTTCTTGCTCGTCTCCACGGGGTAGACGAACTGCTCCACCCCCTCGGCCGTGGTGACCTTGGGCGCCGCCTCGACGGTCACCGGGTCGCGCAGCATCTCGTACGCCAGCGACTTGACGGAGTTGGGCATGGTGGCGCTGAAGAACAGCGTCTGCCGCCCCGTGCGCCGGCAGCGCCGCAGGATCTGGTCGATCTGCGGCTTGAAGCCCATGTCGAGCATGCGGTCGGCCTCATCCAGGATGAGCACCTCCACGTTCGACAGGTCGATGTTGTTGCGCTCCAGGTGGTCGTTCACCCGGCCCGGCGTGCCCACGAGGACTTCCACCCCCGCGCGCAGGTCGCGCAGGTCGGCGTCCACCTTGGTGCCGCCGTACACCAGCCCCACGTACAGCTCCGTGCCCCGGGCGTAGTTCTTTGCGTTCTCGGCCACCTGGATGGCCAACTCGCGGGTGGGGCACAGAACCAGGCACCGCAGCCCTTCCATGCCGCGCAGCCGGTGCAGGGTGGGCAGCATGAAGGCCGCCGTCTTGCCCGTGCCCGTGGGCGCGCGGCCCAGCACGTCGCGCCCTTCCAGGGCGGGCGGAATGGCCCGCGCCTGGATGGGCGTGGGAGTCTCGTAGCCCTGCGCCGCGATGTTGCGCATCAGCTCGGGCGCGAGGTTCAGCTCGTCGAATCGCATTCGTTCCTCAGTGTGTCTGCAGTGGCCCGGGCTCTTCACTTCCGGGTCCAGATTGCATTCTCGTGTGTGCCGGTCGTCCGGCGTCTCGTTTCGCGCTTTTTCACGTAAACCCCTGAATTTAACAGGATTTCACCGTTTACGCTACTCCCCGGGGCGGGAAACGTATGGTCGGATGCGGATCGCTCCCGCGGCGGGGCAAAAGTGCACGCGGAGGCCCACCCCGTTTTCACCGTCCGGACGGTGTGACCCGGCCGTCCCCGCGCGGTCCGCCGCCTGCGTGTGCAAACCGGGGGAAAATGCCCGGCGGGCCACGGTAGCGGCTTGCGCGCGCGCAGCGTAAGTTACCGCGGCTCGCCCTCCGCCCAGACGGCGGCAGGGCTTACGGGCGCATGGCGTGCGCCACCACGAAGGTGTGTCATGGCAGAGCTTCGCGAATTTCACGGCCCCAACGCGGGCTACGTGCTCGACCTGTACGAGCGCTTTTCGCGCGACCCGTCGTCCGTGGACGAGGGGTGGCGCGCATACCTGTCCCAGCTGTCCCCGGCGGACGTGCAGCGGCTGGAGAGCGCCGCCGCCCCGTCCCCCGCGGGGAGCGCGGCGCCCGCATCCGGCGGCGCGGCGGCCGGCGTGGACCTGGAGAAGGTGTTCGCCGCCCGCGAGCTGGGGCGCTCCATCCGCGCTCGCGGCCACACGGCGGCGCGGCTGGACCCGCTGGGCTTTGGCGCGCGGCCGGACCCCGTGCTGGAGCCGTCGCGCTACGGGCTGAGCGACGCAGACCTGGCCGCCCTTCCCGCATCCGCCGTGTTCGGCCACGACCCGTCGTCGGCCAACGCGCTGGCGGAGGTGCAGCGGCTGCGCGCGGCGTACATGGGGAGCGTGGGATACGAGTTCCTGCACCTGCCGGATCCCGAGGAGCGCGCCTGGCTGCGCGAGGCCATCGAGTCGGGCGCGTACCTGCAGCCCCTGTCCGCGGAGCGCCGGCGCGCCCTGCTGGAGCGGCTGTCCCAGGTGCAGGGCTTCGAGAACTTCCTGCACCGCGCCTTCAACGGGCAAAAGCGGTTCTCCATCGAGGGCACCGACGCCATGGTGCCCATGCTGGACGAGATCATCGCCGAGGCGGCGGCGGCCGGCGCGGACGACGTCATCATCGGCATGGCGCACCGGGGGCGGCTGAACGTGCTGACCCACGTGCTCAACAAGCCCGTGGAGATGATGCTGGCGGGGTTCAAGGCCGCGCAGGACAGCGGCAACGACGCCGCCGCGCAGAACAGCGACGAGCCCAGCGGCGACGTGAAGTACCACATGGGGTGGCAGGACGAGCGCGAGGTCGCCGGCAAGACGGTGCGCGTGCGCCTGTCCCCCAACCCCAGCCACCTGGAGTTCGTCAATCCCGTCGTCGTGGGGATGACGCGCGCCGCGCAGGACGACACGTCGCGGCCCGGCCCCCCCAAGGTGGAGGTCAGCCGGGCCATCGGCGTGCTGATCCACGGCGACGCGGCGTTCCCGGGCCAGGGCACGGTGCCGGAGACGTTCAACATGCAGTCGCTTCCCGGCTACGCGGTGGGCGGCACGCTGCACATCATCGCCAACAACCAGGTCGGCTTCACGACGGACCCGCAGCAGGGGCGCTCCACGCGCTACTCCAGCGACCTGGCCAAGGGCTTCGAGGTCCCCGTGGTGCACGTGAACGCGGACGACGCCGAGGCGTGCCTGGGCACGGCGCGGCTGGCCGCGGCGTACCGCCGGCGCTGGAACAAGGACTTCGTCATCGACCTGGTGGGGTACCGCCGCTGGGGGCACAACGAGGGTGACGAGCCGCTCTTTACGCAGCCCGTGATGTACGACCGCATCAAGGGGCACCCCACCGCCCGCGCCGTGCTGGCGGAGCGGCTGGTGGCGGAGGGCGTCGTGTCCAGGGACGAGGCGGACGCGCCCCTGCAGCGGGTGATGGAGGAGCTGGGGCGCGTGCTGGACGGCATGGGCAGCGCCGCCCCCCATCCCCACGACGAGCAATCGCCCAACGGCAAGCCGGCGCGGGAGTCCGCCGTGCCGCGCGACACGCTGCTGGAATTGAACGCGGCCCTGCTGGCGCGGCCGGAGGGCTTTACGCCCAACCCGCGCCTGGAAAAGACGCTGCAGCGCCGCGGCGAGGCCGGCACCGGCCAGCCGAACATCGACTGGGGGCACGCCGAGGCGCTGGCGTTCGCGTCGCTGCTGGCGGAGGGCACCCCCGTGCGGATCACGGGGCAGGACGTGGAGCGCGGCACCTTCAGCCATCGCCACGCCGTGCTGCGCGACGCCCGGACGGGGGAGCGGCTGAACGTCTTCCATCGCCTGCCGCAGGCAAAGGCGAGCTTCGAGATCCACAACTCGCCGCTGTCGGAGATGGCGGTGGTGGGCTTCGAGTACGGCTACGCGGTGGGCGATCCGCACGCGCTGGTGCTGTGGGAGGCGCAGTTCGGCGACTTCGTGAACGGCGCGCAGGTGATGATCGACCAGTACCTGGCCGCGTCGCACCAGAAGTGGGAGCAGCGCTCGGCGCTCGTCCTCCTCCTTCCCCACGGCTACGAGGGGCAGGGGCCGGAGCACAGCAGCGCGCGGCTGGAGCGATTCCTTCAGCTGTGCGCGGAGAACAACTTGCGCGTGGCCAACTGCACCACGTCCGCCAACTACTTCCATCTGCTGCGCCGGCAGGCGGCCCTGCTGCACGCGGACCCGCGGCCCCTGGTGGTGATGAGCCCCAAGAGCCTGCTGCGGCACCCGCTGGCGGCGTCCAGCATCGACCAGCTGGCGGCGGGCGGGTTCCAGCCCGTGCTGGCGGACGCGTCGGCGGCGGAGCGGGCGGAGGGCGTTACGCGGCTGGTGCTCTGCTCCGGCAAGGTGTACGTGGACCTGATCGGCGGCACGGAGGAGCAGCGGGCGGAGCGGACGGGGATCGCGGGACGCGAGCGGGTGGCCATCGGCCGGGTGGAGGAGCTGTATCCCTTCCCGGAGGCGGAGATCGGCGCGCTGGTGGCCTCGTATCCCAACCTGCGGGAGGTGGTGTGGGTGCAGGAGGAGCCGCGCAACATGGGCGCGTGGACGTACATCGCGCCGCGGCTCACGGAGATGCTGCTGGTGCCCCTGCGCTACGAGGGGCGGCCGGACCGCGCCAGCCCGGCGGAGGGCTACCAGCACCGCCACCTGCGCGAGCAGAACCGCATCGTCACGGCGGCGCTCTCGGACGCGCCGGCCGTGGGCGAGGCGGAGCCGCGCGGCGCGGTCGCGAAGTTCATCGGCAAGCGCAAGTAGTGAACTGCGAGGGAACAGGGAACAGGGAATAGGGAATAGCCCGCAACGGCAGTGCAGTTGCTGGCTGTACCCTGTCCCCTGTAACCTGTCCCCCGCCCTTTCTTTTCCGACGACAGACAGCACATCCGGAGCACACATGGCCGTCGAGATCCGCGTTCCGCCCCTGGGGGAGTCCGTCGTCGAGGCGACGGTGGGCCGGTGGACGAAGAAGGAGGGGGATTCCGTCGCCAAGGACGAGATCCTGGTGGAGCTGGAGACGGACAAGGTGACCGTGGAGGTGGCGGCGCAGCAGGCCGGCACGCTGGGCAAGATCGCCAAGAACGAGGGCGACACCGTGGGCGTGAACGAGCTGCTGGGCTCCCTCGAGGCCGCGGCCGGCGCCACACCCGCGGACGAGGCGGGGCAGACGGCCTCCGCGAAGTACGAGGAGAAGCCGCAGGCCGCGCAGCCCGCCGCCGCACCCGCCGCCGCTGAGGCGCCGGCTTCGGCCGTGGGGCCCGCGGACGCGCAGACGTCGCCGGCGGTGCGCTCGCTGGTGGCGGAGCACAACCTGGACATCGCCACCATCCGCGGCACGGGGCCGAACGGGCGCGTGACCAAGGAGGACGTGCTCAAGGTGATCGAGGACGGCCGCTCGCGGGCGGCCCAGCCCCAGGCAGCCGCGCCCGCGCAGCCCGCGGCCCCGGCGGCGCCCGCCGCCCCCGCGCAGCCCCCGGCGGCGAAGGCACCCGCCGCGCCGGCGCAGGCAGGGCGCGAGGAGCGGCAGCGGATGTCGCGCCGGCGGCAGACCATCGCCCGGCGGCTGGTGGAGGCGCAGCAGACCACGGCCAGCCTGACCACCTTCAACGAGGTGGACCTCAAGGCGGTGATGGACCTGCGCAAGACGCGCCAGGACGAGTTCGTCAAGAAGAACGGCATCAAGCTGGGCTTCATGTCGTTCTTCACCAAGGCGGTGATCGGCGCGCTCAAGCAGTTCCCGCGGCTCAACGCCGAGATCCAGGGCGACGAGATCGTCCTCAAGCACCACTACGACATCGGCATCGCCGTGGGCGCGGAGGAGGGGCTGGTCGTCCCGGTGGTGCGCGACGCGGACCGGATGAGCTTCGCGGGGCTGGAAAAGGCCATCGCGGACCTGGGCACGCGCGCCAAGGAGAACAAGCTGTCGCTGGAGGAGCTGCAGGGCGGCACGTTCACCATCACCAACGGCGGCACGTTCGGCTCCATGCTCTCCACGCCGATCCTCAATCCGCCGCAGGTGGGCATCCTGGGGATGCACAACATCGTGGAGCGGCCCGTGGTGGTGAACGGCGAGATCGTCATCCGCCCCATCATGTACGTGGCCCTGACGTACGACCATCGCATCGTCGACGGCAGCGAGGCCGTCCGCTTCCTGGTCACGGTCAAGCGGATGCTGGAAGACCCGATGCAGATGCTGCTCGAGGGATGAACGGCAGTGCGGCAGTGCGTTAGTGCGGTAGTGGATCACGCCGGGCGCACGGTCCGGGAGCAGGAGCGAAGGACCCGCCGATGGCAGGCGGGTCCTTTGCCGTTGGGGCGGAGATCGGGGTCGGTAGGGGGAAACCGGGGGAAAGGCAGGAGGCACGATGCGAACTCCCGGCCGGAGCGGGTAAACCCGCCGCTGGGACTGCCATAAGCCCTGTCTCGCGCTGACGCGCTCTGCGAACAGGGCTTCAACTGCGTTCAGCACGCTCCGGTGCACTCACTCGACCCGGGCACGAGCCGTCGGCGAAGGCCGACATCACGTTTTCGGTGCCGCGAATTCATTCGCCGGGGGCGGGGGGCAGCCCTGGATTCGGCATCCGAACCATACACGACGTCCGTCCTGAGCAGCGGAGACCCATCCTGGCGGTCAAACCCGCCGCTGGGAAAAGCGGCAAGCCCTGTCTCGCGCTGACGCGCTCTGCGAACAGGGCTTCCACCACGTCCCTGCGGAAAATCCGCCGGTGGCGTGGCACTCGCCCGTGCCGGAGCGTCCGCGCAGGCGGACATCGTGTGGTCGTTGCGGCGAATTCATTCGCTCTGTCCCGGGCTCCGCAACCGCCCTTCCCGCTTGCCTCGCACGGCGGCGCGCCCCATGCTTCCGTCCGCCGCACCTCCGGCGGATGCGGGGTATCAACCGGGACGAGAACGATGCGTGCGACGGACCACTTCCGCACTTCCGCACTCACGCACTGACGCACTCACGCACTTCTTTACGATGGCTGAAGAACCATTCGACCTGATCGTCCTGGGCGGCGGACCCGGCGGCTACGTGGCCGCCATCCGCGCCGCGCAGCTGGGCCTCAAGACGGCCTGCGTGGAGAAGGAAAGCGCGCTGGGCGGCACCTGCGTGCGCGTGGGGTGCATCCCCAGCAAGGCGCTCCTGGACAGCACGGAGCTCTTCGACCAGATCCGCCACAAGAGCACCCTGCACGGCATTTCCGTCGCCGAGCCGCAGATGGACGTGGCCAGGATGCACGCCCGCAAGGACGCCGTCGTCAAGGCGAACACGGACGGCGTGGCGTTCCTCTTCAAGAAGAACAAGATCGAGTGGGTGCGCGGCTTTGGCCGCCTCACCTCGGCGGAGACGGTGGAGGTGCAGGGCGAGGGCGGCGCGCGCACGCTTCGGGCGAAGACGGTCATCCTCGCGTCCGGCTCCGTGCCGGTGGAGCTGCCGTTCCTGAAGTACGACCACGAGCGCATCATCGACAGCACGGGCGCGCTCGCCCTTCCCGAGATCCCGGGCCACCTCGTCGTCGTGGGCGGCGGGGTGATCGGGATGGAGCTGGGGAGCGTCTGGCTGCGGCTGGGCGCCAAGGTGACGGTGCTGGAGATGGCCGCCACCATCCTCCCCGGCATGGACGCCGAGATCGTAAAGGCATCCGACCGCATCTTCCGCAAGCAGGGCTTCGACATCCGGACGGGCACGCGCGTCACGGGCGCCGAGCGCAAGGGCGACAAGGTGATCGTCTCGGTGGATGGGCAGGATCCCATCGAGGCGGACTACGTGCTCGTGGCCGTGGGACGGCGCGCGTACACGGAGGGGATGGGGTACGAGGAGGCCGGCATTCGCCTGGAGCGCGGCATCATCCAGGTGGACGAGCGCTTTCACACGGGCGTGGGCAACGTCTACGCGATCGGCGACGCCATCGGCGGGCGGATGCTGGCGCACAAGGCGGAGGAGGAGGGCGTGGCGGCCGTGGAGTTCTCCGTCGGCAAGCACGGGCACATCAACTACGACGCCGTGGCCAACGTGGTGTACACCTGGCCCGAGATCGCGTCCGTGGGGATGACGGAGGAAGAGGCCAAGTCCGCCGGGCGCGAGTACCGCGTGGGCAAGTTCCCCTTCCAGGCCAACGGCCGCGCCCGCGCCATGGCCGAGACGGACGGCATGGTCAAGGTGCTGGCGGACGCCAGGACCGACCGGCTGCTGGGGCTCCACATCCTGGGCCCCCGCGCCAGCGACCTGATCGCCGAGGCGGCGCTGGCCATGGAGTTCCACAGCAGCGTGGAGGACATCGCCATGACGGTGCACGCGCACCCCACGCTCCCCGAGGCGGTGAAGGAAGCCGCCCTGGCCGCTGGGGGCCGCGCGATCCACTTCTGATCGCGCAGCCAGCCCTGCTCGCACGCGGATCGCCGCGCTCCCCACGGAGCGCGGCGATTTTTCTTGCGCGGGAACGATGCACCCTAACATCTTGAACACGTTCAGTTGAACGTGTTCAGAATGAGTGTTCATCCTTCTCCCTCTCGGCATGGAGCGGAGCCATGCGTCTGCCGATTCTCGATACCAGACGGCCCAGTCCCGTCACCGTGCTCGCGGTGGTGGAGAGTGTGGCTTGCGGCTTGGCGGTGCGGCACGAGGACGGGGAGCGTCGCTCGCCGCGCTCTTCCTGGTGCCGATGGCCATCGGCTACCGGAGCGTATCCTCGTCGGACGAGCGGCAGGTAGGCGTCCTGACGCCGGCCGCCGCCCTGCTGATGATGCTGGCAGCGGGGATCGCCCACGGCTGGGCCGGGGTGGGATTCGTGCTGGTGCTGACGCCCCTCTTCATGGTGATGGCGCTGCTGGGCGGCGCGCTGGCGTCCGTGTCCGCGCGGCCCGCGAAACGGCTTCGCGCATGGCACAACGGCTCGCGCGCATAACGGGGCGCCTGCACCACGGATCCGCGCGAGAATCCGCTTCGGCAGACGCCTCGCCGCGGGCGGAACGCGACCGCGGCCGCCGTGACGCGGACCCGCGCGATGCGTGGCGGCAGGTCATCATCCGCACCCCGTTCTGACGTGGGGCGGCGCCCGCCCGCGATCGTATCCAAAGCCGAAAAACGCCGCGTCCCATAGCCTGGGCGCGGCGTTTCTCCTCATCCACGTCGTCCAAGGAGGACTGAGCGGCCACGGTGCGTGAACATGTGTCAAGCGGTGGCGGATGGCGGCTACACGCTTCGGCGGGGGCAGCCGTATCTTGGCGGATGAACCCTCGTCAGCGAGACGGATCATGCCTGATCGACCGAAGCGGCTCCCCTTTGAGCCACCCCAGATCCTCGAGCTCTACCCGCGCGTCAGCACCGGGGAATACCTGCGGATTGCACGCGAATGGGATTGCGAGCACAAGCTGCGGATCGGCGCGGCCATGTCGTCGCTGCTCGGGACCGGGATGAAGCGCGAAGTCCAGCGCGAGCATCCAGACTGGCCCCCGCAGAAGGTCAGCCTCGAAGTCGGACGGCTGAATTGGGGATGGCAGATCGCGCCGCCGCTCTACGGTCCGCTGGAGGAGGAAGCCCGGGCGCGCGGCGAGTCACCGACGCGCGGCGCGGAGTTCTGCAGGAGTTGGCGGTTGGAGCCCCCGGACGAACAGGTCGTGGCGGCTCGCCGGCGCGGGCGGACGGTGGACGAGATCCGGCAGGCCATGGACCGGTTCAGCGCAGGACCTTGCGGATGAAGCGCTCGTCGGGGCGGGCGCACTTGCCGTGCGCGGTGCACACCCACCGCACCTCGTAGGGCTCCAGGCGCTGGAAGAGGGAGACGAGCGCGTCGTGGCTCGCCTGCTTGTCTTCGGTGAAGATGCCCATGGCCGGACCGTAGCCGGTGTGGTAGGCCCGCGAGATGGCGTCGCCGGCGAAGAGCACGCCGCGGTGCAGGTAGGCCGTGCTCCCCGGCGTGTGCCCCGGCACCACGAACGCGCGGATGGTGTCCGTCCCCATGACGAAGGTCGTGTCGCGCGAAAAGGCGTGCACGTTCACCTCGCCGGACCACGGGCCCGCGTCGCCCTGCACGGCGCGGGCGGCGCGCGAGGGGACGTCGGCGTGCACGCGCTCGCCGTGAAAGAGCGGCACCTCCGCCTCCTGCATGTGAAAGCGCGCGTGCCGCACCGTGCGCCATCCCATGATGTGGTCGCGGTGGCTGTGCGTGACGAACACGTCCGTCACGTCCTCCGGCCGGGCACCGATGCGGGCCAGCCCGCGGCGGATGGAGCGGTCCGCGCCCCGCCATCCCAGGTCCACCACGAACACGCCCTCCGCCGTGCGCGCGGCGAACACCAGGCTCTGCGACGGCCAGGTGGTGGGGATGGCGTTGGCGTCCGGCCCCTCCACCTGGCGCAGGTTCAGCGTGCACCCGGCGAGCGCCAGCAGCAGGAGGAGGGGAGCGAGTCGGTTGCGCATGGGAGAGCGGATCGGGGGAAAAACGCGGCCGCCGGTCCGCCCCCGTGCGGGAGGCGGACCGGCGGCATACCCCCGTGCGGGGCGGGAGGTTCAGACGTGCGCCGGCTGCCGCCCGGCCAGGTTCACCAGGCGCGGAACGGCGAACATGAGCGGCGCCTCGTCCGCGTCCGCGTTCTGCCCCGTGCGGAAGCGCTGCACGTCGGCCTGCAGCTCGCCCGCGATCTGCGAGAGCTCCGAGGCGGAGGCGCTCATCTCCTCCATGGAGGCGTTGATCTCCTCCACCGCCGCCGCGGCCGACTCCGCCGCGCTGGCGTTGCTGCGCGACAGCCGCGTGAGCACGTCCAGCGCGTCCTCCGCGCCGGCCTCCACGGCCTGCGGGTCCACGCCCACGCCGGAAAGGGCCGCGCGGCTGGCAACCGCCATCTGCTCCGCCGCGCTGGAGATGCCGGCCAGGTCGCCCACCGTCTGCTCCACCATGGCCACGATCTCGCGCAGGGCCCCGCCCGCGTCGCTGGCCAGGGACGCGCCCGCGTTCACCTCCGTGGTGCCGCGCTGCATGCTGTCCACCGCGCGCCCCGTGAGCGCCTGCACGTCGCGGATGATGTCGGCCGCCTCGCGCGCGCTCTCGCCGGAGCGCGTGGCCAGCTTGCGCACCTCCTCGGCCACCACGGCGAAGCCCCGCCCGTGCTCGCCGGCGCGTGCGGCCTCGATGGCGGCGTTCAGGGCCAGCAGGTTGGTCTGCGCCGCCATGTCGTCGATGACCCGGGTGATGTGCCCCACCCGGTCGTTGTACGTGCTGAGCTCGCTGATCTGCCCGGCCGCGTCCAGCACCGTCTGGCGGATGGCCTGCAGCCGGCCCACGGCGTCTTCGATGACACGCGAGCCGTCGCGGGCCACGCCCACGGCCCGCTGCGACGCCTGCGCCGCGCCCTGCGAGCGGTGCGCCACCCGGCCGATGGAGCGGGCCATCTCGCCCAGCGTGGTGGCCATCTGCTGCGTGTTCAGGGCCTGCTCCTGCGACCCGGCGCTCACCTCGCCCAGGGCCCGGGCCACTTCCTCCGCCGCGCCCGTCACGTGGTCCGCCGCGGCCGTAAAGGTCTGCGCCACGTCCGACACCTCCACGGCGCGGTTGCGCACGGCGGCCACGGCGTGGGCCAGCCGCTCCGTGCCCTGGTTCACGGCCTCCACGGCGTCGCCCACGGCCCCGCCGCGGTGCTCCGCGCGCGCCGTCAGGTCGCCCTCGCCCATCCGGGCGGCCAGGCGCACCAGCGCGTCCGCGGACTGCGTCTCCGCCGCCAGCAGCCGCGCCATGTAGACCAGGATGCCCACCTCGAACACCACCCACCCGGCGTGCACCGCCACGATCCCCCACCCCGTGTGGTGCTGGAAGATCATGGCGCCCTGGTCGCTCGTCTGCAGGAAGTTGAAGAGGACGTGGTGCAGCGCCGTCACCACCGCGCCCGCCACCGGCACCCGCCAGTCGCGGTACAGCAGGAGGAACGCGAGGATGGCGAAGATGTGGAAGTGCATCTCGATCATCCCCCCCGACTGGTGGATGATGAGCGCGGACATGCTCAGCAGCGCCGTGGCGATGCCCATCCGGGCCACCAGCCGCCCCTCCCACCGCCACGCGACGAACCACCCCAGGCCGATGATGGGCAGCCCCGCCAGCAGGGCCGCCCGCCAGGTGCCGTGCAGGGGCGCCAGGGCAAAGATCAGCAGCACGTGCGCCAGCAGCAGCCGCCGCAGCAGGCGGTCCGCCGTGCGGTAGCCGGCGGCCAGCAGCCCGTCGCCACGCGCGTCCTGCGCGGAAATGACGGGGAACCCCGGCATGGCGAGCGACTGCCGGGCGGTGTCGGACGGGTAGATCATGGAAGCAGTACGTGGGATGAACGGTGAAGCGCGGAAACCGGCCCCCGCGCCGGGCAGCTCTGTACAAACCTTATACAACATCGGTACCACATCCCGGAACAGGCCGGGAGGGCAGGCGGATCGTTCGGAGGGGCACCCTCGGGGAGGCATTCCGCAACACGTCGGGCAGAAAGCAAATCACGGATCCCCCGCCCCTGCAGAGGGACCCGCGATGAATGCTACGCCGATGCACGGGGATCTGGATCTGTGCGGCTGGCGGGGCAATCTGCATCCTCCGAACGTTGCAGGGACCGCGCCAGCCGCATCGCCCGGGAGCCGCTCGCCGACGAGGGCGGGTTCAGCCCTCGGGACGGGGCTGGACGCGGTCCCACAGCTCGGCGCGGGCGCGCCAGAGCAGGGGAAAGAACGAGGCGCGGTGGGTGGCCATCCGCTCCAGGTAGCGCACGCCGCTGCTGGCCGCCGTCCCCTCCACCTCCGGCCCGATGGTGCGCTCCGCCGTCCGCGCGTGGACGAAGCGCCAGCAGCGCACCTCCTCGTCGTAGTCCAGCAGCGCCTCGGCCAAGTGCACCAGGTCCCAGTGCTCGTGCCCCGCGTGCGACGACGCGTACGCGTCCGCCGGGCTCACCCCCCGGCGCGCGAACACGGCCTCCGTGGCGGAGGCCACGGACGGCTGCTCCCACAGTTCCGCCAGCCGGTCCGTCCACAGGACCGAGTGCGGGCCGGACGAGGGGTCCGGGTGGATCTCCGACTCCAGGTAGCGCCGCAGCTCCGGCTCGCGCGCGCCGGAGAGGATCTCCACCTCGTGCCACTGCCCGCTCTCGCCGCCGCTGGCGGGGACCAGGTGGTGGCGAAAGGCGTAGAACCCGCCCAGCGTCATGGTCTCCAGCACGCGCATCATGGGCGAGAACATCCGCACGATGTCCGTGCAGCGCCGGGTGAGCCACGCGGCCATCCCCACGTCGTCGGCGTCCAGCGCGGCGATGATGCGCGGCAGGTCCGTGCGCAGCTGGCTGAACCACACCTCGAACGACTGGTGCGTCACCACGAACAGGTGCTCGTCCGGGTGCCGCACCTGGTTCGGCGGGGGCTGCAGCTGGAGCAGCTCCGGCAGGCGCAGGTAGGTGCAGTAGTGCGTCTGCGACGGGTCGCGGACGGTGTGCCCGCAGGCGAGCGTGTGCGTGGTCTCGGTCATTCGATGGGCGGTGGAACGGTACGGCTGCGCAGCGTCGGCGCAATGGGACAATCTGTGACGCCTCGACCGTTGGGGAAACCCACCCCGATGGATGTCTTGAGGAGAGCGACGAGCGGAGCGGCCCGTCAGGAGAAGAGCCGAAGCACGGATCGGCGGAAAGATGCGAAAAGCCCGCGCGGCCCGCTACGCACGGGTTCCACCTGCGGCACCGGCGGCGCGACTCCGAGCCGGCGCGCCAGCTCTGGAGAATGTCGCCACAGATCCTCCACGATCTGTTGATCGGTCGCCGTCGCGTGATAGTCGCACAACACCACCCCGGCGTGCTCGGGATCCAATCATCGTACCCTCGCTTGTCTCAAGCAGCGCGTACGGTCCGGATCGTAAACCCGTCAGGAGAAGAGCCGCAGCACGGATCGGCGGAGGGAGGTGACCACGCGGCCGACGCCACGGTAGGCCGGCCGCGGAGGCTCGGCGCAGATCTCGGCGACGGAGCGTTCACCCCACAGTTCCCGGGCGAGATCGGGGCTGGCCCGCTGCACACGCGCGACGAACTCCTCCTGGGTCACCGTGGCGAAGTGCTCCTCCACCCACGCGTGCGCCTTGTCAGGATCCAGCATGTCGGGCCTCCTTTCAAGCCAAGCGCCAAGTGCGCGGGATCAAGCTCCACCTCAGACCGCCCGCTGAGCAGGAGCCGCGTCCGACGATCAGCGCCGCCACTGCCACTACGACTGCCGGCGATTCACGGCGCGGACGGTGACCCCGCTTTGGTCAGGACAAGAGCCTCAGGACCGACCGGTCGAAAGACGCGAAAAACCCGCGCGGCCCGCTATGCCCGGGTTCCGCCTGCGGCACCGGCGGCGCGACTCCGAGCCGGCGCGCCAGCTCTGGAGAATGTCGCCACAGATCCTCCACGATCTGTTGGTCGGTCGCCGTCGCGTGATAGTCGCGCAGCACCGCACGGGCCGTCTCGGAATCAATCATACCGTGCTCGCTTGCTCACGCAGAGCGTACGATACGGATCGTAAAACTCGTCAGGAGAAGAGCCGCAGGACGGAGCGGCCGAGCGAGGTGAAGGCGCTGCGCATGCCGCGGTGAACCAGCCGCGAAGGCTCGGCGCAGATCTCCGCGACCGAGCGATCGCCCCACATTTCCCGGGCGAGATCGGGGCTGGCCCTTTGCACACGCGCGACGAACTCGTCACGCATCACGGTGTCGAAGTGCTCCTGCCAGACCTTGCCGGCGACTTTCGGATCGAGCATCACGAACCTCCTTTCAATCCCGGCGCCAAGTGCGCAGGATCGCGGTCGAATCCAGGACGGCGATCTGGACGTGTGAGCGGTCGAGCAAGGCAGAATTTGGAAACACCGGCCCTCCCTCCCCGAACGCTGCCCGCACCGACTTCACACGTATGCCCCAATCCGACAGAATGGCAACGAGATAGTTGATCACGCCACGGTCCAGGCGGTGTGCTCCACGTGTCTGCCGCGGTAGCGGGCGTCCCTCCCGCTCGAGCAGGACACGATATCGTTCGTACGCCCGCTTCACCTCTTCCTGCCACTCGACATCGAGGAAGTCGATGCAATCCCCCAGGTCGATCTCCGCGCCGATGACCGCCGCATCGTCGCCGAAGCGCTGGCGTGCCCATTCGTGAGCGCGCGACGGGGCGTCCTGGAAGAAGTAGGCCCCGTCGCCGAGCCAGTCGTACTCGTTGCGGCTGACCTCGAACCCGGAGGACAGGATGCGCCGCGCCGCTTCTGCACTGGTGCCATGAAAGCCGATCGCCCGCATCCCATACCCCGCGTTTTCAAATTCGTCCCGCCCCGCGGCTCGAGCACGGAAGAACCTGCGCGCCGCTCACGCGCAGGGCTTTCCCCGGCGCACTTCGTTCGATTTCGCGCAAAAAATGTACAGAGAGTCACAATCGCGCAAGATACGCGGTAGCCGAACCGCCCCTCGTCCGCACGCGCAGAAAGGGCGGTTCCGCCGGGGGCCGCCCTTTTCTTTTGCGAGCGAGGTATGCCCCTCAGCCTTCGTCCGCGACCACCGGCGTGCGGCGGAGCGCCCCGGGGAGGGCCCACGCCGCCACGAGCGTCGCCAGGGTGCCTCCGATGCCGGCGATCACCAGCGTCCGGGGCGCGGAGGTCGCGTCCAGCAGCAGCCCTCCGCCGATGTATGAAAGCGCCGCCGCGATGCCGATGGCGCCGTACAGGTTGCCGAACACGCGGCCGAGCATCGCCGGCGGCACCCGGCGCTGCAGGATGGTGCTGCTGGCAACGTCCATGGCCGCGATCCCCAGGCCGCGCACCCCCTGCATGGCGATGGCGGCGCCCACCGCCCACGCCAGCCCCGTGAGCAGGTTTCCCAGGCTGCTCACCGCGAACCCGGCGATCAGCAGCACGGGCATGGCGGCCCGCGCGCCGTACCGGGCCAGCAGCACATACCCCGCGAACAGTCCCAGCGCCACCGCGGCCAGAAGGAGGCCGACCGCGCCGTCCCCCACGCGAAAGGTGTCCTTCGCCAGCAGGACGAGCGCCACGTCGTCGATGCCGTTGAAGGCCACCACCGCGCAGAATGCCAGCGTCACGACGCGCACTGCGGGGACGGACGCGATGTACCGCAGCCCCGCCCGCGCATCGCCCAGCAGGGAGGACGGCCCGTCCTCCCTCGCCCCGCGCGGCAGGGAGGGCACGGACGCCAGCAGGAGCGCGGAGACGAGGAACGACGCCGCGTCCGCCAGGAGCACGCCGCGAATGCCGGCAAATCCGAACAGCGCCGCGGCCGCGGCCGGGCCCAGCACCTCCGCCCCGTTGGTCCCGAAGCCGATGGCGGAGTTCGCCGCCTCCAGGTCCCGCCCGCGCACCAGCGCCGGCACGGCCGCGCGCGAGGCCGGCAGGAACACCTGCCCCGCGATGGCGCGTGCCGCCACCAGAAGCAGCAGAACGGGGAGCGGAGGCAGCGTGAGCGCGATGATGGCGACGATCGCGGCCTGCACCAGCTCGCAGGCGACCATCAGCCGCTTGAGGTCCAGGCGGTCGCTAAGCGCACCCGTGACGGGGCTCAGCAGCGCAGGCGCGAAGTCGCCCACGAGCAGCAGCACCGAGACGGCGAGCGCCTGCCCCGTGGTGTCCGCCACGTACAGCATGAGCGCAACCAAGCCCAGCGAGTCGCCCGCGACGGAGACGAAGCGCGCGCCCCACAAGGCGCGGAACGCGGGGTTGCCGCGCAGGAGCCCCCCTGCGCCCCCACCCAGCTCCTCCGCTTCGCTGCCCGACCCTGCGCGGGACATCGACGTCTTCAGTTGATGGAAAGCAGCACTCCCGTCCACGCGTCAGAACCGCTGGGCGGGCTCATCCCGGATCCGCAGATGACGCTGCGGACGCAGGCAACGGAGGTGTATCCGCGGATGCAGGTCCCTCCGTTTCCTCTCCCGAGAATGGGGTTATCCCGGCCCTGGTTCCGGAGAAACGCGAGCGTGCGGAAGGGCTCTCCCCTCCGCACTCTTCTCCATCCGAAACGGCCGCGGTCAGGCTGGATCAGCCCCCGCCGCCGCCCACCACGCCGCCGCCGGGGATGCCGGGCTCCGTCATCTCGCGCACGTTCAGCACGCTGTCCAGCTGCTCGTCGCTGAGCAGGCCGCGGCGCTTGACCACCGTGCGCACGGACTCGTAGTTCTTGGCCGACTCCTTGGCCACCGCGGCCGCCTCGTCGTAGCCGATGTACGCGTTGAGCGCCGTGGCGATGGAGGGGTTCTTCTCCAGCAGTTCGCGGCAGCGCTCGCGGTTGGCGCCGATCCCCTCCACGGCGTTGGTGCGGAAGGCGTCGCAGCCGTTGGCGAGGATGGACACGGACTGCAGGAAGTTGTGCGCCATCACGGGCATCATCACGTTCAGCTCGAAGTTGCCGTGCTGCCCGCCCACCGTGACGGCCACGTGGTTCCCCATCACCTGCGCGCACAGCATCATCATGGCCTCGCTCATCACCGGGTTCACCTTGCCCGGCATGATGGACGAGCCCGGCTGGATGGCCGGCAGCGTGATTTCCGCCAGCCCGGACGTGGGCCCGCTCGCCAGCCAGCGGATGTCGTTGGCGATCTTGAGCAGCGACACGGCCAGGGTGTTCAGCGCGCCGGACGCGGAGACGTACGCGTCCTTGGCGCCCTGGGCCTCGAAGTGGTTCTCCGCCTCCACGAACTCCAGCCCCGTGCCCTCGCTGATCTTGCGGATGGCCAGCGCGGGAAAGCCGGGGACGGCGTTGGTGCCCGTGCCCACGGCCGTGCCGCCCAGGGCCAGCTCCGCCAGCTCCGCGGACGCGTTGCCCAGCCGGCGCACGCCGTGCTCCAGCTGCGACGCGTAGCCGGCGAACTCCTGCCCCAGGCGCACGGGCGTGGCGTCCATCAGGTGCGTGCGGCCGCTCTTGACCACGTCGTCGAACTCGATGGCCTTGGCCTGCAGGGCGTCGCGCAGCCGGTTCAGCGCGGGCACCAGGTCGTGGTGGAGGGCAATGCGGGCGGAGACGTGCATGGCCGTGGGGATCACGTCGTTGGAGCTCTGCCCCATGTTGACGTGGTCGTTGGGATGCACCTTGCGCCCCAGCAGCTGCGTGGCGCGGGTGGCGATCACCTCGTTGGCGTTCATGTTGCTCGAGGTGCCGCTCCCCGTCTGGAAGATGTCCAGCACGAACTCGCCGTCCAGCGTGCCGGCGATCACCTCGTCGGCCGCGCGGGCGATGGCGTCGCCGATGTCCGCCTCCAGCAGCCCCATCTCCACGTTGGCCTGCGCGGCGGCCTTCTTGATGGTGCCCAGGGCGTGGATGAAGCGGCGGGGAAAGCGGATGCCGCTGATGGGAAAGTTCTCCACGGCGCGCTGCGTCTGCGGCCCGTACAGCGCGGCGGCGGGAACCTGCATCTCGCCCAGCGAGTCGCGCTCGGTGCGAAAGCCGGAGTTGCTCGTATCCGTCATGATGGTTCGGCGGTCGTGCGTGGTTCGGGTCAGGGTCCGGACGGCGGGAAGATGCACCGGCGGCGGGGCGAGCGCAAACCCGCCCGCTGCCCTGGATGAGGGGCGCGAAAAAGGCCCCGCCATGGCTGTGGCGGGGCCTCGTTCCTCGATCAGCGCTCACCCTGGCGGCGCGGACGGCGCTTCATCGGCGGCGGGGGCGGCGGGCCCAGGACTTCCGGCCCGTCGTAGGTGCGGCTTCAGAAGGTCCGCTGCGGTCCGCTCCTGGAGTCGCCCAGGATCTCGGGCCCATCGTACGCCTTGATGGCCGCCCACTGCTCGGGCGTCAACCGTGACAGCAGCGACCGATAGCCGCGCATCCGTGCAAGCGCCTCCTCGAGTGGTGGAGGCGGCGCATACCGTGCGCGCCGGATGCGGCGAAGGGCTCCGCCGGCGGGATCGCCGTACACGGTGCGCGCGCGCGCGGATGTCGTGCTGAAAAGATTCTTCATGGCTCAATCCTCCTCTCGCAATATAGCACGCGTTCGCCCTCGTATACAGGTCCAAAGCCCAAGCTGGCATACAACGCGAGGACGCCCGGAAGCGGATCCTTCAGGCGGACGGCTCCCGCCTGGAGCAGGCGCCCGTAGGCGTGTGCCGCCGAAGTTGCCAGGGTCGCGATGCTGCCCCGCAGCGGATGCCGTGGATCATGCGCGCTCTCCAGGTAATCGATGTAGACGACGCTTCGGGTTCCCTCCTGGTTGCGGCGGGGCACGCGTCCCACCGCAAGGCCACACAGCGCATCCCCGCTCCAGATCGCGAGATGGAACGATGCGGGATGCCTCCACGCCCGGCGGATCATGGGCTCCCAGTCCCATCCTCCCCAGCCGGAGGGATGCGGCCCGGCCGACGTCTGCTGCCAGACCGAGAGGGTATGGGCCGAACAGTCCCTCAGGCGCAGCGGTACCCGGATTTCTCCCGAGGCAAGCGCGTCTGCCTGGACCAGCGTATATGCGGATTGCCTTAGCTGGGCGTAGTGCTGCTGCGCCCGCCGGAACGATGGATTTTGCATCGGCGGCGTAATCGGACGGCGGTGAGAAGGGCCGCCAAACTTCCGCCGGTTACACCCGCAAAACAAGGGATTTTCGCTGGCCGCTTTGCACCGCTCCAAAGCGCTCAGCCATGGACCTGCACGTTGTCCAGCAACGGCGCAGAATCACGAGTTATTCCGCTCGTATTGCGCCCGCGGAGATACGGGATCTCTGCGGGCACGGATCAATCCTCCCCGTCGTCCTCCTCCATCCCGTCGGGCTGGTTCTGCCGGCGGCGCTTGCCGGCGAACGGATCCCCATCGGCGAGAAGGTCGTCCTGGCGCACGTCGAGCGCCTCCAGGGCCTCAGCGGCGGCTTCCGCGCCGGCGCCGTAGAGGAAGACGGGGACGCCGGCCTCGCGCAGGTGGTCGGCGACGTCGATGCGGTCCTCGAAGGCGCACACCAGCTCGTACTCGCGCCGCAGCCGCTCCACTGAATTCTCCTCTGACAGCCGGCGGGCCGCCGCGCGCACCGGAATTTTTACAGCAAGACGAACGAAGCCCCGCCATGGCTGTGGCGGGGCCTCGTTGCGGTCAAGTCTCGTCCCTGCGTCGCGGCCTGCGCTTCATCGGCGGCGGAGGCGGCGGCCCGAGGGCGTCGGGGCCGTCGTAGTTGCGGAGGAACTCCCGGTCCTCCGCCGTCAGCGTCTCCCAAAGGGTGGGGCCGCTTCGCACGCGTTCCTCGATCTCCGCCAGCCAGGGCCGCAGCGGCCGGCGCGGGGCGGATTCGCCCGCGGATGAGCAAGGCAACCGGTCAGAACGTGCGCTTGGGTCCATAGCGATTGCCCCAGACCTCCGGACCATCATACGCTTCGATGACCGCCCACTGCTCGGGCGTCAACGAGGCAAAGAAGCCGGGATGGCTGCGCATCCGGCGCTCCGCCTCTTCCAGCGACGGAAGGGGAGGCGGCGAATACCAGGCGCGCCGGATGCGGCGGATTCCCCACCGTGCCGAACGGCTGGACCGGGAAGTGGCCCGCGCTGATCGCGACGGCAAGGAGCGCGGGGGCGTGGCTGCGATGGTGGTGCGATCTGTCATGGCTCGATCCTCCTCTCGCAATATAGCGGACGTTCCCGATCCCATACAATGGTGAAGCCGAGTTTTTCGTAGACACCGAGCACACCGGGGAGCGGCTCCACCAGCCGCAGGTGCGAGGCCTGAAGAGCCCGGCCAAACGTCTCGGCGGCATCCACGACGAGAAAGGCGATCACGCCGCGGAGAGGATGCGTCGGATCGTGCGCGCTTTCGATGTAGTCGATGGAGATAGCGTTGCGCCGTCCACTCGAATTCTTGTTCGACACACGTCCGACAGCCAATCCGCACAGCACCTTGTCGCTCCAGATTGCGAGGTGAAACGAGGATGGATGCCTCCATGCGCGCCGAAGCAAGGGCTCCCAATCCCAGCTACCCCACCCGGACGGGTGCCCGCCGCCCCAAGTTGCCTTCCACACCGCCAGGGTGTGCGGATCACATTCAGCAAGCCGCAGGGGCGCGCTCGTAAGCCCCGATGCCAGCGCACGGCCGCGCACCAGCTCGAAAGCGGATTTCCGAAGCCGGGAATAGTGCTGCCGGGCATGTTGCAGGGCGGCGTCTGACATCGGCGGAGTGGGCGACGGGTGAATGAAGCCGCCAAACTTCCGCCGATTCCATCAGCAAAACAAGGGATTTTCGCTGGCCGCTTTACACCGCTCCAAAGCACTCAGCCATGGACCTGCGCAATGCTCAGCAACGGCGCAGAATCACGAATTATCCCGCTCGTATTGCGCCCGCGGAGATACGGGATCTCTGCGGGTGCGGATCAATCCTCCCTGTCGTCCTCCTCCATCCCGTCGGGCTGGTTCTGCCGGCGGCGCTTGCCGGCGAACGGATCCCCATCGGCGAGGAGGTCGTCCTGGCTCACGTCCAGCGCCTCCAGGGCCTCGGCGGCGGCCTCCGCGCCGGCACCATAGAGGAAGACGGGGACGCCGGCCTCGCGCAGGTGGTCGGCGACGTCGATGCGGTCCTCGAAGGCGCACACCAGCTCGTACTCGCGCCGCAGCCGCTCCACCGCCTCGGCCTTGAAGAAGCCGGCGGGGCGCTGCTCGCCGGCGGGGCGCATGACGAGCGCATCGTACTCCGTGAGCCCGTTGGCCTCCAGCCAGCGCACCGTCTTGGCGCGCGTGTAGTCCGGCCGCCCCGTGAGGAAGATGATGCGGAGCCCCGCGGCGTGCAGGGCCCGCAGCACCTCCATGGACGCGGCGATGGGCGCGTCCGTGTCGATGGCGTCGAAGTACGACTTCCAGTCCCGCGCGCGGCCCCGCTCCACCTCCACGAAGTGCGCGCGGGCCTTGTCGTCGCTCAGGGTACCGTCCAGGTCCCAGATGACCGCCTTGGGCCGTCCCCCGCGGGGGCCGGGCGCATCCCCCGCGGCCCCATCCTTCGGCGCTTCCGTCGTCTTGTCCACTACCGGCTCTTGGGACGGGTGGGGCGCACCTCGATGCGGGACGGGAGCGCGTTCTCGGGGAACGCCAGCAGGTCCATCACGATGCGCGCGATGTCGCCCGGCTGGATCATCCACGCGTTCTCGGGCTTGGGTTCCTTGCCGTTGAAGTAGGTGTCCACGGAGCCGGGCATCACGCAGCAGACGCGGATGCCGTGCTCGCGCACGTCCAGCATCATGGCCTCGCTGAACCCCAGCAGGCCGAACTTGCTGGCGTTGTAGGCCGCGCCGCCCGCGAACGGGTTCTTGCCCGCCAGCGAGCCGATGTTGATGATCCACCCGCCGCCGCGCGACCGCAGCCGCGGGATGGCCTCGCGGCAGGCGTAGAATACGCCCGTGAGGTTGGTGCCGATGATGGCGTCCCACTGGTCCAGCGAGATCTCGTCCGCGGGCGCGAACCCGCCCACGCCGGCGTTGTTCACCAGCACGTCCAGCCCGCCCAGATCGTCGGCCGCCGCGATCAGCTGCCGGACGTCGTCGTAGCTGCGCATGTCGCAGGTGACGGCGGCCACGTTGCCCGTGCCCAGCCGGTCCAGCTGCTCGGCCGCGTTTTGCACCTCGTCGGCGTTGCGCGCGGAGACGATCACGTTGGCGTCCTCGCGCGCCATCGCCTCGGCGATGGCGTAGCCGATGCCCTTGCTGCTCCCCGTCACCACCGCCGTCTTCCCCGCCAGCGTTCCGGCCATTCCCGTCTCCCGTGCTCGTCGTCTGGTTTGCGTGCCGCGCTCGTGCGCGGCGGAGCGGGGCCGCAAGTCGCAGGCCCGGGGGGATCTGGGAGGGAATAGGGAATAGGGAATAGGGAATAGGACATGACCGTCCCCGCATTGCACCGGGATTGTGCGCTGTCGGTGTCGGCGCAGGCCGGCAGCGCGAAGTGGTAGCCGCGAATTCATTCGCTCTCATCTACCCCGCGACGGACGCTCCCCATACCCGCGACGGCCCGGCATCCAATCCCGTCAGCGGAATCGACTCACATCCCATCCAGTACGAAATCGGCCCGCCGCCCGGGTGAGGGCGGCGGGCCGGGGACCGCGATCCGTCCGTGCGCGATCGAATCGGCTACAGGTTGGACTTGTACAGCAGCTTGTTGACCGTGCCGGGGGGGACGCCGGTGAGAATGCCGGGCGTCGCGTTCGTTGTGATCCACCCGTTCACCGTCGTCGTCGGCTGGTTGCCGAAGGTGGCCTTGTACAGCGCCGCCACCCCCGCCACGTACGCCGACGCCATCGACGTGCCGCCACCGGCCCCGCTGGGCGCCGAGCCCGGCGCGTACAGGTCCACGCAGCTGCCGAAGTTGCTTCCCGTCGCGTGCGCGTCGGCGATGGTGCTGGCCGTCACCGTCAGCGCGGCCGTCGCGCCCCCGGGCGACACGTTGCAGGCGTTCACCCCGCCGCTGCCGGCCGCGACGGCCACCGTCACGCCGCTGTTCGCCAGGTTGTTGACGGCCGTGTTCAGCGCCGCGGACGCACCGCCGCCCAGCGACAGGTTCGCCACCGCGGGGTTCGTGCGGTTCAACCGCACCCAGTCCACCCCCGCGATGATTCCCGACGTGGTGCCCGAGCCGTTGCAGTCCAGCACCCGCACGCCGCGGAGGCGCACCTGCTTGGCCACGCCCACCGTGCTGGAGCCGATGACGCGCGACACCACGGTGCCGTGCCCGTTGCAGTCCACGCCCGTGCCGCCGAACGCGTCGAACACGTTCACCACGCGCCCCGTGAGCTCCGGGTGCGTGGGCGTGATCCCCGTGTCGATGACGTACGCGTACACGGTCGCCGCCAGCGTGTTGGCCGAGTAGCTCCCGTTCAGGGGCAGGAACTGCTGGTCGATGCGGTCCAGCCCCCAGTGGATGGACTGCTGCGCCGTCGCCACCTGGTCCTGCTCCACGTACGCCACCGCGGGATGCCGCCGCAGCGCGTTCAGCTGCCCCGCGTTCAGCTCCGCCGCGAAGCCGGTGAGCGCGGCCGTGTACACGTGGCGCGGATTCACTCCGGCGACGGCCGCGATCGCGCGGGGCTCCGCATCGTCCTTCAGCACCACGACGTACGCGCCGGGAACGCCGCGTCCCTCGGCCGCGCTCAGCAGCGGCGCCACGTCCGCGGGGGACTCCGCCACGGGCGACGGGCCGTCGGAGCAGGCGGCCATCGTCAGGAGGGCAAAGGCGGCCAGGACGGATCGGGCGGATACGGAGGATGGGATCGGTCTCATCTGCATCACCTTGTTCTCGAAGGGAGAAGGCCGGGCGCGCGGCGCGGCGGGCCCGGCCGGGGATCGAGGGAGCGCGGGTCAGAGCGTGCTCTTGAACAGCAGCCGGTTGGGCGTTCCCGCGGGCACGCCCACGACGACGCCCGGCGTGGCGTTCGCCAGGATCCAGCCCTGCACCGAAGCGGCCGTCCCCCCCAGGGTGGCAAAGACCAGCGCGGCCGTTCCCGTCACGTGCGGCGCGGCGATGGAGCTCCCGCTGGCCAGCACCGGGGTCGTCGTGAGCCCCACCGTGGGGACGTTGCGCCCGGGCGCGTACAGGTCCACGCAGCTGCCGAAGTTGTTGCTGGGCACGTGCAGGTCCGCCGGGTCCGACGCGCTCACCGTGGTGACGGCGGCCACGCTCCCCGAGGAGTAGTTGCAGGCGGGCGCGGCGTTGTTGCCCCCCGACACGGCCACGTAGACGCCCGCGCCGTACAGGTTGTTCACCGCGTTGTTCAGGGCGCCGGAAAAGACGCCGCCCACCGACAGGTTGGCCACGGCGGGCTTGATGTGATTCGCGGTCACCCAGTTCACCGCGGCGATGATCCCTGCCACGGTGCCCATGCCGGAGCAGTCCAGCACCCGCAGGCCGCGCAGCCGCACCTCCTTGGCCACGCCGTACGTCTTTGCGCCCACCACGCCCGCCACGCCGGTGCCGTGCCCGTAGCAGTCCATCCCCGTGCCGCCGAACGCATCGAACACGTTCAGCGCGCGCCCGGTGAACTCCGGGTGGCCGGTGAGAATCCCCGAGTCGATGATGTACGCGTGCACCCGCCCCGCGGTCGTGGTGTTGAAGACGTAGGCGTTGTTCAGCGGCAGGGCGGTCTGGTCGATGCGGTCCAGCCCCCACGGCGCCGGGCTTTGCACCCACTGCGGCTCCACCACCTGGTCCTGCTCCACGTAGGCCACGGCGGGATGGTGCCGCAGGGCGTTCAGCTGCCCCGGCGAGAGCGCGGCCGCGAAGCCCGTGAGCGCCGCCGTGTAGACGTGCCGCGGCGCCGCCCCCGCCACGGCGGCCACGGCGGCGGGGCTCGCGCCCTCCCGCAGCACCACCACGTACTCGCCCGCGACGCCCCGTCCCGGCGCCGCGCTCAGCAGCGGCGCGGCCTCGGCGGACGCGGGGGCCACGGGCGACGGCTGGTCGGCGCAGGCGGCCAGCGCCAGCAGGGCCAGGGCAGCCGTGGCGGACCGGGCGGATGCGGCAGTCCGGGTGGATGGGGCGGATGGGATCGGTTGCATCTGCGTCCTCCTCCTCCTGGGATGCGGACACGCCACGGGATGCGGCGCGATTTACATCAATTTGTTTCCTGAAAAGAGAGTATCTGCACCGTGAGAATCGGCGCGCCGCCCGCGGGGGACGGCGCGCCGGGTCAGGCGGTCAGGCGATTACAGCGTGCTCTTGAACAGCAGGCGGTTGGGCGTGCCCGAGGGGTTGCCCGAGATCACGTTGGCCGTGGCGTTGTTGATGATCCACGACTTCACGGTGGCGTTCGAGGCGCCCGGGTTCGACGCCAGGTACAGCGCGCCCACGCCCGCCACGTGCGGCGAGGCCATCGACGTGCCGCTGATGGTGTTGGTGGCCGTCGTGCTGGTGTACCAGGCGCTGGTGATGCTGCTGCCCGGGGCGTACAGGTGCGTGCAGCTGCCGTAGTTGGAGTACGAGGCCTTGGCGTTGCTGCTGGTGGAGGCGTTCACCGAGGTCACGTTCGCGGCGCTGGCCGGCGAGTAGTTGCAGGCGTTGGCGTTGCTGTTGCCCGACGCCACGGCCACGAACACGCCCGAGTTGGCCAGGTTGTTCACGGCCGTGTTGCTGGCCGACGAGTAGCCGCCGCCCAGCGACATGTTGGCCACGGCCGGCTTGACGGCGTTGGCGCGCACCCAGTCCACGCCCGCGATGATGCCGGAGCTGGAGCCGGAGCCGGAGCAGCCCAGCACCTTCACGCCGCGAATGCGCACGCCCTTGGCCACGCCGTACGTCGCGCCGCCCACGGTGCCCGCCACGTGCGTGCCGTGGCCGTTGCAGTCGTTGGCGCTGCCGCCCGCCGAGTTGTACACGCTGGCCGCGCGCGTGCCGAACTGCGTGTGCGTGGGCAGGATGCCCGTGTCGATGATGTACGCCGTGACGTTGGTGGCCGTGCCCGTGTAGATGTACGTGCCGTTCAGGGTGTTGCTCGTCTGGTCGATGCGGTCCAGCCCCCACGTGGCGCCGCTCTGCGTGATGTCCACCGACATCACCTGGTTCTCCTCGATGTACTCCACGTTGGGGTTGTGCTGCAGCGCCGTGAGCTGGCCCCGGTTCAGCGACGCCGAGAAGCCGTTGAGCGCGGACGTGTACTCGAACTCCGGCGTCACGCCGGCCACGGCGGCCACGGAGCGGGGGTTGGCCCCCTCCTTGAGCACCACGATGTACTCGCCCTCGATGGCGTTCGCACCCGCGGAAAGCAGCGGGGCGGCGACGGTCGCGCGCCCGGCCACCGGCGACTCGTCCGAGCACGCCGCCAGCGCCAGCACGGCTCCGAGCGTTACTGCGGTCTTGCCTACCTTCATGACATCCTCCCGAATGGGGGGTGAGGGTGCGGCCGTCTCGAGGGTCGGACGGCTCGCGGGGGCCGCGCCTGACGAGGGGTCAGAGCGCCGCCTTGTACAGCAGCCGGTTGGGCGTCCCCGTGGGGTTGCCCGTCACGACGTTCTGCGTGGCGTTGGTCTTGATCCAGCTGTCGATGGTGGCCGTCGTTGCGTTGCCGTACGTGGCCTTGTAGAGCGCCGCGACGCCGGCCACGTGCGGGCTGGCCATGGAGCTGCCGCTGATGGTGCTGGTGCCGCCGTTGAGCCACGTGCTGGTGATGCTGCCGCCCGGCGCGTAGCCGTCCACGCAGCTGCCGTAGTTGCTGCTGGTGCGCCGCGCGTCCGTGCTCGTGGTGGAGCCCGTGGTGAACACGGCCGGCGCGGCCGACGGCGAGTAGCTGCAGGCGTTGGCGTTGCTGTTGCCCGCCGCCACGGCCACGAACACGCCGGAGTTGGCCAGGTTGGTGACGGCCGTGTTCATGGCCGTGGAAAGCCCGCCGCCGATGGACAGGTTGGCCACGGCCGGGTTGGTGCGGTTCAGGCGCACCCAGTCCACCGCCGCGATGATGCCGCTGGTGGCGCCGGATCCGGCGCAGTCCAGCACCCGCACGGAGCGCAGGTACACGCCCTTGGCCACGCCGTAGGTGGTGGAGCCGATGGTGCCCGCCACGTGGGTGCCGTGCCCGTTGCAGTCCTGCCCGTTGCCGCCCAGGGCGTCGTACGCCACCGCCGCGCGCGTGCCGAACTGCGGGTGATTGGTCTGGATCCCCGTGTCCAGCACGTAGGCGTAGACGCCCGCGCCCGTGGACGCGTAGGTGTAGGTGCCGCTCAGGGGCAGGGTGCGCTGGTCGATGCGGTCGATCCCCCAGGTGGCGCCCGTCTGCGTGGCCTGCGCCGCGTACGGCTGGTCCGCCTCCACGTACTCCACCCGCGGGTTGTGCCGCAGGGCGTTCAATTGCCCCGCGTTCAGCTCCGCCGCGAAGCCGTTGAGCGCGGCCGTGTAGACGTGGCGGGGATGCACCCCGGCCACGGCGGCCACCGAGCGCGGATCCGCCCCCTCGCGAAGCACCACGACGTACTGCCCTTCGATGGCGCCCGCCCCCGCCAGCAGGGGCGCGGCGGTCGTGGCGCGGGCCCCCGTGGGGTCCTGGTCGGCGCAGGCGGCCAGGGCCAGCAGGGCCGCCGTGGCGGCGTATCGGGTCTGCTTCATCGGGTCCTCGGTTCCGTGCGAGGGTGGGGCGCGCCGCGAGGGAAGGCGGCGCGCGGGGGGATGCCGGTCCGGCTACATCAGCGCCTTGTACAGCACGCGGTTGGGCGTGCCGGCGGGGTTGCCCGTCACGTAGCCGTTGCTGGCGTTGTTCAGGAGCCAGTTGGTGATGGTGATGGACGTCAGGTCGCCGTAGGTGGCCTTGTACAGCGCCGCCACGCCGGCCACGTGGGGGCTGGCCATGGAGGTGCCGCTGAGGACGTTGGTGCCGCCGTTGAGCCAGGTGCTGGTGACGCTCACGCCCGGGGCGTACAGGTCGGTGCACGCGCCCCAGTTGCTGAAGGTGGCCCGCGCGCCGTTGCTCCCCATCGCGTTGGTGGACAGCGTGCCGGTGGCGCTGGCGGGCGACGTGTTGCAGGCGTCCGCGTTGGCGTTGCCCGAGGCCACGGCCGTGTAGACGCCCGCGTTCACCAGGTTGGTGGCGGCGGTGTTGACGGCGGCGGAGTACGGGTAGGCCAGCGACATGTTGGCCACGGCCGGCTTCAGGTGGTTGAGCCGCACCCAGTCGATGGCCGCCGTCACCACCGACGTGGTGCCGTAGCCGTTGCAGTCCACCACGCGCACGCCGCGCAGCAGCACCGCCTTGGCCACGCCGTACGTCGTGCTGCCGATGGTGCCGGCCACGTGGGTGCCGTGCCCGTTGCAGTCGGCGCCGGTGCCGCCCGTGTAGTCGTACACGTTGGTCGCGCGGCCGCCGAACTGGGCGTGGGCCGTGTAGATGCCGCTGTCGATGACGTACGCGCGGACGGCACCCGCCGTGGTGTTGTAGACGTAGCCGTTGCTCAGCGCGTTGGGGCGCTGGTCGATGCGGTCCAGCCCCCACGTGACCGGCGTCTGCGTCACCGCCGTCCCGCCCACCTGGTCCTGCTCCACGTACTCCACCCGGGGGTTGTGGCGCAGGGCGTTCAACTGCCCCGCGTTCAGCTCCGCCGCGAAGCCGTTGAGCGCGGCCGTGTAGACGAAGCGGGGATTCACCCCCGCCACGGCGGCCACGGAGCGCGGGTCCGCCCCCTCGCGCAGGACGACGATGTAGTGGCCTTCCACGGCGCTGCGGCTGGCGCCGGCCAGCAGGGGCGCGGCCTCCGGGGCGCGGGCGGCCGTGGGGCCGCCGTCCGCGCAGGCCGTGAGGGCGGCGAGCGCGGCCACGAGGGCGAGGGGTTGAGCACGCATGGAGTTTCCTTGCTGCAGGGGGAGAAGGGGTCCCGCGCATGGCTCTTCGGAATTCGCCGCACTCCCCCGCGGATCGGAATACCGTATACCGCGTCCGGAGGGACCGGACGGGCGGCGACGGAATTCCCCGTGCCTGCTAACGGTTCAGCAGGCGGCGCGGATTTCGGGAGCGATGCAAAATCTCCGAGTTTGGGCAGTGAGCTACGTGGCATTCCCCGCGCCATTGCACCGGCACGCGTAAGTCGTTCATCATCAACCAAATTGACGGTCATGACGACGGAGACGGTGCAGCAAAATGGTGCGCCCATGACCAAAGTGATGCAGCAACGCCGAGACCGTTAACGAGCGGTCCTGCATTTCACGGAAACAGATGAGGGCCGCCTGTTCCACGATTCTTTCCCTTCCGGAGTAGAAGATGCGTTCCAGGGCAGGTTTTCTTATCCGTCTGCTTCTGTATGCAATTGGAAGCAAAGCCGCCGAATCATCATGGGGATGGCAAACGGACGCGATCGGGTTGATGGATGTGCTTTGCCGGGAGGGCCGTCGTGGGGTCGGCGGAGGCCGACAGTGTGAAGTTGTAGCCGCGAATTCATTCGCTCCCGCCGGCCCCTCCCCGATGGTTGCTTCGCTCTGTGTCTCCGTGTCTCTGGATCGTTTTCGCCGCGTCCTCCGCGTCTCCGCGTGAGACCGCCGTTTCATCCCGCCGACGGGATCCACGGAACCACGGGACACGAAAAAGCCGCCCGGCGCGAGGGAGCGCCGGGCGGCCGTTCATCCGTACAGCCAGGCCGTTACGGCTTGGTGGTGACCAGCGTGAAGCTGCCGCTGCCGCTGTACGAGTACACGCGCCAGCGGTAGCTGCCGGCCGTGCCGTTGTAGTTGACGCTCTCCGACGACGTGCTGCCCAGCGAGCTGGCGACGGTCGCCCAGGACGAGCCGTTCCACTTCTGCAGGTACAGGTCGAAGTCGATGCCCGTGCCCGACAGGTTGCCCGTGTGCGCGCCCGACACGCTCACCGTGTAGCCGCTGGTGCTGGGCTGGTAGTTGTTGGCGCCCGTGCCGCTCAGCGTGCCGGTGTACGTGGTGCCCGTGGGGGGAGGCGTCACGGGGCCGCCGCCGCTCAGCAGCGAGTACACCAGGCGGTTGGGCGAGCCCGTGCCGGCGCTCGTCACCACGTTGGTGGTGGAGGTGCTGATGATGGCGTTGGCCACCGCCGACGGCAGCGCCGAGGGCGTGCCCTCCAGGTACAGCGCGGCGATGCCGGCCACGTGCGGCGAGGCCATGGACGTGCCGTCGATGGTCCGCGTCGCGGTGGTGCTGCCGATCCAGGTGCTGGTGATGGCGCTGCCCGGGGCGAACACGTCCACGCAGGTGCCCCAGTTGCTGAACGACGAGCGCGCGTCGGTGCTCGTGGTGCTGCCCACCGTGATGGCGTTGGGCGTGCGCGCCGGCGACACGTTGCAGGCGTTCTGGTTCTCGTTGCCCGCGGCGACCACCACGGTCACGCCCGCGTTGATCATGCGGTTCACGGCGTCGTCCGTGGCCTGGCTGGCGCCGCCGCCCAGCGACATGTTGGCCACGGCCGGGAGGATGCGGTTGTTGGCGACCCAGTCCATGCCGGCGATCACGCCGGAGTTGGTGCCGCTGCCCTGGCAGTCCAGCACGCGCACGGCGATGAGCGTCACGCCCTTGGCCACGCCGTACGTGGAGCTGCCCACGGTGCCGGCCACGTGCGTGCCGTGCCCGTTGCAGTCGGTGGTGCCGCGGCCGTCGTTGATGGCCGAGTAGCCGCCCGACGCACGCCCGCCGAAGTTGGTGTGCGAGGTCAGGATGCCCGTGTCCACGATGTACGCCCGCACGCCCGCGCCGGTCGGGGTGTAGTTGTAGTTGCCGTCGGTGGGGCGGGCGCGCTGGTCGATGCGGTCCAGGCCCCAGGTGGCGCCCGTCTGCGTGGTGCTCAGGCTGACCTTCTGGTCCTGCTCGATGTACGCCACTTCGGGACGCTGGCGCAGGGCCGCCACCTGGCCCTCGGACAGGCCGCCGGCAAAGCCGCGCAGCGCCTTGGTGTAGGTGGTACGGGGGGTCACGTGGACCGCGGCCGCGAGGGCGGTCGGGTCGGCGCCCTCCTTGAGGACCACGATGTACTGGCCGGGGATGGCACGGTCGCCCTGGGCCGTGAGCACCGGGGCCTGCGTCGGCGCCTGGGCCGACTCGGTGACGCCGCCGTCGGAGCAGGCCGCCGCGAATGCGAGGGTCGCCAGCGAGAGGGGTGCGAGGGAGCGCTTCATCCAGATCCTCCAAACCGCGTGGGTGGATGGAACGGGGCAGGTGTGCCGCCGTTCCCGGACCGGGCCGCCAGGGGCCCGTCATGCGCCTGCTACTTCACTCTCCTGCCTGACGCCGAGGGATTCACGCGCTTCCGATCCGCCGTTCCCATCCCCTCCGCGCCGTCCACCGCGCGCGCCATCTCCACGCCGCGCGCGCCCTGCCTTTCCATCCGCCGCCGGAACCGGAGACGAAGGGGGTGCCGTGCCCGCATCCAGGTGCGATGGGGCCGGTCCGCCTCGTCCGGAACCGCGGTGCCTGCCGTCGTGTGAGTGGGTACGGACAACGCATGGCGCGGACCGAGATCCGCCGTCCACCTATCTCCTTCCCCGCCCCGCACTTGGCCGCGACTGCACCGTTTTTGACCCGCGCGAGAACGATGCAGCCGCACCGGTCTGGTGCACCGTTCCGGTGCGCGGGGCGGACCGGAATCCGCCCCCCGCCGTCCAGCGCCCGCTCAGTAAGCGGTGAACAGCAGCCGGTTGGGCGAGCCCGTCCCCGCCGACGTCACCTTGTTGAGCGTGGCGCCGCCCGTCAGGGCGCCGGTCACCGTCGCGGGCGACGCGCCCGGGTTGTTCTGCAGGTACAGCGCGGCCACGCCCGCCACGTGCGGCGCCGCCATGGAGGTGCCGCTGATGGAGTTGGTGGCCGTGTCGTTGGTGTGCCACGACGAGGTGATGCTGCTGCCCGGGGCGAAGATGTCCAGGCACGTGCCGAAGTTGCTGTACGAGGCCTTGCGGTCCGCGTTGGTGGTGGCGCCCACGGTGATGGCCTCGGGCACGCGCGCCGGCGACACGTTGCAGGCGTTCTGCGCGATGCCGAAGATGTTGCCGTTGCCCGCCGCCACCACGAAGGTGACGCCGCGCGCCACGGCGGCCTTGACCGCGTTGTCCAGGGTGGTGTTGGCGCCGCCGCCCAGCGACAGGTTGGCCACGGCCGGCAGCACGGCGTTGTTGGCCACCCAGTCCACGCCCGCGATCACGCCGGCGGTGGTGCCGCTGCCGTTGCAGTCCAGCACGCGCACCGCCACCAGGCTCACGGCCTTGGCTACGCCGTGCGTGGTGCCGCCCACCGTGCCGGCCACGTGCGTTCCGTGCCCGTTGCAGTCGGCGGCCGTGCCTCCCGGCGTCACCGCGTCGAAGCCCGTGCTGGCGCGCCCCACGAGCTGGGCGTGCGTCAGGCGGATGCCCGTGTCCACGATGTAGGCGCGCACGCCCAGCCCGGTCGCCAGGTAGCTGAACGTGGTGCTCAGGGGCAGGCTCGCCTGGTCGATGCGGTCCAGGCCCCAGGTGGCGCCCGTCTGCAGCACCGAGGCCTGCACGGGCACGTCCGCCTCCACGTACTCCACGTTGGGATTGTGGCGGATGGCGTTCAGCTGCCCGGCGTTGAGCGTCCCCGCGAAGCCGTTCACGGCCGTCGTGTACACGTACTTGGGCGAGATGCCCAGGACGGCGGCCACGGAGCGCGGGTTGGCGCCCTCCTTTACGACGACGATGTAGCCGTTGCTGCCGTCGGCGCTCTGCGAGAGCAGGGGCGCGGCCGGCTCGGTGGCCGCCGGGCTCACGGCGTCGGTGGAGCACGCCGCCAGGGCGAGCAGGGGGAGCACCGCGAGGGACGTACGGATGCGAGTCATCGGCTTTCCTCCGACCGGGATGGTGGATGCGGCCGCCGGAGCGGTCCGTGGGGGCGCGATTCGTCAGCCGGGCATGCCTGTGCGCACGGGCGTCCGCGGCCGGATGAGGGGCCGTCTGGAGGGGGCTCGGTGCGTTGTGAGGCGGGGTTGCATCAACGCACTCGGCAGGCCATGCCGGGCCGAAAACGGAACCGCCGCGCCCGCAACGGCTTGCCCCACTTTCGGAGACTGTACGAACCTGCTACAGGTGCACCGGTTTGTTTCGCGCCGCACCATTCTGGTTCGCGCCACGGATTTGTGATGACGCAAAGGGGATGATGGCGGATGTACGTCCTCTGATCCCCGGCGTCCGGATCCGCGATCGACGGACGGCGCGAGTCGGAACGCCGGGGGGTGGATGAGGAGAGGGATTATGCCGGCCGCTTCGCCCATCTGCGCGCATCCACTGTAGATGCGGATTTTTCGCCGGGACCGCCGTTGGATCGCGGCGGATGGAATTGGGACCGGGAAGAGGATGGAGGAAGCGGAGAGCGGAACGCGGACGGGACCGGAACGGGGGACTACAAACCGTCGGTTTGGGAGTGCAGCGAAGTGAATGCGCGGCGAATCCTGGCGACCGTCTGCTACGCGCCCGCCGCGGGCCCGCCGTGGTATCGGCGCAGGCCGTTGGATGGGATGGGATGGGATGGATGGATGCCGGGCCGTACCGGCGCGCCATCCCGCCTCCCGCACAAAGACGAGAGCCCCGCCGGAGTGGATCCGGCGGGGCTCTCGTGTGGGGCGGTGTGTCTCTCTGCGTATCTCTCGGTGCTACACGGTCCGGCCGGTCGGGCTCAGTACGCCGTGAACAGCAGGCGGTTGGGCGAGCCGGAGCCGGCGCTGATCACCTTGTTGGGCGTCGAAGCGGCGATCAGCGCGCTGGCGACGGCCGCGGGCGACGCGCCCGGGTTCAGCGACAGGTACTGCGCGGCCACGCCGGCCACGTGCGGCGACGCCATCGAGGTGCCGCTGATGGTGGCGCCGGCGGTGTCGTTGGTGTACCACGCGGACAGGATGCCGTTGCCCGGGGCAAAGATGTCCACGCAGGTGCCGTAGTTGGCGTACGAGGCCTTGCGGTCGGTGTTGTCCGTGGCGCTCACCGTGATGGCGGCGGGCACGCGGGCGGGCGAGTAGTTGCAGGCGGGCTGCGCCTTGCCGCCCTGGTTGCCGTTGCCGGCCGCGACCACGAAGGTGATGCCCTTGCTGATGGCGTTGTTGATGGACGCGTCCAGGGCCGTGCTGGCCCCGCCGCCCAGCGACAGGTTGGCCACCGCCGGACGGGCCGTGCTGTTGGCCACGAAGTCCACGCCCGCGATCACGCCGGCGTTGGTGCCGCTGCCGGCGCAGTCCAGCACGCGCACCGCCACCAGGCTCACGCCCTTGGCCACGCCCACCGTCGTGCCGCCCACGGTGCCCGCCACGTGCGTGCCGTGCCCATCGCAGTCCTCCGCCGCCCCGCCGTCGATGGCGTCATAGCCCGACGTCACGCGGCCCGTGAACTGGCTGTGCGTCATGCGGATGCCCGTGTCCACGATGTACGCGGTCACGCCCACGCCCGTGCTGGTGTAGCCGAAGGTGGTGCTCAGCGGAAGGCTCGTCTGGTCGATGCGGTCCAGGCCCCAGGTGGCGCCGGTCTGCGTGACCAGGCTGCTCTGCACGGCGGCGTCCTGCTCCACGAACGCGACGTTGGGGTTGTTCTGCATGGCGCGCAGCTGGCCCGCGTTCAGCGAGGCGGCAAAGCCGTTCACCGCGGCGGTGTACACGTGGCGCGGCGTCACCCCGGCGATGGCGGCCACCGAGCGGGGGTTGGCGCCGTCCTTGAGCACGACGATGTACTGTCCTTCGATGGCGTTGGCCGAGGAAAGCAGCGGCGCCTCGAAGGTGGCGGCCACGGGTCCGGCGTTCTGGTCCGCGCAGGCGGCCAGTGCGGCCAGCGAGGCGACGGCGAGCAGATTACGGTTCATCGGACAACTCCTGGAACGAAGTACGAGCGGAACGGACCCTCTATTAGGGCAGTCGTGCTTTTGATGACACCCGTTCTCGGTGAACGCGGTCCTCTAAAGCACCCCTTGCGCCACAATCCGGCGCCAAGCTAAACACCCGTTTTCAAAGGTATGTACGCATTATCGTCCGCAACCGTGCTGCACCGCTACGGCGCGATCGTAAACAAATGAGTGCACCATTCCGGGGCGCGCTGCCTCGCCTGCGCACGGGATGAGGCACCGCCGCACAAAGGAGCGAGGATCGTTCAGATGCCGCGAAGGCCGGCGGCGTGAGGTGAGGTGGATGCCGCGATCTCGACCGCTCCGTCGCCTTCCGATCGCCCTTCCGGACTCGCGGAGAAACCGCACGGAGGAGCGGAGGCAGCCGGGTAACCCCCACAGTCCCCTGCTCCCCCATCCCTCCGTGCGGCCGTCGGTGTGGGTCGCCCTCGCCTCCTTTCGCTTCGGGTGCTGGCGCGCCGCCGCCGTGCACGCGCCCGGGGGCACGTGCACGGCGCCCGGTCCGGCGCGTCGTGGAAAGGCGGGCGGACGCGGCTAGAAGCCCGTGTACAGCAGGCGGTTGGGCGTGCCGAAGTGGATGCTGTGCCAGTGGCGCGAGATGCGCCCCGTGGTGGCGCTGGAGACCAGGAAGGCGTGGATGGTGGCCGGGGGCGTGGGACCGGCACGGTCCAGGTACAGGGCCGCCACGCCGGCCACGTGCGGCGTGGCCATGCTGGTGCCGCTGCGGGTGGACGTGGCCGTGTCGCTGCCCACCCAGGCGGACCGGACGTTGCTCCCCGGGGCCAGGATGTCCACGCACGTGCCGTAGTTGCTGAACGACGACTCCGCGTCCGTGCTGGTGGTGGAGCCCACGGTCACGGCCTTGGCCTGCCCGGCGGGCGACTGCAGGCAGGCATCCTGCGGCGTGCCCGCGAAGTCGCCGTTGCCCGCCGCCGCGGCCAGGAAGTGCCCCGCGTCCACCATCCGCCCCGCCGCCGTGCGCACCGACGCGACGTCGCCGTAGCCCAGGCTCATGTTCACCACGCCGGGGGTGGCGTTGCGGGTGATCCAGTCCATCCCCGCGATGGCCATGGATGCCGTGCCGTTGCCCACGCAGTCCACCACGCGGCCGGCCTGGATCGTCACGCCCTTGGCCACGCCGAACCCCTTTCCGCCGATGGTGCCGGCCACGTGGGTGCCGTGCCCGTGGCAGTCCGCGGCGCTCCCGTGCCCGTCGCCCACGAAGTCGCCGTTGGTCCCGTTGGGGATGTACGACGCGCGCCCCTCGAACTGGGCGTGCGTCGCGCGGATCCCCGTGTCCAGCACGTACGCGATCACCCCCGCCCCGTTGAAGTTGTACGTGTACTGCGAGTTCAGGGGCAGGTCGCGCTGGTCGATGCGGTCCAGCCCCCACACGGGAAAGAGCTGCGTGGTCATGAGTTGCGCCCGGGCGTCGCCCTCGACGTAGTCCACGGCGGGGTTGTGGCGCAGGGCGTTGAGCTGCCCCGGGTTCAGCGTGGCCGCGAAGCCCGTGAGCGCCGCCGTGTAGACGAATCGGGGATGGATGCCGGCGACGGCCGCCACGGAGCGCGGGTTCGCCCCTTCCTTGAGCACCACGATGTACTGCCCCTCCGCGGCGGACGCGCGCGCCAGCACGGGCGCGGCGGCGTCGGAGGCGAGCGGGGCGGCCTGGTCGGCGCAGGCGGAGGCGAGCGCCAGCAGGGGAAGCAGGGTGAGGATGCGCTTCATGGGACGTCCTCCATCGGTGAGGCCGGCGCGATCCATCCGCCCGGCTGGGGAGACGCGCGCCGAGACAGCCGGGCGCGCGGGGAGAGCACCCCCCGCCCAGCACGCCCCGCGCCGCGCCGCCGCCCCATCCGCCGCCCTGAAATCCCCAGCAGCGGCGCCGAATCTCACACCGTGCACACCCCCCTTTGCCGGACTGACGGGCCACCCGAGGTACAACCTGGGTCGCTAGCGCCCCACTGCGACAATCATCGTCAAGACAGGTGGGGCATTGCTGCTACGCCCCATGGCCGCAACAGTCCGCCCCGGACGCGCGAAAGTGCGAAAGTGCGAAAGTGCGAAAGTGCGGAAGTGCGAAAGTGCGGAAGTGCGGAAGTGCGAAAGTGCGAAAGTGCGAAAGTACGAAAGTGCGTGAGTGCGGAAGTACGTGAGCGGGGGAGAAACCGAGCCCGACCGGGGAGATGCACCGCGCGGCCTCCCGGCGAAGCCCGCCTCCGCGCCGCTCCTCATCCTCCGCCCAAACCGCAGTTGCCCGCTGTCCCCTGTAACCTGTCCCCTGTCCCCCGCCGTTCATCCCCTTCCCGCTATTCCCTATTACCTATTCCCTATTCCCTCCGGCCCCCGCCGCCCCCTCCATTGACACCCCCCGCCCCTCGCCCCAGTCTACCCCCAGACACCCACCCATCGAACGAGGCAGCAAGACGATGTCGTTTCGCCGGCAGGACGCGCTGGACTACCACAGCGAGGGCAGGCGCGGAAAGATCGCCGTGGTCCCCACCAAGCCCGCCAGCACGCAGCGGGACCTGTCGCTGGCCTACTCGCCCGGCGTGGCCGAGCCGTGCCGCGAGATCGCCGCGAACCCCGAGGACGTGTTCAAGTACACGGCGCGCGGCAACCTCGTGGCCGTGGTCTCCAACGGCACGGCGGTGCTGGGGCTGGGCGACATCGGCCCCCTGGCCGCCAAGCCGGTGATGGAGGGCAAGGGCGTGCTCTTCAAGCGCTTTGCCGACATCGACGTCTTCGACCTGGAGGTGGGCTCCAAGGACCCGGACGACGTCATCCGCTTCTGCGAGTTGCTGGAGCCCACCGTGGGCGGCATCAACCTGGAGGACATCGGCGCGCCGGAGTGCTTCTACATCGAGGAAACGCTCAAGGAACGGCTGGACATCCCCGTCTTCCACGACGACCAGCACGGCACGGCGGTGATCAGCGGCGCCGCCCTGCTCAACGCGCTGGCCATCAGCGGCAAGCCCATCGAATCGCTCACCGTGGTCTTCAGCGGCGCGGGGGCGGCGGCCATCGCCACGGCGGAGCACTACGTGTCGCTGGGGGTGCGGCGCGAGAACATCGTGATGACGGACAGCAAGGGCGTCATCCGCGCCGACCGCGGCACCCTGGACCGCTACAAGGGCCGCTTCGCCACGGCGCGCGACCTCCACACGCTCGAAGACGCCCTGCGCGGCGCGGACATGTTCGTGGGCCTCTCGGTGGCCGGCGCCGTGACGCGGGAGATGATCGACTCCATGGCGCAGGCGCCCATCGTCTTCGCGCTCGCCAATCCCGACCCCGAGATCCTGCCGGAGGACGTGCTGGCCGTGCGGCCGGACGCCATGATGGCCACGGGGCGCACGGACTATCCCAACCAGATCAACAACGTCCTGGGCTTTCCCTTCATCTTTCGCGGCGCGCTGGACGTGCGGGCGCGCGCCATCAACGACGAGATGAAGATGGCCGCCACCCGCGCCCTGGCCGAGTTGGCGCGGCTGGACGTGCCCGAGTCGGTGGAAAAGGCGTACGGCAACGAGCGCTTCCGCTTTGGCGCGGAGTACCTGATCCCCAAGCCGTTCGACCCGCGCATCATGCTCTTCGTGGCGCCGGCCGTGGCCAAGGCCGCCATGGACACGGGCGTGGCGCGCGTGCAGATCGACCTGGACCACTACCGCGCCGAGCTCATCGCCCGCCTGGGCCGCGGGCGCGAGGTGATGCGCGACATCATGCGCCGCGCCCGCCAGAGCCCGCGCCGCATCGTCTACCCCGAGGGGGAGAACGACCGGATCATCCGCGCCAGCGCTCTCGTCCTCGGCGAGGGGATCGCGCATCCCGTGCTCATGGGGCGGGCGGACGTCATCCGCGAAAAGGCGGCGGCGCTGGGCGTGTCCGTGGAAGGCGCGGAGATCGTGGACCACTGGGCGGACGAGGCGCGCCGCGAGCAGTACGCGCAGGAGTTCTTTCGCCGGCGCCAGCGCAAGGGCGTTACGCTGGCCCAGGCGCGCGAGCGGATGCGCGAGCCCGTGTTCTTCGGCTGCATGATGGTGCTGGAGGGCGACGCGGACGGGCTGCTGGCGGGCGAGGACATGTACTATCCCGAGACCATCCGCCCCGCGCTGGAGGTCATCGGCACGGCGCCGGGGGTGCGGCGCGTGGCGGGGCTGTACATGCTGGTGCTGGAGCGGGAGATGATCTTTTTCGCCGACACCACCGTGAACATCGACCCCGACGCGCAGACGCTGGCCGAGACGGCGCTGCTGGCCGCCGACTTCGTGCGGCGGCTGGGGCTGGAGCCGCGCGTGGCCATGCTCTCCTTCAGCAACTTCGGCTCGGTGCGCAGCCCGCAGAGCGACAAGGTGCGCGCCGCCACGGAGCTGGTGAAGCAGCGCGCCCCGGGGCTGGAGATCGACGGCGAGATGCAGGCTGACACGGCGGCCATGGACGAGTTCCGCATGGAGAACTACCCGTTCACCTCCCTGCGCGGCCGCCCCAACGTCTACATCTTCCCCAACCTGGACGCCGCCAACTCCGCCTACAAGCTCATGTGGCGGATGGGCGGGGCCGAGGCGTTCGGCCCCATCCTGCTGGGCATGGGCCACCCCATCCACGTGCTGCAGCGGGGCAGCGAGGCCGTGGACGTGCTGAACCTTACGGCGCTGGCCGTGGTGGATGCGCAGGAGCACGCCGGCCGCCACACCGGTGGCTGAGGGGGCGACGGGCGGCGGCGGATCCGTCCGCATCCACTACCGCCGCCCGCCGGACCGGCTGCAGCGGTTCCACCAGGCCGTGGTGGCGGACGACGGCGGATGCGTCGTCACTTATCTGCCGAGCGCGCAGCTCAAAACGCCGGTGACGGCGGGCGGACGCGTGGTGCTGGAGCCGGGCGCGCCCGTCGTCTGGTTCACGTACCGCGGCGACGTGTGGCACGACGTCGGCCGCTTTCACCTCGCGGACGGCACGTTCACGGGCCTGTACGCCAACGTCCTGACGCCGGTGGAGATGGACGGCGGGGAGTGGCGGACGACGGACCTGTTCCTGGACGTGTGGATGGGCGCGGACGGGCGGGTGGAGATCCTGGACCGCGACGAGTTCGACGACGCCCTGGCCGCGGGATGGCTCGACGCCCCCACCGCCGCCCGCGCCCTGGCCGAGGCAGAGCGCCTGGCTGCGGATGCCCGCGCGGGCACGTGGCCGCCGCCGGCCGTGCACGCGTGGACGCTGGAGCGCGCGCGGGAGCGGCTGGGCGTGGGCGAAGGATGATCAACCAAGGTCGCCGGACGATCCGGCGCTAGGTCCAGCATCCGTCCTGAGCGGATGAATCCGCCACTGGGAAAGCCGGAAGCCCCGTCCCCGCGCCAGTACGCGCGGAACAGGACTTCAGCGAAGGAAAGCCATTCACCTCCACGCCCTTCCCGCAGACCCGCGGGAAGGGCGAGCGCTCACCAGTCCCCTTGGCAGATGCATGCACCGGTTGCCACATCGCAGAAACCCTGGGCGTAGCCGCGGGCTTGGCAAAGCTGATCGCACTTCATGATCCAGGTGGAACTGCACGCCGCGGCAGGGCTCTGGTTGGCGGGTGCGGCAAGCGCTTCTATGGTACCGAACGCCAGGGCCAGCGTCGTAGCCGCCACGAATCCTCCCTTGCGCAGCGAGTTGCCAAGATTCATGCGAGTATCCTCCGGCTGAAGGTTGTCCCCACCACACGGGCGCGGCTGGGTGCATGCCCAGCCGCACTTTCCATTCCCGCCAGATAACAACGAACCTTTGCCTCACGTCCCCGGTGTACGTAGACCCGTCACGGCTCACTGCGCGGCGTGCTGGTTGGATAGCCGCTCCCGCCGTCGCACGGACCGGCTGTGTAGATGCCCCACAGCGGGCGGCGCCTTCCTGCGCTGCGAACGACTCCACCGCCAGCCGCTCCAGGACCAAGCGGAGTTCCGTACGCATCGGTCCGGCCTCCTCACGTCCGGGTGGACGAAAGGACGTCCGGTTTCCCGGACGGAATCCACGTCGCCAGCATTCCGCCCGGCCCGCGCGCGACAGCCATCCCCGGCCGTGCCGCCGATTTGACCCGCGCCGCGGCGCCCGGCTATCTTGCGCCCCATCCCGAAGCAACCGCGGGCGCGGAGTGCATCCGCGCCCGTCCGCGTTCCTCCCGCTCCGTACGCCGATGATGCGCATCTCCACGCTGGCCGCCGCGGCCCTGCTGCTCACCGCCACGCTCCCCGCCTGCGGAAAAACGCAGGGGACGCCGTCCACCGCGCGCGTCAGCGTCAACGCCGACTCCATCATCGCGCGTGCCGACGCCGGCCGTTCCAAGGGGCCCGAGGGCGCGCAGGTGACCATCGTGGAGATCAGCGACTTCCAGTGCCCGTACTGCCGCGAGTTCGCCGTGAACACTTATCCGCGGGTGGACAGCGCGTACGTGCGCACGGGCAAGGCCAGGATCGTGTACATGAACCTGCCGCTGTCCATGCACGCCAACGCCTTTCCCGCGGCCGAGGCGGCCCTGTGCGCAGGCGCGCAGGGCAAGTTCTGGCCGATGCACGACCGCCTGTTCGCCACGCAGCGCGAGTGGAGCGCCGAGACGGACGCCGTGCAGCGCTTCGAGCGGATGGCGCAGGCGCTGCAGCTGGACATGGCCGCGTACCGCGACTGCACGGTGTCGGACCGCACGGCGCCCCTCATCATCAACGACGCCATGCAGGCCGCCGAGGCGGGGATCCGCGGCACGCCCGCGTTCATCCTGGTGTCGCGCGCCGGCCAGCGCCCCATGAGCGGCGCCGTGACCTTCGAGCAGTTCTCCGCCGAGATGGAGGCGCTGCTCAGCGGCCAGGCCGCCACCCCCGCGCAGCCGCAGGGCGCCGCGCCGCGGCAGCCGTAGGGCCCTCACCCGGCTCGTTCCTCGCCACCCTCTCCCACAAACTGCGTGGGAGAGGGTATACACCCCGGTGTAATCGCGGAGCAGGCGTTCGGCGTGAACGCGGTTCTCCCCCTCCTGCCCGCGAAGCGGGGGAGGGGGCCGGGGGGAGGGGGCCCTCCGCGGCTGCACAAGCTCTGCTCAGGTGCACGAGCCGAAGTTCTCCCTTCCCCCACGCGGTTTGTGGGGGAAGGGCCGGGGATGGGGGGCGCTCCGCTGCCGGCGCGATCTACGCGGAACGGACGAACATCGATCGATCGCGCAGGACAGACGAAAGCCCCGCCGCCGGAATCCGGCAGCGGGGCTTCGTGTATCCGTCATTCACTCGGCACTTGGCACTTGGCACTTGGCACTGCCGTTCAGTCGTCCTCGCCCTCCACGTAGGCGCTCACCAGGCGCCCCATGTCCACGTACAGCTGCCGCGTGACCGACTCCTCCTCGCGCAGCAGGTCCACGAGCCGGTCGTAGCGGCCCAGCATGTCCAGGGGCACGTGCACCGATTCCGCGTGAAAGGTGCCCTGGTCGGCGAACACCAGGCGCACGCGCACCGTCTGGCCGGGGGTCTGCGACATCCGCGAATCCTTGGTTCCGATCGGAAAGAAAAGTCCCGCCGCGCGGCTACCGGGCCTGCCGCAGCCCGGGAATGCTCAGCAGAAAGATGAGCGTGACCAGGATGGCCGAGACCACGCACCACTGGCACCACGCGTGGATCACGAACGCCTCCAGGAACGTCAGGTACCCCGAGAACACCACGCCCACGGCCGATACGCCGAACAGCGCCAGCGCCACCCACCGCGCCCCCTGAAAGCGCGGCTGCACGCCCAGCAGCGCCAGCACCAGCATGGTGATGTAGGCGCCCATCCCCCACAGGGAGACGGGGAGCCCCAGGAAGTCGGCGTAGCGCGACGTCTGCACCTTTTCGCACCCGCCGATGGTGCACTGGATGACGCCCAGGTACCCCAGCTTGTACATGGACAGGTACGTGGCGATCACCAGCCCGATGAGCGCCAGCACCGCGATGGCCATCCGCGTGACGGGCGGGCGCGCCTCCAGGGCGTCGTCTGCCTCGAGCGCGTCCATCCGCCCGTCCGTCACGGTCGTGCTCACGGGGCCGGGCTCGCCGCGGCGGGGCCGGCCGGGGCCGCCGCGGCACCCGTCGCGGGCGCCGCGCCGGCAGCCGGAGCGGGCGTGGCGGCGGCCGGGGCCGCGGGCGTGGCGCGGCTCGTCTCCGCCTGGATCAGCTCCTCCCAGGCGGCGCGGGTGCCGGGGGTCTCCACGCGCTTGCCGTTCACGAAGACCGTGGGCGTGCCCGTGACGCCCAGCGTGGTGCCGAACTGGTAGCTCTCCGACACCTCCTTCTGGTACTTCTCCGAGCGCAGGCACTCGCCGAACGCGCCCGCGTCCAGCCCGGCCCGCTCCGCGTACTCCGCGAAGTGGTCCGCCGCGTCCCGGCTCTCCGACCACTGCGACTGGTTGGCGAACACCGCGTCGTGAAAGGCCCAGAACTGGTTCTGCTCGTTGGCGCAGCGGCCCGCGCGCGACGCCAGCACGGCGTTCGCGTGGATCTGCGTGAGCGGAAAGTCGTACCACACGAAGCGGACGGTGCCGTTGTCGATGTAGTCCTTTACCAGCGGCTTGGAAAAGCGGGCGAACTGGCCGCAGCCGGGGCACTGGAAGTCGGCGAACTCCATCACCGTCACGGGCGCGTTGGGCTGGCCCTGCGAAATGCCGGGCACCCGCTGCAGCTGCTCGGGGGTCATTACCACCTGCTGCAGGGTGGTGGCGGCGGAGCCGCCGCCGCGCGACTGCGTGAACAGCCAGGCGAGGCCGCCCAGGAGGACGACGCCGAGGAGCGCGTAGAACGGCAGCAGCGGGTTGCGCCGGGGCTTGGCCGCGGGACGGGGCACGATGGTTTCTCCGGTCTTGCGTGGGCGCGCGCGCCGCCGGGCACGCGGGGGGAATTTCGGCGCAAATCATAACCGCGGCGCCGCGCCCGGGGCAAGCCGCCGCCGGAACGCTCCTTGCACCTTTAACCCCGGATTCACCTTTCGCGGGACCCTGGGAGACACATGGACATCAGGCTGGTACGCGGGCGCGAGTCCCGCGTTTGGCTCACGGTCATCCTGCTGGCGGGCGGCGGCGTGCTGCTGCTCATCGCCGTGGCCCTGTTCGGCGGCGACGCCACCATGCGCTCCAAGCGCCAGGTGGGCGCGGCGGCCAACTTCGGCGCGGACCGCGCGCCCGTGCTCCCCATGGAGACGCAGGCCTTCGAGACGCTGCTCCCCCTGGACAACCGCGAGCTGGGGCGCCTGGTGCACCTGCGCGCCACGGCCGAGAGCGTCACGCGGGGCAACGCCGTGTGGGTGCGCACCCCCACGGGGCGCCGCATCCTCGTCCGCTTCGAGCCCGAGCCGCCGGCCGGCGCCCTGCGGGCGCTGGGGCCGGGGTCCGTGCTGGACGTGAACGGCTACGTGCAAAAGATCTCGCGCGCCGAGTTCGACATGTGGACGGACTCGCTCAACGTGTCCATCCCGCGCCCCCGGCCGGGCACCAAGTTCGGCGACCTGCCGGACAGCGGGTTCGCCAAGATCGACTCGCTGTTCATCAAGAACTACTACGTGTCCGTGCGTCCCGAGGGGCTGCGCGACAGCCGGTCCACGGCCTCGCTGCGCCCCGACACCACGCTCACGCCGTACCGCGACACCACGGCGGCGGGCCGGTTCCGCGCCGACAGCGCCGCGCGCGAGGCCCGCGCGGCCGACACCGTCGCCACGCCCACGGCACCGAGGACGGACGCGGCCCCCACGGCGCCCCGGACGGACAGCGTACCCGCCGAACCCACGCCGTGAACTGGACGCCCGACGCGCTGGACCGCCTGGAGCGCGCCATGGACGAGGGGAGCCGCGTGCAGCTTCGCCGGCGCGGCACGGAGATGGTGCTCATGCCCAGCCGGCTGCGGCACGACTACGGCGGCGAAGTGCTCGTCGCCCACCACCTGGGCACCGGCGACCGCGTGGAGGTGCCGCTGGACGAGGTGGAGTGGTTCAACGTGCTGGACTGACCGCGCCGTTTCTTCTGTCGTTCGGATAGGAAGGGCTTCGGCAGGAACGGCGAAGGGCGACGGCGGTTTTGGGCGTGTCCCCCGCGAGCGGGGGCCGGGCTGCGCGCGCCGTAGGGCACGATACAACTGTGCCCAACGGCGCCGAGCCCACGGAGAGCCGGGACACGATACTGCTGTGTCCCGGCTCTCCGCGCTCTCGGCCCTGCGGGCGCGCATCCCTCACGCAACGGCCCGGTCCGCCGGGTCCCGCCGGGGGCCCTCACCCCCCGGCCCCCTCTCCCGTACGGCGACCCCTCGTCACCCTCAAGTGCCTGCCCTGTACGGGAGAGGGGGAGAACCCGATTCGTGCAGAGACTGTCATTCCCAAGGAGCGCGACGGCACCCGCCCGGTGTACGGCCTGTCGAGCGACCGAGGAATCTTCTCCGCCCCCGCTCGTGCCCCGCCCCCGGGTTGAATCCCCGCCCACGCAAAACCCCTCCCCCGAAGCCGGGGAAGGGGTCGCCGGCCGTTGCGATCAAAGAGCAGAGGTCCGCTGGAGAGAGGGCACCCGTCGCACCGGGGCGCATCCGCCCTCCGTCCATCCCTACCCCGCCACCTCCGCCATCCGCCGCCCATCCGCGGCACCCGCTCCATCCGCCGAATCGTTCGCATCCTCCCCCGCCCCGTCCGCGAACTCCCGCGCGGCCTGGACGAACGCCCAGAACAGGCGGCGGTCGGGGTCGCGCTCGTCGCCGGCGGGGGTGTGGGCTTCGCCGCGCTCGGGGTGCCACTGCACACCGTACATCCACGGGTGCTCGCGCCCCTCCACGCCTTCCACCAGGCCGTCCTCCGCCCACACGGTCGCCACCAGGGCCGGGGCCAGGTCGCGCACGGCCTGGTGGTGGAACGAGTTGATGAACAGCGTCCCCGTCCCGAAGATGCGCTCCAGCCCGGAGCCCGCCTCCACCCGCCCGCCGTGCCACCGCTCGTTGACGCCCACCGTCTGCTCGTGCAGCACGTCGCCGCCCAGCTGCGAGGGGACGTCCTGCCACAGCGTGCCGCCCAGGGCCACGTTCAGCACCTGGATGCCGCGGCAGATGGCCAGGATGGGCATCCCCCGCCGCACCGCCTCGTGCACGGCGGCGATCTCCATCTCGTCGCGCGCGGGGTTCACCTCCGTGACCTCAGGCAGCTGCGGCTGCCCGTAGCGGCTGGGCTCCACGTCCTCGCCGCCCGTGAGCAGCAGCGCGTCGCAGGCGCCCAGGATGCGGCGGATGGACTCCGTCCCCTGCGCGGGCGTCAGCAGCACGGCCGTGGCCCCGGGCCCTTCCACGGCGGTGATGTACTGCGCGTTGAGCTGCACCCGCGGCAGCCCGTGCGCGCCCCCCGGCCACATGGTGGTGGTGACGGCGATGAGCGGTCGATAAGTCATTGGCGATCGCGCGGTTGAACGAAACGGACCGGCCCGGCGGGAACTCGCAGGTTCCGCGCCGGGCCGGGAAAATCAAGTGCGAGAGTGCGAAGTGCGAAAGTGCGAAAGTGCGAAAGTGCGAGAGTGCGAGAGTGCGAGAGTAACTACTTT
>JAESFL010000082.1_pt1 | contig 102759 bp, 94 predicted proteins | sample 9269401 | NCBI WGS metagenome assembly JAESFL01 (sample SAMN14506025, study PRJNA617098) | algae metagenome | isolation source: Gloeocapsa sp. UFS-A4-WI-NPMV-4B04 and co-occurring heterotrophs from desert... | place: USA: Utah | collected 2006-10-01 | reverse complement strand
GATAATGACAACAACGACAGCCCTCGTGGGACACCACGGGGGCTTTCTGCCGTCCGAAGGCGCGCGCCACGCGCAGCCCCACACAGCACGAGGAGCCGCGCAGCACGAGAGCGGTCCGCGTTCAGGGCCGGCCGATTCCAGTCACAGACATAGCCGAAGCAGCGGCCGCCCCGGCATAATCTGCACGCGTTCGTCATGGATCAACCACGCGGCTGCTCGGCGTTCGGGCCTGCAGCTCCACTCTGAGTTCCCGTTTCCGTGAAGCCCTCGCTGGTGCTAGCTGGATCTCGCCGTCGCCTTGCGTCGCAGCCGGCTGAACCCCGATCCCGTGTAGGCCTCAGACCCATCCCGCACCTCACCCATGCAGCCCAAGCTGGGCCGCAGCGTTGTGATCCAGCCAAGCTTTGATTAAGACGACGTTCACTGTGACGAGGTAGACCACCGCGATCTCTTGACCACGCGGCCCTCTGCCCGCATATGAGAATGAACGTTCATTCTCGTGTATCCCATGGACCAGATCACAACTTACCCCGGGGTGAGCCTCGACCCTTCCGCCGAACGCCGCGCGCGCATCCTGGATGCCGCGGAGCGCTGCTTCGTGCGCACGGGCTTCCACCGGGCCACCATGCAGGATGTCGCGGCCGAGGCCGGGATGAGCCCCGGCAACCTCTACCGCTATTTCAAATCGAAGAGCACCCTCGTGGCGGGCCTCGCCGAGCGCGACCGCACCGCCATGGCTTCCGACTTCAGCCATCTCGAGGACGCCCCGAACTTCGCGGCTGCCTTCGCGGAGCTCGGGCGGCGCCATTTCGCCGAGGAGCCGCGGGAGCGCGCGATCCTCACCCTGGAGATCTGGGCCGAGGCGACCCGCAATCCGGATCTGGCGGCTCTGACGAACGAGTTCGAGCGCGAGGTCGTGGGCCGCATCACCCACCTCCTCGAGGTCGCCCAGGAGCGGGATGCCGTCAAGACGCGCGAAGATGCCCGCACGATCGCTCTTCTCATCTGCACCCTCGCGGACGGCCTGTTCGTCCGCCGGGCCATCGCGCCGGGATTCGATCCCGAGCGCGAGGTCTCCAACATCATGAAGGTCATCGGCGCGCTCCTCGACGGCACGATCGACCTGTCGGCCAACGAAAATTCGAGTGGGGCCCTCCAATGAAAGGCAGCCGCATCGCCGCCGTCGTCGTCGTTCTTGCCGCAGCGGGCTGGATAGCCTCCGGCCATTTCGGCGACGCCCGCACCCCCCCGGCTCCGGCAGCCGGCGAAACCGAGACGCCGCGCTTCAAGGTGTCGGTCATTCCGGTCGAAACCCAGCCGCACCAGCGCAGCCTCGTGCTCTCCGGCCGCACCGAGGCGGATCAGCGCGCCAATGCGGTGGCGCGGGCGCCGGGCCTCATCGTCGACCTCAAGGTGCGACGCGGCTCCGCCGTGAAGACCGGCGACGTGATTGCCGTTCTTTCCGACGAGGCCCGGGAGGCCATGGTGGGTCAGGCCCGCGCCCGCCTCGAGCAGCGCCGCAGCGAATACGAGGCCAAGGTCCGCCTGATCCGCTCCGGCACCCTGCCGGCCCTCAATCTGCCGCAGCTCGAGGCCGAGCTGAAATCCGCGGAGGCCACCCTTGCCCTGGCCGAGGCCGAGCGCAACCGCGGCGAGGTGCTCTCGCCCATCACCGGCATCGTCAACGAGGTGCCCGTGCAGGTCGGACAGGCCCTTCAGATCGGCCACATCCTTGCCGAGGTGATCGGACTCGATCCCATGCTGGCCGTCGTGGAAGTGGCCGAGCGCCAGCTCGCCGGACTCAAGGTCGGCGACAAGGCGGAGGTCCGTCTCGTCACGGGCGAGCGCGTCACCGGCCAGATCCGGTTCATCTCCCGCAAGGCGAGCCCCCAGACCCGGACCTATCGGGTCGAGATCGGCGTGGAGAACAAGCAGGGCGCGATTCCGGACGGCGTCACGGCCGAGGTCGCGATGCAGCTCGCCGCAGTGCCCGCCGCCCGCGTGCCGCGCTCCGCGCTCACCTTCTCGGGCGAGGGCAAGCTCGGTGTGCGGACCGTGGATGCCGCCGGCAAGGTGGCCTTCATGCCCGTCTCAGTCGTCGAGGACAGCCAGGCGGAACTCTGGGTCGCCGGCTTGGCGGGTGACCTGCGTGTCATCGTCCAGGGCCAGGATTTCGTGAAGGAAGGTCAACTCGTCGAGACGATGCCGGCCGAGGGCGCGCAGGCGCCGCAGCGGGGCTGAGCCATGACGGGATCCATTGGTTTTGCGGCCGCGGCCGTGCGGCTCGAGCAGGTCTAGAGCACGATGTACAAGTTCGTCGATTTTGCGATCTCGCACGCGCGGCTGACGCTCGCGACGCTCGTCTTCCTCCTCGTCGCAGGCTTCTCGGCCTATCAGACGATCTCGAAGGAGGCGGAGCCGGACGTCCAGGTTCCGATCATCTACATCAACGTCACCCAGCGCGGCATCAGCCCCGAGGATGCCGAGCGCCTGATCCTGCGCCCGCTCGAAACGCAGCTGAAATCCGTCGCCAACATCAAGGAGATGCGCGCCTCCGCCTATGAGGGCGGCGGCTACGTGCTGCTCGAGTTCGAGGCGGGCTTCGACGGATCGAAAGCCCTCGCCGACGTGCGCGCCAAGGTGGACGACGCAAGGCGCGACATCCCGCGCGACGCCGACGAGCCGCAGGTCCGGGAGGTGAACCTCTCGCTCTTCCCGGTGCTCGTCGTGGCGCTCGGCGGCGACGTTCCCGAGCGCACGCTCCTGCGCCTCGCCCGCCAGGCCAAGACCACCATCGAGCAGGTGCCGGGCGTGCTCTCGGCGGAGCTTCGCGGCGCCCGCGACGAGGTGGTCGAGATCATCGCGGAACCGATGCTCCTGAAGAGCTACGGGCTCTCGCTCGACGATCTCGTGCGCTCGTTCCAGGCCGGCAACAGCCTGGTGGCCGCCGGCGCCCTCGAGGGCGGCTCGGGGCGTTTCGCCGTCAAGGTGCCGGCCCTCATCGAGAATCCGGCCGATATCCTCAAATTCCCCGTGGCGGCCTCGTCCGGCGCCACCGTGACGCTCGGCGACGTGGCCGAGATCCGTCCGACCTTCAAGGATCCGACCTCGATCACCCGGGTCAACGGCAAGCCGTCCATCACCATCGAGGTCTCGAAGCGCACGGGCTCGAACCTGATCGAGACCGTGGACGCCACCAAGAAGGTCGTCGAGGAGCTCAAGAAGGCGTGGCCCGAGCCCGTCCGCGTCGCCTTCACGCAGGACAAGTCGAAGGACATCCGCACGATGCTCCACGAGCTGCAGAACAGCGTCATCACCGCTGTGCTGCTCGTGATCGTGATCATGATGTTCGTCCTCGGCGGTCGCGCCTCCTTCTTCATCGGCATCGCGATCCCGGCCTCGTTCCTGGCCGGCATCCTGGGGCTGCAGCTCGCGGGCCTCACGGTGAACATCGTGGTGCTCTTCGCCCTCATCCTCGCGGTCGGCATGCTGGTCGACGATGCCATCATCGTCTCGGAATACGCCGAGCGGCGCATGGCCGAGGGCATGCCGGCCCCGCAGGCCTATTCCGAGGCCGCCAAGCGCATGATGGGGCCCGTGATCGCGGCGACCGCGACGCGCGTCGCCGCCTTCTCGCCGCTCATGTTCTGGCCCGGCATCGTGGGCGAGTTCATGAAGTATATGCCGATCACCCTGATCGCGACCCTCTCGGCCTCGCTCGTGGTGGCGCTGATCTTCACGCCGACGCTCGGCGCGCTCCTCGCCAAGCCGCCCAAGGAGCTGCATGACGAGCGCGCCTCGGATCGCGGCCTCTACATGCGCCTGGTTCGACTGGTGATCCGGCACCCGCTCTCCACGATCACCCTCACGGTGCTGCTGCTCGTGGCCGTGATCCAGGCCTATGGGCGCTACGGCAATGGCGTCGAGTTCTTCCCCTCGGTCGAACCGGACTACGCCCTCGTGCAGGTGCGCGCCCGCGGCAATCTCTCGATCACCGAGAAGGACGCTCTCGTCGCGGAGGTCGAGAAGCGGCTTCTCGGCATGCCGGAGATCTCGACGGTCTACGCCCGCGCGGGCGAAGGCCAGCGCGGCTCGAACGAGGTCACCGAGGATACGGTCGGGACGGTCCAGTTCGAGTTCGTGGACTGGCAGCTTCGCCGCAAGGCCACCGAGATCATGGAGGAGATCCGGCAGAAGACGAAGGATATCCCCGGCGCCGTGATCGAGGTCACGAAGCCAGCGGCGGGTCCTCCGACCGGCAAGCCCATCACCCTTCAGATCGCGTCGGTCGACCCGGCGCTGCTCTTCCCCGTCGCCCAGAAGGTCGCCGAAGCCCTGCGCCAGCACCCGGACACCCGGGACGTGGACGACGGTCTGCCGCTGCCCGGCATCGACTGGGTCCTGCAGGTCGACAAGTCCGAGGCCGCCAAGTACGGAGCGAGCCCCATCACGGTCGGCACGGCGGTTCAGCTCGTCACCAACGGGGTGAAGGTCACGGAATACCGCCCGAACGACACCGACAAGTCGGTGGACGTGCTGGTGCGCTTCCCGCCGGATCGGCGCAGTCTCGACCAGCTCGACGCGCTCCAGGTCAACACGCCCGCGGGCACGGTGCCGATCTCGAACTTCGTGACCCGCGAGCCGACCCGGAAGGTGGGCCTCATCAACCGCGTCGGCGGCCAGCGAGTCGTGACCGTGACCTCGAACGTCGCCGAGGGCGTGCAATCCGCGGTGGTTCAGCAGGCGGTGATCCAGGGTCTCTCCCAAATGCAGCTGCCGCCCGGCGTCACCTTCAAGCTGAAGGGCGAGGACGAGGAGCGAGCCAAGGCGGGCGCGTTCCTGGTGAAGGCGTTCGGCGCGGCCTTGTTCCTGATCTTCGCGATCCTGCTCGCGCAGTTCAACAAGTTCACGAGCGTGTTCATCACCCTCTCGGCGGTCGTGCTCTCCACCATCGGGGTGCTGATCGGTCTCATGGTGATGGGCCAGTCCTTCGGCGTGGTGATGACCGGCATCGGCATCATCGCGAATGCGGGCGTGATCGTGAACAACAACATCGTGCTGATCGACACCTACGATCGCCTGCGCCGCGAGGGCTGGGCGGCGCGGGATGCGGTCCTCGAGACCTGCCGGGAGCGGGCGCGGCCGGTGGTTCTCACCGCCGTCACGGCGGTGCTCGGCGTGCTCGCCATCGCGTTCGGGATCAACATCGATTTCGTGACGCGCGCCGTCGCGATCGGGGCCCCGTCCACGCAATGGTGGGTTCATCTGTCGGTCGCCATCGTGTTCGGCCTGAGCTTCGCGACGCTGCTGACCCTCATCGTCACCCCGGCGATGCTGATGACGCTCGCGAACCTGTCGGCCTGGCGTCTGCGCCGCAAGGCGCGCCGGGCAACTCCCGCCGACGCACCGGTGCCCGCAGGCATCCAGCCGATGCCGGCCGAGTAGAGGCGGACCCTTCCTCTCCTTCTTGGGGAGCGAGGGATCTTCCGCCCCGTGGTCGATCCCAGCGGTGCAGTTGACCTCTCCCCTCGGGCGCGAGATGGTCGCGCCGCTGGAGACCCGGATGAGCGCGAAGACCGAAACGATCCTTGGCTATGCCCGGCTTGCGCCGGTGATCCCCGTCGTGACCATCGAGGATGCACGGCGAAGCATCGACCTCGCGCAGGCGTTCGTCGCGGCAGGCCTCCCAGTGATCGAGGTCACCTTGCGGACGGGCGCGGCGCTCGACGCCATCGCGGCGATCGCGAAGGCGGTGCCCGAAGCGGTGGTCGGCGCGGGAACCGTGGCGCAGGCCGCGCAAATCCGCGAGGTCGTCGATGCGGGGGCGAAATTCATCGTCAGCCCCGGCACGCCGCCAAGGCTCGCCGAAGCCCTCGCCGAGGCGCCTGTCCCCGTCCTTCCGGGCTGCTCCACGGCGACCGAAGCCATGACGCTCGCCGATTTGGGCTTCGAGGTGCTCAAGTTCTTTCCGGCCGAGGCCTCCGGCGGCGTCGCCTGGCTCAAGGCACTCGCCGGGCCGCTGCCCGGGCTGCGCTTCTGCCCCACCGGTGGATTGAGCCCGGGGAACGCGCCGAGCTACCTCGCCCTCCCCAACGTGGTCTGCGTCGGAGGCGCCTGGATGGCACCCCCGAAAGCGATCGCGGACGGTGATTTCGCCACCATCGAACGCCTGTCCCGCGAGGCCGCCGCGCTCCGCTAAGGGATGCGCCGGTCTGCTTGCTGGCAGACCTGCCGGTGCACCCCGCCAGCGCGCACCTCGCGCCTTGGGCAGGCCTTCCGGACAGTGAACCATTCAGCCCCTCTTCCGTTGTGCCCTTGCACTTTTCAAGCACACGGCGAGGAGGCCACCATGTTGAATGCGAAAACGCTGCTCGATGCCCTGGTGAGCGCCTCCGCGCGGCCCGGCGGGCTCGCGGGTGCCATCGGCGACGTGATCAATCAGGCGACGAGCGGCCTCCAGGACGCCACCCAGAAGGCCGGCCAGGCTCCGAGCCTCGGCCAGAAGGTGGACCAGACCATCGGGCAGGTGGCGAGCGGCGTCGCGGGCGGGCAGCGCCCGGGCGACCTGATGTCGAAGGCCAAGCAGGTGATGGCCGACAATCCCGGCCTCGCGGAAGCCGCCGCCATCGGGCTCGCGGGCCTCTTGTTCGGCTCGCGCAAGAAGCGCGGCATGCAGCCGAGCCTCGCGCAGCTCGGCGGCCTCGCCCTCGTGGGCGGGCTCGCCTACAAGGCCTACGAGAACTACCGCGCCGGCAAGCCCTTGGTCGACTTGGGCGGCGGTCAGGGCGGCACGATCCCGGGCGGCACGAGTGCCGGTCAGGGCGGCGCGACCTCGGGCGGGATGAGCAGCGGCCAGGGCGGCGCGCGCTCGGGTGGCATGGCGGGCGGTGGGACGGGGTCGCAGCCGGGCGCCGGAGGCGGCGGCATGGCGGGAGGAGGCCAGAGCTCCGCGGCCGGCGGCTCCGCGACCCCGGGGCAGGGCGCGCGTCCCGCACCGTCCCAGCCGGGGACAGGGCAGGGCGGCGCATCCAGCCCGTTCAAGGTCGACGTGCCGCAATCCTCCCACTTCCACCCCGTGTCGCAGACCGAGGACGACGCGCTTCTGTATCTCCGTGCCATGGTGGCGGCGGCCTCGGCCGACGGGCAGATCGACGAGGCGGAGCGTGCGCGGATCACGAAGGGACTTTCCGCGGCCGGGCTCGACGAGGAATCGACCCGCTGGCTCGAACGCGAGATGGCGGCGCCCGCGGACGTCGAGGAATTGTCGGCCGGGATCACCACCCCCGAGAAGGCCGCGCAGGTCTATACGGCCGCGCGCCTCGTGATCGATCCCGACACGATCCAGGAACGCGAGTTCCTGCGTCGCTTGGCCGAGAGCCTCGACCTCGACGAAGCCCTGCGCACCCAGATCGACGGCACCGCGAGCGCGCTGAAGGGGGCTTAGAGCGTTTTCGGGTGAGGTGGATCCGGCTCACGTGAAGAAAACGCGTTACAGCGAAGACCAGAGCTGATTCCACGCAAGTGCAAACAGCTCTATACCCCTGAAGGCAGGGAGGCGCGCCCGGCGCGCCTCCGGCCCGGCCGTCAGGCCGCGTTGCGGCGGTTGAGGAAGTCGCCCATGCGATCGAGCGCCTTGAGGATGTTCTCGGCCGAATTCGCGTAGGACAGGCGAATATAGCCCTCCCCGTGCACGCCGAAATCCGGGCCCCCGATGGTGGCGACGCCCGCGTCTTCGAGAAGCGCGGAGGCGAGCGCCTTCGCCTTCCAGCCCGTGCCCTTGATGTTCGGGAACGCGTAGAAGGCCCCTTTAGGGACGATGCAGGAGACGCCCGGCAGCTTGTTCAGGCCCTCGACCACGAGGGCCCGGCGCCGGTCGAACTCCGCCACCATCGCGGCGACGCAATCCTGCGGCCCGTCGAGGGCCGCGACGCCCGCCCATTGGGTGGCGGCGTTGACGCAGGAATGGGAGTTCACGGCGAGCTTGCGGGCCGCGTCGTAGAGGGGCTTCGGCCACACCGACCAGCCGAGGCGCCAGCCCGTCATCGCGTAGGTCTTCGAGGCGCCGTCGAGATAGATCAGCCGGTCGCGCAGCTCCGGATAGCCGAGGAGCGTGACGTGAGCCTCTCCGTCATAGGTCATGGTGCCGTAGATCTCGTCGGAGAGAAGCGCGACGTTCGGGTGCCGGGCGAGGCCCGCGATGAGAGCGTCGATCTCGGCCTTCGGGGTCACGCCGCCCGTGGGATTGGCGGGCGAGTTCAGGATGAGGAGCCGGGTGCGCGGCGTGATCAGCGAGAGCGTTTCCTCCGCCGAGAAAGCGAAGCCGTTCTCCTCCCGAATCGGCACGGGAATCGGCGTCGCGCCCGTGAACTCGATCATGGAGCGGTAGATCGGAAAACCCGGGTCCGGATAGAGGATCTCGGCGCCGGGTTCCCCGAACATCAGGATCGCCATGAACATCGTGACCTTGCCGCCCGGCACGATCATCACGCTCTCAGGCGAAACGTCCACGTTGAAGCGCCGGTGCAGGTCCCGGGCCACGGATTCCCGAAGGGGCAGGATTCCCGTCGCGGGGGTGTAGCCGTGATGGCCGTCCCGCAGGGCCTGGATCGCGGCTTCCACGATGTGGGCCGGCGTCGGGAAATCCGGCTGCCCGATCCCGAGATTGATGATGTCGCGGCCCTGGCGGGCGAGTTCGGTCGCGCGGGCAAGCACCGCGAAGGCGTTCTCCTCGCCGAGGCGATCGAAGGCGGGGACGAGCGGAAGCATGGGCATTCTCACGGTTTTTCAGGCGGGTCGTGGGCGCCATTGAGGCATGCCGCGCCACCAAGTCAAACGGACCCCGCCCGAACCCCGTCCCGGCGGGGCGGAGCCATGCGCGGCTTGCGGGAACGAGCCTCTTTTGCGCCGGTTGATTTCCGCCCGCGGGAGGGTCCACAGTGCCGGCCGCGATTTCGTGAGGGTCCGACGCAGGCCGAGACTCGCGTTGAAGAGGCTCGCGTCGACAAGCCCCGCGTCAGGGAGGATGAGAAGAATGGCCGATAAGCCGCAGCGCCTTACACCAGACCAGCTCCGCTCTCGGCTCTGGTTCGACAACCCGGATAATCCCGGGATGACCGCGCTCTACCTCGAGCGCTACCTGAATTTCGGCCTCACCAGCAAGGAGTTGCAGGGCAAGAAGCCCATCATCGGGATCGCGCAGACGGGCTCGGATCTTTCTCCTTGCAACCGCCACCACCTCGACCTCGCCAAGCGCGTGCGCGACGGCATCACGGCCGCGGGCGGCGTCGCCTTCGAGTTCCCGTGCCATCCGATCCAGGAGACCGGCAAGCGCCCCACCGCCTGCCTCGACCGCAACCTCGCCTATCTCTCCCTCGTCGAGGTGCTCTACGGCTATCCCCTCGACGGCGTGGTGCTGCTGACGGGCTGCGACAAGACCATGCCGGCCTGCATCATGGCGGCCGCAACCGTGAACATCCCCGCGATCTCCCTCAATGTCGGGCCCATGCTCAACGGCTGGCACGAGGGCGAGCGCACGGGTTCCGGCACCGTCGTGTGGAAGGCGCGCGAGCGGCACGCGGCGGGCGACATCGACTATCAGCAATTCATCGACATCGTGGGCTCCTCCGCGCCCTCCGTCGGCCATTGCAACACGATGGGCACGGCCTCGACCATGAATGCGCTCGCCGAAGCACTCGGCATGTCGTTGCCGGGCTCGGCTGCGATTCCCGCGCCCTACCGCGAGCGCGGCCAGATGGCGTACGAGACGGGCCGGCGCATCGTCGACATGGTGTGGGAGGACCTCAAACCCTCCGACATCATGACCCGCGAGGCCTTCGAGAACGTGATCGTCGCGAATGCCGCCATCGGCGGTTCCACCAACGCGCCGATCCACATGAACGCGATCGCGAAGCATATCGGCGTTCCGCTCGACAACGACGATTGGGAGCGCGTCGGTTTCGAGATTCCGCTTCTCGTCAACATGCAGCCGGCGGGCGAATATCTCGGCGAGGAATACTTCCGGGCCGGCGGCCTCCCGGCCGTGATTGCGGAGCTGATCGAGGCCGGCAAGATCCACGAGAACGCGATGACCTGCGCGGGCACGACCATCGGGGAGAACTGCCGCGGCAAGCATTCCTGGGACCGGGACGTGATCCGCCGCTACGACCGCCCCTTGCGCGAGAAGGCGGGCTTCCTGCATCTGAAGGGAACGCTCTTCGATTCAGCGATCATGAAGACGAGCGTGATCAGCAAGGAATTCCAGGATCGCTATCTCTCGAATCCCGACGACCCGAACGCCTTCGAGGGCCCGGTCGTGGTGTTCGACGGTCCTGAGGATTACCACCACCGCATCGACGATCCCTCCCTCGGCATCGACGAGCGCACGATCCTGATCATGCGGGGCGCCGGCCCGATCGGGTATCCGGGTGCCGCCGAGGTCGTGAACATGCAGCCGCCGGGCGAGCTCATCAAGCGCGGCGTCCTCTCGCTGCCCTGCATCGGCGACGGGCGTCAATCCGGCACCTCCGGGACGCCCTCGATCCTCAACGCTTCGCCGGAGGCGGCCGCGATGGGCGGCCTCGCCCTGCTGCAATCCGGCGACCGCGTCCGCATCGATCTGAACGAGCGCCGGGCCGACATCCTCCTCTCCGAGGACGAACTCGCCCGACGCCGGGCCGATCTCGAGGCGCGCGGCGGCTTCCCCCATCCGGCGAGCCAGACGCCCTGGCAGGAGATCCAGCGCTCCATGGTGGACCAGCTCTCGGAGGGCATGACGCTGAAGCCCGCCGTGAAGTACCAGCGGGTGGCGCAAACCTACGGCGTGCCGCGGGACAACCATTGATCCAGCCGGTGCCTCTGCGCACGGCGGAGCGCGCGTCGGACGTTACCGTTGGGCCAAGACCTTTCGAGGAGGTCCCAAGACCTTTCGAGGAGGCCCATGGTGACGTTCGATCCGCAAACGGTCGTCTTTTTCGGCATTCTTGCCGCCGCCGGCGCTTTGCTCGGCGGCGGCGTAGCCCATTGGCGGCGCGGCCGCTCGATGGTGCTCACGGGTGCCGTGATCGGGATGGTCGCCCTGCCCGTCCTCGGCTACGGCGCCATCATCTATGCAGGCGTCTTGATCGCGCTCTCGGTTATCGGCGGGCTGGTCGCGGTGGGCCTGGGCTTTCTCGCCGGCTGATCGGTCGCGCTGGGCTTGAGAGCCCTCACCGGTGGGCTGGTCGCAGTGAGACTGTGCTTCCTCAGCGGCCGATGCTGGTGGGACACCAAGCGAGGGGCGCGCGATGACGGGCCTCGCGCATTGGACACCGCGTCCGCGCCCCGAACGGCGGGCGATCGAGGGCCGCTATGTGCGGCTCGAACCCCTCGATCCTGAGCGGCACGGGGACGACCTCTTCGCCGTCGCCTCCGCCCCCGAGGCCGAGGCGCTCTACCGCTATCTTCCCGAGAGCCCCTGCCTCACCCGCGACGCGTTCGAGCCCTGGCTCGCGCGCTCCGCCGCGTCCGAGGATCCGCTCTTCTTCGCCGTCGTCGACCGGGAGACAGGCCGCGCGGTCGGGCGGCTCACCTTCATGCGGATCGATCCCGTCCACGGCGTGATCGAGACCGGCAACATCCTGTTCGGGCCGCAGCTCTCCCGCACGCGCGGCGCCACGGAGGCGATCTACCTCCAGGCGCGCCACGCCTTCGACGAACTCGGCTACCGTCGCTTCGAATGGAAGTGCAACGACCTCAACGAACCCTCGAAACGTGCGGCTTTGCGCTTCGGCTTCACGCCCGAGGGCGTGTTCCGCCAGCACATGGTCGTGAAGGGTCAGAACCGCGATACCGCCTGGTTCGCCATGCTGGATCGCGATTGGCCGGCGCGCAGGCGCGTCTTCGAGCGCTGGCTTTCTCCCGACAATTTCAGCACAACGGGCGAACAACGGACGAACCTGTCCGCGCTGCAGATCGAAGAGGGAGAGTGACGATGGTCCCTCGTTCGAGCTGCAGGGCGGCGTTTCAGCGCCAAGGGAAACAGTGACGATGGCAGGGCGACTGAGCGGCAAATCCGCATTGGTGACGGCGGCGGGGCAGGGAATCGGACGGGCCATCGCCGAGGCGTTTCTCGCGGAGGGCGCGAGGGTATGGGCGACCGACCTCGACCCCGCCAAGATCGAGGGCCTCGACGGGGCGGAGCGCCGCAAGCTCGACGTGCTCTCGAGCGAGGCCGTCGCGGCGCTCGCCGCCGAGACCGGGCCGGTCGACATCCTCGTCAACGCGGCGGGCTTCGTGCATCACGGCACGGTGCTGGAATGCTCCGACCGGGACTGGGATTTCTCCTTCGACCTCAACGCCAAATCCATGCACCGCACCATCAAGGCCTATGTGCCCGGCATGCTGGAACGGGGAAGCGGTTCGATCGTGAACATCGCCTCGGGCGCGGGCTCCGTGCGCGGCATCCCCAACCGCTACGTCTACGGCGCCACCAAGGCCGCCGTGATCGGCCTCACCAAGGCCGTGGCGGCGGATTTCATCAAGCGCGGCATCCGCGCCAACGCGATCTGCCCCGGCACGATCCAGTCCCCATCCCTCGACGAGCGCATCGGCGCGCAGGCCCAGGCCTCGGGCCAGAGCGTCGAGGCCGTGCGGCAGGCTTTCGTGGACCGCCAGCCCATGGGCCGCCTCGGCACCGCCGAGGAGGTCGCGTGGCTTGCGGTCTATCTCGCCTCCGACGAGGCGAGCTACACCACGGGCCAGATCCACCTGGTCGACGGCGGCTTCGCGCTTTGATGTTCGTTCGGGCGCTCTGATTTCCGGTCTGGCGCTCTGGTTTCAGTTCTGGGAGGAGGCTCTCCATGCATATTCTTATCCTTGGCGGCGGCGGCATGGTGGGGCGCAAGCTCGCGGAGCGCCTGGCCCGCGACGGACAGCTCGGTGGGCGGGAGATCGCGCGGGTGACCCTCCACGACGTGGTGGAGCCCCAAGCCCCCGCCGGCGCCTCCTTCGAGACCCGCACGCTGACATCCGATTTCGCGCAGGCCGGCGAGGCCGAGAGGCTCGTCGCCGACCGCCCCGACGTGATCTTCCATCTCGCCGCCATCGTATCGGGCGAGGCCGAGGCCGATTTCGACAAGGGCTACCGCATCAACCTCGATGGTACGCGCCTGCTCTTTGACGCCATCCGGCGCATCGGCGACGGCTACCGCCCCCGGCTGGTGTTCACCTCCTCGATCGCCGTTTTCGGCGCGCCCTTCCCGGAGGCGATCGGCGACGAGTTCTTCACGACGCCGCTGACAAGCTACGGCACCCAGAAGGCGATCGGCGAGATGCTGCTCTCCGATTACACCCGCCGCGGCTTCTTCGACGGGGTCGGCATCCGCCTGCCCACGATCTGCGTCAGGCCCGGGCGGCCCAACAAGGCGGCGTCGGGGTTCTTCTCCAACATCATCCGCGAGCCCCTGAACGGCGAGGAGGTGGTGCTGCCGGTCTCGGAGGATGTGCGCCACGCCCATGCCTCACCCCGCTCGGCGGTGGGCTTCCTGATCCACGCCGCCACGATCGAGGGCGAGCGCCTCGGCGCCCGGCGCAATCTCACGATGCCGAGCATCTCGGTCACGGTGGCGGAGCAGATCGAGGCCCTGCGCCGCATCGCGGGCGAGCGCGTCGTCGCGCGCATCCGGCGCGAGCCCGACGAGACGATCGCGCGCATCGTCGCCGGGTGGCCGCGCCGCTTCGAAGCTGCGCGGGCGCGAGACCTCGGCTTCAAGGCCGAGGACAGTTTCGACGAGATCATCCGCATCCACATCGAGGACCAACTCGGCGGGACGTTCGCGGTGTAGACCCGCGCTCCGCAAAGGTCGCCCCCGCCTTGCGGGAAGGGGTCGGGTGCGAGGCTACGCCGCCCCGCCCCGCCACGGCGTCTCCGCCACCGGGGTCAGCGGACCCTTGCCGGAAAACCACGAGAGCAGGTTGTCGGCCACGAGCTTGCCCATGGCGTTGCGGGTATGGACGGAGGCCGAGCCCACATGAGGCGCGAGCACCACGTGCTCCATGTCGATGAGTTCCTGCGGGACCTTGGGTTCTTCGGCGAAGACGTCGAGGCCGGCGGAGAGGATCGTTTTCGAGCGCAGCGCCTCGATCAGCGCGGGCTCGTCGACGACGGTTCCGCGCGCCACGTTGATGAGGATGCCGTCGGGCCCGAGCGCCCGCAGCACCTCGGCATTCACGAGGTTGCGGGTTTCCGCACCGCCCGGCGTGATCACGATGAGGATGTCGACGGCCTCGGCGAGTCCGACGAGGGTCGGGTAATAGGGATAGGGCACGTCCGCCTGCTGGCTGCGGCCGTGATAGGCGATCTCGACCCCGAAGGCCTCGAGCCGCTTCACGATCGCCTTGCCGATCCGGCCGAGGCCGAGGATGCCGGCCTTGCGCTCGCGCAGCGTCGCGGTGAGCGGGAAGGGCTTCTCGAGCCACCGCCCCTCGCGGAGATACCGATCGGCCTGGGGCAGTTGCCTGACCGTTGCGAGGAGAAGGCCGAGCGCGGTATCGGCGACCTCCTCGTTGAGCACGTCCGGCGTGTTCGTGACGACGATCCCGCGTCGCGCTGCCTCCGCGGCATCGACATTGTCGTAGCCGACGCCGAAATTCGCGACGATCTCGAGATTCGGAAGGGCGTCCATCAGGGCCGCGTCGCAGGGGCCGTGGCCGGAGCTCGTGGCAACGCCGCGGATGCGCGGGCCGACCTCCCGCAGGAAGGCGGCGCGGTCGGCGGCATCGGCGAGACGGTGGAGCCGCGTCTCCCGCGCGAGGCTGTCGGCCACGATCGCCAGCATCGGGCCTGTTATCAGAACTTCGGCTTGGCTCACGGTGTCTCCCCTTGTTTGCAATGGTATCCTACAGGCAGCGCGACGACGCGCTCTTGCGGAGCGCAATGTCGATGGCCTTCGCCTCGTGCTGCAGCGCGGCTTTCACGTCGGCCGGCAGGTGCAGCCAATGGCACCCGCGCAGCGCCGCCTCGAGAGCATAGAGCGCATTCAGGTTGACCTGCCGCGGATCGTGGAATTTCAGGCGCCGGTAGGCACCCACGGCGCCGGCCTCCCGGAGATCTCCCACGCGGGGGAGGCCCACGGCTTCGAGCCAGCCCCGGGTCACCGGGCCGATGCCCGGCAGGCTGCCGACGGATGCATCGGCGGGAACCGCCGCCGATGCAATGGGCGCGGCCTCATGCTGCTTTGCGCGGGTCCCGGTCACGGCTACCTCTTGAACTCCCCCGGTCGCTTCAACTCCCCCGGTCGCTTCTCTTGGCCGGCGCGCTCACGATAGAACAGGTAGAGCCCGGAGGCGATCACGACGCCTGCGCCGACGAAAGTCCAGGGGTCCGGCCAGTCGCCGAAGACCAGGTAGCCGAGCGTCAGCATCCAGACGATCTGCGTGTAGATGAACGGCGCGAGCACGGGCGCGGGCGCGCGGGCATGGGCGAGAATCAGAACCCAATGGCCCACGGCCCCGAAGACGCCGAGCCCCGCGAGCAGAACCCAGGCCAATGGTGACGGCGGCGCGGACCACACGAAGGGCACCAGCGGCGTCGTGAGCGCAAGCCCGACGAGGCCCGAATAGACCAGGGTGGTCTCCGAGCGATCGGTCGACGCGAGGACCCGCGTGAGGATGTTGTAGAACGCATAGGAGACGGCGCCCGCCATGGAGAGCAGCGCCGCCGGATGCATGGCCCCGATGCCCGGACGGGTGATGATCAGAACGCCCACGAAACCCACCGCGATCGCGGCGAGGCGCCGGGGACCCGCACGTTCTCCCAGGATCGGCCCCGACAGGAGGGCCACGAGAAGCGGCGTCGAGAACACGATCGAGAGGGCTTCGACGAGCTGCAGGTACTGCAGGGCAATGAAGTTCGCGGCGGTGGAAAAGAACAGGAGCCCCGAGCGGAGCATCTGAAGCCCCAGGTGGTTCGTGTGCAGCACCCCCGGGCGGGTCCAGGGGTTCACGGCGACGAACACGAGCGCGACGCTCGCGAGATAGCGCGCCCAGACCGAGAGCATGGGATCGATGGAGCGGTTGAGCCACTTCGCGGAGGCATCGAGGCAGGAGAAGCAGAATAGGGCAAGGCACATCAGCCCGATCCCAACGAGCCGTTGCCGGCGCTCGACACGAGGGGAGGGGGAAGCCGCGGCGGCACGATCGATCATCGGGAGCCAAGGCTAGAGGCCCCGGGCCCCGAAGGCGAGCATCCAGGACGCAGAGCGCCCTTGCGCAGAGGTCACACGTGAGAACATCCAGGATGCAGGGGCCCCTGCGCGAAGGTCACGCGTGAGAACATCCAGGATGCAGGGGCCCCTGCGCGAAGGTCACGCGTGAGAGCATCCAGGATGCAGAGCGCCCCTGCGCGGCGGTCACGCCTTGGCGCATTGATCCCGTGAGGCGGAGCCTGTTCGCGCGAAGACCATGCCGCCACTCAAGTCGAGCGAGGGGGCCGAGGTTCTGCCGGGGAAATGGATCTGGGGCCGCGAGGGCCGACGCTCAAGCGGTCGCGGCGGCTCGGACGGGGAGCACCACGGCGTCGCCCGCGAGTTCGTCGATGTCCTCGTCGCCAGCCTCCAGGCCTCTCGAATCCGCGCCGGCCGCGACGGCAAGGCTCTTGGCGGCTTTGCGGAGGAGCTTGCGCAGGCGGCGGCGGTCCTTCGCGTCGAGATCGCTGAGGAGTTCCGCCTCCACCTCGTCCCATAGGCGCTCGATGGCGACAGCCTTGCGGCGACCCTCCTCGGTGAGCCGCACCCGCACCACGCGGGCATCGTCCGGCTCGGCGTGGCGCTCGACGAGATTGAGGGTCGCGAGCCGCGAAACGGTTTTCGACGCGGTCGGGGGGCGCACGCGCAGGATGCCCGCGAGCTCGCCCATCGTCATAATGTCGGTCGCGGCGAGCGCCTGGAGCACCTGCTCCTGGCCGGCGAAGAGGCCGAGATCCGCAAGCTTGTCACCCATCCGGCTGCGATGAAGCCGCGCGGCCTGGACCAGGGCCCAACCCACGCTCTTCGCCCCCGGATGCTTCATGGGTCGCTCCATCGGCGCACCTGCACCCCTGCTGTTTGCGAGGGCACTATGGGAGGGCCCCATGACCGTTCGATGACATCGGCCCGACAAGTTATGGGGCTAAGGATGCTCCCGGAAAGCTGGAGACTTCTCGGACCGTATCTTGCAGGACAGCGCCTCCGGCCGCGCAATCCAGTCTTTTTCGGGCGGATCACGTCAAGGAACCGAGCCGCCGGCCGACCTTCGTGAGGAACGCCGCACGGCTTTCGGACGTCGAGGAATCCATCCGGTGATGGGCGAGCCAGAAGGTCCGACAGCCCGGGGCGCAGAGGACGCCGAGCCCCGTCAGGATCGTGCGCCGGCCCGGCATCCCGATCATCCACCACCACCAACGGGGGCTCCCGAGAAGCGAGATCGCGCCGATGATTCGGATATTCGTCATGACCCGGGAGATCGGCCGTCCGGGCTCGGGCATCCGGAAGGTCGCATGAGGCACCCAGACCCGCTCCAGCCAACCCTTCAACATTGCGGGCGGGCCGTACCACCAGGTCGGGTAGACGAAGATCAGCCCCTCGCACCAGCGTAGCGCCGCGAGGTGCTCGGCGACGGGCTCCTCGTTTGTGACCGGCGTATGGTAGCCCCGGCGCTCCTCGGCGGAGAGCACGGGGTTGAAGCCGATGGCATAGAGATCGAGGAGGCGGACCTCGTGACCGGCCGCCTCCAGGGCGCCGACCGCCCGGTCCCGCACGGCGGCCGCGAAACTCTCCTCGCAGGGATGCGCATAGACGACGAGAACCCGCATCAGAGCCTCACGGCCTGAGGAGATTCCGCGGCTGCGGAGAGAATTGGAGGAGCCGGCATCAGAGCCCCGCCGCCCGAGGGAACTCGACGGTTGCGGTGGAAAACGGCAGGAACCCGCATCAGAGCCCTCTCGCGGCTTCCGCGACCCGGCGCAGATAGGCCTCGCGGCCGGCCCGCGTCTGGCGGTTCATGTCGTGCAGCGCGAGGTAGCGCGCCCGTGCATTCGGCGCAGCGAGCACGCGCAGCATCCGCATCACGACCTTGCGGGGCGGGTCGCCCATCAGCATCGCTCGCCACCGCGGCGCCCCGTAGGTGGTCACGGCCATGAGCCGCTTGATGTGCCGCAGATTGGGCTGCACGAGGCCGTTCTCGATGCGAAAGCTGACGCCGGGCAGGAACACCCGGTCGAGAAAACCCTTCAGGATGGCCGGGAAGCCGAAGTTCCAGACGGGAAACACGAGCACGAGAGCCTCGGCCTCCTCCAGACGGCGCACGTAATCGGCCACGGGAGCGCGGTTTCCCGGCACGTCGTGATAGCCGAGGCGCTCCTCCCGGGAGAGCACGGGATCGAACCGCTCCCCGTAGAGGTCGCAATCGTCCACCGCATGCCCGGCCGCTTCAAGGGTCTGGACCAGAGTCCGGTGGATGGCGGCCCCGAAGCTCTCGGGATTGGGATGCGCATAGAGGATCAGAACGCGCATCAGCGCTGCCCGCCTGTGCCGACCGATCTCTTGCCATCCGCATGAGGGACCGGAACGCGCATCAACTCCCCTCCATTGCCGGTGCAGCCATCGCCATGAGCGCCCGATCAGCTTCCTCGAACGGCGCGAATGCGGTGCATCGAGCGCCTCTTACTCCGCGGCGTCCTGAGCGGCTTCCTGCGCGAGGCCCCGGAACAGGAAGGTCTTGCCGGAGCGGTAGTCGTAGGAGGGGTCTTCCCAGGCGATCATCTTGCCCGGGTTGAGCAGGCCGCTCGGATCCGCCTCGCGCTTGAAGGTCAGCTGCACCTCGTCGGTCTGCTTCATGCCGCCTTCTTCGAGGGTGTAGCGATGCGGGTTGAAGATCGGTGCGCCCATCTCCTCGTGGATCGCCATGATCTCCTCCAGGCGCTCCTCCGAGGTGAAGCGCACCAGAGGCAGCCCGAAGCAGGTGACCTTGCCGTCGAAGCGCACGAATTCGAGATGCGCGGGCACCTCGTCGCCGAAGCGCGCATGGATGCGCTCCACGAGGTCGATCTGGTTCGGGAACGGATAGAGCACCTGGAGATAGGTGATCGTGGGATCGACCCTCAGAGCCCGCAATGTCGTGTGGTTCCACGACAATTCGAACACCGGCGGCAGCCCTTTCAGCTCCGCCTCGCTCAAAGCATCCTGCCGGAACAGCACCTCCGCGCCACGGAAGCGCCGGGTGAAGGCGAGAAAGGAGTCGAGCGCATGCCGCGCCACCATCGCCATGGCGATGTGCTTGTCGCGGGGAAGGTACTTCTGGTGCCGCAGGAAGTAGTCGTGCGGCACGGGCGCAGCGACGACCGCGAGCTGCTTGACGAGAAGCCCGTCCTGCTCGCCGAGCGCATTGGCGTAGGCGGTCGCGGCCTTCAGGCTGTCGAAGCCGACGATCACGTCGACCCATTCATAGGCCGGGGCCAGCGGCACCTCGACCTCGGTGATGATGCCGTTGGTGCCATAGGCATGGGCGACCTTGTGGAGTTCGTCGCCCGTGACCTCCATGATGCGGGGCGTCGCCTCCATGGTCGCGACCTTGAGGCGGATGATGTTGCCGGCATCCCTCAGGCCGCCCCATTTGATCGAGCCGACCCCGCCCGAGCCGCCGGCCACGAAGCCGCCGAGGGAGGCGGTGTTGTAGGTCGAGGGATGCAGGCGGATCTCCTGGGAGGAATGGGGCCGCGTCTCCCGGTCGACCGCCGCCATGACGGCGCCGGGCTCCGTGACCACGAGCCCCGGCGCGATGTGCTTCACGGCGTTGAAGCCCGACAGATCGAGCACGATCCCGCCGGAGAGCGGCATAGCCTGCCCGTAATTGCCGGTGCCGGTCCCGCGTGGCGTGATCGGGATGCCGAGTTTGAACGCAGCCGCGAGGGTCTGGAGCACCTCGGCCTCGCTCTTCGGGCTCACCACGATATCGGCCGTGACCGCGTCGAGCTGGCGCTTGAGGGTCGGCGAGTACCAGTAGAAATCGCGGCTCTTCTGGCGGACGAGGGCCGGGTTGTCCTCCGTCTTGATGCCGCCGAGGCGGCTCTTCAAGGCGGCGATGTCGTAGCGGGCGGTCATTGCGGTTCTCCAGTCGTCATTTCGACCGCCCTTCAGGCGACCGGAACGACGGGGTGGGTTTGCTGCCGCCCAGCGGCGGCCGGCATGATCAGGGCTTCATCAGGGCGTCGAGTTCCCGGTAATCCGGGGGCGTGGTGTCGATCGGCCGCCCGGCGACGAGCACGGTACGGTCGGCTTGGGGACGGGCGAGAAGCTCGCTCAGGCTGCGGGCCCGTGTCAGCACGAGGTCCGCGGCGTCGCCGGCCTCGATGCGGCCGTGCCGGTCGAGGCCCATGATGTCGGCAGGCGTCGACGCGATGGCCCGCGGCCAGTCGGGGCTGGCATGATCGAGGTGCAGGATGCGGGTGGCCTCGCGGAAGACCTCGATCATATCGAGATCGCCATAGGCGTAGAACGGATCGCGCGTGTTGTCGCTCGCGACCATGACGGGCACGCCGGCGGCCCTCAACTCGTGGAGCGGCGCGACACCCCGCCAACGGGGCGTACGGCCCGCCTGGCGATCCTGCAGGTACATGTTGCATAGCGGCAGGCTCACGACCGCAAGCCGCGCCTCCGCGACGCGGGCGATCAGCCGGTCGAGCTCGCGCTCGCCCAGCAGGGCCATGGAGCAACAATGGCCGCAGAGCACCTTGCCGGTGAAGCGATGGCGGATCACCGCTTCCGCGATCCGCTCCAGCGTGCGGGCCTCGGGGGCGTTGCTCTCGTCCACATGGAAGTCGAGATCGAGCCCCTCGGCAGCGGCGGCCTCGATGATCCTGTCGAGGGCCCGGTCGGTGCGCTCGTCCGGGGCTTGGCCCAGAAAGGTGACGCCGCCGAGAACCCCGCCGTGACGGGCCGTGGCGGCCACGACCGCGCGGAACCCCGCTTCGTCGCTCAAGGACATGTCGACGGGGAAGAGGGATACGGCCTGAAGCGCGATGCGGCCGCGCCAGGCCTCGCGCATCTCGCCGAACACGCCCCAGGAAATCTCGGTCTGCGGCCCCATGGAATCGAGATGCGTGCGCACCGCGCCGGTGCCGTGGGCCCACGCGCAGCGGAGCGCGAAATCCATGCGCGCACGGACGTCCTCGGCGCTCCAGCGTTCCTCCCGGTCGGCGCCCGCATTCTGAAGGGCGCCCATGAAGGTGCCGTCCGGGTTGGGGCGGCGGGGCCAGATATGGCCTTTGTCGAGATGCGTGTGGATGTCGACGAGGCGCGGCAGGAGGATGCCGCCGTCGAGGTCGAGAGCGGGCAGGTCCGTGTCGAGGGTCGCGGTGCCGGCCGGGACCACCGAGGCGATGCGGCCGTCCTCAATGGTGAGGTCGATCGCCGCGAACCCCTCGCGGTCGGCGGCGAGGCCTCCTGCCGTGAGAAGCGCGAGCGGCGCCTGCGCATGGGTGAGGCGGTAGGCTGGCGCGTCGGGGAGCGCGGCGAAGCGAGAGCCCACGGCTCTATCGCTCCCGCTTCAGCGCGCTCTCGTGCCAGCGCCGCAAGAGGAGGTGGGACAGGGCGGACATCATGAGGAAGATGATCACGCCCGTCACGGCCAGGAGCCCGAGCGCCGCAAAGAGGCGGGGAATGTTGAGGCGGTACTGGCTTTCGACGATCCGGTAGGCGAGGCCCGATCCCGCACCCGCGGAGCCGGCCGCGATCTCGGCCACGACGGCGCCGATGAGGGAAAGCCCGCCCGCGATCTTGAGGCCCGCGAGGAAATAGGGGAGCGCCGCCGGACGGCGCAGATACCACAGGGCCTTCACCCGGGAGAGGAAGCGACCCACGAAGGCGGGCGCCCATCTCGGCCGTGTCGCCCCGTAGAGATCGAAGAGCTCGAGGAGGTTGCGGTCGACCGACTGGAGCCCCAGCGTCGTGTTCGACAGGACGGGGAAGAAGGCCACGATCCAGGCGCAGGCCAGGACCGCCAGGTCCTGGGGCAGGTAGATCAGGAGAAGCGGCGAGATCGCCACCACGGGCGTGACCTGGAGGACGACCGCGTAGGGATAGAGCGAGTACTCGACCACCCGCGAGAGGCTGAGCAGCACCGCGAGCGTCACGCCGCCGAAGACGGCGAGGAGGAGGCCGAGAAATGTGGTCTTGAGCGTGGTGAGGAGCGACATCGACAGGACGGGCCAGTCCTTGAGGAGCGTCGACCAGATCGCGCTCGGCGCGGGCAGGATATAGGCCGGCACCTGGTTGCGGGTCACGTAGGATTCCCAGAACCAGATCGAGAGGGTGAAGAGGAGGAGCGGCAGGCCCACCTTGAGGACCCGGTTCCAGTCGAAGCCCGGGCCGGAGGGGGAGACCTCGAGCGCCGGGGCTTGCGCGGGATTGATCTTGCTCGACAGTCGCTCTTGCGAGGACGAATCGGCCGCGCCGAGCGCAGCGCTTTCATGCGAGGTCACGCCGGTGCTCATCGGTGCTCGTCCGGGACCATGGCGCCATTTTCACGGAACTCGATAATGCTGCTCATCGATGCTCGTCCAGGGCCGTGAAAGCACGTTTGCGGAACTTCATGGCTTGGCTCACCGGTGCTCGTCCGGGGCCATTGCGCCGTGGAGCGCCCGTGAGGCTTCGCGGCAGAGATCCGCGTAAGCCGGGCTCGACCGGAAGCTCTCGTCGCGCTCCGGCGCATTCACATCGATCTCGGCCACCACGCGGCCGGGCCGCGCCGCCATCACGACGATGCGGGTCGAGAGGTAGACGCTCTCATAGACCGAGTGGGTGACGAATACGATCGTGCAGCCGAGCTCTCCTTGGAGCCGCAGGAGGTCGTCATTGAGCTTGAAGCGCGTGATCTCGTCGAGGGCCGCGAAGGGCTCGTCCATGAGGAGGAGCTTCGGGCGCAAGCTGAGGGCGCGGGCGATGGACACCCGCATCTTCATGCCGCCGGAGAGCTCCCGGGGATAGGCCCTCTCGAAGCCCGAGAGCCCCACGAGACTCAGGGCTTCCTGGAGCCGGGGCAGAGCCTCGCGCTTCGTCACACCGCGCAGACGAAGGGGCAGCCACACATTGTCGATGGTCGTGGCCCAGGGCATCAAGGTCGGCTCCTGGAACACGAAGCCGATGTCGCCCCGGTGATCGTCCGTGTCGGAGCCCGGCCACTCCACCGCACCGCCCGTGGCATCGGCGAGGCCCGCCAAGATGCGCAAGGCCGTGGACTTGCCGCAGCCCGAGGGGCCGAGCAGCGAGACGAACTCGCCCGGATGGATGTCGAGGTCGAGACCGGCGAGCGCCGTGGTGCCGTTGGCGAAGGTCTTGCGCACCCCGCGCAGCCTCACGAGGGGCGGGGCGGTGGTCGCGGGGCGTTCGAGAACGGCGTGCATCGGAACCAGCGGCTGCCTTATGTCCAGAGAGCGGGACCCTCTCCCCAGGGCAAGTCGGGTGTTCCCGACTCTCCGTCCCTGATGCGGACCTTGGGAACACCCGAGGTCCAGGAGGGGAGAGGGTAAGCGTCGTCCTACTTCTTGAGCTCGATGCCGACGCCCTTGTTGACGAACTGCGTCGTGTAGCTCTTCTTGTAGTCGAGGTCGGCCTTGAAGAGGCCCGCCCTCACCATCTTGTCGAAGAAGTCCTTCACGCGCTCGTCGGTCATGGCGCCGATGCCCATCTTCGCGGTATCGCCGGAATCGACGATGCCGTATTGCTTCATCTGCGCGATCGAGAAAGCGATCTTCTCGTCCGATATCTCCGGGTTGTCCTTCTTGATCAGCTCGTTGGCGGCCTTGTTGTCGCCGTAGAGATAGTTGTACCAGCCGATCGTGGAGGCCTCGACGAAGCGCTTCACGAGGTCCGGGTTCTTCTCGATGAGCTCGCGACGGGTCTCGATCGTGGTCGCGTAGGTCGAGAAGCCGTTGTCGGCGAGAAGATGCACCACGGGCTTGAAGCCGCCGGCCTGCTGGATCGTGAAGGGCTCGGAAGTGAGATAGCCCTGCTGCACGGCCTTCTTGTTGGCGAGGAACGGGGCCGGGTTGAAGGTGTAGGGCTTCGTCTGCTCTTCCTTGAAGCTGTATTCGGTTTTCATCCATTGGAAGAAGGAGGCGAGGCCCTCCTTCGAGACCAGGATGTCGTTCGACTTCTTGAGGTCCTCGAACTTGTCGAAGCCTTGCCCGGGATGGGCGATGATCACCTGCGGATCCTTCTGGAAGATCGCCGCCACCGCGAGGGTCGGGATGTTCTCCTGGACGGCCGAGAAGGCCTGGATCATGTTGCCGCCCATGTAGAAGTCGATGCGGCCGACCGGGAGCATCATCCGGTTGTTGGACTGGGGGCCGCCCGGGATGATCTTCACCTCAAGATTATACTTCTTGTACGTGCCGTCGGCGACCGCCTGGTAGAAGCCGCCGTGCTCGGCCTGCGCGACCCAGTTGGTCCCGAAGGTGGTCTGGTCGATCTTCTGCTGCGCGATGGCGCCGCCCGTACCCATGCTCAAGAAAGCGGCGAATGCCGCGCCCATATGCAACCCGGTCTTCACGTTTCGTCCTCCACTGCTCATCGAGCCGTCACCCACGCCAGGAGTTGTGCGCGCTCCGACAAAGCTTGGCAAGCTTCGTGCCGGAGGCGATGCTGCCGCCCCCTGACAATCCGGTGAGCCGCGCGCCCGAACACCCGGGAGGGGCGAGCCGGGTGCGAACCGACGCCAGCCACGGTGACCCATGCGCCCGATCACGCCGAAATCCATCCGCCCGCCTTTCGCGAATTACAGCCACGGTATGGTGATCCCCGCAGGCCACCGCCTCGTCTTCGCATCCGGCCAGCTCGGCATCACCGTCGACGACCATATCCCCGAGGATGCTGGCGCTCAGGCCGAGCTGTGCTTTCGCGCCATCGGCGAGATCCTCGCCGCCGCCGAGATGGGCTTCGGCAACCTCGTGCGCATCAACGCCTTCGTGACGGACCGGGCCTACCTCAAGTCCTACATGGAGGCGCGGGACCGGTTCGTGGAAGCGCCTCCCCCGGCCTCGACCCTCGTGATCGTCTCGGGCTTCGCCCGGGCGGAGTTCAAGGTGGAGGTGGAGGTGATCGCGGCGGCGCGTTAGAGCGGCGGTCCGCGTGAAGCGGCTCCGGCTCACGTGACGACAACGCGTCAGGGAAAGCTTTTTCAGATCGACACCCAAGCATGTTTGTTCTGAGAGCAGGCTGCTCGTCCCGAAGCTGCACGAGAGCTGTTTCTCCTGACGTGGAATCAGCTCTCGCTTTTCAGTGGTCGCATCGTCTTGCCGTGAGCCGGATCACCTCGCTGAGATCAATGCTTCACCCCCGAGCGGTCGCATGGTCTTCACGTGAGCTGGATTCACCTCACGCGAAAATGCACTAGCCATCAGGGCCACGCTTCGCCAAGGTGCGCGCTCCTTTGCACCTCACCCGCAGGTCCCATGCCCGCCCGTTCCTGGCTCGATCTCTCCACGCAGGATTTCCGCACCCGCGACATGAGCCGCGCCATCGCGGTTCTGCCCGTCGCGGCCATCGAGCAGCACGGGCCGCATCTGCCCGTCGGCGTCGATACGCTCATCAACGAGGGCTACCTCGCCCGCGCCAGGGCCCTCGTGCCGGACGATCTCGACGTGCTGTTCCTCCCGGTGCAGGCGGTGGGGAAATCGAACGAGCATCTCGCCTTTCCGGGCACCATCACGCTCACCGCCGAAACGCTCATCCGGGCCTGGACCGAAATCGGCGAAAGCGTGCACCGCGCCGGCTGCCGCAAGCTCGTCTTCGTGAACTCCCATGGGGGCAACGTCGCGGTCATCGATATCGTGACCCGGGAGCTGCGCGTGCGCTTCGGCATGCTGGCCGTCAACGCGGCCTGGCACCGCCTCGGCTATCCCGAGGGCCTCTACTCGGTTGAGGAGCTGCGCCACGGGATCCATGGGGGCGACGCCGAGACCTCCCTCATGCTCGCCTTCCGCCCCGACACGGTGCGCATGGAGCATGCCCGGGACTTCGAGCCCCGCACCGTCGCGATGGCCCGGGACTTGAAGCACCTCAGCGCCGTTCAGCCCATCGGATTCGGCTGGATGAGCCAGGACCTCAACCCCGCCGGGGCTATGGGTGACGCCGCGAATGCGAGCGCCGACAAGGGCGAGGCCAGTGCCGATCACGGCGCCCGCGCCTTCAGCGACCTCCTGCGCGAGGTCGATCGGTTCCAACTCGAAACCTGAGCGTCCGTCCAGCCTCCCGCACGTGCTCAGTCGATTCCGGCTCGAAACCTGAGCGTCCGTCCAGGCTCCCGCGCGAGGTCGGTTCCGGGCCGGGCCCTGCGGGGCTACTCGGCGATCCAGGGCATCGTCCAGGTTTCGGTCAGCGTGCGATTGCCGGCCTTGAGAAAAGCCCTCAGATCCGCGATCTGGCCAGACTCCAGCCGCACGTCGATCGCGGCGCGGAAACCCTTCACGTATTCGTTCGGAACCAGGAACGTGTGGGTGATCTGCCCGGCCGAGATCGAGGGCACGAGCTGCACCTGGGCCGGGTCGCCGAGGTAATAGGCGAGATCCCCGCCGCCGAAATCGACGATGAAGCGCCGATGCAGGGGATCGCTCGGCGCGTTCGAGCCGCTCGCCCGCGGCGGCACCTGGAAGGTGTTGATCGCCCGCCCCCCGGGGTGCATGTCGCCGATCGCGTTGAGCGAGCGCATCCGGTAGGCGAACACCACCTCCTGGCCGGGCTCGAAGGCCCGGGCGGGCTCCCAGAAGGCCACGATGTTGTCGTTCGTCTCGTCGGGGGTCGGGATCTCCGCGAGGGTGATCTGGCCCTGGCCCCACTGGCCCGCCGGCTCCACCCAATAGCTCGGGCGGCGGTGGTAATAGGCCTCGAGGTCCTGGTAGTTCTCGAACGCCCGGTCGCGCTGCATGAGGCCGAAGCCGCGCGGATTGACGTCCACGAAGGCCGACACCCATTTGCGCGGCGGGTTGCGCAGGGGCCGCCAGATCCATTCACCCGCGCCCGAATGCATGAGCAGGCCGTCGGAATCGTGCAGTTCCGGGCGGAAATCGTCGACGCGCCGGCGCTCGTTCTCCCCTTCGAAGAACATGGAGGTGAGGGGCGCGATCCCGACCCCCGTCAGCGGGCGGCGGGGGAAGAGGGTCGCTGTCACTTCCAGCGTCGTGTTCTCGCCCAGATAGACCTCGAAGCGGTAGGCGCCCGTCACCGAGGGGCTGTCGAGGAGGGCGTAGATCAGGACCCGGTCGGCGCCGGGGACAGGCAGCTCGATCCAGAACTCCCGAAAGAAGGGAAATTCCTCCCGATCCGGCCCCGTGACGCTGACGGCGAGGCCCCGGGCCGAGAGCCCGTATTTCTGGCCTCGCCCGAGGAAGCGGAAATAGCTGGCGCCCAGGAACGCGATCACCTCGTCGAGGACCTTCGGGTCGTTGAGAGGGAAGTGGAGCCGGAAACCGGCAAAACCGAGATTGACGGGCATCGGCCGCTCGATCCTGTTGCGGCCATAATCGAACAGCTCCCGCTGGTAGGGCACCGGCGTCGGCACCCCTTCGCGGATCACGTTCACGGTGACGGGCCGCTGATAGAGGAAGCCGAGATGAAACAGGTGCATGCGGAACGGTCCGCCCGCGGAGCCGAGGAGCGCCCGGTCGGGGCGGAAGCGGATGTCGCGGTAGGCGTCGAAATCGAGCCGGTTGAGGGGCTCGGGGAGCGGCGGCACGGCGCCGTCATGGGACGAGCCCGCGAGTTCCCGGGCGCGGCGCACCACGTCCTCGTAGCGGAACGGATTCGGCACCGGCACCGTATTGGAGGGCGCGGGCGGTTGCTGCGCCAGAGCCGGGAGGCTGGGCGCAAGGGCCGAGGCGGCGACGCCTGCGAGCAGGTGGCGGCGGGTCAGGGATGAGAGGGTCATGGACTCGGCTGATGCGGGCGGCGGGCAGGGAGGGCTTACGTCGAGCCCTCCTCATAGGGGTCAGGCTTGCCAGCGGTCCACTGAACGGTGCGTTAACGGGAGAGTTTCCCACCGCGTCGACGACCTGTCCTTGCTTTCCGGGAGGCGAGAAGACAGCAGATTCCCCTCTCTCCCCGCCTGCGGGGAGAGGGAACCTGCCTTCACGCGCCCCGGAGGGACAGAGGGTTGTCGGCAAGCGCCGCAGCGTCCGGGCGGTCGATTTCGGGTTGGCCCAGGAAGGCGTTCCAGAGGGCCGCGACGTAGCCGCGGTCGAGATCGTTCACGATGAAGACGAGGCGGCTGCGGCGGTCCTCGCTCGGCCAGGCCGGCAGAATGGCGGGCACGTGGATCACATGCTGGACGCCGTGCAGCACCACGGGGTGTTCCGGGTCCTCGGCTAGCGCCACGAGCCCCTTCACCCGCAACAGCTTCGCCCCGGCGGCGGAGCGCAGGAGATCGAGGAACATGTCGAGAGAGGCCTGCCGGATCGGCCGGTCGCTCGTGAGGCAGAAGGCCCGGATCCTGGCATCGTGCCGGTTCACATCGTGGTGGTGCTCGTGGTGGCCGTGCCCGTGGCGGTGATCGTGGGAATGCTGGTGGTCGTGGGCCTCGCGCTCGGCCCGCTCCACGGCCTCGGCCTTGAGCCAGTCGGCGACATCGGCGAGCTTGCCGTCGAGGCCGAAGAGGCCGCCCAGGACCTCGGCGGCAGGCGCCGCGCCGTCGATGCCGCGGATGATCGGGGCGCCCGGATTGAGGGCGCGCAGGCGCTCCTTGAGGGCGCCGGGATCGATGACGAGATCCGTCTTGGTGAGCACGATCCGGTCCGCCACGGCGGCCTGCCGGAGAGCCTCCGGATGGGCGTCGAGGGTGGCGCCGCCGTTCACGGCATCGACCACGGTCACGATGCCCTCGAGCGCGTAGCGCATCGAGAGATAGGGGTGATAGAGCACCGCGTGGAGGATCGGCGCCGGATCCGCAAGCCCGGTGGTCTCGATGATGACGCGCTTCAACGCCGCAATCCGGCCGTTGTCCAGCTTGCGCAGCAGGTCCTCCAGGGTGGCGACGAGATCGCCCCGCACCGTGCAGCACAGGCAGCCCGCGGAGAGCAGAACCAAGCCCTCGTCGACCGTTTCGACGAGGAGGTGATCGAGGCCGATCTCGCCGAATTCGTTGATGATCACCACCGTGTCGGCAAGGGCCGCATCCTGCAGGAGGCGGTTGAGGAGGGTCGTCTTTCCGGCTCCGAGGAAGCCCGTCAGGACGGTGAGGGGAATCGGCGGAATTGGCCCGCGGGGCGCATCGGTCATGGAACGTCTCCAGAGGGGATCGGCGGGATCGGGCCGCGGCGCGTGGTCGTCACGATTCTTCTCCGGCTTGCCGCGGTCACCGAGCACGAGGTTGGCGGCAATGTCGTCACGGATCTTCTCCGATCATCGGGTGGGCTTGCGGCGGGCGCCGAGCACGACGTTGGCCACGATGGCGGCGACCACGAGGGCGCCGCCGAGGAACTGGACCGGGCTCAGGGCCTCGCCCAGGATCACGGTCGACGAGAGGGCCGCGACCACCGGTTCGGCGCAATACACGATGCCGGCCGCCACAGCGGGGATGCGGGCCAATGCCAGGAACTGCAGGGCGAAGCCGAGCACGTAGCCGCCGACCGTCATGGCGACCGCATAGGGTGCCAACAGCATATTGGAGGGCGGTGCGAGGTTGCCGGCGAGAAGGCCGATCGCCGCGGCGGCGGGCAGCACCAGCACGTGGATCCAGAACACCTTGGCCACGATGGGAGTGCGCGGCGAGCGGACCGCCGCGAAGAATTGGGCGGCGGTCGCAAGGCTCGCCCCGAAGGCAAGCGCCAGTCCGCGCCAATCGAGGTCCGAAACGGCGGGCCCGACCACGAGGATGACACCGAGAATCGCGAGCGCCACGATCCCGAGCAGCGACTGCGTCAGCCGTGTGCCCTCCACGAAGGGGCTCGCCAGCACGATCACGATCGGGAAGGTGTAGAACACCACCACGGCGACGGCCACGGGGATGAAGGCCACCGAGGACAGGTAGCAGATCCCGATGAGGGTGGTGCACAGGCCAAGGAGCCCGACGGTGCCGCGCTCTCCGCGCGGGATCGCCAGGGAGCGGCGCAGGATCGCGGCCGCGGCCGCGACCAGGGCCAGCATCAGCATGACCCGGTAGACCACGAGGGTCGAGCCGCTGACGCCTTCGAAGGACGCAAGCCGCGCATAGCCGATATTGAGGCCGTAGAGGGTGGCGGACGCCAACGCGAAGGCGAGGCCGGCTTGAGGCAGGGCGGCCTTGGAAGGGGCGGTCATGGGGCGGGAGCCTTCGCCGAAGCGCCCCGCGAAAGCAAGCGGGCGCCCGGAAGGGATCTCAGGAGGACTAGAGGGGTCTCACGACGGACGGCCCGGAGGTCTGGGCCGTCGCGGGATCGATCGCAAAGGTCGATGGGCTCCGCGTCGTCAGTTCCGCTTCGCGGCTTCTTTGGTGGCGGGCGCGGCAGGCTTCGCGACGGCCGCGACAGGTTTGGCCACGGGCTTGGCTACCGCCGGTTTCGTCTCGGTGCTTTTGGCCTCACCGGCTTTGGGCGCGGTGGGCTTCGCCGTCTTGTCGCTCTCCTGGAGAGCCGGCTTGGGCAGAGCAGGCTTGGACGGAGCAGGCTTGGGGAGGGCGGCCGCCTTGGGGAGCGGGGCCTTGGGATCGGCGTTGACGGTCTTGACCGTGGTCGCCTTGGCGTCCGCCCGAGGCGCAGGCTTGGCGGGTTCGGGCTTGTCGGCCGTGGCCGGCTTCTTCGCCGCGGCCGCAGGTTTTGCGGGCGGCGTCTCGACGGTCTTGACGGCGGGCTTCGCGGCCTCCGAGGAGACCGGCTTCACCGACAGGGTCGCCCGGCCGTTCTCCCGCGCCGGCGCAACTTCGGGCTTCGCGTTCACGACCTTCGGGGCCGGTTGCGCGGGCTTGGCGGCTGTGCCGGCGGCAACCGAGGGTTCGGCGGGCTTGTCGACGGGTTTGGCGGCCACGGCCCTCTTGGCCTTGCGGGCCACGATCCGGGCCTGCTCCTCGGCGTCCTCGGCCGCTTCTTGGGCGTTCAGATCGGCCTCGGACGGCGGGTTCGAGCCAAGCCACACGCGCACCGGGTTCACGGGGCCGCGGGGGCCGAGCACGGTCCGGTTCGCGGGAGCGGCTGCAAAGGCCATCAGGTTCGGGGCCGAGAAGGAACTCGCCTCGGTTGCGGCGTTGAGCCCGCCGGTGTCGTCCTCGCCCGGCACGGGCCCGCGCCGGTCGCAAATCACCGGCCGCATGTTCGGGGGCTCGGCGAGCGCGGAGGCCGGAAGCCTCTCGAGGGTGGGGTTCAGGAAGGCTTGGCGCTCGAAGCCGAGGTCGAAGAGTTCGGCCGCCTTGAGGGTGCGCTCGTTGGCCGAGTTCGACCCCATCACGACCGTGATGAGGCGCCGCCCATTGCGGGTCGCGCTCGCCACGACGTTGAAGCCCGAGGCGCAGATGAAGCCGGTCTTCATCCCGTCCGCGCCGGGATAGCGGCCGATCAGACCGTTATGGTTGCGCATGACCCGGCGCCCGAACTGGATGGCGCCGATCTGGAAGAGTTCGCCGTGCTGCGGGAAATCCGTGAAGAGCGCACGGGCGAGCACCGCCATGTCCCGGGCCGAGGTGTGCTGGCGGTCGTCCGGCAGGCCGTGCGGATTGACCCAGTTGCTCTCCTTCATGCCGATCCGCATCGCGGTCTCGTTCATGCGGGCGGCAAACCCCTCGATGGAGCCGCCGAGATTCTCGGCGATCACGGCGGCGACGTCGTTCGCCGACTTCACCATGATGATCTTGAGGGCGTTGTCGAGGGTGATCTGGCTGCCCGGCTTGAAGGCCATCTTGGACGGGGGCAGGGCATGAGCGGCCTCCGACACCGTGAGGAGCTGGTCGAGCCGGGCCTCCCCGCGCTTCACCATGTCGAGCGCCACATAGGCCGTCATCAGCTTGGTGACCGAGGCGGGATACCAGGGGTCGGTCGCCCGTTCGGCGTGCAGCACCCGGCCGGACGCAGCATCGACGACCAGGGCGGGGCCGTTGGCATGGGCCGCCGTTCCGCCCATCAGCGTGACGACGAGAAGGGCGGACAAGCGCAACGCGCGGCTCACAACCATACGGGTTTGCTCCGGACTCAACTGATTTCGCTATAGGGCGGAAACGCCCCCCGAGACGGGAATGTTCGTTCTTGTCCTGGGATGCCCGTCGATCCTGGCGCAGGGGCCAGGCGGAGGGACCCTTGTGCTGGGCGCACTCTAACGCGATCCATGGCAAGACAATGGCGGAGTTCGCAGGCTCTGCCAAGCTCAAGGTCTCCTCATGGTAAGGAACCGAGATGGGCGCATCGGTCGTCCGGCCTTAAAGGGCATGCCGGACGGACCCGTTCCTCGATCGGTTCATGGTGAGGAACCGGGCTGGGCTCGTCAGTTAAGCGACCCCGAGGAGCGCTGGACAGACCCGTTCCGTGATCGGTAGGTGAGGGGGATGGACTTCTCCCTCCTTTGGGTTCCCGCGACCCTGGCCGCCGCGGCCGCGCAGACCGCGCGCAACGCCACGCAACGCCGCCTGACGGAGACCATTGGGACCGTGGGTGCCACCCAGGTCCGGTTCCTCTACGGATTTCCCTTCGCGCTCCTGTTCCTGCCGCTCGTCGCCCTCCTGACGGGCGAGGCGGTGCCTGGGGCGAACGGCCCCTTCCTCGCCTTCGTGGCGCTGGGCGCCCTCGCCCAGATCCTCGCCACCGCGCTGATGCTCGCCGCCATGCGCGAGCGTTCCTTCTCGGTCGTGACCGCGCTCATCAAGACGGAGCCCGTCCAGACAGCCGTGTTCGGCCTCGCCGTGCTGGGCGACCCGCTCAACGCCCTCACCATTCTCGCCATCCTGGTCGCGACTTTCGGGGTTCTGATCATGTCGCTGAAGCCCGGAACCGGTGGCCTCGCCGCCGCGGGCTGGCGGCCGGTGCTGTTCGGAATCGTAGCCGGAGCCTTCTTTGCACTCGCGGCCATCGGCTTTCGCGGGGCGATCCAATCGCTCGAGGAGGGCTCGTTCCTGATTCGCGCCACCACGACCCTCGGCTGGGGCCTGGGCACCCAGACCACGATTCTCCTCGTCTGGCTCGGGCTCTTCGACCGGCCGGCGCTTCTGAGCAGCTTCCGGGTCTGGCGCCAGTCGCTCGGGGCCGGGTTCCTGGGGGCGCTCGCCTCCCAGTTCTGGTTCATCGGCTTCGCGCTCACCTCTGCGGCCAATGTGCGCACGCTCGCCCTCGTGGAGGTCCTGATGGCGCAGGCCGTGTCCCACCGCCTTCTCTCCCAGGCCACGACCCGGCGGGAGATCCTCGGCATGGCGCTCATCGTCGGCGGCGTGGTGCTGCTTCTCCTGGCGCAACGATAGGGCCGGGATCCGACGAGAACCCCGGCTTCGCGAACGGCTTCCACGCCCGAGCGCGGTGGGGCGCTGGACCCGAATGCCCGGCGGGCTCACGATCCTTCTTGCAACCCCTGCAGCGGTTTCTTTACCGATCTGCTGTTTTTGGTTGTAAAAAGACATCATGATCGAGAAGTCCGCCAACCGCCATGGAGGCCTGAGCCGGCCGCTGATCGCTCAGTGCCCCTGCGACCGGTTTCATCTCCTGCCCCACGAGGTCATCCATGCTGCCTGATACTGCCGTGATCGCGAAGATCGACGAGGGACGCCGATCCCTTGGGCTCCTGGAGATCGAGGCAGTGCTGGCCCTGGCCGAACGTGGCAACGTCGTGCTGGACCCCTTTTCCACCCTGATTGCAACGAATGCCCGCATCGGCGCCGGGAACCTATTCTATCCTGGCGTCACCGTGCTGTGTGCCGCGTCCGCCGAGCTGACCATCGGGGACGGCAACACGTTCCATTCCGCGATGTGGCTCGCAGCCGAGACCGGGCCGATCACGATCGGCAGCCGCAACCAGTTCGGGGAAGGCGGCGGCTTCAGCGCTAAGGCCAACCGCGCAGGCGCCCGGATCGTCATCGGCGATGACGGGCGTTACCAAGGTGGCGCCTCGGTCTTCGGGGAGACGATCTTGGGGTCTGGCAGCCAGCTCCTCGGCATGGTGGCCGTGGACAGCTGCCACTTGGCCGCCGGAGGATCGTTTCGCGACCCGGATCCGGACACCCGCGGAGCCCTGCTGAAGGGTCAGGGCACGGCCCGGAATCTCCGGCTCGATATGGGCCAGGTCATCGCCGCCAACGGCGTCTTCCGGGCCGAGGACGTGAAGCCGCAATCGTTCTTCCATCCGAAGGCCGCACGCCCATGAACCCCGCATCGGACGCGCCTGTCAGCCTGGGCTTGGGCCTGCTCTCCATCGGGCGGGCGTGGGGCTATCGCCAGGGCTTGCCGCCGGCTGAGGCGGACGCGCTCGCGCTGCTTCGCCACGCCGTCTCACGCGGGATCGCGTTCTTCGACACCGCCCCGGCCTACGGCGACAGCGAGCGAATCTTCCGACGCTTCCTGAAGGAGGAAGGTGCAACGGCCCGGAACCTGACGATCAGCACGAAGATGGGCGAGCATTGGGACGCCGGGGCGCGGATCGCCTTCACGGATCATTCCTACGATACCCTATGCCGGAGCCTGGATCGCAGCCTGGAGCTCCTCGGCCGCATCGACCTCATCCAGATCCACAAGGCGACCTCCGCCGTGCTCGCTTCCAAGGACGTGGAGCGAGCCGTCGCCTTTGCGAGGTCCAGCGGTGTCGAGGTGATCGGGGCGAGCGTCGGCGACCTCGATACGGCGCGTCTCGCTTGCGCGTCGGGCGTCTATAACTCGATCCAGTTTCCCTACAACCGCCTGTCGAGCGCCCTCGCTCCAGCCTTCGAAATGGCCAGGAGGGCGGGCGTGACGGTTTTGGTCAACCGTCCCTTCGCGATGGGTCAGATCATTCCCGACGAGTACGGCGATACGGCTCCCGCTCTTCGCGCGGCGTTGGGCTTCATCCTGGATCGGCCCTTCCGGGGTACCATTCTGACGGGGACGCGATCGCGCCAGCACCTGGACCAGTCCATCGCCGCCTTCCAAGTGGCTGCCCCGGCGCAAGCGCCGACCTAGCGCGATCCGCTTGGATCGGATCGTGCTCCAGCCAAGTCTTCTGTTCCCGGGCGAATTCTTGCCCGAAAGATCGCCAAACCTTCACAATCCTGCTCGCCGTTCAGGCCTTATCTCGGGCTGCTCGACTGCCTGCGCATCAGGGTCGAGTGCCCTGGCCGCATTCCGGTCGACGGAGCGGCGTCGAGACGGGGCGGAAACGCCCCGTCTCGACAAAACGCTGGCCTTCGGCGGCGCCGAGTGAGAAGCGGGCGTCTACCAGTGCCGCATCTCGTCGTCGTTCGGCAGGCGGCCGTCGGGAGTCAGCTTGTCGACCACCTCGGGCAGCGTGTGGGAGAGCTCGGAGAGGAGCTCCTCGCGGGGCATGCCGGTCTGCTGCTGGAGCTGATCCACCGTATCGGGGCCGAGCGCGTCCATGAGCTGGTTCGGCGCGACGGGTCGGTTCTCGCCGTGGTTGACCCAGGACTGGGCGATGTCGCCGTGACCCGATTGCTGGAACGCGGAGAGCAGGCCGCCGAGGCCGCCGCCGAGCAGGCCGCCTCCCATGCCCATGCCGTCCCGGCTTCCGCCCAGCATGCCGCCGAGCCCACCCATGCCTCCGCCTCCCATGCCCCCGCCGCCTCCGAGCATCCCGCCGAGGCCGCCACCCCCGCCCATCGTCTTCGAGGCGAGCAGCGCCATCACGGCCATCATGAGGGGCGAAGTGCCGCCGCGGCTTCCCCCGAGCATCCCGCCGAGGCCGCCACCGCCGCCCATACCTCCGCCCGTGCCTCCACCGAAGCCGCCGCCCATTCCGCCACCCATGCCTCCGCCCATGCGGGAGCCGAGCACGCTGCCAATCACCTGATCAAGCAAGCCCATCTGTTGATTCCTCTCGTGTCACGATGCGGCGACCGCATCGCATGATCCATCGAAGACCGGGACTGCCTAGCCGGCCGCCCCGTCGCCAGACCGGTTAACGGGCCGTGCCCGCGATGGTTGCGGCCAAGGTCTTGAGGAATGGGCAGGATTCCCATGGGGGCGTGCGGAGATCGGCCTTGCCGCAGCCCGTCGCCGGGGGCATCTAGAGGTCACCGGAACCCGCATCTGCCCCCGGGGCATGGAGAGGCCCCCGGAAGGCGCATCCGCATCAGCGAGGAATCCCATGACTGCCTGCATCGTGGGCTGGGCCCATACCCCCTTCGGCAAGCTCGACACCGAGACGGTCGAGAGCCTCATCGTGCGCGTGACGGGCGAGGCCCTGGACCATGCGGGCATCGGAGCCGAGGACGTGGACGAGGTCGTGCTCGGCCATTTCAACGCGGGCTTCTCGCCCCAGGATTTCACCGCCTCCCTGGTCTTCCAGGCAAGCGACCGCTTCCGCTTCAAGCCCGCGACCCGGGTCGAGAACGCCTGCGCGACCGGTTCGGCCGCCGTGCACCAGGCCATCAAGACCATCGAGGCGAAGCGGGCCAAGGTCGTCCTCGTGGTCGGCGTCGAGCAGATGACGAAGACCCCCGGGCCTGAGATCGGCAAGAACCTCCTCAAGGCTTCCTACCTGCCCGAGGACGGGGAGACGCCGGCGGGCTTTGCCGGCGTGTTCGGCCAGATCGCCGGCCGCTACTTCCAGCGTCACGGCGACCAGTCCGATGCGCTCGCGATGATCGCGGCCAAGAACCACAAGAACGGCGTCGGCAACCCCTATGCGCAGATGCGCAAGGATCTCGGCTTCGAGTTCTGCCGGGCCGAATCCGACAAGAATCCCTTCGTGGCAGGCCCCCTGAAGCGCACCGATTGCTCGCTCGTTTCGGACGGCGCCGCCGCGATTGTGATCACCGACACCGAGACGGCGCTGCGCATGCCTCGGGCCGTGGCATTCCGCGCCACCGCCCACGCGCAGGATTTCCTGCCCATGTCGAAGCGCGACATCATCCAGTTCGAGGGCTGCGCCTATGCCTGGAAGCAGGCGCTCGAGAAGGCCGGCGTCTCCCTCGACGATCTCTCTTTCGTCGAGACGCACGACTGCTTCACCATCGCGGAGCTCATCGAATACGAGGCCATGGGGCTGACGGCCCCGGGCCAGGGTGCGCGGGCGGTCCAAGAGGGCTGGACCCACAAGGACGGCCGGCTTCCCGTGAACCCCTCGGGCGGCCTCAAAGCCAAGGGCCATCCCATCGGGGCCACGGGCGTGTCGATGCACGCCCTCTCGGCCATGCAGCTCTGCGGCGAGGCGGGGGACATGCAGGTGAAGAGCCCGGTGCTCGGCGGCATCTTCAACATGGGCGGCGCAGCGGTCGCCAATTACGTGAGCGTGCTCGAGCGCATCAAGTAGCGCGACCGACAGGCCCGAATGCGCAAAGCCCCGCGGCGAAGCTTTCGCCGCGGGGCTTTGTTGTGCAATGGAACGGCCGCGCTCGGTGCGCGGCGCGGAGCGTTACTCCGCGGCTTGGAGGTAGCGGTCTTCGCGCTGGGAGCGCTGCACGTCGCGCAGGGTCTCGGCGAGATAGGAGAGGCGCTTGATCGTCCGCTCCAGATCCGCCACAGCGACTTCGCTCAGGGCGAAGGCGTTGCGGCCCCGGTAGAGGCGGTTGATCTCGGTTTCGAGTTCCGCGGAGCCGTCGCGTACCCGACGGACGAGGGTGTTGGCGATCAGGTCGGCGTTGCTGTCGACAACGCAGAAGCCGACATCGCTGGGACGCTCAAGGGGCATGCGTAACTCCCGTTTGTCCTTGTCTTGTTGCGCTGGCGCCGCATGCGGCGCCGTCTCGTTCGTCAGCCTCGAAGAGGTCGAGAGCCCAGGCGAGGCGGTGTTTCGTCACCGGCCCGATGCCCGGCAGGGCGGCAAGCGCCGCCATCTTGTCCCCCGCTTCCCGGTACCGGCGGTAGAAGCGCTCCCGGTCACGCCAGATCGTGTCGATCGCATCGGCCTTGACGGGATTGCGGAAACCCATCCGCGCAGTGCCGCCGCCCTCGAGCGCGACCATGCAGCGCGAAAACAACCGGCGGGCCTCACCGGCACTCACACCCGTGCTGCAGATCGTGAAGATCGCCGCCCGTGCAAAGGCCTCGCCGGCATGATCCCAATATGGGAATCCGCCGTCTTGCGCGAAAGGTCCGGCGCCTGCAATTCGAGACAAAACCGCGCCTTCAGGCCGAAGCTCTGCCATGATGCTCATGCTCCTTGAGTTCGATGCCGGAACCACTGCAGCAGCGTGAGGCCGGCCTGCGCGACGCGGTTGCGGCGCCAGGGATGCGCCGTCGCGCCACGCGCCTCGTCGAAGCGGGGCCGTGCCGTCGGCAGAGATGCGGCGGCGCGCTGCACCGCAGGTTCGACCGTCATGGTCGCGGCCGCGATCGCCGCAAAGCTTGCCTGTTCGCCCTGGATGCGACCCGCATCGAGGAACGAGAGCGCGAGTCCCGCATCGGCCTGGAGCCCGTAGGCCCGTACCGCCTGCATGAAAGCCTCCGCGAAATCCTGCGGTCCGCACCAGAGCTTCTCGGCCATGTGAATCGGCCAGGTCCACAGACCGTCGGAGCGGCGGGCGTCGATCTCCTCGCGCGGGATGAAATAGCCGTTGCTGCGGTGCTCCAAGCCCTCGGCCGTCACGGCCCAGGCCTCGTTGGCGAAGAGCAATCCGTCCTCCCGGGACATCATCGTAGCGTAGCTCATGGCAGGTCCTGACATCGTCCCCTGAACGCCTCCCTGGCGACGCTTCCGGGTGACGCCGGATCCCGACATCATCCCTGCGACGCTTCGCGGCGTCTGTTGGTTGTTCGTCGTTGTCGTCTTGGGTGCGCAAACACGCTGCGCCGGCCCGATCCCTCATCGCCCGCGCGCGGCACGACGAGGCCTGTACTGTCTCAGCGGTTGACGCGGCCCTCGCCCATCCCGATCTGTGGGAAAGCACCCGAGGAGCCCGGCATCCGCCTCACTCCCGCCGCAGCCATGCGTCACACGAGCATGTGGTGGGAACGAAGCAGGAACACAATAAGGCTTCTGCTAGGAACGTCAACTTATCCTAGGGCTTTACGGCTACGCTTCGCCACGATGCTTTGCGTAGGCTAGGCAAGGACAGCAAACGCGGATCGTGTGGGGGAATGATGACGTTGAAGACGACGCGGAGCGACAGCGACAACCTGAAGCGGCTGGAGGAACTGCGTCCGGCCTATGAGCGCCTGCGCACCGAGGCGATCCGCGCGCAGAGCGACATCGAGCGCCTGACTGGGGAACTCGAGGCCGCCCGCAAGCTCGCGCGCGAGGAACTCGGCACCGACGACGAGGACGCCATCGCCGGCCTCATCGCGGATGCGCGAGCCGAGAACACCGCGCGGGTCAAGGCCTTCGGCGACTTGGTGCGGGACCTCGAGGCCCGACTCGCCAAGCTCGAAGGCGAGGGCTGATGGCCTCGTCCGATCGCACCCGCCCCACAGGACTGGAATGCCGCAACCGATGAACTCGCCCTCCGCTCTGCCCGATCTCGACCGCGTGGCTGCGCGTCTCGCCCGCCTGGAGGGGCGCCGAGAGGCGCTTGTCGCACGCGGGACGGTGCTCGAGCGCGACATCGCTCTCGCCAAGGCGCGCCTGTCCCATCGCGGGGAGGTCGAGGCCCTGCTCGATCACCTGCAGGCCGAGGCGAGCCGCCGCAACGTGGCGAGCTTCGAGACCCTGCTCACGGCCCTCGTCCAGGAGGTTCTGCCGGGCGAGAAGCCCGTGACCCTCGACCTCTCCACCGAGCGCGGCGCCCCGGCCCTCGACATCGGCGTGAGCCGCGCCGACGGCGCCCGCGAGGACGTGCTGGAGGACAATGGCGGCGCGCTCACCAACGTGATCGGCATGGCGCTTCGTCTCATCGCGGTCGTGAAGGCGGGCGTCGGGCGCTTTCTCGCGCTCGACGAGGCCGATTGCTGGATCGCGCCGGACCGTGTGCCGGCCTTCTACCGGGTGCTGGAGGACAGCGCCGCGCGCCTCGGCGTTCAGTGCCTTGCGATCTCCCACCACGACATGGACGGCTTCGATGCGCGCATCCGCGTGAGCCGGATCAGCGGGCATCCGGAAACGGGGGTCGGCGTCGTGTGCCCGCGGGTCGAGGGCTGGGAAGAGTCGAGCCCCGGTTTCCGCTTCATCCGCCTCATCGACGTGCAGGGATACCGGGACGCGACGCTGACGCTGGGCCCCGGCGTCAACACGCTCACGGGGCCGAACAACCGCGGTAAGTCCACCTTCATTCGGGCGCTGCGCGCCGTGTTCTACGGCGAGGCCCGCGACAGCCTCGTGCGTGCCGGGGCAACGACCGCGACGGTGGAGCTTGGCGTCGCGGGGGGACGCATTCTGCGCTTCACGCGCCAGCCCCGCCGCACGCCCGTGAACCTCTGGTCCCTGCACGAGCGCGACGGTGCGGTGGTGGAGGACAGCGGCACTCGCTACGAGACCGGCGGACGCACGCCGCCGGACTGGGTCGGCGCGCTCTTCGGTATCGTGAAGGTCGAGGATCTCGACGTCCATGTGGCGCACCAGAAATTCCCCGTGTTCCTCCTCGGTGAGCCGGCCTCGCGACGCTCCGCCGTGCTCTCCATCGGCCAGGAGGCGGGCTATCTGCGCGACATGCTCGCGATCCAGAAGGAGCGATGCGGCGCCGATCTCGCGCTGGTGCGGCAGGGCGAGCGCGAACTCAACGCGATCCGCGAGACGCTCAAACGATTCGAGGATCTCTCTCCGCTCGCCGAGGCGTTTGGCGCAGCGCGGAGAGAAGCGGATGCGATCCGCGCCGAGGCCGCACGGGTCGCGCATCTCGAGGCTACGGCCGATGCGCTCGGGCGAGCCCGGACGCAACTTCTCGACCTGGGGCGCCGCGCGGCTCTTCTCGAAGGCCTGCCGCCGCCCGAGCAGGCCGCTGCCCTCGGTCTTCATCTCGCCCGTTCCGCCGAGCGCGAGCGCATCGGCACGGCTCTGACCGATCTCTCCCGGCGGCTGCGTCTGTCGCGGCGTCGGCACGAGGCGCTCACGGCTCTGCCCCCGGGGCTCCCGCAGGTTGCCTCGACGGCTGCGCCAGACGAGGCCGCCAAGCGCCTCGCCAGCCTGCAGGCGGCCCTCACCAAAGCGCGCGGACGCGCGGACCTCGCGCAGGCCGGCATGGCGGAGGTTCGGGCGAAGATCGCCGACCTCGTCGAGGAGAGCGGAGGCCTCTGCCCGGCTTGCGGCCATGCGGTCGAGCCCGGCGACCTCCTCGACGATCACGCTCATGTGCAGGTGGCCGCATGATGCGAGCCGATCGCGATCACGCCGACGCACGGGGGGCCGCCATGATGCGGACCGGAAACACCCACGCGCAGGTGGCGGCATGATCATCGCCGGTGAACGGCTGCATGCCGAGCCCGTCGCCTGCAACGGGTTCCTCGTCATCGGCGATCCGCATGTGAGCTCCCGACGTCCCGGGCGGCGCAAGGACGAGGACTGGCCGGCCCCGATCCTGCGCAAGCTCGAACGCTGCGTCGCGATCGCGAACGAGCGCGGCCTCGCGCCGGTTCTTCTCGGCGATCTTTTCGAGCGGGCCGTGGAGCCGGACGAGGCCCTCAAGGCCCGTCTCGTGCGCCTCCTGAAGGCGTTCCGCATTCGCCCGCTCACCAATGTGGGCAACCATGACATCGCCCACACGACGCTCTCGGACGGCGACAGCCTCGCGGTGCTGGGGCATGCAGATGTGCTCGATGTCGTCGCGGGCTCCGGTGCGGTCGGAGTCTATCGAATCGGCGGTCGCCATTTCGGGATCGGCATGACGCCCTTCGGCCAGGATATCCCCAGAGACGTCGGCGGCGTGCTCCCCGGGCTCGACTCGCTCGTGTGGTTCACCCACCACGACATCGCGTTCGAGGGCGCCTATCCCGGCGCGGTGCCGCCCTTCCCGGTCACGGGCGCCGATCTCGTGGTGAACGGGCACATCCACAAGACGAAACCCGCGATCCGCGCAGGCGCCACGCTCTGGGCCAATCCCGGCAACATCAACCGGCAATCCGTCGATCTCAAGGACCACGCGCCCGCGGCCTGGATCCTCGGCCCCGATCTCGCGCTGGCGCCGGAAGCCTTGCCGCACGCGGCGGATATGTTCGACCTCACGGGCCGCCTCGTCGCTGCCGCGAGCGACCGCGACATGCGGGCCGAGGTCGAAAGCGCCTTCGTGTCGCTGCTGCGCGCCGAGAGCGCCACCGATATGGCCCGCAGCGACGACGGCTCCATCATCCGCGAGGAGGTGCTCGCCGCCTTCGCACGCCAGGGTGCGTCCGATCCCGTGCAGGCGATCGTTCTCTCGCTTCTCGACGAGGCCGTGGAGCGGAGAAGCAAGTAGCGTCAGAAATCCGTGTGGACGAGCCTGCGCCGGCGCACCGGCGTCTCGGGCAGGATGGGTCGGTCGAGGTCCACGACCACGAGTCCCTCGACCGCAAGCGCCAGCACGGCCGCGACGCCGTCCCGGGTGTTCTGCACCACGCCCGCACATTCGATCAGCGGGGCCGTGCCGGTCTCGTCGAGGTGGTGGAGGATGCGGACCCGGTCGCCTGCCGAGACCAGCGTGCGGCGGCATTCCTGCACGAGGCGCATAGTGGTGTAGCGCGGCTCGGCGCGCAGCGACGAGGTGGTCTCGACGAGGAGCGGGCGCCCATCCTCCGTGACGGCCCCCGTCACGAGGGCCGTCCGCAGGGGATGGTGGATGAGGTCGGCGTCCGGCACCACGTCGACGAGGTAAGGGGCCCCGTCGCGCACGATCTCGAAATCGGCCGTGTGCTCCACGAACTCCTCGCCGATGTCGAAGAGCGCCGGCCCATCGGGTACCCGCAGAGCTTCGATCGCCGGATCCACCTCGCACAGGCTCACGAAATCGGCCCTGAGATCGTCCCGCGTGGGCGCGCCTGCGGCTCCCTTCCGGCGCGTGCGGCGTCCGCCTTGCGCCCGCACGGTGCGGCGGGAAGGGTGATCGGAGAGCGCATGCACGGACATGACAGGGTGTCCTAGAGAACGGGCGAGGGCCGGCTCGCCACTACGGTAAAGCTTATAACAAGGTATTGGTCGCCTGAACAGATAGAGAACACTGATCGTTCCGTCAAACCTCGACGCATCCTTTCGAGACGCTAAGCTTGAGCTTTACTATGGACCATGCAAGGTCGTTCTGGACAGGGTGTCGCACGAGTAGAAAAAGAGGGCTCCTGAGGTCCTGTTTTCCCTGATTTTACTAGACTTTAGAGCCTTGGATCCTTACATAGAACAAACAAGGAACGGGCGTGCTGCTGGCCCCCTATGCGGGGGCGGTCCGGGGCGCCGAGACAGGACGGGAATTCCACCATGAGCACTGCCGACAAGCAGATTGCAGACATCCTCGCCAAGTACGGGGAGCCCATGGCCGGCAACATCTGGCGCGTCCAGGGTCAGGCCGTGATCTACCACAAGGCACTGGAGCGGATCGCGGCCCAGGCCAAGATCCAGTTCGACACCCCCACCATCGTGCGCGCCGAGCGCGACGAGGCCGTGATCCTCGTGACCGGCCGCATGGGAGAGCGTGCGGAATGGTCGATCGGCGAGGCGCTGATCGGCATCAATTACCGCGTCTCGGGCAAGCAGGCGGCCTATGTCTATGCCATGGCCGAGAAGCGCGCGAAGGATCGGGTGATCCTGAAGCTGATCGAGCTGCACGGCCTTGTCTATTCCGAAGAGGAAGCGGACGAGTTCAAGAACAGCCGCCCCGATGCAGGCGCGACCGAGCCGCGTGGCGTGGCCGACGCCGCGCCCGCAGCGCAGGTCCCGCAGGCGCAAGGCACCGAGGTCGAGGTGATCGCGCCCGAGAGCGAGATCCAGGCTGGGCTCAAGAAGAAGATCGACAAGGCGAAGTCGATCAACGCGGTCACCGACCTCATGCTCCACGCCGATACACAGAAGAGCCTCAACGAGCTCTCTCCTCCCCTGCGCGACGAGGTCCGCGACTACGCCAAGGCGAAGCTGATGGCGCTGGGCTGGCCCGGCAGGAAGGCCGCTTAAGCGCGTTTCATTCGCAACGCTCCCCAGAGCGTCGGTCTCGTGAAATGGACCTGTTTCACGAGACGATAGCGCGTCCACCACGACGAGGCCGGCCGTGCTCCCGTACGGCCGGCTTTGCCTTCTCTTGACCATGAGCGATGACCGATCCCGCCTTCGACCCGCCGGACCACGCCAGCGCCCCTGAGCGCGCGGTCAGAGTCGACTATGCGGACGCGCAGACGGATGGGGTCGAGATCCCGCAGGGGCTTGAGACCGGCACGGTTTCGGGATCGGTCGAGCGGGTCACCTACCACAATCCGGAGACCGGCTTCTGCGTGCTGCGCGTGCAGGCGCGGGGCCACCGCAAGCTCGTGACGATCGTGGGCAACACGCCGGCCGTCACCGCTGGCGAACTCGTCGAGGCGGGCGGGGCCTGGGTGAACGACCGCTCCTATGGCGTTCAGTTTCGCGCCGACACGCTCGCGAGCACGGCGCCGACAAGCCTCGACGGGCTGGAGAGATATATCGGCTCGGGCCTCATCCACGGCATCGGCCCGGTCTTCGCCCGCAAGCTCGTCGACCTCTTCGGCGAGGAGCTTCTCGATGTGATCGGCGGCGCTCCGGAGCGTCTGCGCCAGGTCGAGGGTGTCGGCCCCTGGCGGGCACGGCAGATCACGCAGGCCTTCGCGGAGCAGCGCACCTTGCGGGAGATCGCGCTCTTCCTCCACCAGCACGGTGTCAGTGCCTCCCGGGTGGTGCGCATCCACAAGACCTATGGGCCGCACGCGATCACACTCATTCGCGACAACCCCTACCGGCTCGTGCGCGACATCCGCGGCCTCGGCTTCGAGACGGCGGACCGCATTGCGCTCGGACTCGGGCTTCCGCCGATATCTCCGTTGCGGCTCGAGGCCGGCATCACGGCCGCGCTGCTCGAAGCCATGAATGACGGCCATTGCGGCCTGCCGATCGAGGTCGCCCGCGCCGAGGCCGCGCGGCTGTTAGGCGTATCCGGCGATCTCGTCGATGCCGCTTTGGCGCAGGCGGATGCGAGCGGCGAAGTGGTGGTCGACGACGTGGAGGGCCGCCGCTGCCTGTTCCTGAGCGGGCTTCACGGGGCCGAGCGCGCGGTCGCGAAGCGCCTCACGCAGATGGCGAGCGAGACCGCCCCGCCGGACCCGACCGCCACCGAGGCCGCCATCGACCGCGCGGAGACCGCCATGGGCGTGACCCTCGCCGAAGGCCAGAGGCAGGCCCTGCGGCTTGCGATCGGCGCCAAGGTCCTGGTGATCACCGGCGGGCCCGGCGTCGGCAAGACGACGCTCGTGCGCGGCATCCTCCACGCCCATCAGGGGCGCGAGATCACGGTGGCGCTCTGCGCCCCGACGGGCCGTGCCGCCAAGCGCCTCTCCGAGAGCACGGGGCTCGAGGCCAAGACGATCCACCGTCTTCTCGAAGTGGACGGCTTCGACAATGCCTTCCGTCGTGGTCCCACGCGCCCCCTCGATTGCGATCTCCTCGTCGTCGACGAGGTCTCCATGGTGGACCTGCGCCTCATGCACGGCCTCATCCGCGCCCTGCCGGAGCGGGCGGGTCTCATTCTCGTGGGCGACGTGGACCAATTGCCCTCCATCGGCCCGGGCCAGGTTCTCGCCGACGTGATCGCCTCCGAGGCCGTGCCGGTGGTGCGCCTGACCGAGGTGTTCCGGCAGGCCGCGGAGAGCCGCATCGTGGCAAGCGCGCACCGCATCAACCGGGGCGAGACGCCGGACCTCGAGCCGGTGCCGGGCTCCGACTTTTATTTCGTGGAAGCGTTGGACCCGGAGGAAGGCGCCCACAAGCTCGTGACCCTCGTGCGCGAGCGCATCCCGAAGCGCTTCGGCCTCGATCCCGTGCGCGACATCCAGGTGCTGGCGCCCATGAACCGCGGGGGCCTCGGCGTGCGCTCCCTCAACATGACCCTGCAGGAGGCCTTGAACCCGCCGGGCGAAACGAAGGTCCAGCGCTTTGGCTGGACCTATTCGCCCGGCGATCGTGTGATGCAGATTCAGAACAACTACGAGCGCGAAGTCTATAACGGCGATGTCGGGTTGGTGCAGACGGTCGATCCCGAGGCTCAAACCCTCACCGTGGCCTTCGAGGGGCGGGAGGTCGCTTACGGCTTCGGCGAACTCGACGAACTGGTGCTCGCCTACGCGACGACGATCCACAAGGCGCAGGGATCCGAATATCCCGCGGTGGTGATCCCGCTCACCCTCGACCATGCCCCCATGCTGCGGCGGAACCTTCTCTACACAGGCGTGACCCGCGGCCAGCGGCTCGTGGTGCTCCTCGGCCAGCGCGAGGCGCTGCAACGGGCGATCCGAGACGATGGCGGGCGGCGGCGCTGGTCGCGTCTGCGCGAGGCGCTCATCGAGAGCGATGCCGCGGCTCGGTCCTGGGCCGCTCTGAAGCGCAAGATGGGCTAGAGCGTTTTCGAGTGAGGTGGCTCCGGCTCACGTCAAGAAAACGCGACCACTCAGAAACGAAGCGTTGATCTGAGTGAGGTGGCTCCGGCTCACGGGAAGACAACGCGACCACCAAAGACTCAGAGCTGATTCCACCTGGGTGGAAACAGCTCTAGGGGCTATCGGAAACCCGCCGCGTGACCGTGAAGAGCTTATCGAGGTCGGGGCTGAGGGTGGCACCGAGGCCCGGCCCCTCCGGCACCGTGATGAACCCATCGGCGACCTCCGGCAGAGCCGTGACGAGATCCCGGTACCAGGTGCGGTAGAAGGCCCGCACGCTCTCCTGCACGAGCGCGTTCGGGGCGTTGAGCGAGAGATGAGTCGAGGCGATGAGCACCACGGGGCCGGTGCAGTCGTGCGGCGCCACGGGCAGGTGCCAGGCCTCCGCCATGGCGGCGATCTTGCGGGCCTCCGACAGGCCCCCGCACCAGGAGAGATCGAGCATCACGACGCCGGCCACGCCCGTCTCCAGAAGGTCGCGGAAGGCCCAGCGCGAGGCGAGCGTCTCGGAGGCGCAGATGGGAGCGGGCGACACCTCCGCATAGCGCTTGAGGCTCGAGAGCGAATCCATGCGGATCGGGTCCTCGTGCCAGAAGGTCCCGTAGGGCGTGAGCGCCTTCGCGATCTGCATCGCGGGGAGGAGCTGCCAGAGGGAATGGAACTCCACCATGATATCCATGCGGTCGCCCACCGCCTTGCGGATCTTCTCGAAGGGCTGCAGGGCGGTCTTGAGATCCTCGGCCGCAATGGAGACACCATTCGTCTTCTCGGCGGCGGGATCGAAGGGCCAGATCTTCATCGCCGTGATGCCCTCCTCGAGGAGATCGGCGGCAAGTTCGTCGGCGCGGGTGAGAAAGGCATTGAGGTCGTCGTAGCGGGCGGCAGGATCCGTGCCGAGGCCCCAATTATCGACGCGCTGCGCATTGGCTTTGCGGACGTAATGGGTGCCCGCGCAGGTGTTGTAGGTGCGGATGCGATCGCGGGTGCGTCCGCCGAGGAGATCGACGATGGGGCGGTCGAGCGCCTTGCCGAGGAGATCCCAGAGCCCGATGTCGATCGCGGAATTGCCGCGGGTCTCGGCGCCCGCCGAACGGAAGCCAAGATAGCCCACGAGGTCGCGGGCGATGCGGTCGATGCGGCCGGGATCCTGCCCGATGAGGCGCGGCGCGGCATATTCGTGGAGATAGGCCTCCACGGTCAGCGCGCCGAAGAAGGTCTCGCCGAGGCCGACGAGGCCCTCGTCCGTGTGAACCTGGACCCAGAGGATGTTGGGCAATTCCTCGGTCCGGATCGTCTCGATGGCGGTAATTTTCATGGCGCAGCCGCTCGCATGTCCACCGGACGAACTCCGACGGATTTAAGGTCGGGGGTTGAAGGAAGGGCCTCCGCTGCTCGCGGAGGCCCCGATGGATCGCTACTTCCGGACCTTCGCGAGCTCTTCCTGGACTTTCGCGACGGTCTCCTTGCCGATGGTCTCGGAATGGCGCTCGTAGACGGGCTTCACGGCCTCGCGCAGGCGCGCCTGCACGTCGGGGGTGAGTTCCGTGACCTGCATGCCCTGGCTCTTCAGCTTGGCGAGGGATTTCTCGGAGAGCTCACGCGAGACCTTGCGCTGCTCGTCGCGGCCCACCGCGGCGCAATCGGTCAGCGCCTTCTGTTCCTCGGGGCTCAGCTTGTCGAAGAGTTGCTTCGAATAGAGCACCAGGAATGGCGTGTAGGCGTGGTTCGTGACCGTGAGGTATTTCTGGACCTCGTAGAACTTCGAGGTGTCGATGGTCACGAAGGGGTTCTCCTGACCGTCGATCGCCTTCGTCTCGAGAGCCGTGAACACCTCGCCGAAGGCCATCGGCACGGCATTCGCGCCAACCGTCTTGAAGGTGTCGAGGAAGATGTTGTTCTGCATCACCCGGACCTTCACGCCCTGGAAGTCCTCCACCTTGGCGACGGGCTTGCGGGAGTTGGTGAGATTGCGGAACCCGTTCTCCCAATAGGCAAGGTTCACGAGGCCCACAGCCGGCAGCTTGTCGGCGATGTACTTCCCAAACGTGCCGTCGAGCACGGCGTCGGCCTCCTTGGCGTTGGCGAACAGGAAGGGTAGGTCGAACACGCCGAGATCCGGCAGGATGCCGACGAGAGGCGAGGACGAGGTGATCACCATCTCCTGCGTGCCCGAGCGCAGGGCCTGGGTCGCCTGCAGGTCGCCGCCGAGCGCGCCGCCCCAGAAGCCCTGCAGCTTCATCTTGCCGCCCGACTTCTCGCCGACGCACTGGTTCATCTTGGTGAGACCGTTGCCGACCGGGTGGTCCGCGTTCACGCCGTTGGACACCCGGATCGTGCGGTCCTGGAATTGGGCCTGGGCCGGACCTGCGAGGGCCACGGCAGCGACGCCGGTCGCGAGGGCGAATGTGAGCAGGGTTTTCATGACTTCCTCCGTCGAACCATCGCAGCGCATTTCATTGAAGAAACCTGCTGGCCGGCTGCGCGTCGCCCGGCAGGCTTGTCGTGATCGCGGACGCCTGGCGGCGTCTCGCGCAGAGTCGGAACTTCGGAATCCAGATCATCCGCCTGGAGCGCCTCCACAGCGGTGACGGGGTTCAGGGGTGAGACATGACCTGTCGAAACTCCACAATACGGAACGGGTTCAGAACCAGAACATCGCCTGCAGCATCTCCACGAAGCTGATGCGGTCGCGCAGCCATTGCAACGGTGCTATCACCCATTGCGGCATGAGCACTAGCAGGAACAGCACGATCGACTCGGCGATCAGGAACGGCGTCACGCCCCGGATCACCGCGGTCATGGGCACGCGGGCGACGCCCGAGACCACGTTGAGGACCACGCCGACCGGGGGCGTGATCAGGCCGATGGCGTTGTTCATGATGAAGAGCACGCCGAAATAGACCTCGTTGATTCCGGCCTCCTTCACGAGGGGCATCAGGATCGGGGTGAGGATCAGCACGGTGGGCGTGAAGTCGAGGGCCGTGCCGACCACGATCACGAGGAGCATCATCACGACCATCAGGATCGTGGGATTGTCTTTCAAACCCTCGAGGAGAGCGCCCATTTCGGCGGGGATGTTGGCCTGGGTGATGAGCCAGGCGGAGATCAGCGCCGCAGCGACGAGGAACATCACCACCGCGGTGGTCTTCGCGGCCGTGAGGAACACCCCATAGAGCTGCGAAGGCTTCAGCTCGCGGTAGACGAAAAGCCCGACGATCAGGGCATAGACGGCCGCGAACACCGCGGCTTCCGTCGGCGTCGCCCAGCCGAACTTGATGCAGCCGAGGATGATGGCGGGCATCAGGAGCGCGAAGAAACCATCGAGGAAGGCCCGGCCCCGGGCGCCCCAGCCCTGGCGCGGCATGGGCCGAACGTTATCGCGGCGCACGACGATCGCCCAGGCGATCACGAGCGAGAGGCCCATGAGGATGCCGGGGAACACGCCCGCGAGAAAGAGCTGCGTGATCGAGACGTTGGCGGCGACGCCGAACACGATGAAGCCGATCGAGGGCGGGATCACGGGAGCGATGATCCCGCCCGATGCCATGAGGCCCGCGGAGCGCGGCACGTTATAGCCCGCATCCCGCATCATCGGGATCAGGATCGAGGCCAGCGCCGCCGTGTCGGCTGCGGCGGAGCCCGACAGCGCCGCCATGATGATGGCCGCGAAGATCGCCACATAGCCGAGTCCGCCCCGGATGTGCCCGACGAGCGAAACCGCGAAATTCACGATGCGCTTCGACAGACCGCCCACATTCATGAGCTCGCCTGCGAGCAGGAAGAACGGTACCGCGAGGAGCTGGAAGTTGTCGGCGCCCTCGATGAGCTTGAGCGAGACGATCTGGCTGTCGAAGATGCCCATATAGAGCATCAGCGCCAGGCCGCAGACCACGAGCGAGAAGGCCACCGGCAGCCCGATCGCCATGGCGCCGCAAAGGGAGAAGAGAAAGACGGCGACGGTCATGGGGGAAGGCCTAAGCGCGAGGGAGAGGACGTCGCGATCATTCGAGATGCCCCTTCGGAGAATGGAGCACGTCGTGGTCGTACTCGCCCGCGAATTGGCGCAGCTCCGCGGGGTCGAGGCGGCCGGTGAGCACCCGGACGATCCGCGCCAGGGAGAGCAGCCCCATGCCGATGCTGGCAAAGAAGCCGAGCCCGTAGACCCAGATCATCGACATGCCCGTGATCGGCGCCGTGTTGCCGACATGAAGCGGCGCCTGCCGCCAGGAGCCCCAGAAAAACACCGCGCAGCAGAGGATCACGAGTGCATCGGAGAGCACCATGCAGAGCGTGCGACCCTGCTCCCCGAACCGCGCCACGAGCGTGTCGACGCCCAGATGCGCGTTCTCCCGCGCCACCACCACGGCGCCGATGAAGGTGAGCCATACGAAGAGGATGCGCGAGAGCTCCTCGGAGACATCGATGCCGCCCCCAAACAGCACGAGGCCGTAATCCGAGAGCTTTCGCAGGGCCGCGTTGCCGAAGACCATGACGACCATGGCGGCGAGGCACAGGACAATGAGAACCTCGAAGGCTTTGAAAAGGGCGTCGATGGCTTTCACGGGATCTCAGGCCTCCAGGATCGTGAGCTTCGGGACCCGCATGGGGGATGCGCCGGCCCCGCGGGGCAGCACATTCTCCATGTCGCGGCGCGAGGCCAGGATGATGTCGACGAGCCGCTCGCGGGCCGCGGTGGCATCCCGCCCCTCCACCGCGTCGAGCACGGCGGCGTGGTCCGGCAGCGAGGCCCGCGCGCTGTCCATCGACGTGACGGACAGCTCGAAGGACAGGCGCAGGACCGCCCCCACGATGGGGGCGAGCTGGACGAGGAACTGGTTGCCCCCGGCCCGCAGAATGCCTCCGTGAAAGGCAAGATCCGCCTCGATATAGGAACCCTCGCCCTCGACCGCGCGGCGCATGGCCTGGAAGGCGGTCCGGAGCCCAGCGATATCCGCAGGCTTCGCCTTGAGGGCCGCGAGTTCGACGGCGGCGGGCTCGATCATGAGCCGCATCTCCACGAGATCGTCGATGAGCTCCCGCGTCACGGGAGCCTTGAGTCGCCACGCAACGACCTGCGGGTCGAGAAGGTTCCACTGGTCGGGGGGCAGAACCCGGGTGCCGATCCGCGGTCCGACCCGGACGAGACCCTTTGCGGCCAAGGTCTTCAGGGCTTCCCGCACGGTGGTGCGGGAGGCGGAGAGCTCCTCGCCGATCGCCTGCTCCACGGGCAGCGCGGCCCCGGCCGGGAACCGCGCGGTCACGATCCAGCCCGCAATGGTCTCGACGATGCTGTCGTGGAAGGCGCCCAAGCATGGCCTCCGAGGCGCGGGGATTCCGCGCCGCCTCAGTCAATCATCATACAATTGCTGCCGCAAGGTCAGCCGCAGCCAAATTTTACAGGGACGAGCCCCTCGTCGGGGCTGGTCCCGCCCTCCCGGGGAGCGCCAAGATGGGCGCTCGAATCTCAAAACGGGAGCCTCCGAGATGAGCCAAGAGCAGCCCCAGACCGAGCCCTGGCAATGGGAGGAGGCCCGCTGGCGCAGGGCCGTGGAGCATGTGCGCGCCGGGCGCTCGTTGCGGCCGCGGCAATGGAAGAACGGGGCGCGCTGTGCCGTCGCGCTCTCCTTCGATTCCGATCACGAGACCGTTGAGCTGCGCTTCGGGGGCAAATCCTTCGGGAAGCTCAGCCAGGGGCAATTTGGCGGCCGGGTCGGCTCGCCGCGCATCCTTGTGATGCTGGAGAAGTATGCGATCCCGGCGACCTTCTTCATGCCGGCGGTATCTGCGATGATCAATCCGGACGAGCCGAAGGCCGTCGTGGGGGCAGGCCACGAACTCGGCATCCACAGCTGGATCCACGAGTTCAACTCGACGCTCCCCTACGAGGCCGAGCGCGACCTCGCCTTCCGGGCCCGGGACGTGCTCGCGCGGTTGTCCGGCGTGGAGCCGGTGGGCATGCGCACGGCCTCCTGGGACTTCAGCCCCTCGACGCTGGCGATCATCCGCGAGATGGGCCTCCTCTACGACAGCTCCCTCATGGCCGACACCGAGCCCTACGAACTCTTGGAGCACAGCGAGCCCACAGGGGTCGTCGAGGTGCCGCCGGAATGGATCCGCGACGACGCGATCTATTTCAATATGGACCGCATGGCGGCCCTGCGCCCCTACACGCCGCCGGAGGCCGTGTTCGACATCTTCCGGCGGGAACTCGAGATGGCGCACCAGGAGGGGGGCCTGTTCGTGCTCACCATGCATCCGCATGTGATCGGGCAGCGCTCGCGCATCTGGATCCTGGAGGAGATCATCCGCCTCGCCCAATCCTTCGGCGACGCGTGGTTCGCCACGCATGCGGACGTGGCGCGCTATTGCAAGGAGCAGGCCGGCTTTCAAGCCTCCGCGTAACGCGCCGTCAGGTGGCCGATATAGGGTTCGACGTCCAGCCCCCGCCCGGTCGCGCGGGCGAGCACCTCGTCCCGGGTGAAGCGGCGGCCGTGCTGCCAGACGTGGCTTTTGAGCCAGTCGTGCAGGGGGCCGTAATCGCCGCGCCCGAAAGCGTCGGCGAGCGCGTTCTCCGTCATGGCCGTCTCGAAGAGTTGCGCGCTCATCACGTTGCCGATCATATAGGTGCAGAACGAGCCGAACATGCCCGACGACCAATGGATGTCCTGCAGGCATCCGTCCGCGTCTCCGGGCGGCGTGAGGCCGAGATCGCGCGTCATGGCGGCGTTCCAGGCCTCCGGGATGTCGCCGACATCGAGGGAGCCGCCGATCAGATCGGCCTCGATCTCGACGCGCAGCATGATGTGGAGGTCGTAGTTGAGCTCGTCCGCATCCGTGCGGATGAGGCCCGGGCGCACGCGGGTCACGGCCCGGTGGAAGGCCTCCGCGTCCACGTCGTCGAGGGAGGGCGCGAAGGCTTGGCGCAGGTCCGCGAAATGCAGGTCCCAGAAGGGACGGCTGCGCCCGACATGGTTCTCCCACAGGCGGGATTGCGACTCGTGTGCCCCGAAGCTCGTGCCGCCGACCGCGTAGAGCTGCTTCAGATCCGAGGCCAGAGCCGTACGGGTATAGGCCGGATCGACATTCTGTTCGTAGAGCCCGTGCCCGACCTCGTGGAAGGCCCCGAAGATCGCAGGCGGCTCGAAGGTCTCGGCTCGACACATGGTGATGCGCACGTCGCTGCGGGTGAACGAGATCTCGAAAGGGTGCACCGTGAAATCGAGACGTCCTCGGCCGAGATCGTAGCCGAAGCGCTCGGCTATTCTCTCCCCGAACCGGCGCTGGGCTTCGGCCGGGAAGGCACGGCCCATGAAGTCCGTGCGGACCGCTCCCCTGGCCTCTGCCGCGGTGCGGATCGAACGCAGCGCGGGGCGCAAGCTGTCGAAGAATCCGCGAATGCTCGTCACCGACTCGCCGGGCTCGTAGAGCGAGAGCAGGGCATCGTAGGGATGTGAGGCGTAGCCGATCGCATCCGCATAGGCGCGCTGAAGGTCGATGGTTTCGGACAGATGCGGCGCGAAGATGGAGAAATCGTTCTTCTTGCGAGCCTCGATCCAGGTGACGTTCGCCTTCGGCCGGAGTTCCGCCTTGCGTCGGATCAGATCGGCGGGGATGCGGGCGTGGAACTCGATCGCCTCCCGCACGGCTGCCACTTCGCGCCGCTCGGCGCTGTCCTCGGGGCGGCCCTGCACCTCGGCCTCCGCGGCATCGAGGGCCTTGCGGGTCATGGACGAGAGCAGGCGCTCGCGCGCTGCCTCCGTCAGGGTCGCGATCTGGTGACCTCTGGATTCGACGCCGCCGGGGGGCATCATGGTGCGGGAGTCCCAGACGAGGATTCCCGAGGCACAGAGAAGGTCGTTGACCGCGCCGACCTCCCGGCGAAGCGCTTCGAGGCTCATAAGGGGGACTCCGGTTTTCGTCGGACGGCATCAATCTCGCTGCGGCGGCACTGGATTCAAGCCGCTGCAACGAGATCGACGCCGCCGGTATAGAGATGGCACGCCGTGGGCCGCGCCGCGTCGCCCGTCACGAGGGCCGGCACCTCCCGGGGGCAGCGCGGGCCGGCATGGGGGCAGCGGGTGTGGAAGGGGCAGCCGGGCGGAGGGCTCAAGGGAGAGGGTATCTCGCCCGCGATCGGCTTGAACTCCGCGAGATCGCTCTCCTCGGTGACGAGCCGTGGCACGGAGGCGAGGAGCGCCTGCGTGTAGGGGTGCTGGGGATTGTCGTAGAGCGACACCGTCTCGCCGATCTCCACGATGCGGCCGAGATACATGATCGCAACCCGGTCCGAGATGTGCCGCACCACCCCGAGGTCGTGGGAGATGAAGAGATAGGTGAGATCGAGCTCGCGCCTGAGCTTGAGGAGCAGGTTGATGATCTGGGCCTGGATCGACACGTCGAGGGAGGCCACCGGCTCGTCGCAGACGATCACGTCGGGCTGCATGGCAAGCGCCCGCGCGATCGCGATGCGCTGGCGCTGGCCGCCGGAGAACTGGTGCGGGTAGCGATCCGCGAAGGTCGGATCGAGGCCCACGAGCGAAAGCCATTCGGCCACATAGGCCCGCACCTTGGCCCGGGTCACGAGGCCGTGGGCCAGGGGACCCTCGGCGAGGGTATCGCCCACCTTGATGCGGGGGTTGAGCGACGCGAAGGGGTCCTGGAACACGGTCTGGACCCGGGTCGTGAGCTTCGTGCCGCTCGCCGACATCATCGGCTTGCCGTCGAGGCGCACGGTGCCGGAGGTCGGGCTCATGATCCCCGCCGCGATCCGCCCGAGGGTGGACTTGCCGCAACCGGATTCGCCCACGAGTCCGAGGGTCTCGCCCTTGGCGAGGGCCAGCGTCACGCCCCGTACGGCTTGAACGCTACGGGTTTCCACATCGCCTCCGAGCCGAGCCGCGATGCGGTCGCCGAGCGTGACCTTCGGGTCGAAGCGCTTGGTGAGGTCGACGAGATCGAGGATCGGCGCCGTCATATGACCCGCCTCCGCGAATGGACGCCGAACGCCGCGACAAGCACCACCGAGCCGTCTCCCCCCGTGTGGGGGAGAGCCGGAGAGTCGGGCACAGGACCACCCTGAGTGTCGGCAGACAGGATGGCTTCGCGAGTGTCTCTGGCGGGACGCAGACCCCTCCTGTTCATGCAGGCGGAGAGGGACATGGAGGAGAGGGGGAGATGGCCTGAAAAGCTCATGCCGCCGCTTCCATCGGGTTGTGGCAGCGCAGCGCCCGCGAGCCCTCCGCAACCGATTGCGGCGCCGTCGTACAGGCCTCCGTCGCGAAGGCGCAGCGGGGCGCGAAAGCGCAACCCGCGCCGAGCTTGAGGAGCGACGGCGTGGAGCCGGGAATTTGCGGCAGGTCCTGACCGCGGGGGTTGCGGCTCGGCACCGAGTCGAGCAGGCCTCTCGTATAGGGATGGCGCGGGTTCTTCAGGATGACCCGCGTCGGACCGGCCTCCACCATCTTGCCCGCATACATCACCATGATGTCGTCCGCGAGGCTCGACACCGTGGCGAGGTCGTGGGTGATCCAGATCATCGCCGTGTCGGACCGGCGCACGAGTTCGCGCATCTCGTGAATGATCTGCGCCTGGACGGACACATCGAGCGCCGTGGTGGGCTCGTCCGCAATGATGAGCGCCGGGCGGTGCAGGAGCGCGATCGCGATCGCGACCCGCTGGCGCATGCCGCCGGAGAGCTGGTGGGGATAGGCCTTGATGCGGGAGGCGGGATCCGGGATGCCGACCTTGGCCAGCGTCTCGACCGCGAGCGCCCGCGCGGCGCGGCCCGAGATCCGCTGATGCGCCTGAACCGCGAGTTCCATCTGGTCGCCGACCGTGAGCACCGGATTGAGAGTCGCGGTCGCGTCCTGGAACACCATGGAGATACGCCTGCCCCGGATCGCCTGCATCTCCCTGGGGGGAAGCTTGGCGAGGTTGCGCCCCTCGAAGTGCACGGAGCCTTCGACCACGCGGCCCGGCGGATCGACGAGGCCGAGGATCGAATAGCCCGTCACCGATTTGCCGGATCCGGATTCGCCCACGAGTCCGAGTACCTGCCCCGTCGCGAGCGAGAACGACACCCCGTCGACCGCCTTCACGATTCCGGCACGGGTGAAGAAATGCGTTTTGAGATCGCGCACCTCGAGGAGGGGCTTGCCCGAAGACGCGGCGGCACCAGCGGTCATCGCGCCAGTCTCGGACGGTCGTGTCTGAATGGGATCAAGAGGCTGGCTCATCGCTTGAGCCTCGGGTTGAACTGGTCGCGCACTTGATCGCCCACGAGGTTGATGGCCACGATCAGGATGATAAGGGCGACGCCGGGATAGACTGAGATCCAGTAGCGGCCCGACATCATGTACTGGAAGCCGTTGGCGATGAGCATGCCGAGCGAGGGCTCGGTGATCGGCAGCCCGAGGCCGAGGAACGAGAGCGTCGCTTCGAGCGAGATGGAGCTTGCGACCTGCACGGTCGCGACGACGATGAGGGGTGGCATGACGTTCGGGAGGATGTGCCGGAACACGATGCGCCAGCCGCTCAACGGCACCGCGAGCGCCGCCTCGACGTAATCCTTGCGCCGCTCGGCCGAAGCCGCCCCGTAGGCCGTGCGGGCGAAGTAGGCGTATTGTGCCGCGACGAGCGCGGTGATGAGCTGGACCTTCCCCTGACCCAGCAGCGCCGAGAGCACGAGGGCGAGGAGGATCGCCGGGAAGGAGAGCTGCAGGTCGACGACCCGCATGATGACGGTCTCGATCTTGCCGCCCAGATAGGCCGCGGTCATGCCGAGGGTCGTGCCCATCACGAGGCCGACGAGGCCCGCCATCAGGCCCATCTGCATGGAGATCCTGAGGCCGTAGAGGATGGCCGAGAGGAGGTCGCGGCCGCTCGCATCGGTGCCGAGCCAGTGGGTGTAACCGTCCGAGCCCACATAGCCCGGCGGCCGGCGGGCATCCATGAGGTTGAGGTTTCCGATGTCGTACGGGTTCTGCGGCGTGATCCAGGGAGCCAGCAGCGCAAGCGCCACGATCAGGATCACGACGCCCAGCGCCGTGACCGCAATGCGGTTCTCCCGGAACTCGGCCCAGGCCGCGCGCCAGGGCGAGATCGGCGCCGCGGTCGCGACGGGAGCGGGAGCCGGCGCAGCGGTGCCGAGGCTCTGGTCGGCGACGTCGGCCGCGATTGCATTGGTGTCTACGGAGGCGTTGCTCATGCCACGGCTCCGAGGTGCTTGCCGTGCCCCTCCGGAGCGGAGCGGGCCACTGAACGCAGGGGGTGCCTCATGCCTTCGCTCCCGGGCGCAGCCTCGGATCGAGGAGCGCGTAGACGAGATCCACGACCACGTTGATGGTCACGAAAAGAGCCGCGACGAGAACGAGGTAGGCCACCATCACGGGGCGATCGAGGGAGTTGATCGCATCGATGATGAGCTTGCCGATGCCCGGCCAGGAGAAGATCGTCTCGGTCACCACCGCGAAGGCGAGAGTCGAGCCGAATTCGAGGCCGAACACCGTGACGATCGGGATCGAGATGAGCTTGAGCACGTGCCGCCGCAGGATCGTGCCCTCCGAGAGGCCTGCCGCGCGGGCGAACTTCACGGTGTCGGTGAGCATCATCTCGCGGGTACCGGCGCGGGCGAGCCTGATCATCATTGCGAATTTGAAGAGCGAGAGGTTGAGGGCCGGCAGCGCCAGATGCTTCCAGCCTTCCAGCGTTAGGAAGCTCCACTGGATCCCGAAGAGCTCCCGCGTCGGCCCGCGGCTTCCCGCGGGCAACCAGCCGAGAAACACCGCGAAGGTGAGGATGAGGATGAGGCCGATCCAGAAGGTCGGCACCGAGAAGCCGAGGATCGAGATCGTCATGATCGCCTTCGAGACCGGGCTGTCCGGCCGGTAACCCGCATAGATGCCGAGCGGCACCCCGACGAGGGTTGCCGTGAGCACGGCGATCAGCGTGAGCTCGAGGGTCGCGGGCAGGCGGCTCAGGATGAGGTCGATCACCGGCATCCCGAACAGGAACGAACGCCCGAGATCGCCGCGCAGGATATTGCCGATGAAGACGAAGTACTGCTCCCACAAGGGCCGGTCGAGACCGTAGCGGGCGATGGCCTGGGCGCGGATGTCCTGGGTGGCGTCGGGGGAGATGATCACGTCGATCGGATTGCCGATCGCATAGACGCCCACGAAGACGAGCGCCGACATGGCGAGCATCACGAGCGCCGCCTGCAGGATCCGTTGGATGATGAAGCCGAGCATGGGCCCTTGGTCTTCCCTTCAGATCCCGCTGCATCGCCGTCGCAGGCCGGAAACGCAACCCTTCAAATCCCGCTGCATCGCCGTCACGGGCTGGAAATGCAAGCGCGGCTGTCCAGGTCAGCCGCGAGCCAAAACGTCCCACAACCGGATCGGGGCGCGGACCTTCCGATCCGCCCCGATCCCAGTTCAGTGGCCTACTTCGCCGGAACGATGTCCATCGCGAGCGTGTCCTCGTCCACGCGGGTACGGACCATGCGGACCTTGTCCTTGCGCAGCGTCCAGGCGGAAGACACTGCGGCAAGGGGGATCAGGGGACGGTCGACGGCGGAAACCTCGCCCGCCTGCTGGAGCAGGGTGCGACGCTTGCCTTCGTCCATCTCGATGGCGGCCGCCTGGAGAAGGCGGTCGACCTCGGGGTTGTTGTAGTTGCGCCAGTTGAAGGCGCCGAGCTTCAGCTGCGGCGCGTTCGAGTGCACCAGCGAGGAGAGGGTGTAGTTCGCCTCGCCCGTGAGCGTGCCCCAGCCCGACATCACCATGGAGAGGTCGCCGCGGGTGCGGGCCGGGAACATCACGGCGCCTGGCTGGGCTGCCGCCCGCACGTCGATGCCGATGCGGGCGAGCATCTGCGTCACCGCCGCACCCACCGCGCCGTCACCCGGCAGGCGGTCGTTGGTGAAGCTGAACACCACCTTGAAGCCGTTCGGGAAGCCGGCCTGGGCGAGCAGCTCCTTGGCCCGGTTCACGTTCGGCTTCGTGACCTGGAGCTTCTCGCTGTAGCCGAAGATGTTCGGCGTCACGAGCTGGCTCTGCGGCTTGCCGAGGCCCTCCATCGCGATCTCGGCGAGAGCCGTGCGGTCGATCGCGAGATCGAAGGCTTCGCGCACCCTGGCGTCCTTGAGGGGATTCTGCGGCAGCGGCGAGCCGTCCTTCGCGCTCACCTGCGGGGGCTTATCCCGCATGTCGAACTCGACGTAGAACACATAGACCGTGTCACCCTTGACGACCTGAAGGTTCGTGTCGCGCTCGAGCGTCGGAACGTCGGCAGCAGGCGTGCGCACGATCATGTCGACCTGGTTGGCGCGCAGCTGCGCGACACGGCCGGCATCGTTGGGGATCTCCTTGCGGACGACGCGCTGCCAGGGCTGCTTGTCGCCCCAATAACCGTCGAAACGCTCGACGATGAAGGAGTCCTTCGGGGTCCAGGAGACGAACTTGTAGGGGCCCGTGCCGACAGCCGCCTTGCCGCTGTTGAAGACCTCGTTGGCGTTGTCCTTGGTGAGGCCCGCGGCCGCCTTCGAGGACACGATGAAGAGGCGGATGAAATCGTTCGGCAGGGTGGGGGAGGGACCGTCCGTCACGATGTGGATCGTGTGGGGATCGACGATCTTGGTCTCCTTGACCCGGCGCACATAGATCATGGTTGGGTTCGGGCCGGAGACCGTGGGAATGCGCTCGATCGAGAACTTCACGTCCTCGGCAGTGAAGTCCGAGCCGTCGTGGAATTTCACGCCCTTGCGGAGCTTGAATTCCCAGGTCGTGTCGTTGAGCGGCTTCCAGCTCTCGGCAAGGCGCGGCTCGATCTGCAGCTTGTCGCCGGACCAGACGAGCGTATCGAAGACGTGCTTCAAGGCCTCCGCATGGGTGCTGGAGGCGGTGTAATGCGGGTCGATCGATTCCGGCCCCGCGCGGGTCCCGATGGTGAGCGTCTGCGCCAGCGCGGGCACCGAGAGGCCGATGAGGGCAAGCGCCGTCGCGGAGGCGAGGATCTGACGTTTCATCACGTGCAGCATGGATTACGTTCCCCTGGTGTTATCGTTCGGCAGGCCGATGCGTCGGCGATGGAACGGTGCAGGCAAGCGCCGTTCCGCTCGTGATCCTCACGGCTGTCGCGGAGCAGGTTGACCAGGGCGTTTCGGGCTGTCAAGTTCCAGATGGAACCATTTTGGCGAACCCCCTCCGGTCTCGTGCAGCCTCAGCCCTCCCGCATCCCCCCGGTCCCGGGCCGGCCCGAAGCCCTCGACCGGGTCGACATCGATCCCGTGACGGTCGCGCGCCTGTGGGAGAACCCGTGCTGGTTCGCTTTCCGCATCAACTACCTGGCCCTGCGCTACAACATCCCGCTCTACGGCTGGGTCGAGCGGGAGTACGGATTGCCGCGGCCCGAATACGTGGTGGTCTATTCGCTCGGCCTCCGCGACGGCGTCACGGCGCGGGATATCAGCGTCTCCTACGGCTTCCCGAAGAACTCGCTCAGCCGCGCCATCAATGCGCTGGAGCGCAAAGGTCTCGTCGTCCGAACCCGCCATCCCACCGACCGGCGCAGTTTCCTCATCAGCCTCACCCCCTCCGGCCGGCGGCTCTTTGACGAAACGCTGCCGCGCTTCGTGGCGCTGCAGGACGAGATGCTGCGGGTGCTTTCGGTCAAGGAGCTCGAGACGCTCTCCGTGCTCCTCGCGAAGATCGTGCTCGGCACCTTCGACTGGCCTGCTGCCGACGGTCTCCTCGATGGCGCCGAGCCGCAGCGCCAAGCCTCCTGAATTCCTCATTACGAGATTCCGTCCATGGCCTCACGCGAACCCATCCTGCTCATCCACGGCGGCGCCGGCGCCATCACGAGGGCCGAGGCGACGCCCGAGCGCGAGGCCGGAATCCGGGCGGCTCTGAAAGGATCGCTCGAGACCGGTTACGCGGTGCTGTCGCGTGGCGGGTCCGCCCTCGATGCCGTCGAAGCGGCCGTGCGGGTCATGGAGGACAGCCCCTTCTTCAATGCCGGGCATGGGGCCGCGCTGACAAGCGAGGGCACGATCGAGCACGACGCCTGCATCATGGACGGGACGAGCCGTGCCGCCGGGGCCGTGTGCGGCGTCGGGCGCATCCGCAATCCGGTGAGCGCGGCCCGGGCCGTCATGGAGCGCACGCCGCATGTGCTCCTCACCGGCGACGGCGCCGAGCAGTTCGCCCGCGACCAGGAGCTGCCCATGGCGGCGCAATGGTATTTCTTCACTCCGGAGCGGCTCGCGGCCTTGGAGCGCGTCCAGGCCTCCAAGAGGGGCAGGGGCGCGACCACCGAGCGTGACCGGCACGGCACCGTGGGCGCGGTCGCCCTCGACGCGCAAGGGCGCCTCGCGGCAGCGACCTCGACGGGCGGCTATGCCGACAAGATGCCGGGCCGCGTGGGCGACAGCCCGATTCCCGGGGCCGGCAATTACGCGGATTCCCGCGTCGCGGTGTCGGGCACCGGCCATGGCGAGAGCTTCATCAAGGTGGTGCTCGGCCACCGCCTCTCCTGCCTCATGGAGCTCGCCGGACTCCCGCTGGAGGAGGCCTCGCGGCGCACCCTCGACGAACTTGCCGCCATCGGCGGGACGGGGGGCTTCATCGCGGTCGATGCGGACGGAAACGTGACGCTGCCCTTCAACACGCCCGGCATGTACCGGGGCATCGCGCGGGGCGGCCGCGTGAGCGCGGCGATCTTCGGCGACGACACCCTCGAGGCCTGAACCAATCGACACGACAAACCCGGGGAGGGGCATGCGCATCACCGAGATGAACTGGATGCAGGTCGAGGCGTACCTCAAGGGGGACGACCGCTGCATCATCCCGATCGGCTCCACCGAGCAGCACGGCTATCTCTCGCTCGGCGTCGATCTCATCCTCGCCGAACGCGTCGCGACGGAAGCGGCCGAACCGCTCGGCATCCCGGTCTTCCCCGTGATGCCGTATGGAATCGCGCCCTATTTCGCGGATTATCCAGGCACCATCTCGCTGAAGGTGGAAACGCTGCTCGCCGTCGCCCGGGATGTAATCACCTCCGCGCATCGCTCGGGCTTCCGCAAGATCCTCATCGTGAACGGCCATGGCGGCAACCAGCCCGTCGCCGCGCTCGCGGGCGACCTGATGGTCGAGCACCCGAACCTGTCGGTGAAATTCCACAGCTGGTGGAATGCCCCGAAGGCCTGGGCGAAGGTCCAGGAGATCGATCCCAGCGGCTCTCACGCCAACTGGATGGAGAACTTCCCCTGGACACGGCTCGCCGACGTCGCGATGCCCCGCGAGCCGAAGGGCGGCTTCGACCGGGAGCTGATGCGCGCCTCCCCGCCCGCAGGCGTTCGCGCGATTCTCGGCGACGGCGCTTTCGGGGGCGACTACCAGAAGCCCGACGAGACGATGCTGGAGCTATGGCGGATTGGCGTCGAGGAAACCCGCGCGCTCCTGGAGGGCCCATGGCCGCAATAAGCACCCCACGATGCCAAAGGACGCGCACGCCTCAGGAGGGCCCATGGCTGCACTGAACTCACCCATCCTGATCTGGGGTGCCGGCGCCATCGGGGGCACGCTCGGGGCCTATTGGGCCCGCGCCGGTCACGACGTCCTCCTGGTCGATCAGGCCGCCGACCACGTGGAGGCCATGAACCGCAACGGGCTTGCAATCGAAGGGCCTGTCGAGGAATTCCGCCAGCCCGTCCGCGCGGTGACGCCGGAAGGCGTCCAGGGCACCTATGAGCGCATCGTGCTCGCCGTGAAGGCGCATCACACGGAAGCAGCGACGCGCCAACTCCTGCCCCACCTCGCCGAGGACGGCTATGTGCTCTCGGCCCAGAACGGGCTGAACGAGATCACAATCGCGCGCCTTGCGGGCGAGCGCCGCACCATGGGGTGCTTCGTGAATTTCGGCGCCGATTACCTGGAGCCCGGCCGCATCATGCGTGGCAACCGGGCCGCCGTGGTGGTGGGCGAGCTCGACGGCAACGTCACGCCCCGCGTGGAGGCGATGCACCGGCTCCTCCAGGAGTTCGAGCCCGATGCGGTGCTGACCCGCGACATCTGGGCCTATCTCTGGGGAAAGCTCGGCTACGGCGCGCTCCTCTTCGCCACCGCGCTCACGAACGAGTCCATCGCCGATGCCCTGGCCTCCGAGCGGCACCGCCCGGTTTACCGGCGGCTGGGACAGGAGGTCATGGCGGTGGCGGACAAGCGCGGCGTGAAGCCCATGGGCTTCAATGGCTTCGATCCCGCGGCCTTCCAGGCGGGCGCCGACGAGGCTGCGCTGCAACGCTCCATCGACGCCATGGTGACCTTCAACCGCGGCTCCGCGAAAAGCCATTCCGGCATCTGGCGCGATCTCGCCGTACGCAAGCGCAAGACCGAGGTGGATGCGCAGATCGGGATCATCGCCGAGATCGGGAAGGAGGTCGGCGTCCCGACGCCGGCGCTCGAGCGGGTCGTGGTCCTGATCCACGACATCGAGGACGGGCGACGCCCTCTGGCCTGGTCGACGCTGGATGAGATGCTGACCGCATGAACGACGATCTCTCCCATCTCGTTGTCGTCGTCACCGGCGCCGCGCAGGGCATCGGCCGCGCCATCGTGACGGAATTCGCGGGTGCCCGGGTCTGGGCCCTCGATATCGATCCCGCCGGCCTCGAAGCCCTGCGCGACCAGTCCGGCGTCACGCCGCATGCCCTCGACGTGAGCAATGAGCCGGCGGTCGAGGCCTGCGTGGCGCGGATCGTCGAGGCCTATGGCCGCATCGATGTGCTGGTGCATTGCGCGGGCGGCGTGCGCGGCCAAGTCGGCCGTCCGATCGAGACGATCCCGGAGGCCGATTGGCACGCCATCTTCGCGGTGAACGCCACGGGCGCCTTCCTGATGGCGAAGCATGTCGCCCCCGTGATGAAGCGTCAGGGTTCGGGGCGCATTGTCACGATTTCCTCGGGAGCCGGACTGCGCCCGAGCCTCACGGGCATCCAGGCCTATGCGGCCGCAAAGCACGCTCTCGTGGGGCTGACCAAGCAACTCGCCCTCGAACTCGGCCCGCACGGCATCACAGTGAACTCCGTGGCACCGGGCTTTGTGCTTTCCAACCCTTCCACCGAACGGCAATGGGACGCTTATGGCCCCGAAGGCCAGCGGCGCCTCGTGGACGGTATCTTCACCCGCCGCCTCGGCAGCCCGGAGGATATTGCCTGGGCGGTGCGCTTCTTCGCCTCCGAGCGCTCGGGCTGGATCACGGGGCAGGTCCTCTCCGTGGATGGCGGGCGGGCGTGAAGTCCACTGGATACGAGCCAAGTCCTCTCCGTGGATGGCGGGCGTGAAGTCCAAGTGAACTGCTCCGTGTGGAAGACGGGCCGGCGGGAGACCCCGGGCCTCTTGAAACGGCAGGCCCACTCGGCTCACCCTCCTGGCCCATTCGGGAGCGCTCCATGACCACCTATCTCGGCATCGATGTCGGCACTTCGGCGATCAAGGCCGTCCTCGTCGACAATGAGCAGGTGGTGATCGCGGAGGCCTCGGTGCCGCTCGGCCTGCAGCGGCCCCACCCGCTCTGGTCGGAGCAGAACCCGGAGGATTGGTGGCGCGCCGCGACGGAGGCCGTGGAGCGGTTGCGGGCCGAAGTCCCGAGCGCGTTCGGGGCCGTCCGAGGCATCGGGCTGTCCGGCCAGATGCATGGGGCCGTGCTCCTGGGCGAGGGTGACGAACCCCTGCGCCCGGCCATCCTCTGGAACGACGGCCGCTCCCACGCAGAGGCCGAGGCGCTGAACCGGAACCATCCGGATCTTCCTGCCGTCACCGGCGTCGTCGCGATGCCGGGCTTCACGGCCCCGAAGCTCGCCTGGCTGAGGATGCACGAGCCCGACACCTTCGCGGCGATCCGCACCGTGATGCTCCCGAAGGATTATGTTTCCTTCCGCCTCGCGGGCGAGCGCGTCACCGAGATGTCCGATGCGGCCGGGACCTGGTGGCTCGATGAAGCCGCGCGGGCTTGGTCCCCCGCCGCCCTCCAAGCCACGGGGCTCACCACCGCGCAGATGCCGCGCCTCATCGAGGGCTCTCAAGCGGCCGGAACCCTGCGGCCGGATCTCGCTGCCGCCTGGGGGCTCTCGCCCTCCGTCGTCGTCGCAGGCGGTGCCGGCGATGCGGCAGCGGGCGGCATCGGCTTGGGCGCCGTCGACGATGGAGCCGCGTTTCTCTCGCTCGGGACTTCGGGGCAATTGTTCGTGACGACGGCCTCTTACCGGCCCGCGCCGGAAACCCTCGTGCACGCTTTCGCTCACGCGGTTCCCGGGCGTTGGTTCCAGATGGGTGCGATGCTGAACGGCGCCAGCGTGATCGCCTTCACGGCGGGGCTGCTTGGCGGCTCGATTCCCGATCTCCTGGCGGAGGCCGAGACCGCCTATCGCGGGCCCGCCCCGGTGGTGATGCTTCCCTATCTGACAGGCGAGCGAACGCCCCACAACGACCCTCATGCGCGGGGCGTGTTCTTCGGCCTCACGCCCGAAACCTCCCGCGCCGACCTCATGCAGGCGTCGCTCGAGGGGATCGCTTTCAGTTTCGCGGACGCGAAACGCAGCCTGGAGCAATCGGGTACGCGGATCGGCGGCGCGGGCGTGATCGGCGGCGGCGCCCGGAGCGCGCTCCTCGTGCGCATTCTGGCAAGTGTCCTGCGTCTGCCGCTCACGCGCTACGCCGGCGCCGACAAAGGACCGGCCTTCGGGGCCGCACGTCTTGTACGGCTTGCCGTCACGGGCGAACCTGTCGTGGACGTCTGCACTCTTCCGCCGGTGCTCGACGTCACCGAGCCCGACGCTGCGCTCGCCGAGGCATACGAGCCGCAACTCGCCCGCTTCCGCCTCCTCTACACGGCGCTGAAGCCCGAGTTCGCGCGTTCCTGACCGATCGGCGGCGACCGGTACACTGGCCCCGAGCCCTGTATTCCTGGTTTCCCGATCCAGGCCTTCGAGCCTCCCGCCCCGATTGACAGTTGCTGCCCCAAGGGCATAGTTTTTCGTCACAATGAATGAATAAATAAGCCGGAGCTTCATCCGGCTTCCAGGGAGAAGCGCTTGCGGCAGGGCCGATCCTTGACGGGCCAGGGCTCGAATTCCGTCCTCGTTGGGGACTTCAACGAGCGTGTCGTGCTGACGACTCTCCGGCGGTTCGGCCCAGCCTCCAAGACCGATCTCGCCCGCCTCGTCGGTCTCACCAAGAACGCCGCCGGCGTGATCGTCCGCAAGCTCGAGGACGGTGGCCTCGTGCGCGCCACCGGCAAACGCTACGGCGGGCGGGGCCAGCCCGCGACCATTCTGGAGATCGACCCCGGCGGCGCCTATTCCATCGGTGTGCGGATCGACCGCGATCTCGTGGAATGCGTGCTCGCGGATCTCAACGCCACGATCCTCGATCGCACCCTTCTCGAAGACCTGCCGGAGCCCGAGGCGGCGCTTGTCCACATCGCCGAGAGCGTGAGGCGCTTCAAGGCCCGGCTGAAGCCCGCCGAGCAGCGCCGGCTCATCGGGATCGGCGTCGCCATCCCCTACAACATGGGCTCCTGGCTCGGCGTCCTGAACCTGCCGGTCGCGAAATTCCGAGCTTGGGATGCGTTCGACCTGAAGCCTGCCTTGGCCCAGGCCACGGGCCTTCCCGTCTTCCTTGAGAACGACGGGAGCGCCGCCACAGTAGGAGAATTGAATCGCGGCAGGGGGCGGGAGGTCCGCCATTTCCTGTATGTGTTCCTTGGGCCCGCCATCGGCGGCGGCGTGGTGGTGGATGGCGATTACCTGCGCGGGCACCAGCGCAATGCGGGCGATATCAGCGTCATCCCCGTGAGGCCCTCGAGCCTCTCCTCCGCTCCCGTGACCGGCAGGGCCTACGATCCCCTGCTCTCGCGGGCCTCGCTGAACGCCCTCATTCGCCATTTCGCCTATCGTGGCCACCCGATGGCGCGAACGGATCTCGACAGCGCCATCGCGGCCCTCCCCGACGTGTTCTCGGAGTGGGAGGACGACGCGATCGATGCCCTCGTGGCGCCGGTGCTCGCCGCGATGCATCTTCTCGACATCGGCACGGTGGTTCTCGACGGCGATCTCGCGGGCCCCGTGCTCGACGCTTTCGCGGCGAAGCTCGGTGCGGCGCTCGCCGTATCGGTGTCGGAATCCCGCGATCCCCCTGAGGTTCTGCGCGGCACGCTCGGCCGCGATGCCGCGGCGGTCGGGGCCGCGAGCCTGCCGCTCCACGCGAGCTTCAGCCCCATGCGGACGGTGCTCACTGGCGAAGCCCCCGAAATCCTGCTGGATCTCGCCTCATGAGCAGAACCGGATCATTTCAGGCGATGCGTGCCGGTTCTCGCATGCTGCTCAAGGGCAAAGCCCCTGAGGTCGTTTTGGAGCCGGCCCAATAACCGAGTCCCGCCCCATTCTCGAGATGCGCGGCATCTCCAAGACCTTCCCGGGGGTGCGCGCCCTCGCGGACGTGCAGCTCACGATCCATCCCGGCGAGGTCCATGCCCTCATGGGCGAGAACGGGGCCGGCAAGTCGACCCTCATGAAGATCCTCTCCGGCGCCTACCAGGCCGATGCGGGTGGTGAGATCCACCTCGACGGCCGGCCGGTGAGCATCCCGGGCCCGCTCGCCGCGCGACAGCACGGCATCGCGATCATCTATCAGGAACTCTCCCTCGCCCCGAACCTCTCGGTCGCCGAGAATATGCTGCTCGGCGTCGAGCACGCGCGCGGCGGCCTCATCGACCGGGGCTCCATGGCGCGGGCAGCGCAAGGGGTGCTCAAGCGCCTCGGCGTCGCCTTCGGGCCCACGACGCTCGTGAGCGACCTCTCCATGGCAGAGCGCCAACTCGTCGAGATCGCCCGCGCTCTCCTCGCCAATTCGCGCATCCTCGTCATGGACGAACCCACGACCTCGCTCTCTTCCCGCGAAACCGAGCGACTCTTCGCCCTCGTGCGGCAGCTGCGCGCCGAGGGCTTGGCGATCATCTATATCAGTCATCGCATGGCCGAGGTCTACGAGCTCGCGGATCGCGTCACGGTGCTGCGCGACGGCACCTATGTGGGCACCCTGACCCGGGCCGAACTCTCGGCCGAGCGCCTCGTGCGCATGATGGTGGGGCGCGATCTCTCTTCGTTCTACAAGAAGGAGCACGATGCCCATGGCAGCCGGGGTCGGGTAATCCTCTCCGTCCAAGGCATGGGCGACGGGCGGCGCGTTCACGAATGCTCGTTCGAGCTCCACGAGGGGGAGGTGCTCGGCATTGCGGGCCTCGTCGGCGCCGGCCGCACGGAGCTCGCGCGCCTCATCTACGGGGCCGATCTCCGTCTGTCGGGAACCGTGACGCTGGAAGGCCGGTCGCTTGCGATCGCCAATCCCGAAGACGCGATCGATGCCGGCCTCGTCTACCTTACCGAAGACCGCAAGAGCCTCGGCCTCTTCCTCGACATGACCGTGCGCGAGAACGTCAATCTCGGCGTCATCGGCCGAGACGCGCGGGCCGGCGGGGTGCTCAATCTCCGCGCGGCTCGGGAGCGGGCCGCCGCCGCCATCAAGGCGCTCGCGATCCGTGTCGCCGGCGACGCCGTCACGGTAGGGAGCCTGTCGGGCGGCAATCAGCAGAAGGTGCTGCTCTCCCGCCTCCTCGAAACGAAGCCTCGCGTCCTCATTCTCGACGAACCGACGCGGGGCGTCGATATCGGGGCGAAGTCCGAGATCTACCGCCTCATCGACGACCTCGCCCGGCGCGGGGTCGGTGTGATCGTGATCTCGAGCGAGCTGCCCGAGATCGTCGGCATCTGCGACCGGGTACTCGTGATGCGCGAGGGTCGCATCGCGGGCGAGGTCGGCGGGCCCGCGGGAACGCCGATCACGCAGGAAGCGATCGTCGCGATCGCGACCGGCGTCGCGAAGGCCGCATAGCTGAAACAGGGGGCGAGACCGCGCATGAGCATCGAGAACGCCGACAATCGCATGGCCCAGCCGGCGGATACTCCCCTCGAGACTGCGGAGCGCAGCCAGCAGCGGCGGCTTGCCTGGCGCTCGACCTTGCAGGCGCTCGGCATGTTGCCGGTGCTCATCATCCTCGCGATCGCCTTCGAGTTCATGTCCGGCCGCTTCATGAGCTGGCAGAACATCTCGATCGTGCTCCAGCAGGCCTCCATCAACACGGTGCTCGCCGCGGGCATGACCTTCGTGATTCTCACGGGCGGCATCGACCTCTCCGTGGGTTCGATCTTGGCCGCAGCCGCCATGGCCGCGCTCATCGCCTCCAAGATCCCCGAATGGGGCCTGCTCGGCATTCCGGCGGCCCTCGCGATGGGCCTCGCCCTCGGCCTCGTCAACGGCGCGCTGATCGCCTGGGGGCGACTGCCGCCCTTCATCGTCACCTTGGGCTCGCTCACCGCCGTGCGCGGGCTCGCGCGGCTTCTCGGCAGCGACACCACCGTGTTCAATCCGGAGCTGCCCTTCGCCTTTATCGGCAACGGCAACCTCTTCGGGGTGCCCTGGCTCGTCGTGATCGCGCTCGCGGTGGTTCTGGTCTCCTGGTTCATCCTGCGCCGCACGGTGCTCGGCGTGCACATCTATGCGGTCGGCGGCAACCCGGACGCGGCGCGGTTGTCGGGCATCAAGGTCTGGCTCGTGCTCCTCTTCGTCTATGGCATGTCGGGGTTGACGAGCGGCCTCGGCGGCGTAATGTCGGCGGCGCGCCTCTATGCCGCGAACGGCCTGCAGCTCGGGCAATCCTACGAACTCGACGCGATCGCGGCCGTGATCCTCGGCGGCACCAGCTTCGTGGGTGGCATCGGCTCGATCTGGGGCACGCTCATCGGGGCGCTCATCATCGCGGTGCTCTCGAACGGTCTCATCCTGACCGGTGTGTCGGATATCTGGCAGTTCATCATCAAGGGATTCGTGATCATCGGCGCGGTGGCCCTCGACCGATACCGCCTCAAGGGTTCGGCGCGCACCTGAGACGGGGCGCGACCGTTCGCGGACCGGCGGTTCTGGTCGCCCCGGTTTGGGTTGAACAAGACCAGTTCGCCTCCGGGCCGGCGGTTCTGGTCGCCTCGGTTCCGGCTCGATCGCAAGACCAATCCGTTCCCGGACCGGGAGTACTGGTCGCCCCGGTTCGGCTTAAGCACAAGACCATGTGGAGGAACGACGATGAAAAAGGTTTTCATGACGGCGGTCGCCTTGGTTGCCCTCTCCGCCGGCGCGGCATCGGCCAAGGAGCTGAAGTCCATCGGGATCTCGCTCGGCTCCCTTGGCAACCCCTTCTTCGTGGCTCTCTCGAAGGGCGCCGAGGCTGAGGCCAAGAAGGCGAACCCGAACGCGAAGGTCACCACGGTCGGCTTCGACTACGACCTCAACAAGCAGTTCACGCAGATCGACAACTTCATCGCCGCAGGCGTCGACATGATCCTGTTGAACCCTGGCGATCCGAACGCCCTCGAACCGGCGATCAAGAAGGCGCAGGCGGCCGGTATCCTCGTGGTCGCGGTCGATACGGCGGCCAAGGGCGCCGACCTCACGGTCACGACCGACAACGTGCAGGCCGGCCGCATCGCCTGCCAGTACATCGTCGACAAGCTTCAGGGCAAAGGCGACGTGGTCATCCAGAACGGCCCGCAGGTGTCCGCCGTGACGGACCGGGTCAAGGGCTGCAAGGAGGCCTTCGGCGCGGCATCTGGCATCAAGGTTCTGTCCGACGATCAGGACGCCAAGGGCTCCCGCGAGGGTGGCCTTGCGGTGATGCAGGGGCATCTCACCCGCTTCCCCAAGATCGATGCGGTGTTTGCGATCAACGACCCGCAGGCGCTTGGCACGAATCTCGCCGCGAAGCAGCTCAACCGCAACAACGTCATCATCACCTCGGTCGACGGTGCGCCGGACATCGAGGCGGGGCTGAAGGATGCGAGCTCGCCGATGATTCACGCCTCCGCGAGCCAGGACCCCTATGCGATGGCACAACTCGCCACCCGCATGGGCATCGAGGCCCTCAACGGCAAGAAGCCCGAGAAGCCCGTGACTCTCCTGCCCTCGAAGCTCATCACGCGCGACAACGTGAAGGACTACCAGGGCTGGTCCTCGCCGCGGTCGTAGGCCGCGCGGCTCCCCTCAAGCAACCTCCTCTCCCCGTTCGCGGGGAGAGGAGCGGTGCCGGTTCCTCTTGCGATGCGTCGACCCAAGTTCGATGGGGAGGATCAGGCGTGTCCCGGAGTTCTCGATGATCGTGGTGTGCGGCGAGGCGTTGATCGATCTGTTCGTCGGACGTCCGCAGGAGGCGGGCATCCCGACGCAGGCCGTGGCGGGCGGATCGCCCTTCAACGTGGCGCTGGGGCTTGCGCGCCTCGGCTGCCGGGCGGCCTTTCTCTCCACCTTATCGAGGGATGCCTTCGGGGATTTCCTTGCCGCGACCCTCCGGGCCTCCGGCGTCGACATGCGCTACGTCCGCCGCGTCCCGGAGAGCACCACGCTCTCGGTCGTCGCCACGGGGGCGGATGGGCAGCCCCACTATACCTTTCACGTCGCCGGGGCCGACAGGGCGCTCGAGCCCACCGACCTCCCGGAACTCCCGCTCGAGGCGACCGCGATCGCGGCGAGTTCCTATGCCCTTGGCGTCGAGCCCATCGCGACGGCGATCGAAACCCTCCTGGCCCGCGAACACGGGCGGCGGGTGATCTCGCTCGATCCCAACATCCGCCCCCGCGTGATCGGGGACGTGGCGGGCTTTCGCCCGCGTCTCGAACGCCTCGTCGAGCGCGCCACGATCGTGAAGGCGAGCATCGAGGACATCGAATCTCTCTATGGCGCCGCGGATCCCGCCGCGGTGGCACGAGGATGGCTCGCGCGCGGCCCGAGCCTCGTCGTCGTCACCGATGGGGAGGCCGGCGCGACCGCCTATTTCCCCAATGGCAGCGTTGCGCGGCTGGCGCACAGGGTTGCCGTGGTCGATACGGTGGGAGCCGGCGACACGTTTCACGCGGCTCTTCTCGCCCACCTCGAGATGCACGGGCTTCTCTCCGTCGAGACCTTGAACCGGCTCACGGAGGATCAGGTGACGCCGGCGATCGAAGCCGCTATCACGGCAGCCGCCGTGACGTGCACACGCCGGGGCGCAGACCTGCCGCGCCGATCCGACATCGACGCTTTCCTCGACAAGGCTCGCTCATGATTTCGCCCGGCCTCTCCGGCCACACGGATTACTGTAAGGTTCGTTCATGACAACATCTCGCCTCGCCGGCCGTTTCGCTCTCGTGACCGGCGGCTCCCGCGGCATCGGCCGCTCCATCGCCGAGCGCTTTGCCCAGGAAGGCGCGACGGTCGCGATCAATGCACGAAACGCGAATGACGCCCGGGAGGCGCTCGAAGCGGTGCGCAGGGCTGGCGGCGATCCCGCCAGGCCGCACCGGCTCGTCGAGGGCGATGTCGCCGTGCGCGCCGACATCGAGCGGATGGTCGGGGAGGCCGTCGCGGCTTTCGGGCGCCTCGACATCCTCGTCAACAATGCGGGCATCCAGGCCGAGGAGCCGAGCGAGAGCGCCGACCCGGAGAGCATCGAGCGCATCCTGCGCGTCAATCTCCTCGGCGCCGCTCATTGCGCGCAGGCTGCCATCCGACATTTCCTGTCGCGCCCGGGCGGGGGCGTAGTGCTCAACAATTCGAGCGTGCACGAGATCATCCCGAAGCCGGGCTTCCTCTCCTATTCCATGAGCAAGGGCGCCATGGGCAATCTCACCCGTACCCTGGCACTCGAATTCGCCGACCGCGGCATCCGCGTGAATGGCGTCGGCCCCGGAGCCACGCTGACAGACATGAACAACGCCTGGCGTAACGACCCGGCGGCGCGTGCGGGCGTCGAGCGGCACATTCCCATGCGCCGCGCGGCGGAGCCCGAGGAAATCGCGGGCGTGTTCGCCTTCCTGGCCTCGGACGAGGCCTCCTACATCACCGGCCAGACCATCTATGTGGATGGCGGGCTCACGCTCTATGGCGAGTTCAAGGAGAACTGGGCGTCGTGAGCCCGGCCCCGGCGCGCGTTCGACGCATGCCATCCCACCTCCTTCCAGCCGGTTCGTCGCCGAGTGCAAGGAGGCTTGGCTTCACCAGGCGTCCGCAACTGTCGCCGACCGGGTCAATATGAGAACAAGCGCCTCGTCTGCCATTCTGAGCGAAGTCATGGTCGAGAGGCGCGAACACGAGTGACCCAAAACCTTCGGGTCAAAGCGGAAGAACGCCGAGGGCATCCCAGCCAACGCGTTTCGGCAACGAAAAGCCGCCCTGAGCGCTCAAGACCGCAAGGCTCTCTCTTGAAGTCGTTCTCGCCTGAAACCGGATGCAGCCTCGCGGCTGATTGCCCATCCGTGCATCATGCCCGTGCTGCACTCGCGTCGACCGCATTCCAGCGACCGTAGATTGCAACGCAGTGTGGCCTTTCTGCTACTGCGTTTGCGGAAGGATATGCTTAGGAACTCTCAACCCCTTTCGCGGAGTTCCACCCATGAGGAAAATTCTACTCGCGACCGCCGCATTGCTGGCGACGACGGCTCTCGTTTCGGCGGCGGATCTGCCCCGTCGCACGGTGGCTCCGGCCCCGGTGGTGGCCGCGGTTCCGGTGTTCACCTGGACGGGCTTCTACGCCGGTCTGCACGGCGGCTACATCGGCCATGACTCCGATGCCACGCTCGTCGGCGTAGGCCCTGCGGTCCCCGTACCCGCTGTCGCGTTCGCCCCCGCGGGCATCGGCAGCGGCTTCGGGCTCGACTCCGACGGCTTCATGTTCGGCGGCCAGATCGGCGGCAACGTGCAGTTCGGCATGTTCGTGGCCGGCCTCGAGGTCGACATCTCCTACACCGACGTGGGCGCCCGCGGCGTGTTCACGTCCGGGGGATTCACGACTACGTACCGCACCGACATGGACTATTTCGGCACGGTGCGCGGCCGCCTCGGCCTCGCCTTCGATTGCGTCATGATCTACGGCACGGGCGGTCTCGCTTATGCCGGCCTCGACAACCAGGTCACCTCGACGCCTGTGGTGCCGGTCCGCGGTGTTCGTACTATGCGGGTCGCAGCGACGACAGCGAGATCGGCTACACGGTGGGTACGGGTATCGAGTACGCGCTGACCAACAACCTGACCATCAAGGGCGAGTACCTGTACTACGACTTCGGTCGTCGCACGGTACGCGCGGCCGGCGCCAGCGGGATCGCTGGCGATTTCCTGGACGTGCGCTTCCGCGACGACGGCCACATCGGCCGGGTGGGCGTGAACTTCAAGTTCTAGGCCTCCTGGCTTCAGAACTCAGCAAAGGCCCGGTGCACCCCACCGGGCCTTTTCGTTTGGTGGCGCGCCCGATCCGAAGCGGCTGCCCGGTGCTCAATGCGGTTGGTGCTGTCCTTGGCAGAACGCGTCACCCGGTTCTCGGGCGCATTGCTGTGCCATGCCCCTCGATGAATGCGGCTGGGTAGGCCGCCTCGGCGGCGCGTCGCCGCCTGTCCCCTGCACTCGGGTGAGGCGCTCCTAGAGTTGTTTCCACTCTGGTGAAATCAGCTCTGGTTCTTTTGGTCGCGTTTTCCTCCCGTGATCCGGAGCCACCTCCCTCAGGTCAACGCTTCGTTTCCGAGTGATCGCATTTCCTTCCCCTGAGCCGGATCCTCCTCACTCAGATCAACGCTCTAGAAGCTCCCGCCCGTGCGGAAGCCGTCGCCTCCGCCGCCACCGAACGTCCCGCCGGTCTCGAAACCGCCTCCGCCGCCGGTCCAGCCGCCGTCCTGGGGCACCGGGAAGGGGAAGGCGCCGCCTCCGCCGAAATCGGAATCCCAGGGGCTCGAACGGCGGTGGTAGCCCTGGTTCAGCACCTGCCCGAGCACCGCGCCCTGGATGAGGCCGCCGAGGATGCCACCGAGAACGTTGCCGAGCACGGCCTCGTTGCCGAAGCCCCCATAGGGGTTGTCGTAGCCCTGCCGCCGGAAGAGATCGCGCTGGCGCTCCACCTCGCCCCGGCGCTGCGCGAGATCGCGCATCCGGCGGCGGATCTGGCCCATTTCGCCTTCCGTGCGCCCGATTCCGATCTCCGTGGCCTCGATGCGCTTGAGGATCGCTTCGTCCCGGGGCGTCGGCGTGGCGAGCGCTTCGCGGTAGAGCGCCTGGAGGTCCTGCTGAGCATCCGCCTGGGCGAGCAGTTCGACGGCCTCCCGGAAAGGCGTGTCGCCCTGCAGCACCGAGGCATCGTGGGCACGGTCGAACTCCGCGAGATGCGCCCGTGCCTCGCTGAGGCGGGCCTCGGCCTCGTCCAGGGGCGCCTTCGCTTCGCGGACTGCCGCCTCAAGCGGTTCGATACCCCCGTTCGCGAGTGCCGTGCGCTCGACGGCGGTGAGCCGCTCGCGCTCGGCCTGGACCTCGGCCCGCAGGCGTTCGGCATGTTCGCGCAGCCGTGTCGGGATCTCGTTGAGGAGCGTGTAGTTCACCCGCGCGGTATCGTAGCCGACGAGCCGCGCGACCTTGCGGTCGAAGAAGCGCGCGAGGTTCGAGGCACGGTACTCCGCAGTGCCGAACCGGCGGTTCCAGAGATACATGAAGAGCGGGTCGGCCTCGTAGGGGCGCCGCTTCTGCTCCCGGTCCGCCTCGGCCTGGGCGGTTTTCTTCTGGGCTTCCTCGGCCATGCTGGCGACCTCGTCGAGACGCCCGCGCTGAGCGGCCCATTCAGGGGCCACGCGGGTCTCGGCCTCGATCGCTGTGCGTCTCTCCTGGAGAGCATCGAGCGCGGCCTCGAAGGCAGCCGCGCGGGCGTGGCGCTCGGCCTCGGCGCGCTCCGTTGCGGCCTCGGCCTCCTGTCGACGCTGGTTGAGCTGTTCGAGGGCCCGGCGCCGATCCGAGAGGAGCGCGAGGGCCCGGCGCTCCACCGCATCGAGTTCGTCGAGCCGCTGGGCCGGCAAGGCGTCGAGCTTCAGTCGCGCGAGTTCGCGGAACGCCTCCATGCGCTCGGCTCTCAGCCGCACCGACTGTTCGGACGCCGCGCGCAGGGCGCGGTCGAGCTCGTTCTCGTCGTGCCTTGCGCGCGCGATCGCGGCCTCGATCTGCGCCAGGGCCTGCCGTCCCGAGATCATGTGGGAGATCCTCGCCGTGAACCCATCGTGACGGGCGTGCGACGGCGCGCCGGTCCCACGCGGGTGCCGCCTCGACGCGCTACCATCTCAGAATCCGTCCGCCGAGAACCGGCATCGCGTACTCGATCTCGAGCTGCCCGCGGCGCTTCTGCCCAAGCCGGTTCGCCTGCACGATGCCGTCGTCCTCCTTGTCGCGCCTGACGCCGTTGAACACCTCCTCGGAGACGCGCACGCCCCAGCGCGAGGCGTCGACACTGCGCCCGTCCTCCTCGCTCGTGACCGGGAGGGTGAGCACCCGCCCGTCTGCGGAGACGGGCTCCACGATGAGATAGTAGTTGCGGCCGGAGCGGTTGTTCGGCGGGATCCGCCAGACGCCCGTGGGCTCGTTCGGGCGCGAGACGATGCGCAGGGTGTATTCGCGCCTCAGATCCGCGCGCAGGGCTTCAAGGTCGTCGAGGGCGCCACGCGCGCCTTCCGCATCGCGTCGCTCCAGGGCCGCGCGGCCATCGGCAAGGATGCGGTCGGCGCGCTCGCGGGCATCCGGAACCTGAGCCTCGCGCAGCACCTCCGCGTGGCCGGCCTGGAGGGCCTGCGGCAACCGCTCTCTGATCTCGATGTCCCGCGCCTGCGCCTCCGCCCGCGCCTGTTCGGCGCGCTGCTGCTCGGGCATCACCACGGTGGCGTAGTAGGCGCCCGCACCGATGCCGAGCGCGGCGAGAAGGCCGAGGAGCCCCCGTCCCACGCGCCCGCGCTGCACCCAGAGCTTTGCCAGCGTCCTGGCGAAACTCGGGGGCGGCGGGGTGTAGACGAAGCGGCTTTCCTTGAGGGCCTGCACGCCTTCCTGGAGCACCCGGTCCGGTACCGCGATGCCCTGGCCCCGATAGATCTCCCGCAGGCGCTGGAGGAGATCGGCCTCGCGGCGGCCCTCGTCGAGTTCGCGGCTCACCATGGTCTCCTGGTGGCGGAGCGTATCCACCACGTCCATGGCGAGCATGAGCTCGTCGAGCTTCTGGCCCTGACGTGCAGGCGCCGGAGCGGGGGCGTCAGCCATGGTCAGGCATCGGCGGGCGCCGGCAGCGCCCGGCCCTCCGCGACGAGGCGAGCGATGCGCCGCTTGCCCTCCTCCACCGCGTCGCGGATCTCTGCCGAGTTCCGCGTGGCCTCCTGGCGCATCTCGGTGACGATCTCGAGCGAGCGCTCCTGAAAGGTGATCACGGAATCGACGAGCTTGCGCACCGCATCGGCGCGAATGGTCGGACCGTAGCCGGCGCGCACGGCGGCCTCGCCCACCTGATCGCCGATCTCGGCCAGCACCTCCAGGCTCTTCGACACGCCCTCCTTCATGACCTCCAGGGTCTGGGTCGACTCGTGCAGGCCGAACATGCCCGTGAAGGAGGCCTTCAGGGCCGTCAGCACCGAGTCGTTCGTGGAGAAGAAGCTCACGGCCTGCGCGTAGACCCGCTCCTTGGAGTTCGTGGTCTGCATCAGCCGGGCCATGATGACCTCGGAGGTGTTGTAGCTGACCGTGAGGTTGTCGGAGAGATCCTTGGCGATCTGGTAGCGCTTCTCCTCGTCCTGCGTGCGCCTGAGATGCTCGTCGCGCACGAGTTCGAGCCGGGCCCGCTCGGCCGGCTCCGAGCCCTGAAAATTCGCCACCGCATCCGAGGCGCGCTTCAACTCCGCGCGGGCGGCCTCGAGCTTGCCCTCGGCGGTGCGCAGGACTTCGAGCGCCATCACCTCGGCCTGTTTCAGGGCGCCGCGGAAATCCCGATAGGCGTCGAGAATCACGGTCTCGCGCTCGATCTGATCCTTGGTGGAGCGCGTCACGTCGAGATAGGTGTCGCGGATGCTGTCGAAGCGGTCGGCGATGTCGCCGCGCGAGATCTTCATCCACGCGTTGTTGACCCGCTCCCACAGGTCGATGCGGGCATCCGCGAGCTGGTCCACCATGGCCTTCGAATCGTCGCGGATGGAATTGAAGGCTTCCGCGATCTGCCGGTAGCGCTCGCCGATCTCCACGGCCTGTACCTGCTCGCGGACGATCTCGTTGAAGACCCCGGTCTGGCCGAGCGTGCGCGCGATGATCGCCACCCGGTCCTGATCGAGATCGGAGATGCGCTGCAGGAGGCCGTTGATCGGCGCGTCCTCGGCGCGTGGGGGAACGATGCCGATCTCGCGCAGCGCACCGACCGCCTGATCGAGATACTGCATCGGGGTCTTCACGACGATACTGGACATAAGGCCTCCTGACTTGCAGGCACTTCCGGCCTGGCGAGATTCCCACGATCGACACGAGGACGGTCAGACCCTGTCCGTCTGACCGCACCCCGCGATCCGACGGGCGGACTTGCGGGGCGCATACCCTGGCTATGCTTCCACCAGGCGCGCTCCCGCGATCCGAGGGGCGATTTGGCCCGTCGCGGCAGAACAACGGCATGGTCCGGGGGCTGTTCCAGAGCGGTTGAAAACGCCCCCTGTCGGGAGGGTCCGGGGGGAGCCGCGTCCCGGTTTGCATGACCTAACGGAAGGTTACGCGGACGCTAAGATCTGCCGTTAAGTTCCCGCACGACTTAAAAATTTATCGCCATTCCGGGGCGGGAACTGGCCTGAGTCGTTCGTGTTGAAAGGGTAATCCGGGTGATCGCTGCGATCGCCGCTTCCAAAGCCCGCCAAGGACTTCATGATGAACCAGACCCTGCCATCGTCAGCTCCGCTCGACGGAGTTGAGACCACCCCGCATGCCGAAACCCCGTCGCTGACGCGGGCCTTTCTGGGGTTCGTGACCTCGACGACGCTCGCCTGCACCGTGATGGTGCTTCTCTCCAGCATCTGACCCGTTTCGCGGCGCCCGCCGCCCCGTATGCCCTTCAGGCCTCGCCCGGTGCCCCGGGCGAGGCCTGAAGCTTTTGGGGATCCTCTTCTCTACCGGCGCCGCATCAGCCCCGCGGCGGTGAGCGCGTCGGCGATGACCTGTCCGGGATCGCCTTGGCCGGGAAGGGATCGCGAGGGCGTCGGACTCTCGGCCTCGCCGTCGCCGGAGGCGCTCAGACGCTCAGCGCTCCTCTGGTTCGAGCCCGGTGTCAGGATCACGCCTTCGAGGGGCTTCGATGTTTCGGGCGAGATCTCGGGCGAGGCCTCGGAACCGGCGCCCGCCGGGGCTGCCCGGTGCGGCTGGGCGGGGTTCGGGCTCAGGCCCCAGAACTCCAGCATCCGATGGCTCGACGAGATCCCCGCATCGAGGAGAAAGGGTCCCGCGATCCCCGCCTGGTCTGCCGCATCGCCCGGCGCCAGCGGCGTGCCGTGCGCCATGCCGGTCACCGTATAGGATTCGACCAGGGCCTCGCCGTCCGGACCGCACCAGACCTGGCGGGGGTAGCCGTTGATGGTATCGGTTCGTGTCGGCTGGGGCGCGAGCCCGTGCACGTTCACCCATTGCTGCGCGACCGCATCGGCATTCGCGGGGACCACCGTGGTGTCGGCGCTGCCGTGCCAGACCGAGACGCGGGGCCACGGACCCCGGTGGCGCGAGGCGCCCCGCACCCGCTGGCCCCATTCCGCCGCCGGCAGTGCCGCGGGCTGGCTCATCTGATCGAGGGCCTCGCGGACGTTGCGAGCGGCACCATAGGGCAGGCCCGCGAGGATCGCGCCGCCCGCGAACACATCGGGGTAGGTGGCCAGCATCACCGCCGTCATGGCGCCGCCTGCCGACAGGCCTGTCACGAAGATTCGCCGGCGGTCCACCCCATGGGCTTTCGCAATGTGCTCCACCATCTGCCGGATCGACAGGGTCTCGCCACGGCCGCGGGTGGTGTCGCCTGGCTGGAACCAGTTGAAGCAGGTGCGCGGGTTGTTCCGGGAGATCTGCTCGGGAAAGAGGGCGATGAACCCGTACTCGTCCGCAAGGGTCGACCAGCCCGTGCCCCGGTCATAGCCGGCCGCGTTCTGCGTGCAACCGTGGAGCACCACGACGAGGGCGGGGCTGGGGGCAAGGTTCTGGGGGACGTGAACGAACAGGCGAAGCGCCCCGGGGTTCGAGCCGAAATCCTTCACCTCGTCGAGGTGGCTAGGCTCCTCGGCCCCTTCGGCGACGGCCTTCATCATGGTCTCCCATTGATGCCGGTAGCCGGCGAGGCGGGAGGTCGTATTGCCGAGATTGCGCATCGATGGTTCCCTTTGGGAGCGGAGCCCATCTGTGAGCCCCCGGTCCGGTTCTTCAGCTGGCGCGTGTCCGCCGCGGTGCCTTCTCGTCCGACGGCGGAGCGTCCGGCTGAAGCAGCCTAACGCCCGAGCCTGAGCATAGTTGCTGCAATGCACAAGATCGATGCTGCAGAGCAGCATTGCTTGCCGGGCATCTCGCCGCGGGAGCGTGTAGCCTCGCTGGAGGCCGGATAGTGTGATTCGGAGGCTGGGAGCCGTTGCCCGCAAGCGCCTCCGCCGCGGGCCGGAGCTCTGGCCCCCGCACCACCCCGGTGCCATATCGAGCCCCCATGAGCGCTCCCCAGGTTTTCGACCGCCCCCTCATCCGCCGCCGTCTGCAAAGAGCGGTGGCCGGAGGCTACGAGAGCTTCCTGCTGGACCGAGTCGTAGCGGACCTGGAGGAGCGCCTGGCCCCGGTGCTACGGGAGTTTCCCCTGGCCCTCGACGTCGGCACGCCGACCCCTGCGGCCGCGGCCTGGCTCAAGGCCAGCGGGCGCGCCGGATCCCTCGTGAGGGTCGCACCCCTGGCGGAGCCGGGGAGCATCCTGGGCGACGAGGAAGCCCTGCCGGTGGCGCCGGAACGCTTCGATCTCGCGGTGTCGCTTCTGAGCCTCCAGGCCGTCAACGATCTCCCCGGCGCCCTCGTCCAGATCCGGCGAGCCCTCAAGGCCGACGGGCTCTTCATCGGAGCGCTGCTCGGCGGGCAGACCCTCGTCGAACTGCGCCAGGCCTTCACCGAGGCCGAAGCCCAGATCGAGGGGGGCGTCAGTCCCCGGATCGCGCCCTTCGCCGATGTGCGCGATGTGGGCGGCCTCCTCCAGCGTGCGGGTTTCGCGCTCCCCGTCACGGATCTCGAAGCCGTCACGGTGCGCTACCGCGATCCCTTCGGGCTCTTCCGGGACCTGCGTGGCATGGGGCTCACGAACCCTCTCGTCGCCCGCCGCCGGACGCCCCTGCGGCGCGCCACCCTGATGCGCGCGGCCGAGATCTACGCCGAGCGTTTCGCCGATCCGGACGGACGCCTGCGCGCTACTTTCGAGATCCTGTGGCTGTTAGGCTGGGCGCCCCACGAGAGCCAGCAGAAGCCGCTGCGGCCGGGCTCGGCCAAGATGCGTCTCGCGGATGCCCTGAAGGTGCCGGAACAGAAGCTGGAGGAGTAAGGCGTCGGTCGGACGCTGCGGGACGCTTGGGAACGGCCCGGGCTGCGCTATCCTTCTTCCCGGAGAGGAGCGTCGCGTGAAACGGCCCTGCGCCCACCGCCGCAGGACGACCTCGCGATGCAGAGCTCCATGCCGATCATCAGAAGGAGGGTTCCGTGAAACAGCCCGGCGCCGATCACCCCATCACCGTCACGCCCAACCCGAACCGGGTCCGCGTGGTGCTGGGCGGCTTCATCGTGGCCGAGACCACCCGCTCGCTGACGCTGAAGGAGGCGCAGTTCCCGCCGGTTCACTACATCCCGCGCGAGGACGTCAACATGGACCTCCTCGACCGCACGGACCGCTCCAGTCATTGCCCCTACAAGGGCGACGCCTCCTATTTCACGGTCACGGCCGGCGGCCTCGAGCGGCCCAACGCCGTCTGGTCCTACGAGACGCCTCATCCCGCCGTGAAGCCCATCGCGGGTCACCTGGCGTTCTACGCGAACCAGATGGACGCCATCGAGGAATTCACGGACTAGAGCTGTTTCCGCTCAGGTGGAATCAGCTCCGGTTCTTTGAGTGATCGCGTTTTCTTGACGTGAGCCGGATCCACCTCACTCAGATCAACGCTCAAGGGCCAGCGCCCCGTCCAGAAGCTGTCCGGTGTCTCCTGGAGTGGGGCGCTGCGACCGGTTGGCGGGCCGTCGGTGCAGGATGGCGCTCTCGACGATTGAAAGCCGAGCGCCTGGCCCTGTCCTGCCGGCTCGTGCCGATGGGGGACTTCGCCTTCGACCGGAGCGTCTCCGGACGGATCCCGAGGACGGCCAGACGGCCGCTCTGCGGGGAGCTCTCCGGGACGAGGAGCAGCGCGCCTTACGGCTTCTTCGGCTCGACGAGCTTGCCGTCGGCGTCGAGGCGCTCGACCTTGGCCTTCTGGCGCAGGCCGACGATCAGATCCTGCTGGGCTTTGCGGCCGAGATAGGTGTTGATCTGGTCTTTCATCTCCTCGAAGGCCGGCACGGGCTTCGTGCGCTTCTCCTCGACCTTGATGACGTGCCAGCCGAACTGGGTCTTCACCGGCTCGGAGATCTGGCCGGGCTCCATCTTGAAGGCGGCATCGGCGAATTGCTCCACCATGCGGTCCTTCTCGAAGAAGCCGAGGTCGCCGCCGTCGGTCTTCGAACCCGGATCCTTGGAGAGCTCACCGGCCACCTTGGCGAAGTCCTCGCCCGTCTTGACCCGCTCGGTCGCCGCCTTGGCCTCGGCCTCGCTCTCCACGAGGATGTGGCGGGCGCGCACCTCGGGCTCGGGGGTGAGACCCTTCACGGTCTCGTCGTAGAGCTTGCGGGCAGCCTCGGGGGTGATGGCCCTCTTGACCTCGGTGTCGAGATACTCGTCGAGGAGCGCCTTGTTGCGGGCATAGGCGAGCTTGCGCTGGAAATCGGCGCTCTCCCCCACCTTCGCGGTCTCGGCCGCCCTGGCGCCGAGCCTCAGATCGACGAGGTAGCCGATGAGGAGATCACGCTTCTGGGCGTCCGGGATGCCCGGGATCTGAAGGCTGGGGTCTTCCGCCGCGACCGAGAGGTCGCCCTCGGTGATGTCGATACCGTCGACACGGGCCACGACCTTGCTGGGGTCGGCAGGTGCCTGCGTGGTAGCAGCGGGAGGCGCGGCAGGGGCTGCCGTCTGGGCCAACGCGAGCCCGGAGGCGGCGACCGGCAGGGCGACGCCGAAGGCGAGAAGCGAGGCGCGAAGGGAGAGAAGAGGCATGATCGATCCTATGGTTGATCCGAGGGGGCGCCCCGGCATCCGGTCGGCGGCCCTGTTTGAGCGTTGTTGCAATCCAGCGCGGGCGCTCCGCCGCGTTTCCAAGACGGATGGCGGGTTTCGGCGCGCTTTGCAAGCGACGCCGGGAGGTCCCGAAGCCAGGTAGGGCGTTTGTGATCCGGCGCCATGGCCCCCGATGGACCTCTGCGGATCTCGCGGGCTTGGCGGATTTCGGCGGCCGCGGGGCCCCGACTTAGGCCTCGTGGCGGGCCGATGTGACCTGGCAGGCTCCAGGGCCTCGGGCACCGGAACCGGCGGAGTCGTGCCAGCGTTGCCGCGCGGATGCGCCCGATTGGCGCAGCCTTTCTGATGCAAGACCGAATGATTATCTCTATAAGGCGTCCAACCGTGCGCTGGCCCCGGAAGCCGGCGCCGCCCGGACTGGAATTCATCTCCCGTAGGGCCCCGTCCGCATCCGGCGGACGATGCCCTCAATCCGCAGGTTCTCGATGCTCGGCTCTCTTGCCAAAAAGATCTTCGGCTCGGTCAACGACCGCCGCGTGAAAGCCTATCGGCCGCGAGTGGCCGCGATCAATGCGCTGGAGCCCGAATTCGAGCGGCTCTCCGACGACGAGCTCCGAGCCCGAACCGACGACTTCAAGGCCCAGGTGGCTGCGGGCAAGAGCCTCGACGACATCCTGGTTCCAGCTTTCGCGACCGTTCGCGAGGCGGCAAAGCGCACCCTCGGCCAGCGCCACTTCGACGTGCAGCTCATCGGCGGCATGGTGCTCCACGACGGTGCCATCGCCGAGATGCGCACCGGCGAGGGCAAGACGCTGGTCGCGACGCTCCCGGTTTACCTCAACGCCCTCTCCGGCAAGGGCGTGCACGTCGTGACGGTGAACGACTACCTTGCCCGCCGCGATGCCGAATGGATGGGTCAGATCTACCAGTTTCTCGGCCTCTCCGTCGGCGTGATCGTGCACGGCCTCGACGATGCCGAGCGGGCTCAGGCCTATGCCTGCGACATCACTTACGGGACGAACAACGAGTACGGCTTCGACTATCTGCGCGACAACATGAAGTACGAGATGGGGCAGATGGTCCAGCGGGGCCACAACTACGCCATCGTGGACGAGGTGGATTCGATCCTGGTCGACGAGGCGCGCACGCCCCTCATCATCTCGGGACCCCTCGACGACCGGTCCGACCTCTACCAAGCCATCGATCAGGTGATCCCGCGCCTCGCCAAGTCGGATTACGACCTCGACGAGAAGCAGCGCGCGGTCTCTCTCACCGAGACCGGCAACGAGAATATCGAGGGATTCCTGCGCGAGGCGGGCCTCCTCAAGGAGGGTGATCTCTACGACGCCCAGAACGCGACCGTCGTCCACCACGTCAACCAGGCGCTCCGGGCCCACACGCTTTTCCAACGCGACAAGGACTATATCGTCCGCAGCGGCGAGGTCGTGATCATCGACGAGTTCACGGGCCGCATGATGCCGGGCCGACGCTACTCGGAAGGGCTGCACCAGGCGCTCGAGGCCAAGGAGCGGGTGCAGGTCCAGCCCGAGAACCAGACCCTCGCGTCCATCACCTTCCAGAACTACTTCCGGCTCTACAAGAAACTCGCCGGCATGACCGGCACCGCGGCGACGGAAGCCGACGAATTCCTCGAAATCTACAATCTCGAAGTCATCGAGATCCCGACGAACCGGCCCGTCGCCCGCCTCGACGAGGACGACGAGGTCTATCGGACCGCGGAAGAGAAGTACAAAGGCATCATCCGCGAGATCGAGGCGGCCTCAAGCCGCGGCCAGCCGATCCTCGTCGGCACCACCTCGATCGAGAAATCGGAATACCTCGCGGAATTGCTCCGCCGCGACGGCTTCACCCAGATCGACTTCGAGGATCCCAAGGCCTTGGAGCCGCTCTACGACGCAGCCCGAAGCGGAACGGCCGTGAAGCATTTCGCGGTGCTGAACGCCCGCGTCCACGAGCAGGAGGCCTTCATCGTCGCGCAGGCCGGCGTGCCCGGCGCGATCACGATCGCGACCAACATGGCGGGGCGCGGCACCGACATTCAGCTCGGCGGCAACGTGAAGATGCGCGTGCAGCGCGAACTCGCGGCCTTGACCGACGAGACCGAGAGGAAGCGTCTCGAGGAGGCGATCGTCGCCGAGACCGCAGTCTTCAAGGAGCGGGCGCTCGCGGCGGGCGGCCTTTACGTCCTCGGCACCGAGCGGCACGAGTCCCGCCGCATCGACAACCAGCTTCGCGGCCGGTCCGGCCGTCAGGGCGACCCCGGACGCTCCAAATTCTACCTGTCGCTTCAGGACGACCTGATGCGCATCTTCGGCTCCGAGCGCATGGACGGCATGCTCCAGAAGCTCGGGCTGAAGGAAGACGAGGCCATCGTCCATCCCTGGATCAACAAGGCCATCGAGCGGGCGCAGGCGAAGGTCGAGGCGCGCAACTTCGACATCCGCAAGAACATTCTCAAATACGACAACGTCATGAACGACCAGCGCAAGGTCGTGTTCGAGCAGCGCCGCGAGTTCATGGCCGAGGAGAGCGTCCGCGACACGGTGGTCGAGATGCGCAACGGCGTCATCGACGACATGGTGGCCCGGGCGATCCCCGAGAGCGCCTATCCCGAGCAATGGGACGTGGCGAGCCTCAAGGAGGACGTGCAGCGCTTTCTCAACCTCGATGTGCCGGTGGATGCCTGGGCCAAGGAGGAGGGGATCGCCGACGAGGAGATCCGCGAGCGTCTGCGCAAGGCCGCCGAGGATGCCTATGCGGAACGCATCGAGCGGAATTCCGCCGAGGTCATGACCTATGTGGAGAAGCAGGTGCTCCTCCAGAGTCTCGACCACCTCTGGCGCGAGCACCTCGTGACCCTCGACCACCTCCGCCAGGTGATCGGCTGGCGCGGCTACGCCCAGCGCGATCCGCTGAACGAGTACAAGTCCGAGGCCTTCGACCTCTTCCATGGCCTCGTGGGCCATCTGCGCGAGCAGGTCACGGGTCAGCTGATGCGCATCGAGGTGGTGTTCCAGCCGCCCGAGCCCCAGGAACTGCCCCCGATGTTCGCCCAGCACCTCGATCCCGCCACGGGCGAGAACGAGATGGCGATGCCGGAGGGTGCCGCCTTCGGGGCAGGGCCGGCGGCCGGCTACATGGCCCACCGGGTCGAGTCCGCTCCCGTCGAGGCCCGCGATCCGAACGATCCCTCCACCTGGGGTCGGATCGGCCGGAACGAGCCCTGCCCCTGCGGCTCGGGCAAGAAGTTCAAGCATTGCCACGGGACCCTGGTGGCCTGACGCCGCCGGGCTCCCGATCCAAGCGAAAAGCGCGGCTCCTGAGCCGCGCTTTTTTGTGAGGCCTGCGGGAGCTTACGGGCGCGGCGCGAAGATGCCGAGCTGGCTTGCCGTGAAATCCACGGACACTGAGGCCACGAAGGTGGCGTCGCACCAGCGCGAGCGGCCTCCGTTCGAGAAGCCCCGCGGATCGGTGGTGACCAGGAAGCATTCCTGCCGGCTCAGATCCGTGTCGTGGTAGCGCAGATCGAGCGTCACGTTCTTGTAGGTGTAGCCGACGCCAACGTTCCAATAGGTATAGTCGGGAACGTCGAAGGTCGGGCCCGGATCGGTCGCGGTGCCGATGAAATAATGGCCGAGTTCGCCGGACGCGAAGAGGCCCTGAGCGAAGGGCATGTTCACCCGCAGCGTGCCGGAGACGTAGGTGGCCTCGGCGCCGGTCCCGAGCCAATCCCAGGCGTGGAACACGTTCGCTCCCACGACCACCGTATCCTCCCAGGCATAGGAGCCCTTGGCGGCGAACTCAAAGAAATCGGTGTCGCGGGGTGTCAGGGGCGTGAGAACCGCGTCGACGAGCTGCCGTTCGTTCGGGTACCAGTAGAAGATGCCGCCGAAGTCGAAGGTGAGCGGACCGAACTTCGGGCGCACCCCGAAGGTGAGATCGACCTCGGCATCCGGCCGGGTCGGGAGTTCGACCGACGACGCGAAGGCGCCGACATAGAACAGATTGTCGATGAACTGCAGCTCGCCGTAACCCTGGATGGCTGGCCGCCGATTGCTCTGCGAAATGCCGCGGAAGTTGTAGTCCGAGAGGAGCTTGGCCCCGAAGGCGAAGTCGACCGGCGTCGGTGAAGGCGCCGGTTCGACGGCTGCCGGCATCACCTTTCGGCTGGCCACCGGATCGGCAGCCTGTGCGCCCATGCCGATCAGACCGCATAGCACGGCAAGTCCCAAAGACCTCGTGAGCCCCCAGCTCGTCATGAACGTCTCCAAACCAGATCCGGCTCGTTGCCGGTTGCATCGAGCGGAACCGTGACGCGGTTCGGAAATGGGGACAAACTGATACTTTATGCAGCTGCTGCCTTCGTGGGCAGCGGCATGGAGCCGGCTTGCTGACTTAGGTCAGTGTTGCGGCGCAGCAACAAAAAGGCCCGCCGAAGCGGGCCTTGTGTCATGGAGACATTGCCGATCAGGACCGCGGTGAGGCCTGAGCCTCCTGGGTCCGCGACCCGAAGCTGAACAGCCTCTGGTAGAAAGGCTTCGATTCGGCCGGCTCGGCAGGGGCAGTCTGAGCGGTCATGGGCGCACGCACGGTGGTCTTGGCAGGCGGCGTGGCGGCGGCCTGAGCAGAAGGCGCGGGGCCTGCCGGCTGCGAGGCATAGGCGAGAGCCGCCTCGGCTCCCTTGGGCTGGCCGTTCCCATCGAGAACGATCTCGCGCGGGCCGCCCGCCAGGGCCTCCGGGCGGCTGACCTCGCCGAGATTGCGGTTCTCGCGGGCCGTGATCACGAGTGAGTTGTCATTGCTGCCAGAAGACGCCAGGGCCTGCTGGAAAGAGGAGTGCTGGCCGCCGTCGTCGTAGACGAGCTTGATGGCCGGCGTTCCCTTGGCGACGAGCTCCGCGACCTGCTGCTCGTCCTGCTGCCGCTTCTGCGCGACCGCCGGCTCGAGGGCAGGCGAGCAGTTGCCCTGGGCGACATCTTCGCCGCCGAACACATAGCGCTTGCCGCAGACACCCACGCTCGGCTGCTGCCGGGTGACCTCGAAGTAGTCCGAACCCTCTTTGAGGTTCTGCCAGAAAGGCATGTTCGGATCGAGGCGGTGCTGCGCAAGGTTCTTGGGCGTCATCCGGAAGGGATAGGACTGGAATTGGAACGTCCGCTGCCCACCCGCGAAGGCCTCGCGGGCAATTGCGTAGATCTCCGAGATTGCCTCGTCGGTCATGGCGAAGCAGCCCCGCGACGAGCAGGATCCGTGCACCATAAGGTGGGAACCCGTGCGGCCATGGGCGCGGTCGAAGGCGTTCGGGTAGCCCGTGTCGAAGGAGAGATGGTAGCTCGAATTCGGGTTCATCTGGGCCGGGTTGATCGTATAGAAGCCCTCCGGGGCCTGACGGTCCCCCTCCTTGATCTTCGGCCCCAGCTGACCGGACCAGCGGCAGATCGGGAAGGTTTTCAGGAGCGCGTATTGACCGTCCTTCGCCCGCTTCCAGACCTCGACTTCCGCCTCCTTCTTGTAGGAGCGGATCACGACCGGGTCGTATTTCGTCATGTTCTTGGCGGACATGAGCGAGACCGTCGCGGGCGGAACGGGTGCGAGATGGCGCGACGACGGGTTGAAGCCCGATTCCTGGCACGCCGCGAGGGCGAGCGTCAGGCTCGCAGCAACGACAACTCGCTTCACCATGGGGACCCCCGCAGTTTCGATCCGTCCGGTCTTGGTGCCGGACACCGCCTCGAGCTTTTACGGCGATTAGCCTTAACCGCACCTTACCCGAGGCCTGAGCTTTGTGGCCAGATGCTCCCTGGGGGTCAAACGCGGCTTTTCGGGGGCAAGGCTCGAACCCTCGGGCGCCACGGTTGACGGGAGCCTAACGGCCCCGCCCTCACAGCTTCCGGCCGATGCCCAGGAACTTCTCCGTCCGGTGATCGCGGATCTGTTCCGGGCCCATGTTGCCAAGATCCTTCAGGGCGCCGTCGAGGGCCTCGCCCGTGGCCTTGATCGTGGCCTCCGGGTCCCGGTGGGCGCCGCCGGTCGGTTCGGACACGATCCCATCGATGACCCCGAGCCGCAGGAGATCCTGGGCGGTGATCTTCATGCTCGTCGCCGCGTCTTGCGCCCGGGCCGAGTCCCGCCACAGGATCGAGGCCGCTCCTTCGGGCGAGATCACGGAATAGATGGCGTGCTCCAGCATCAGCACCTTGTTGGCGGTGGCCATCGCGATCGCGCCGCCCGACCCGCCCTCGCCGATCACCACGGAGACGTTCGGGACCTTCAGGCCCAGTTGCATCTCGGTCGAGCGGGCGATGGCCTCGGCCTGGCCCCGCTCCTCGGCCTCGATGCCGGGATAGGCGCCGGCCGTATCCACGAAGGAGAGCACGGGCAGTTCGAAGCGGTCGGCCAGCTCCATGAGCCGCACCGCCTTGCGGTAGCCCTCCGGGCGCGCCATGCCGAAATTGTGCCGGATGCGGGTTTCCGTCGTGGAGCCCTTCTCCTGGCCCAGCACGCATACCGCTTGGCCTCGGAAGCGGCCGAAGCCGCCGACGATGGCCTCGTCCTCCCCGAAAGTGCGGTCGCCGGCGAGCGGTGTGAAATCCTCGATCAGCCCTGCGCAGTAATCCACGAAATGGGGCCGCTGGGGGTGGCGCGCCACGAGGGTCTTCTGCCAGGGCGTCAGGCGCGAATAGAGCTCCTTGAGGGCCGCTGCGGCCTTGGCCTCGAGCCCGGCGATGTCCTCGGTGATCGACACCGCGTCCCGGTTCTCGCCGAGCGCCCGCAACTCCTCGACCTTGGCTTCGAGTTCGGCGACCGGCTTTTCGAAATCGAGATAGCTGCGCATCAGGCATTCCACCGCAGAGCGGAGGCTTGGGACAGTTCGGAGACGGGGGAGCGGCGCATCACTTCGGGACGTGAGAGAGGGCGAGGCAGGAGAGGCGCGGGGCATCCGGCGGGGATCGTCCTGCCGGGGTGTCCTGCCGAGGCCTCCTGCCGGTATTTCCTGCCGGGGCCCCCTGCGGGCGCGGGACACTTGGCCATTCAGGGTTCCGAAGTCAAGGCGGGATCCGTCACCCGCGAGGCGGGTGACGGGATCAGAACCGGGGCGAGGCGTGCGGCCCTGCGGACCTGACGCACGGCGACGGCACGGTAGAGCTGCTTCGTGGCCTCCACGATATGGAGGCCGGCGAAAGGCAGGGATGCGCCAGCCCCGAGCCGCTCCCAGGCCGTAGCGGTCTGGAGGAAATAGCGGTTGCGGAAGGGGGGCACGTAGAGGGTTTCGGCCCAGCCCTCGGGGGAGAACTGGGTCTGGCGCATCAAGCTCTTGAGCTGCGACCGGCTGAAGGGCTGGCCATGGCCGAAAGGTGTCGTGTCCACCCGCGCCCAGACCCCCCGCCGGTTCGGCACCACGACGATGAGGCGGCCCCCGGGGGTGAGAACCCGCCAGATCTCGTGCAGGAGTTCGCTCGGGCTCTCGACCGTTTCGAGGGCATGGACGGCGAGCACCCGGTCCACGCAGGCATCGGGCAGGGGCATCATGAGGAGGTCGACGAGGGCCGAAGCCGAGGGTCCCGTCGCGGGCCAGTTCACCACGCCCTGTTCGGCCGGCATGAAGGCGAGGGTTCGCTCCCCCTCGCCACGCACGGCCGCCAGATAAGGCGTCGCATAGCCGAGCCCGAGCACGCGCAGGCCCGTGAGCCGCCCCCAGAACCGATCGATCCCACGCCCGACGAGGCGACGGGTCACCCCGCCGAGGGGGCTTGCGTAGAAGGCGCGGAGATCGGTGACGTCGACGCTCATGGGATCCTTCAGCCAGGGCTCCATCAATGGAGGTGGGTTCCCGCTTGTTCAAGGGGAAGGACCGCGATGCGGGCAACCGCCCACCGGAGTTGTGTTTCAACAGGGTGGGCGGCCGCGGACCCCGCTCCCGATCGCCGGTGCCCGTGGGGTGGGTCATAGGCCGAGGACTGGTTTTCGGGCGCCTGCGCCCCATGCTTAGGCTTGTCGAAGGCCGGCCCGAGCATCCCCATCGCGGGCTGGGCTCCAGTGCCGCCGAGGAGGATTCATGCCCGCCGAGATCCATGTCTTTCGCTGCCTTGAGGACAATATCGGCGCCCTGATCCACGATCCCTCGACGGGCGCCTGCGCGGCGATCGACGCGCCCGAGGAAGGCCCGATCCTCGCGGCCCTGTCGCAGAAGGGCTGGCGGCTCAGCGATATTCTCGTCACCCACCGCCACGCCGACCACGTGCAGGGCATCGAGGGCCTCAAGCAGCGCACCGGCTGCCGCGTGGTGGCACCCGTGAAGGCTCAGGGGCAGGTTCCCGCCGTCGATGCCTTCGTGCGCGAGGGCGACACGGTCCATGTGGGCGATCTGCAGGCGCATGTTTGGGAGACGCCGGGCCATTGTGCCGATCACATCGTGTATTGGTTCGCCGCGGACCGGGCGCTGTTTGCCGGCGATACCCTGTTCACGCTCGGCTGCGGCCGCGTGATGGAAAGTCCCTACGCTCAGATGTGGGCCTCGCTCCAGCGCCTGGCGGCGCTGCCGGAGATCGCGCGAGTCTATTCCGGGCACGACTACGTGCTCTCGAACGCCCGATTCGCACTTGCAGTCGACGCCGACAACGAGGCCCTGAAGGCCCGCGCCACAGAGGCGGATCGGGCCAAGGCCGAGGGCCGCTTTCTCATCCCCTCCACGATCGGCGAGGAACGGGCCACGAACCCCTTCCTGCGCGCAGGCGAGCCGGCGCTGGCCCGAAGCGTGCAGAAGGAAGGCGCCCCGGCCGGCGAGGTCTTCCAGGCCCTGCGCGAGTGGAAGAACCGGTTCTAGAGCTGCTTCCACCGATGCGGTTTCAGCTCTCTCATCTCCCATGGTTGAATTGTCGGCCCGTGGACCGGTTCCACTTTGAGCAATCGATGCTTCGCTTCCCAAGGGGCGCATCGCCGTCTCGTGAACCGGATCCGATCGACGGGGTCGATGCTCCCGCCACTGCGGGACCATCGGCAGGGACCAGGCGGAGCACGCTGTCGCGATGAGCCATGCAATCAACGGGATGACGGCCGATGATGTCGTGCGCCGCCTCGGCCTGGAGCCTCATCCCGAGGGCGGGTTCTATCGCGAGACGTTTCGCGACCCGCGGACGGATGCCACCGGGCGGGCGGCCTCGACTGCCATCTACTTCCTCCTTGGCCTCGGCGATGTTTCGGAATGGCACCGGGTCGACGCCGCCGAGGTCTGGCACTTCCATGCGGGCGCCCCTCTCGTGATCACCGTCTCGGAGAACGGGCACGACGCCTCGGCCCATCATCTGGGGCCGGATCTTGCCCGGGGGCAGATGCCGCAATTCGTGGTGCCCGCGGGCTGGTGGCAGACCGCGACGAGTCTTGGGGCCTGGACTCTCGTGGGCTGCACCGTGGCCCCCGGCTTCACGTTCGAGGGGTTCGAGATGGCACCGCCCGGCTGGCGTCCGACGCCGCGAGCGACGGGAGGGCATTCGTGAGCGAAGGGACGCCGGATGCGGCGAGTGGCGGGAGTGCATTCGTGACCGGGACGGCCGATGCCACGAGCGGCGGGACGCCATCCGCCACTGATGGGGCAACTGCCATCGACCGGAACTTGGTCCAGGGTCTCGAGGGCCGCCTCGTGAATGCCTGGCCGTCCCTCGATTACCAGGTCTATGACGGCTGGCTCCTGCGCCTCGCCAAGGGCTATTCGAAGCGTGCGAACTCCGCCTCGCCTCTCGCCGCCGGGGCGATGCTCGACGACGTCCTCGTCGACTACATGGTGGCCCGTTTCATCGCCGCAAACGTGCGCCCAACGTTTCGGCTCACCTCCCTCGAACACCCCGATGTGGACCGGATCCTCGAGGCGCGAGGCTTTCGGCTCGTGGAGCCGAGCCGGGCGCTCGTGAAGACCATCCCCGACGATTGCACCGTCGATCCCGCCGTCATTCTCGAACCCAAGGTGTCGACCCGCTGGGTTCGGGAGACGGCGCAATCCTATGGGGGCGAAAAGGCGGACGATTCGATCCTCGTCGAGATCGTCTCCCGCATCCGCCAGACCTGCGTGTTCGCCACCCTCGACCTCGACGACCGGCACGTGGCCTGGGGGCTCGGCGTCGTCGAGCGGGGTTATGTCGGCCTGTTCGACATCGTGGTCGCCCCGGACCTGCGGGGGATCGGCCTCGGGCGGCGGGTGGTCACGAGCCTCATGGCCTGGGGTCGCGACGAGGGCGCCCATACGGCCTATCTCCAGGTCCGGGAGGACAACGAGGTCGCCCGCGCGCTCTATGAGGGGATCGGCTTCGAGACGGCCTACCGCTACACCCACCGGGTGATGCCGGGCCGCAGCGAAGGGCGGGACAGGCCGCGGTAGAGGATCTCCGTCGTCGGCCCATCAAGGCCGGACCGCGGACCTCAAGGCGCTTTCGCGAGTGCCCGCCTGGGAGTCAGGGTCGCGACGAGCGCGCCCGCCACGATGAGAGCGCAGGAGAGCCCGAGCGTCAGGGTCGGCTCCGCATAGCCCGCCAGCACGAGAATGAGCGTCGAGAGCACCGGCGCGGCATAGGAGGCGACGCCGAGCAGCCGGATGTCGCCCCGCTTCATGCCGATGTCCCAGACATAGAAGGCCGCTCCGACCGGGCCGATCCCGAGGGCCAGGATCGCGAGCCACTGCGTCGCGCCCTCGGGCCAGACGGTGGTCTCGAAAGCGAGATGGGCCGCAAGGCTGAGCGCGCTCGTCGCGAGGCAGAAGCCCGCCACGGCATCGGTCGGAACCTCGCCGAAGCGGCGGGAGAGCACCGAATAGGCGCCCCACACGAAGGCGGCCGCGAGCGAGCAGAGATAGCCCGGCAGGTGTTCGGGCCGGGCGTCGAGGGCGCCCTTGCCCGCGATCAGCACCGCGACTCCGCTAAAGCCGAGAAGCGCGCCCGCGATGTGGGCGGCGCGCAGGCGCTCCCCCGGAAGAAGGGCCGAGAACAGCACGATGAGGAGCGGCCAAAGATAATTCACGAGCCCGGCCTCGGCCGGCGGCGCCAGGCGCAGGGCTGCGAAGTAGAGGGCGTGGTAGCCGAAGAGCCCACCGACGCCGAGCGCCCATACCGCAGGCCCCTGCCTGAGGGCCCGGACCCTGCTGGGGCGCGCCACCCAGCTCGTCACCCCGACGAGACCTCCGACGAGAAAGGTCATGGCGGCGAGCTGAAACGGCGGCACGGTGCCGGAAGCGGCCGTGAACAGGGCGAGCAAGGCCCAGAGCAGAATGGCCGTGAAGCCGATGGCGGTGGCGGTACGAGCGGTCATGGCGCGCTTCTACCCTCTCTCTCTTCGGGAGGGGAGAGGCACGGGACGCACGGCTGATGCGACCGGCGCGGCGAGGCGACCCCTCTTGCCGCCTGCGCGTCCCCTCTCCGTGAACGGGAGAGCGACGAACGGGAGAGCGACAGTCTTGGTTGTCAAGGCGTTGCGGTGCGCCCTGGCGTGTTCTCGCGCAGGATGGCGTGTTCTGGCGCAGGATGGCGTTGAGGATGGTCAGGAGCTTGCGGGCGGTGGCCACGACAGCCACGAGCTTGGGTTTGCCGGTCCGGCAACTCTACCAGAAACAGCCCAACCAGAGTTACAAGGGTGAGGGGCCGGTCGGTGGAGCGCGATGCCTCCGCCCTCGCTGTCGTTCCGGTCGACGCGTGAGCGGCGAGCCGGAACCCAGATGGTGAGATCTCTCCGGAGACACTTCCCGGGTTCCCGGCTCATCGCTCCGCTCGCCCCGGAATGACGGTGGAGAGGACTCGCCTCACGGTCCGGCCCCTCCCTAAAGGGCCATGCTCGATGCGGAAAACGTCCGGATCAGCCGCTCCGCCGTCGCGCGATTGAGGGCCATCGGGATGTCGTAGACGAGCGCCAGCCGCATGAGGGCCTTCACGTCCACATCGTGAGGGTGAGGCGAGAGCGGATCGACGAAGAAGATGAGTGCGTCGACCCGGCCCTCCGCGATCATGGCGCCGATCTGCTGATCGCCGCCGAGCGGTCCGCTCTTGAGGCGCGTGATCGCGAGATCCGGGCAGCGTTCCATCACGCGCGCCCCGGTGGTGCCTGTGGCGAAGAGCGCGAAACCGCCGATCACCTCCCGGTGGTCGGCGACGAAATCCGCCATCGCGCCCTTCTTGGCGTCGTGCGCCACGAGAGCGAGAGTCAGACGATCATCGGCAGCCGCGGATGTCGTGCCCGCGGCTTGTGCGAGCGTGTACTGGTTCATGCGCCTCGGACTGTTTATCGGCAGTGCCCGCGGCCTGGGCGAGCGGTGTTGGTTCATGCGCTTCGGACGGCTTCGGGGGCAATCCTCAATTCCCCATCCGGTCCCGCCATTGTGTTTCGCCGACCAGGCAATTGGTGGACGGCACCGCCTGGATCCGGTGGACCAGAGGTGTCTCCGGCGTGAGGCCCGCGACTTCGAGCAGGATCTTCGTCTTGATGGCCTGCGGGAACTGCTCCCGCTCCCGGGCCGGGACCAGGAAGGCGCCCTGGCCGCCCATCACGCAGTCGCGGAAATAGACGTCGAGCTCCTGGATATCGAGGTAACCCGGCTTGCGAAGCATGATGGGCAGCCCGTTGATGGTGATGCCCCGCGCCACGGCATCGTCGCGCGCCGGCATGACGAAGCGGCCCTGGTTGTTGGGCCCGTCGCCCGAAACGTCGATGACCCGCCGCGTCGCCTCCAAGCCGCTCTCCTCCAGGAGCTTCACGCCGAAATCGATGGCGCCGGAAATCGAGGTGCGCTGGGCCCGGCGCAAGGGGGTGGCGGCGATCCGGTCCGCGAAGGCCATGATGCCCTCCGGGTTCTCCAGCACGGTCCAGGGCACGATCACCTGCTGGTCGCGGGAGCCCGCCCACTCGAAGTAGCTCACGGCGATGCGGCCCAGCATCCCGCCGCGGATCGCCTGGTGGACGAGGGGCGAACGGAAGGCCTCGGCGAAACCCTCCCGCTGGAGAGCCTGTTCCTCGGGGTCCATCGAGTAGGAGATGTCGACGGCGAGCACGAGCGCGAGGTCGACCTCCGTGCCGGTCGTGTCGGCGGCCTGGGCCGGAATCGGGTCGGCCAGGAGCAGGAAGCCGATCGTGAGCCCATGAAGCAAGCGCCGCAGCATCGGGTTCTCCTCTCAGGAGGAGCCGAACGGGATCGATCTCCTTCCGCCGGGCTCGAAGCCTACGGAAATCCCCGGACGCGTTCAGCCAATGCCCGGGAGTGTGACACCTCCGGGTCGGCCTGCCTACCCACCGGGTCTGCGGGATTTTTGCGTGTCCTGCCGCTCTGCAGGACCAGCCCGCGCCTGTGCGAAAGCGGGATTTCGATCGGGATCCTAGAGCTGTTTCCACTTGCGTGGAATCATCTCTTGTCTCTGGTTTGACGCGTTTTCTTCACGTGAGCCGGATCCACCTCACTCGAAAACGCTCGAGGGCTGCCCGGGTATCGGCATCCTGCGGTGGAGCAAGGACATTCGGAGCACGGTCCGATCCCGCCGGAGCCGATCTGCGCTAAACGCGCGGACGCCCATCGACGACGTCGATGGCGGACCGGAACGCGGCATCGGCATCGAGGCTCGTGGTGTCGAGCACCACGGCGTCCGGGGCCGCCTTGAGCGGCGACGTGCTGCGATTGGCGTCGCGCTCGTCGCGCCGGCGAATATCCTCCAGGATCGCCCGAAATTCCGCGGCCTCGCCCCGGTCCAGAAGCTCCAAGTGGCGCCGCCGCGCCCGTTCCTCGGGGGTTGCGGTCACGAAGAGCTTCACCTCCGCGAGCGGGCACACCACCGTGCCGATGTCGCGCCCGTCGAGCACCGCGCCTGTGGCCTGGCCCGCGAATTCGCGCTGAAAGGCGAGGAGCGCATCGCGCACCGGCTGGTAGGCGGACACCAGGGATGCGGCGTCCCCCATCTCGGCCCCGCGCAGACGCGTATCCTGGAGGAGGCGCGGATCGAGGCTGAGCGCCGCCTCCTCGGCCGCAGCCTCATCCCCGAGGTCCCTGCCCTCGTCGAGGAGGACGCGCGCCACCGCCCGGTAGAGAAGCCCCGTGTCGAGATGGGGCAGGCCGTAATGGGTGGCGAGGCGCTTCGCGAGGGTGCCCTTGCCGGAGGCCGCCGGGCCGTCGATGGCGATGATCATGGGTGTGCTCGGGATCGGGGAGGGGAACGGGTCGGCCGGACGAACCTGGATGGATGTGCTCGGGGTCGGAAGGGGCCTGACCGGTCCCTTGCTTTTGAATCGTTAGGGGAGAGGCGGACCGGCCGGTCAATCGCGGATCGCCGCTCCCAGTTCCCGCATCAGCGGGATGAAAGTCGGGAAGCTCGTCATGATCATCGAGCCGTCATCGACCGACATGGGGTCGCGGGTCGCGAGACCCATGACGAGAAACGCCATGGCGATCCGGTGATCGAGGTGGGTCGCCACGGTGCCGCCGCCGGGAACCCGGCCGTCGAGCCCATGGACGACGAGATCGTCGCCCTCGATGGCATGGGGAACGCCCGCGGCCGCAAGGCCCGCGGCCACGGCCGCGAGGCGATCGGATTCCTTCACCCGCAATTCGTGCAGGCCCCGCATCCGGGTGGTGCCGGTCGCGAAGGACGCCGCCACGGCGAGGATCGGGTATTCGTCGATCATCGACGGCGCCCGGGCCGCCGGCACGTCGATTCCGGTGAGCCGACTCGCGCGGACCCGCAGGTCCGCCACGGTCTCGCCGCCCTCGTCGCGCTCGTTCACGCGCTCGATCTCGGCGCCCATTTCGAAGAGCGTGGTGATGAGGCCGGTCCTGAGTTCGTTCATCATCACGCCTTCGAGCACCACGTCGGAGCCCGGCACGATGAGCGCCGCCACGAGCGGGAAGGCCGCCGAGGAGGGGTCGGAGGGAACCACCACCTCGGTGCCCCGCAAGGTGGGCTGTCCCTGGAGCGTCACTCGCCGGCCGTCCTGCCCGTGGGGTTCGACCGTGACGTCGGCCCCGAAATGGCGCAGCATGCGCTCCGTGTGATCCCGCGTCGCCTCGCGCTCGATCACGGTGGTGCGGCCGGGCGAGTTGAGGCCCGCGAGCAGGATCGCCGACTTGATCTGGGCCGAGGCCGCGGGGGTCTCGTAGACGATCGGAATGGTCTCGGCGGGGCCCCGCAAGGTGAGCGGCACCCGCCCGCCTTCGGCTTCGGCCACGACGCTCACGCCCATCTGGACCAGCGGATCGAGGATGCGCCTCATGGGGCGCTTGCGCAGCGACGCATCGCCGTCGAAGGTCGCGGTGACGGGGTGGCTTCCGGCCACGCCCATCATGAGCCGCGAGCCCGTGCCGGCATTGCCGAAGTCGAGAGTGCCGGAGGGCTCGGTCAGGCCGCCGATCCCCGCCCCCCGGATCCGCCAGCGGCCGGGCGCCTCCCGGGTGATGGTGGCGCCGAGCGCCCGGCAGGCCTCCGCGGTGCGCAGCACGTCGTCCCCTTCGAGCAGGCCCTCGACCCGGGTTTCGCCGATGGCGAGAAGGCCGAAGATCATCGACCGGTGGGAAATCGATTTATCGCCCGGGACCCGGAGGCGCCCTTTCAGCACTCCGCCGCCTTGCGCCATGACTGGTGATGGTTCTCCGTGACCGTGAGACACCGCTGATCGCCCCTCTTTGCCTTGTGTTCTGGCCGGGCTCGTAACACGGGCCTGCGGGCCCGTCATGGGGGTTGAGGGCGCCGATCGAGGCGTCTTCCGATCTCTCGATCACCCCTGTTCCAGCCGGCGCGCGACGCCCTTCGTGACCTTCGCGATTTGCCATTTGACAAGGCCGGAACCCCCGACTACGGGAGCGCTCTCCTAAATCCCATCGAAGGCAAGCAACCGTGGCCAAACCGGAACTCGGCTTGAAGCGCCAGTGCATGAGCTGCGGCGCGAAGTTCTACGACCTCAACAAGAATCCGATCACTTGCCCGAAATGCGGCACACCCTTCCAGGCCACGGCGCTCGCAGGCCGCGCGGCCGCGCCGATCGTCGCCCGGAGCGCGCCGGTCGCGGAGGAGGACGAGCCCGAGCTCGAGGCTGCCGGCCCCGAGATGGTGTCGCTCGACGAGGTCGAGGCCGGCGAGGCCGAGAAGGATCTGCCGATCGACGAAGATCTGGAAGTGGCCGACGAGGCCAGCGACGACACCTTCCTGGAGGAGGAAGAGGAGGGCGAGGACGACGTCTCCGGCCTCATCGACGGCGATATTGAGGACGACGAGGAGACTTGAGGAAGGGCCTCCGCGGCGCGCCGGACCGGCAACACTCCTTGGGCGTCTGCCGGTTTTCCCGCGATGCGGCAATCCTGTCGCAGATTGGTGCGGGAAGAGGCTTGAGTCCGCGGCCTGGGCCGACTATAGACACCCCGCCGCCTGAAAGCGGCACCCTTCCCGCGGTGACCCAAGCCCGCGGCCAGCGTGGGGCCATAGCTCAGTTGGGAGAGCGCTTGAATGGCATTCAAGAGGTCGGCGGTTCGATTCCGCCTGGCTCCACCAGTTTCTTCAAAGGTTTAGTGTAATGGGCGCTCTGGCCTGTCGCCTCAGACGTAAACACTCTACGTAAACATCGGCGGTGATGCAGCCGTCCGTTCGGGGTCCAGGTTAGCCACAGGAATTTCTGGCCTACTCGCCTCCAACCGGAACTACCTTGTCTGACGTCTATTACCTCATGGTGCGCTGCAGCATGGGGTGAGCGATGCCGCTGTACTTCTTCAACGCTGTCCGTGGCAACGAGGAGTTCGTCGACTCCATTGGCCAAGAGGTGGATGAGGACACCGCATGGGATCTCGCCCACGAGGGTGCTCGTGCTTTGATGAGATCTCACCTAACCAACCCTGTTGACTGGCCTCTCACCACTCTCGAGGTAACCACGTCAGCGGGCGACGTGGTACTTGAGCTTCCCTTCCTAGAGGCCTGTAAGTAGCTGACCCCATATCTTACCCTAGTAAGTCCACTTGACCTCATGGCAGCTTTGCCCCCGCTGAAGGGCGGCCACAATGATCAAAGGGGTCTAACCCTGCATGGCAGCTTTGATGAAGCTGTCAGACCTGAGATGAGGGCCTCGCATGTGCTCTGAAGGGTTGCGCCCACACATGGGGGTAAAGCGGGGTAGCACACAAGTTGATCGCGTCGTCGAGACCGACGAGAGCCCCGCCACGTGGTGCGTGTTCCTTCTGCCTGACCGGTGCTACACTTCAGGCTCAGCACAGGAGGAGCATCCATGGCCAAGGGCGGGCGCGAGACTAAGAAGCCGAAGCAGGACAAGCCTAAAACCTCGGCTGCTGCAGCCCCGCAGAAGGGCACGGTTGCCTCTATTCCGCAGTCGAAGAAGTAGCAGCGCCCGAACTGTGTTCTAGGCCAGCAAGAATGTTCATCAGCACCTCTGAATGAGAGGAACCCCCTTGCGCGGGTAGTAATCGGCCCAAGGGGAAGCCTGCGGAAGCGTGTCCGACCGGAGACGCCTACGCGATCTTACTCTGATCGAGCGTGGTCACGTTGGCCTGCGGAACACTTGCTTGGCCAGAGGCAGTCCGATTTCAATCCAGCGCGGCTTGGGCGCCGCCGGGACCTCACGCTTGAGTTCGATACTCAGGAGTGCGTGATCAAACGTAGCGTTGGTTACCTTCAGGTGCTCAGCAAGGTTGAAGTTCTGCCGGAAGGGCCGGGTGGCGATGCCCCGATGCAGAACCTCTGATCCCTGTTCCTGGGTTGAGGTCTTATGCCCTGCAACAAAGAGGGTGTTCTCCTTCTGGACAAGTTCGATCTCATCAGGCGAGAAGCCCGCCAGCGCCATGGTGATGCGGTATTCGTCCTCGCCGCTTCGCTCGATGTTGTAGGGCGGCCAGCTCGGCGCGGTCTCCGCCCGAGCCGTCTGGTCGAGCATATCGAACAGCCGGTCGAAGCCGACGGTGGAGCGATACAGGGGGGAGAAGTCGTAGGTCCTCATAGCCACATCCTCCTCGGAGCAACATGGAAATGAGAGCACCGGACACACGCCGGCGCCCGATCCGCCAAGCCTTCGAGGCCTTGGCAGCAGGGGGGTAGGGACCCCGATTTTTAGGGCGTCAAGAGGCTATAGATGAGGGTGCAACAGGAAGCAGTTATCCTACCCCTGCTATCCGAAGGAAGATTGGCGCGAGCCAAGCCAACGGGATGCTAACAAGCCACCTGAAGGGGTTCAGGTCGGCGCCAAGCTGCCCGCCTAGCATTGGAAGGACGAAGATGATCCCCAGCAGGATCAGAAAGCCGAAGCGCTCCAGTTTGGCGTAAGGTCTCGCCAAGGCACTGGGCAAGAGACTCATAGCGATGCGGCTCCCATCCAGGGGCGGCACGGGGATCATGTTGAAGATCGCCAGCACGAGGTTCAGCAGGATCGACTGTGAGAGAGTCTGAACCAGCCAAGGTGCAGCCGCATCCGGAAACAGCCAGACCAGGTGGAACAGAACCGCTGATGCAAGGGCGAGGATCATGTTCGTTAGCGGCCCAGCAACAGCGACAAGTGCTATGTCGCGGCGTGGATGCCTCAGGTTCCGGAATTGAACTGGGACCGGCTTTGCCCAGCCGAACAGAAAGGGAGCTTTGGTCAGGAAGAGTAGGGCGGGAAGCAGAATGGTTCCGAAGGGGTCCACATGCTTCAGGGGGTTGAAGGTGACGCGGCCAAGACGGAAGGCCGTGTCGTCCCCGAGCTTCCACGCAGCGTATGCATGGGCCGCTTCATGGAACGTGATCGCCATCAGGATGGGAATGATCCACGTTGAGGCTGGATAGATGATGCTAGAGCGTGATCCGAGCGGTTTGAATCGGTTTGAGCTTCCCGGCGAGACGTGAGCGTGATTCAGACGGCCTGCCGCAAGGAGGCAGGCCGCCATGTCGACACCCCTCTCGCTCGATTTGCGCGTT
>JAESFL010000081.1_pt1 | contig 103256 bp, 107 predicted proteins | sample 9269401 | NCBI WGS metagenome assembly JAESFL01 (sample SAMN14506025, study PRJNA617098) | algae metagenome | isolation source: Gloeocapsa sp. UFS-A4-WI-NPMV-4B04 and co-occurring heterotrophs from desert... | place: USA: Utah | collected 2006-10-01 | reverse complement strand
GGGAAAGCCATAAGCCCCGTCTCGGCTCGCTGCGCTCGCCGAACGGGGCTTCAACCGCGTAAGGGCGACTACTCGGACGTCGCTTCGAGGGCGGCGTACGTAGTGCCGTCACGGTGGTGGGCCTTCTGGTTCAGCACGTAGGCGCCCGCCCGCTCCAATCCGGAGCGCGACAGGGTGAATGCGCCGTACGCGCCCTGCCACTTGAACGTCTTTCCCATTACCTGCGCCGCCAGGTAGGACGACGCGCCCTTCATCCGGCCGACGAGATCCGAGATCGCGAGGGTCGGCGGATAGCGGGTCAGGACGTGCACGTGGTCCGCGATCCCGCCGATCGCGATGACCTTCGCGCCCATCTCCGATGCGTGGTGCTGCATCATCGGATAGATGCGGTCGCGGATCTCGGGCGTGATCAGCGGCGCCCGATCCCACGTTGCCCAGACGAGATGGACGTACAGACGTGCCTTTGGATGGCGCATCGGCCCGAAACGGCAGGTGGTAAGCAGTTGAAGCCCCGCACGGACGCGCCAGCGGCCGGGGCGGGGCTTATGGCTTTCCCAGCGGCGGATTTATCCGCTCAGGACGGATGGCTGCCCCCTGCTTGAACGCTGCCGGAGCCGAATCTACAATCGGCTAGAAATTGCGCAAGTGCTTGCACAAAGACGGTTTGGGTCCTGGCACATCCGGCACTCGTCGCGGCCGGAATCGGCCATCCGCCGGACAGCTTTCATCGAAATCCGGGCGATCGCACGGAAACCAGTCGTGCCCCAAAAGAGCGGGCCGGCATCGTATCGATGCCGGCCCGTCGTCCAGCGGATGCGCAGCCCGTCTCACACCAGCAGCATGGCGTCGCCGTAGGAGTAGAAGCGGTAGCCGCGCGCGATGGCCTCGGCGTAGGCGCGCATCACGGCCTCGTAGCCGCCGAGCGCGGAAACGAGCATCAGCAGGGTGCTGCGGGGAAGGTGGAAGTTGGTGACCAGGTGGTCCACGGCCTTGAAGCGGTACGGCGGGCGGATGAAGATGTCCGTCCACCCCTCCCCCGCGTGCACCACGCCGTCGTCCGTGGCCACGCTCTCCAGCGTCCGCGCGACCGTCGTGCCCACGGCCCACACGGAGCCGCCCGCCGCGCGCGTGCCGTTCAGGGCGGCCGCCGCATCCTCCGAGACCTGGTACCACTCGGCGTGCATGCGGTGCTCCGCCGGGTCCTCCGTCTCCACGGGGCGAAAGGTGCCCACGCCCACGTGGAGGACCAGGCGGACGATGCGCACGCCCTTCGCCTCCAGCGCCTCCAGCATCCCCGGCGTGAAGTGCAGCCCCGCCGTGGGCGCCGCCACGGAGCCGCGCTCGCGGGCGTACACCGTCTGGTAGCGCTCCCGGTCCGCCTCCGTGGCGGATCGCTCCACGTAGGGCGGCAGCGGCACCTCGCCGTAGCGGTCCAGCGCCTCGGCCAGCCCCAGCGGCGTCACCAGGCGCACGATGCGCTCGCCGCCCGGCGTGGACTCCAGGACCTCGACCGAAAGCTCGGGGCCGACCTCCACCGTCCGGCCCGGCTTGAGCTTGGCGCCGGGGCGCACGAGGGCCGTCCACACCTTGTCCTGCCCCTGGTGCGGATGGAGCAGGAAGACCTCCGCCTCCGCGCCGCTTGCCCGGCGGCCCAGCAGCCGCGCGGGAAAGACGCGCGTCTCGTTGAGCACCAGCGCGTCGCCCGGGGGGATGTACTCCACGAGGTCCGCGAAGCCGCGATGCGCCAGCTCGCCCGTCACGCGGTCCAGCACGAGCAGGCGGCTGGCGTCGCGACGCTCCGCCGGAGCCTGCGCGACCTGCTCCGGCGGAAGGTGAAAGTCGAAGTCCGACGTGCGGAAGACCCGTTCGCTCACGCGTCGAACAGGTTGGGCTGGGCGGGGCGCGGCGGGCCGCTCAGGGAGCCCAGGCCGCTCTGCTGGTCCACGGGGGGCGCGTAGCCGAAGCGGCGGTAGGCCAGCGCCGTGGCCACGCGGCCGCGCGGCGTGCGCATGAGGAAGCCGTTCTGGATCAGGAAGGGCTCGTACACCTCCTCCAGCGTCCCCGCGTCCTCGCCGATGGCCACGGCCAGCGTGTTCAATCCCACGGGCCCGCCGCCGAACTGCTCGATCATGCTGCGCAGCACGCGGGTATCCATCTCGTCCAGGCCGAACTCGTCCACGTCCAGCATCAGCAGGGCGGCGTCGGCCACGGCGCGGTCGATGCGGCCGTCCGCGCGCACCTGGGCGTAGTCGCGCACGCGGCGCATGAGCCGGTTGGCCACGCGCGGGGTGCCCCGCGAGCGCCGCGCGATCTCCATCGCCCCCTCGGTGTCGCATGCCACGCCCAGGATCTCGCCCGTGCGCTCCACGATGAAGGCCAGCTGGTCCACTGGGTAGTAGTGCAGCCGCTGCACGATGCCGAAGCGGGCGCGCATGGGCGGCGTTAGCAGGCCGTACCGCGTGGTGGCGCCGATGAGGGTGAACTTCTCGATGGGCATGCTGATCATCTGCGCGTGCGGCCCGTCGCTCAGGCGCACGTCGATCCGCCAGTCCTCCATCGCCGGATACAGGAACTCCTCGATGATGGGGCGCAGCCGGTGGATCTCGTCGATGAACAGGATGTCGCCCTCGCGCAGCGTGGTGAGCTCGCGCACGAGGTCCGCCGGCTTTTCCAGCACGGGGGCCGCGGTGATCTTGATGTTGACGCCCAGCTCGCGGGCCATCAGCAGGGCCAGCGTGGTCTTGCCCAGCCCGGGCGGGCCGTAGAAGAGCGTGTGGTCCAGCGGCTCGCGCCGGCTGAGCGCCGCGTCGATGGCGATCTGCAGCGACTCCTTGACCTTGGGCTGGCCGATGAACTCCGCCAGCCGCTGAGGGCGCAGGGAGAGCTCGGCGGTCTCCTCGTCGCCCAGGACGCCGGGGGTGGTGATCTCGGAGCGGGGTTCCTGTGACATCGGCATTCCATCGGGGGTGCGTCGGCGTTGCGCCCCAATGTACGGACTTTGTTCGGATCGTGCCACACATCCGGCGAGCAATCGCTTTCGTGCTTTGGGCGCGGGACGGGGGCGGATACACGACGGCGGCCCTCCCGAGAACCGGGAAGGGCCGCCGCGTCGACGTGCAGGGTCCGCCGTCACGTCGTCCGAAACAGACGGGGGGACGTGCAGGGGCGCGATCCCGGACCGGAGGCGGTCCGCCTGCCACGGGCGAGAAGATTCCGCGCTCGTTCCTCGCTCGGAATGACAGGCCGGACGTCGATTCCGGAGAATCGGGCGTACCTCCAGCGCTACTTCAGCCGGCCCAGGGCCTCGCGGATCAGGTCCGGGGCGGACAGGCTGCCCTTCTCCTGGATGACGGCGCGGACGGCGCGGTCGGCGTCCCCCTGCGTGACGCCCAGGGCCGTGAGGGCGCGCAGGGCCTCTTCCGCGGCGGGGGCGCGCTGGCCCAGCGCGCCGGCGGCGAATGCGATGTCGTCCAGCTTGCCCGTGAGCTCCAGCACCACGCGCTCCGCCGTCTTCTTCCCCACCCCGCTCACGGCCGTGAGCGCCGCCACGTTGCGCTCGCGGACGGCGCGCACGACGGACTCGGCCGTCATGGACGAGAGCATGGCCAGCGCCAGCCGCGGCCCCACGCCGTTGATGGAGAGCAGCCGCGTGAAGACGGTCTTTTCCGTGTCGTCCAGGAACCCGAAGAGCATCACGGCATCTTCGCGGACCAGGTGGTAGGTGCGGATGGTCACCTGCTCGCCCAGGCGCGGCAGCCGCTCGAAGACGGTGGTGGGGATGGAGATCTCGTATCCCACGCCGCCGGACGTCATCACCTCCACGCGCTCCAGGTCGCGGACGAGAAGCTCGCCGCGGATGCGGGTGATCAACGGAGGCCCCCGGGAATCTTGATCATGGGCAGCTTGAGCTTGAAGGGGGAGTCCTTGGCCGTGGGGCCGAACCCGCGGAAGCAGTGGCACAGGGCGATGGCGATGCCGTCCGCCGCGTCGTGCGGTTTGGGGACGGCGCGCAGCTTGAGCAGCCGCTGCACCATCAACCCCACCTGGTCCTTGGTCGCGCGGCCGGCGCCCACAACGGCGGACTTGACCTCGGCGGGCGGATACTCGGCGACGGACAGGTCGCGCAGGGCGGCGGCGAGGAGGATGGCGCCCCGCGCGTGGCCCAGGATCACGGAGGTGCGCGCGTTCTTGGCGTAGAACACGCCTTCCACGGCCATGGCGCCGGGCCGGGTGCGGTCGATCACCTCCAGCACGCCCAGGTGGATGTCGCGCAGGCGTTCGGGGAGGGGAGCCTTGGCATCGGTGCGGATGACGCCGCACTCCAGCAGCGACACGGCGCCGTCCGCCCCGCGGCGAACGACGCCGTAGCCCGTGACAGCCGTGCCGGGATCGATCCCCAGCACCACCGTGTCGGCCAAGCCGCGAGACGCACCCGCGGCGCGATCCATGGAGCTCAGACCTCGGCCAGGCTGTCGGTGTCCACGTCGGCGTTGGTGTACACCTTCTGCACGTCGTCCAGCTCCTCCAGCAGGTCCAGCAGCTTGAGCAGCTGCTCGGCGTCGGCGCCCTCCACGCGGATCTCGGTCTTGGGGATCATGGCCAGCTCGGCGTCTTCCCACTCGATCCCCGCGGCGCGCAGGGCGTCCTGCACGGCGTGGAAGTCCGAGACCTCGGTGTAGACCGTGTAGCCGTCCTCGCCGCTCTCCACGTCCAGCGCGCCGGCCTCCAGCGCGGCCATCATCACCGTCTCCTCGTCGTGCTTGGCGCCGTCGATGGAGATCTGGCCACGGCGGTCGAACATCCAGGCCACGGAGCCCGTGGTGCCCAGGTTGCCGCCGTTGCGCGACAGCCAGCGGCGGATGTCGGCCACGGTGCGGTTGCCGTTGTCCGTAAGGGATTCGATCATGATGGCGACGCCGGCGGGGCCGTACGCCTCGTACGTGATCTCCTCGTAGTTCACGCCCTCGAGCTCGCCCGTGCCCTTTTTGATGGCGCGCTCGATGTTCTCGTTGGGCATGTTGACGGACTTGGCCGTGTCGATGGCTAGGCGCAGCCGCGGGTTGCCCGCGGGATCGCCGCCGCCTTCCTTGGCGGCGACGGTGATCTCACGGATCTTCTTGGTCCAGGTGGCGGCGCGCCGGTTGTCCGTGAGCGCCTTCTTGTGCTTGATCTGCTTCCACTTGCTATGCCCCGCCATCGGACCATCCTCCGGGTGTGTGCCTGTCGGTCTTTTGATCGTCGTCTGGAATGTAGCCCTTCAATATAAGCATCCGCGCACGTTGCTTCAACGCGGGCGCATCGAGAGGAGGCCGCTCCGCGCCCAGTGCCCATCCCAAACACGTACGGAGCGCACCGTTTGATCCACATGTCGGACCAGTTTTGTAACGGCACTACCGTTTTCTGCGTACACTTTTACTTTCGTTGCAGCCGATCAAGCATCGGCAGTGTTGGTATGCGCACGGACTCGTGATTACCTTGGGGAGGGACCAGTGTATTTCACATGGGACCCGGTCAAGGCTCGCGCCAACGAGCAGAAGCACGGGGTGAGCTTCGACGAAGCAAAAACCGCGTTTGGCGATCCGCTGTCGACCACCGTCGAGGACGAAAGGCACTCGGCGGGAGAAGCGCGGCTGGTGCTATTCGGCCGCTCAGACGCCGGACGCCTTCTTGCGGTAATGCACACCGAGCGGGGCACGGGAATCCGCATCATCAGCGCTCGCCAAGTAACCCCGCGCGAGCGGCGCGAGTACGAAGAGGAACTACGATGATGGCCCAGCAGAATGACATTCCCGACGACGAGATCCTCCCCGAGTACAGCCTAAAAGGTGGGGTGCGAGGCAAGTACGCGGCCCGGTATGCCCGTGATGCCACCGTGGTACTGCTCGACCCCGACGTGGCGGAGGTGTTTCCGGATGCCGAGTCCGTGAACCGTGCGCTTCGGGCGCTGGCGCAGATCATCAAGGAGCAGGCGGAGAAGACAGCCGCCTGACCTACCTCCAGCCAGGTAACAACGGCCCTTCCGCAGCGCGGGAGGGCCGTCGTCGTTGTGGACGCCAGCCGTTGTCTCTCCCAGCCTGATCTCAGAGGATTCCCGGGGAGAGCCTGCCCGCCTCAGTCGGTGACGCAGAGCTCGGCCTGGAGCGACTCCAGCAGCATCCGCACGGCGGGATGGCGGGCGGGGCGGACGGGGAGGATGGCTTCCACGCGCATGTGCGGCGGCGGCGGCTCCAGCGCGATCCGCACCGCGTGCCCCGCGCGCAGCTCGTCGCGTAGCGCGTAGCCGGGGAGCACGCCCAGCGCGGCCGGCGTGGAAAGCACGCCCCGCTTTACCGCCTCCACGCTTCCCGCGGGCTCCAGCGCCGGGCCGGGGAGCCCGTCCGCGTGGAAGTAGCGGCGCACCAGGTCGTGAAAGTCACCCGCGGCGTCGCTGAGAAAGAACGGATACGCCACGAGCGACTCGCGGGCGGCCCGCGCGTCCGCGCCGGGCGCGAGGGGGTGGCCGGGCGCCGCGAAGACGGCCAGCGGGATCCCGCCCCCGACCGTCACGTGCTCCACATCACCCGGGCCGTGCGTACCGCCGTCCAGCGCCTCCACCCCCGGGAGGGCAGGATGCGCATCCGTCCCTAGCAGCAGGCCCAGGTCGAACTCGCCCCGGGCGATCCCCGCCCGCACGCCGGCGCAGGCCGCGACGGTGACCGCGTACCGCACGCGCGGCCAACGCTCCCGGAGCGCCGGCAGCACGCGGGGGAGCAGGTACGTGCTGATGGATTCGTTCGCGATGATGTCCACGGCCGCCTGCGCGCCCGCCTCCGCCTCCGCGACGGCCACCAGGGCGGCTTCGACGGCCGCGAGCATGCCGCGGGCGTGCGGCAGCAGCGCGTGACCGGCGTCCGTCACCGTGATCCCGCGCGAACCGCGGCGCCGCAGCACGACCGCCGTCCCGAGTGCCCGTTCCAGCGAGGCGAGCGCCTCGGAAACGGTGGATTGGGAGACGCCGAGCGCTTCGGCGGCCCCCGTGAAGCTTCCCCGGTCCACCAGCGCCGTGAACGCGCGAAGCTGGCGGATCTCCAGGCTGGGAATCAAATGCTCTTCACTCCGTGGAGCGGTTCCGTACGTCGCCGGCGTGTCTTCACGCCGCGGCAGCCGCCAGGGCCGGGGACTCGGCGGCCCAGATCTCGGCGGAGACGACCTCCGCGCCCATGTTCTCCAGCTGCAGGAACGCCGACCGCACCACCTCGTCCGCGCTCTGCACGCCCAGCACGGGATGCTCCAGCGCGCGGGCGCCCGTGGCGGCCGGATCCACACGCACCGCGAAGCCGCGGACGAGCGCCTCTCGCGCGGAGGTGGAGACGCACATGTGCGCGTAGAATCCCGTCACGACGACGGTGTCCACGCCCATCGAGCGCAGCCACGCCTCCACCCCGGTCGTGGTGAACGCGCCGAACACGTCCTTTACGAACAGCCGCTCCCGTCCCGAATCCGCCGCCGGCTCCAGCCCGGGGGACAGCTGCGCGCCCCAGGAGCCGGGGACGAACGCGGGAGACTCGTCCGGCCGGTTGTGATGCTGCACCCAGGCGATGGGAGCCCCGGCGCGGCGCGCGGCTTCCACGTGCGCGCGGATCGCCAGCAGGGCCTCGGCGTGATTGGGCACGGGCCGCTGCCCACCCGGCGAGAACTCGTTCTGCGCATCGACCACCAGCAGTGCCTGCATGGTACCTCCGAGGGTTTGGAGTGCGAAAGGTCCAACGACCGGGGCGAAAGCTCGCCCGATGTCCTTCGCATCCAAACTCCCGATGGCGCTTATCGGCATTCCCGATAACCGGCGCCGCGTATCTGGCCCCCGCGCACCGGATCCACTCGTGCGGCATCGCGGAAACGGCCCTCCCGCCTGTGCGGAAGGGCCGTCATCGTCGATTCCAATCATCCACCGTGGCGCCGTTGTCCGGCTTGGCACTCGGCACTTGTCTCTCGGCACTGCCCTTCTAGTCCGCCGATGGCCCGCAGCTGCTGGATGGCGTAGTGCGCGCTCTGCCGCTCCGTCTTCCCGGCGCGGACCCTCAGGAGCACGGCGTCGGCCTGCGCGGCCAGGATCTCGGCGCCGGCGGCGGCCAAAAGGAGAGCCAATCGCATTCGGAGCGCACTGTTTGACCCACATGCCGGACGAGTTTCGTAACGGGCCTGTGCAGTTGGCGAGATGGTAATTAGGTTGGATTCGTACCTGAGACCCGCGAGGAATGCATGAGCATGACGGTGGAGCAGCTGGAAAACGAGCTGCGCAGTCAGCCCGAGGAGGTTCGCGACTATCTCGCGAGCATGCTGATCGAAACGCTCGAACCGTCCGACGTGGATGAGGATGCGATCGAGGCGGAGGCGCACCGTCGCTATCTGGAAATGGAGAGCGGCGAAGTAGAGGGGATCGACGGCGACGACGTGATCGCACAGCTGCGAGCGCGCCGACGCCGGTGAGACTGCGCGTACACCCGCTGGCTGTTCGCGAGATCAACGAAGCAGCCGATCGCTACAAAGAGATCTCCGCCGATGCCGAAGATCGGTTTACGCTGGCCGTGGAGCGCGCCTTCGAGCGAGTGCGCGAGTATCCGCAGATCGGCGAGGAGGTCGTCCGCGGGGAGCGTCGGCTGGTCCTCCGGCGATTCCCGTACAAGCTGATCTACCGCCCGCGTCCCGCCTGGATCTTCATCGTCGCCATCGCACATCACAAGCGACGGGACGGGTACTGGCGCAGACGGCGAGAGCCGGTGGAATGGTAGCCAGCCTCTAAATTCAACAACGGCCCTTCCGCAGCACGGGAGGGCCGTTGTCGTTGGACGAAGATGCGCATGGACGCCGAGAATCAGGGCCGAGGTTCAACCTGGCACCCAGCCATCGGCACTGCCTTCTAGTCCGCCGCGTCCGCGTAGTAATCGTAATAGTACGCGTACTTGCCGTAGCCGGCGATCTTCTGGTCGGGGTCGTTGAGCACGGCGCCCACGATGCGCGCGCCGATGGCCCGCAGCTGCTGGATGGCGTAGTGCGCGCTCTGCCGCTCCGTCTGCCCGGCGCGGACGACGACGAGCACGGCGTCGGCCTGCGCGGCCAGGATCTCGGCGTCGGCGGCGGCCAGCACGGGGGGCGTGTCGAGCACCACCACGTCGTAGCGGCCGTTCAGCTCGCGAAGGAGCCGGCCCATGGCGGCCCCGCCCAGCAGCTCGCTCACGGCGGCCACCAGCCGCCCCGCGCCCAGCACGTGCAGCCCCTCCACGTGCGTTTCCCGCAGCCCCTCGTCCAGCGGCGCCTCGTTCTGCAGCACCTCGGTGAGCCCCGGCGTGCGCGACAGGCCGAACACGCCGTGCATCCGCGGCCGGCGCAGGTCGGCGTCCACCAGCACCACCCGCAGCCCCTGCTGCGCGAGGGTCGTGGCCAGGTTGGCGCTGACGGTGGTCTTGCCCTCGGACGCGGCCGGGCTGGTGATGAGCAGGGTGCGCGGCGGCTGCCCGCCCTGCGAGAAGATGAGGTGCGTGCGCAGCTTGCGGTACGCCTGCGAGCCGGCGGAGTGCAGGTCGTTCACCGTCACCAGCGACTGCGCGCCTTCCGCCGGGCGCGCGGCCAGGCGCGGAAGCAGGCGCGCGCGCAGCCGGCCCAGGCGGTCCGCCGGCGTGAGCGGCTCGCCCATGCGGGGGATGACGGCGATGACGGGCACGTGCAGCGCCGCTTCGGCGTCCTCGCGGCGGACGAGGGCCGTGTTCAGCCGGTCCAGCACGAGGGCGCCGCCCCCGCCGATCATCAATCCCACCAGCAGGGCAAAGAGCAGGCGCCGCCTGGTCCCCGTCCCCACGGGGGCGCCGGGGGCCAGGGCCCAGTCCACGATCTCCACCTGCCCCGCCTCCACGGCCTCGTCGATGCGCGCCTCCTGGTGGTCGCGCCGCAGGTCGTCCACCAGCTTTTGCAGGGTCTCCACCTCGCGCGACAGGCGCATCTCCTCCGCTTCGGCGTCCGGCAGGGCCGTGATGGAGGCGGCGTCGGCGGCCATGATCTCGTCCAGCACGCGGATCTGCGACGCCAGGGAGCCGCTGCGGGCCTGCACGGCGCTCACCAGCCGCCCGCGGTAGGTGGCGATGAGCGAGTCCAGCTGCTGGATGTCGGGGTTGGTGCCCGCGCGCGACCAGCGCCCCGTGGTGAGCGAGTCGCGGGACGTCTGGTACTTGATGAGCTGGTTGTACAGGGCCATCATCCCGCCGTTCTGCGACACCTCCGGCGAGGCGGCCAGGGCGGCGATCTGGTCGGCGCCGGCGCGGCCGCGGTCCGTCTGCAGCTCGCGCCCCATCTGGTCGTAGATGCCCTTTTCCGACAGCAGCGCCTGGCGCTGCAGGCGCAGCCCGGCCAGCCCCTCTTCCGTCGTCCGGAACGTCTCGCGGGGGCTGAAGGAGCGCACGCCCCGGCGAAAGGCGCTCAGCTGCATCTGCGCCCGGGCCAGGAGCGAGTCCAGGCTCTGCAGCTGCTCTTCGACGAAGACGCGGCGCCGGCGCGACAGCGTCTGCGCGGAGCGCATGGAGACGGTCTGAAAGCTGGCGGCGGCGGCGTTGGCGGCGCGCTGGGCCACGAGCGGGTCGTTGGCCGTGAACTGGATGTCGATGACGTTGGTCATCTGCCGCTGCACGGGGGTCATGGACCCGATGGCCCACAGCTCCGCCGAGCGCGCGTCCGTCAGGTGCAGCCGCGCGGTGGGGTACCCCTTGGGCCGTCCGGCCACGGTCAGCCGCACCCATCCCAGGTCCAGCGGCTGCCCGTACGCGGCCTGCCCCGCCCGCGCGCCCATCCGCGCCCGCACCCCGTCGCCCGTGAACGTGAGCTGCAGCGTGTCGCCGGCGCGCGCGGCGGGGGCCACGCGCACGTCGCGCAGCAGCCCCACGGGGAACTCGGGGTCCTCGGGCCGCAGCCGTCCGCCCACGGAATCCACCACCTCCTGCGCCACGGCCCGGCTGCGCAGCACCTGGATCTGCGACAGGATGGGATCCGTGTACCACCCGGGAAGCTGGTCCTGCTGCCCCGTGCCGATCTGCCCCGCCATCTCCTGCCGCGCGTTCACCAGCCGCACGGCGCTCACGGCCGTGTAGCGCGGCGGCTCCTGGCGAATGCGGTACGCGGCGATGCCCACGGACACCAGGACGGCGGCCACCACCAGCCACAGGTGCCGGCGCAGGGCGCCCAGGTACTCGCGCAGGGGGATGCCCTCGCCGGGGACGGCGGCGGCCTGGGCGGGGACGGAGCGCAGCAGCGGCAGCTGCGGCGCGGACGGATCGCCCTCGGGGAGGGGCGTCCGGCGGGGGACCATCTCGGACAAAGGGTGCGGCCGGTGTGGGGAACGTCCTATGGAGACGGGCGCCGCAGGGGGCGCCCGAAGGTCAATCCCGGCTGGTGCTCAGGTACCAGTCCACGGTGCGGCGCAGCCCCTCGCGGATGGAGACGCGCGCCCGGAACCCGAAGCGCTCCAGGGCGCGGTGCACGTCCAGGGAGCGCCGCGGCTGCCCGTCGGGCTTGCTGGGATCGAACGCGAGCTCCCCCTCGTACCCCACCAGCCCGGCGATGAGCCCCGCCAGCTCGCGGATGCGGATCTCGTTGCCGATCCCCACGTTGACGGGCTCGGCGCCGTCGTAGTGCTCGGCCGCCAGCAGCAGGGCGCGGGCGGCGTCGTCCACGTACAGGAACTCGCGCGAGGCGTGCCCCGTGCCCCACACCTGCAGCGTGGCCTCCCCCGCGCGGCGCGCCTCGTCCATCCGCCGCACGAGCGCGGGGATGACGTGCGAGGTGGCGGGATCGAAGTTGTCGCGGGGGCCGTAGAGATTCGTCGGCAGCAGGTAGATGCCGTTCATCCCGTACTGCTCGCGGTACGCCTGCAGCTGCACCAGCAGCGCCTTCTTGGCGATGCCGTACGGGGCGTTGGTGTCTTCGGGGTACCCGGTCCAGAGGTCTTCCTCGCGGAAGGGGACGCGGGTGTACTTGGGATAGGCGCAGACGGTGCCCACCTGCACGAACTTCTGCACGCCGGCGCGGCGGGCCTCTTCCACCATCATCACGCCCATGATGGCGTTGGCGTAGAAGAAGCGGCCGGGGCTGGCCCGGTTGGCGCCGATGCCGCCCACCTCCGCCGCCAGGTGCATCACCAGCTGCGGGGCGGCCTGGCCGTACAGGCGCTCCACGTCCGCCTGGCGGGTGAGGTCGTACTCGGCGCGGCGCGGGACGAAGGGGTCGGCGCCCAGCTCGGCCAGCTGCTCCACGAGGTGCGAGCCCAGGAAGCCGGAGCCGCCCGTCACCAGCACCCGGCGCCCGCGCCAGAAGCCGGGGGAAGGCTCGCGTTCGGCGTGCGGCTGCTGCGGCGCGGCGTCGGGCCCTGCGGTCATGGGCTGTGGGTCTGGGGAGTGGAGATCATCGCGGCGCGCGCGCGGCGGCTTCGCGGTACAGGGCCAGCGTGTCCGCCACCATGCGGTCCAGGCGGAACTCGCGGTGCACCCGTTCCCGCGCCCCCTCGCCCAGCCGGGCGCGGAGGCCGGGCGCGTCCAGCAGGTGGCCCAGCGCGCCGGCCAGCGCCCGCACGTCCGCGGGGGGAACGGTGATGCCGCTTTCCCCGTCGCGCGAGACGAAGGGGACGCCGCTGTCGATGCGGGTGTTCACCACGGGAAGCCCGGCCGCCATGGCCTCCAGCTGCACCAGGCCGAACGCCTCGCTGCGGGCCACCGCCGGCAGGGCGAACACGTCCGCCGCGTGGTAGTACGGCGCCAGGTCCGGCACGGCGCCCGCCAGCGTCACGCGGTCCGCCACCCCCAGCTCCGCCGCGAGCGACTGAAGCGGCACGCGCAGGGGCCCGTCGCCCAGGATCACCAGGCGGCCGTCCACGGCCTGCATCGCGCGGATAAGGTAGTCGAAACCCTTGTAATACACCAGCCTACCCACCGCCAGCACCATGCGCGGGCCGTACCGGGCGCGCAGCCGGGCGACCTCGTCCGGGTCCGCGTTTTCGACGGCCTCCACGCGGATGCCGAAGGGGACGATGCGCACGCGGTCCGCGTGGGCGCGCAGTACGGGGGAGGTGCGCGCGTAATCCGGCGAGCTGGCCAGGATGGCGTGCGCGCCACGGAGAAAGCGGTGCAGCACGGGCGTAAAGAGCGCGCCCAGGACGCGCTGGCGGATGATGTCGCTGTGGTAGGTGACCACCAGGGGCCCGCGCCGCCCGCTGGCCAGGTACGACAGCACGGCCGTAGGGTTGGGATGGTGGAAGTGCACCACGTCCGCGGCGGAGCGGCGGATGGCCCGCGCCATCCCCGGGTTCACGGATGCGGACGCCAGCGTCGCCACGGTGCCGATGCGGGTCACGGGAACGCCGTCCACCGTCTCGCGCACGTTCTTCGTCCCGTCCGCGGAGACGAGCACCTCCACGTCCGCGTCCGCCATCAGCTCGCGGCAGAGCGTTTCCACGTGGCTTTCCATCCCCCCGTGGTGCGGCGGATAGAACTTGCCCACGTGCAGCACACGCAGCCGCCTCACCGTCCGCCTCCGCGAACGGCTGGAAGGGCATTCTCACGCAGAGCAGCAGAGAAGCAGAGGAACGGAACAGACCCTCTCTGCTCCTCTGCTGCTCTGCGTGCCAGTCCGTTGCCGTTGCTCACGCTGCTTCTCCCGCCAGCACGCGATCGTAGACGGCCGCGATCCCCTGCGCGTACGCGGCGAGGGTGAACCGCTCCGCGCGCCGCAGGGCCCCGGCGCGCGCGGACGCGCGGGACTCGGGGGATGCGAGACGATGGATCTCCTCGCGCAGGGCCTGCGTCCACGCCTCCGCGTCCTCCCCCGCGACGTAGCGGACGGCGCCGCCCCCGACCTCGCGGAGGACGGTGAGGTCGGAGGCCAGCACGGGCGCGCCGCACGCCATCGCCTCCACCAGCGGCAAGCCGAAGCCCTCGCGCGCGGAGGGATTCACGACGATCCGCGCGCGGCGGTAGACGGCCCCCAGCGTGCGCCGGTCCAGGAAGGGGAGCTCCACGATGCGCGACTGGATGCCAAGCTCCGACGCAATCCGCCGCTGCTCCCCCGTCAGCGGGCCGCCGACGCGGACGAGGCGCACGGCCCCGTCCTCCGCCAGGGGCGCGAACGCCTCCAGCAGCAGGGGGATGCGCTTACGGGGGACCGTGCTGCCCACGTGCAGCACGTCGATCCCGTCCGCCGATGCGGGGCCGAGCAGGCGCGCGGCCTCGGCGTCCGCGGCGGGATCGGCGGCGGGGGAGAAGTCGGGGTGCGCGGGGAGGGGCACGGTGGTCACGCGGTCCGGCGGGAGCACGCCGAACGACAGCAGCTCGGCGTGCACGGCGTCGCTGTCGCAGACGACGTGCGCCGCGGACTGCAGCCCGCCCAGCACGCGGCCCATCATCCGCCGGAACCAGAAGGGCCGGGGGTCGGCCTCGGGGTCCAGCAGCGAACGGAACGCATCCAGGTCGTGGCAGGTGACGACGGTGCGCTCCGCCGGCAGCACGCGGACCAGGTGCGCGTAGCTGTGGTCGACGACGTGAAAGAGGCCGAGCTCCCCCGCCCTCCCCCGCAGCCAGCGCGGGTACGCCAGGTGCCGGCCCAGCATCCGGTCCGCGTTGCGCACGGCACCGGACCCGCCCAGCACCCGGCCGAACGGGCGCGGCATCCGCGGCTGCAGCAGAGTCGGGATGTGCGCGGTGTGGGCGCGCAGGGCGTCGACGAGCAGCGCCGCCGCCAGGTCCATGCTGGGCCATCCCTCCTCCGCGTAGTCGGCCACCACGCCGACGCTCAGCGCGGGGCGCACGTCATCCACACCTGGCTGTTCAAGAGCCGCCCCAGCACGGGGACGGGGGAAAAGCGCACGTCGGCAAGGCGGAAGTCGCGCTCCAGCCGCGCCGCCAAACGACGCCAGTTGAAGCCCTTGTGGCCGTGGTAGCGGTTGGGCGCGCCGTCCGGAAAGCGCGTCTCGTAGACAGGGCGGTCGATGCGGGTCTCCGCGCCGGCGAACACCATCCGCGCCAGCTCGCCGGGGGTGTGCCGCTCGCGGTCCTGGTAACCGCTCACCCCCCGCAGCCCCGCGGCCGCGCGCGCCGCCGTCTTCACCAGCAGCGCCGGTCCCGTCTCCACCGGCACGCTCACGATGACGACGCCGTCCCCCGCCACGAGCCGCCGCAGCTGGCCGATGACGCCCTCCGCGATCTCCGCCGTGCAGTGCTCCAGCACCTCCATGCACGTCACCACGCCGAAGCCGCCGTCCGGCAGCGCGGGCACCTCGCCCGTGTGGATGAACCGCAGCCCCTCGCCCGTGCCGAAGCGCCGGCGCGCGTCCTCCACCAGCGCCGGGTCGATCTCCGCGCCCACGGCGTCCGGAAAGCGGTCGCGGACCAGGGCCAGGAAGGTGCCGTCGCCGCAGCCGTAGTCCAGCAGGCGCGCGCCGGCGTACGGCTGCACCATCCGCAGGGCCGTGCCGAAGCGCCGCGCGTGGCTCCACCCGATGAGCCCGCGCCCGAACAGCTGCTTGCGCGCATACTCGCCCCCGCGCAGGGCGTCGCGGTCCGTCAACGACATGCCGCGGGACACGGCCGCCGGGTGCGCGAACGGCCCGGAAGCTGAAGATTGGATGGGAAGCGACCGTACACGCGGGACGAAGGAGAGCAGATGGATGGAATTGGGAACGAACCCGTGCGCGATACTACGCACGGGCTCCAGGAGCCGTCCGGCGGCGGGGAAGAGACGTCCGGCGCCCGCGCAGAGGCGGAGACGCTCGAGCAGGGCCCGGAGCTCGCCGCGTTTCGAAGGGAGGTATCCGAAGGCATCCGCCGCATCAGCGGGACCGGCGGAGTGCGGGACATCCACGCCGAAGGATGAAGGCCGGGATCAGCCTCGCATCCGTCGATCCGCACTTCATCACAGACCGATGCGCCGGGACGCGTCCGCGCCGGGAAAATCCGCCGTCGCGACGATTCACTCGTGGCGTACGTCCGTGTAGACGACGGGCATCAGCAGGGTGATGGCGTAGAACACGGCCACCCCGCACACCACCAGCGTGCCAATGCTCATGGCCCCCACGATCACCCCCCACGCCATGGGGTCGGCGGCGCCGCCCAGCTTGGAGCCCAGCATGGGGTGCGTCATGGGAAAGCGCGTGCCGAAGATGGAGAACAGCACCGGCGCCATCACCATCGCCATCCCGGCCACCGTCGTGAGCGCCGTGCGCCGCAGGTCCGACCGCGACAGCCGCACGCGGGCATTGGGCCGCTGCTTCCGCCGCTTTTGCACGAGCGTGCGCCGCACCAGCATCCACGCCACCAGCAGCCAGCCGTAGATGACGGCCCCCAGCACCACCGGCGCCAGCAGCGGGGCGTCGCGCACCCGCTCGGGGGTGATCACCAGCGTCACGAGCACGGCGTTCACGGCCAGGCAGATCACCCCGGCCCCCAGCGCGAAGACTTCTTCCCGTCGCATCGTCCCTCGTCCGAATCGCGGTAAACATGCAGTGCATCGGGGTCATATTATGTCGTTTCCGCGCGGAGCGGGAGACTCTTGTTTTCGCGTCCCGCGACGCGACCGAAATCCTCACCCCGCGCGGCCCTCCACCAGGGTGCGAAAGAACTCCAGGTGCCGGCGCGCCACGACGGGGAGCGCGAACTCCGCCGCCACGCGCCTAAGCCCCTGCGCCGCCAGCTCCGCCCGTCGTCCAGGATCGGCCAGAAGCGCGTCCAGCGCGCGGGTCCAGGCGGCCGCGTCGTCCTCCGGCGCGATGACGCCCGCATCCCCGACGACATGCGGGATCTCGCCGCTGCCGCTGCCGATGACGGGGACGCCGCACGCCATGGCCTCCGTGAGCATCCGCCCCAGCTGCTCCATCCACCGCGGCGTGGTGCGGCTGGGCGCGCAGAGCAGGTCCATGGCGTTGAGCCAGCGCGGCACCTCCGCGTGCCCCACGCCCGTGACGATCCGCACGCGGTCCCCGTGGCGCGAGGCCCACGCCCGCAGCGCCCCCTCCATCGGCCCCCCGCCCACGAAGAGCGCGCGCCAGGGCTCCGTCGTCGTCCCGTCCAGCGCCCGCATCATCGTCTCGATCCCCTTCTCCGGCACCCAGCGGCCCAGGGAGCCGACCACGGGGGGGCCCGCATCCGCCCATCCCAGCCGCGCGCGCACCTCCGCCCCGGCCGCGGGATCGGGGCGAAAGAGCGACGTGTCCACGCCCGGCGCGATCACCCGGTGCGGGCGGGCCGCGTAGCCCGGGCGGTGCTGGAGCGCGGCCTCCACCGTCCGCCCGAAGGCGATCCACCCCGCCGCGCGCCCCATCGCGAAGCGCTCCGTCCAGCGGAACGGGGGCGGATAGCGCTTGGGCAGGTTCTGAAAGGTGGCGAAGACCAGCTTCGCTTCCGGCGGCGTCCAGCCGGCCACCTGCGCCCCCGCCAGCACGAACGGCTCCTCCCAGCAGTGCACCACGTCCCACCCGCGGCGCAGCAGGGCACGGAGGGCGCCGCCGTACGTCATCGTGTGGATCCTGCGGGGCCCGCGCACGGACAGCGGCTCCACGCGCTCGCCGGGGAGGGGATCGAGGCGGATGGGCCCCAGGTCGCCGGGAAAGGACGCGGGCGCGGCGGCCGTCACCTCCCACTCCCCCGCCCCGGCGTCCGCCATGGCCCGGGCCAGCGCGCGGTTGGTGCCCACCACGTACGAGTGGCCCAGCGTGAGCAGGCGCAGGGGACGGCTCACGGCTCGCCCAGGGGCGAACGGTCGGCGGGCGGATGGTCCGGGGGCGGATGATAAGGGGGCGATGCGGCCAATCGCCACCACGCGCGCATGGTCCCCCAGCGCACGGGGCGGCGCGCGCGGCGCAGCTCCGGCAGCGACTGGCCCACGGCGCGGAGGATGCGGCGGAACCCGCCCGGATCGTCGCCGCCCCAGCCGCGGCGCATGGGAAAGTAGCGCCACAGGCGGATGGGCACCGTCGCCAGCGCCAGCGGCAGCGGCTCGTTCAGCAGCGCCGTCAGCACGTCGTTGCGGACGGTGAGGTGCAGAAAGCGGCGCGCGTCGCGGTTGGCGGCATCCGCCAGGTGCGCCACGGGATGGTCCGGCAGGTAGACGATGCGCTGCCCCGCGTCCAGCAGCCGCACGGACAATTCGCGCTCCTCGCCCATGATCTGCAGCACCTCGCGGTAGCCGCCCACGTCCAGCACCGCCTGCCGCCGCGCCAGGTGCGCGAAGCCGATGAACGCCCGCACCAGCGACGGCTCCGTGGCCGCAGAGGGCTGCGCGCCGGGGGGGAGCAGTGTCCCCGCCGCGTCGGACTGGGGATACGCGATCACGGCCACGGACCGGTCCCGCTCCAGGACCGCCATCCCCGCCCGCACGGCGTCCCCCGAGAGGAGCACGGCGTCGTCGTCCAGGTACAGGATCCACGGCGTGCGCGCCTCGCGGGCGATGCGGTTGCGCCCCGGTGTGGGCCCCGCGGGCGGATCGACCCGGATCACGGTGAGCCCCGGCGGCGCGTCGTCCCCCAGCTCCTCGCGCAGGCCGGGCTCCACGGGGACGTCCGAGCCGTCGTCCACCACGATCACGCGGTCGATGAGGGACGCCGCGTGGCGCAGGGCGCGCAGCCCCCGCAGCAGCGACCCGCGCCGGTTGCGCGTGCAGATGCCGACGGTGACGGGACGATCGGGAGCGGGCGCGGAGGGAATCACCAGAGACGGGGCGCGTGGGCCGGGGCGCAAACGGGCGGCGCGCGGCGAAGCATAGGCCGTCCACGCGCCCCCGCGCAACGCCCCGCGCGGCGCATCCGCCCAATCCGCGGACGATTGCGATCCAGTGGAACACAATCCCCGCCACCGCGTGTACCATCGTGTCTGCGCACGCGCGCGGGCGCCGGGGGCGGACGGATGTGCGGAATCCGCCCCCCTCGCGCGTTGTACCTCCGCCGGCGCGACGCGCGCGCCGGTGCCCGTCCGGCCGCCCCCTCTGCCCGCCCCGGTCCCATGCGACTCGTCCTCCTCCGCACCATCGCTCCCGCCCTGCTGGTGCTCGCCGCCTGCGACGGCGGCACGGACACCCCGGGCCCCGCCGGCGGCGACTACGCCGCCGTGCTGCAGTCGCCCAATGGCCCCGAGGCCGCCGCCCAGCTGGAGCTGACGGGCGCGGGGATCGAGGACGTGCAGTCCTCCACCGCGTTCCTGGCCTCCAGCCCCGTGAGCGGCGGGCGGCGCGTCGTCATCGTCCGCCCGCAGCCGGGGACGCTGGAGTTCCGCGTGCGGATGGCGGAGGGGCAGGAGCCGCCGGACGTGCGCGTGGTGGAGGTGGCCGCCCCGGACGATGCACTGCGCGCGTCGGTCTCCGGCTACCGCGTGGCCTTTACGCGGGTGGCGGGCCAGTGAGGGCGCGGGGATGGATGCGGATCGCCGCGGCGGGGCTGGCCGCGGCCGCGCTGGCGCCGGAGCGGGCGGCGGCGCAGGACGTGGAGATGATGTCGCGCGCCACGGGGCGCCCGCTGCCGCCGGCGTACTACGAGCAGATTCGCCGCGATCCCGCCTTCTTCGAGCTGCGGCGGGGGTGGTCCGCGCGGGCGGCGGGGGTGCAGCCGGGCTCCGGGGGCGCGCTCCCCGCCGTGCTCCCCGTGCGCGGCGACCTGCGGATGGTGGTGGTGATGACGCTGTTCGCCGATTCGCCGGAGCCGCCCGTGTCCACCTCCGTCATCGAGGCGCAGCTGTTCGGCGCCAACCCGCTGGGCAACCTCACGCAGTACTACCACGAGATCAGCGGCGGGCAGGTGAACCTCACGGGGACGGTGATGCCGTGGGTGCGCACGGGGATCACGGCCGCGCAGGCCACGGGCGCCTCCAACGGGCTGGGGACGGACAACCAGTTCGGCGCCTACCTCCAGGACGCCGTCGCCCGGCTGGACCCCACCGTGAACTTTGGCCAGTACGACAACGACGGCCCCGACGGCGTTCCCAACAGCGGCGACGACGACGGCTTCGTGGACGTGACCGTCTTCCAATTCTCCGACCGGGCGGGATCGTGCGGCGGGCCGGGGATCTGGCCGCACCGCTCCGGCCTGCGCGCCCGCACGGGCCAGGCGTACGCCACGAACGACGTGCGCCCCAACGGCCAGCCCGTGCTCGTGGACGACTACATCATCCAGAGCGCAGTGGACTGCGTGGGGAACCCGCAGGAGATCGCCACCATCGCGCACGAGACGGGGCACGCGTTCGGGCTGCCGGACTTCTACGACGCCACCGGGGGCCTGCTCCCGCAGCAGCGCCGGTGGGTGCTGGGGTGCTGGACGCTGATGGCTGCCGGCTCGTGGGGGTGCGGCGACGCGTCCACGGGCGGCAAGGTGACCACGCCGCCGCACATGGGCGCGTACGAAAAGCTGGCCCTGGGGTGGGTGGGGCGCACGTTCGCGGAGCCGGGGTGGCGGCGGGAGTACGTGCTGGACCCCGTGCAGGTGGGCCGGCGCCTGCTGCAGGTGCCCCTGCGCGGCACGACGGAGTTCCTGCTGCTGGAGTACCGTCCGCGCGAGGGGTTCGACCAGGCGCTGCCGGCGCCGGGGGTGCTGGTGTACCACGTGCAGCCGGACCTGCCCCTGCGCCCCTGCGCGGAGTGCGCGCGCATCTACCGCGTGGGGCTGCTGGAGGCGGACGGCGACGCCGCCATGCGGCGCACGTCTCTGGAGGGAGGCGACCGCGGCGTGGCGGCCGACGTGTTCGGCGGCACGCGCACGCTGGGCGACTTCACCACGCCGGCCCTGCGGCTGAACAGCGGCGCGCGCTCCAACGTGTTCCTGGAGATGGACGTGACGGGCGGGCAGGCGCGCATCCGCGTGTCCACGCTGCCGGAGGTGGCGCGCGAGCGGCTGCTGTCGCCGTTCCTGCAGAGCGGCGCGGAGCCCACGGCGGACGAGCGGGCGGCGCTGGACACCTTTGGCAACCGCAACGGCCGCTACGACGTCGGCGACCTGAGCGCCTACGTCCGCAACCGGCCCAACGTGCTGGCGGGCGGCTGAGCACGACGGCCGCGGGAGCGTAACGCACCGGGGATGCGCGGGAGCCGTCGAACCGAAGCGAATGAATTCGCGGCTACAACTTCACACTGTCCGCCTGCGCGGACACCACATCGCGGCCAGCGAGGCCCGTACGGTGGAGCGGCCATCGAGCCCCGGAGAGTAGATCTCCTTGGCCGGCCTCGGGACCGGGAAAGTATCCGCGCCACCGCACAAACTAAAAGGCCGCGCCCCGGGTGGGGGCGCGGCCTTTCGCGTTCGTGCCTGCCGGGCGGACGAGCGGCTACGCGTAGGTGTTGGTGACGACGGCGCTCGCCACGATCTTGCCGTTGCGCACCACGGCGTAGCCGGTCTGCTTGCCGACCTTCTTCCACGTGTTGGACGGGTTGGCGAACGCCCACAGTTCGTCGCCCTCCTGCATCTGCCCGCGCAGCTTTTCCCACTCGCGGCGAATGCGCAGGCCCGCCATCTCCGGCAGCGCGCGATGCTCGGCGGTGGGGCGGTTGCCCGCCCGCTCCGTCAGCCAGTCGTTGGGGATCTTGGCCATGCGTCCGGCGGTGGCGAAAGGTGCCTTCAGCCCTCGGAGGGCTCCGCCGGCGCGGCGGCGGCGGCGGGAGCGGCCGGCGTGCGCTGGTCGTCGCACACCAGGTCGATGGCCTCCAGGAGGAGCTCTTCGTTCAGGCGCGGATAAAAGCTGCGCGCGCGCTCCTCGATCTCGGCGCGCGTAGACCCCGGGCGCGATGCCCCGCGGATGGCCTGGACGCGCGCGTCGCGCAGGAGCTTTGCGGTCTGCGTCTCGCGCCGCATGCGCGCCGCAGCCATCTCGCTTGCCAGATCCACTGCTTCCACTGCAACCTCCGAGGTAAGGAAATCAACTTGCTGGTATAAGATAACACCCCGCGCCACCCCCCTCCTGCCATTACGGTTTCACCCCCCTCCGAGCCTCGTGCCGTCCGTCCGGACGCGCGCTATATTCGCCCGTGCTCCCCGCGGTTCCGCCCCTCTCCAGCCTCCCCCGGCAGATGCTCTACGACGACCAGGCGACGCGATTCGACGAGCGCGCGGGCATTCCGGCGGACGCGGCGGAAGCCGTGGCGCGCGCGCTGTCCGCGCTCGTGGGGATGGAGGACGGGTGGACGGTGCTGGACGTGGGATGCGGGACGGGGAGCCTGAGCCTGCCGCTGCTGCGCCTGCCCCTCCGCTACACGGGATTCGAGCAGTCGGCGGCGATGCTGGAGGTGTTCCGGGCGCGCGTGGCGAAGGCGGGGCTCGCCACGCAGCTTCACGTGGCGGACGGCAACGGGCGGTGGCCGGCGGAGGACGCGAGCGTGGACGTGGTGTTCTCCGCGCGGGCGCTGCACCACCTCCATCCCGCGCACGTCGTCGCGGAGGTGCGGCGGGTGATGCGGGCGGCGGGCGGATGGCTCGTCACCGGCCGCGTGCGCCGGCCTCCGGACTCCCCGAAGAGCGTGCTGCGGCGGCAGATGCGGCGGATGCTGGAGGCGGAGGGGTTCGCCGGCCGCAGCCACGACGCCGGCGCGGAGGCGGTCTTCGCGGCGCTGGAGGCCGAGGGCGGCCGTCGCCGGGAGCCGCGGGTGGCGGCGCGCTGGACAACGCCGCACCGGCCGGCGGATTCCATCGCGGCGTGGGAGGGAAAGAGCGGGCTGGCCGGGCGGGAGGTGCCGGCGGAGGTCAAGGCGCGCGTGCTGGATGGACTGCGCGGCTGGGCGGAATCGCGATTCGGCGGCCTGGAGCGGGCGATGGAGCAGGAGGAGCAGTTCGAGCTCGCCGCCGTCCGCGTCGCGGCGCGCTGATCGCTCAGGGGCGCTGGATGGTGTGCAAAACCACGCGCTGCACGCCGTCGTCTTCCCCGTCCGTGCGGCCGAGCACCCAGCCGTCGCCGATCTCCAGCACCTGCAGACCGCCGGGGAGATGGACCGCGCCCAGCCAGCGGCCCTCCGCGTCGAACACGGACCACTCGGCGGTCTCGGCGCCGGGGGCGGCATAGCCTCGCATCCACAGGCGGCCTTCGCGGTCGGATGCCAGCGCGGTAACGGCGGGCAGCGTGGACCGGTGCGGCTGCTGCTCCATCAGCCTCGTGCGGACGGCGGCCATGTCCGTGGAGAGCTGCAGAACCTCCGCGTTCCGGCTCCTTTCCTCCTCGCGCCACGCATCCACGTCGGCACGCGATGCACGCGCGCTTTGGTGCGGGCGCCGGACGACGCGCACCGGCTTTCTGTCCGGCGCATGGCGCGTCGCCTCGAATCGGTCGCTGGGGGCGAAGTGGAAGCCGTCGCCATCCACCGCCACCCATCCCTGGCGCCCGAAGATCACCCTGGCGCCCATGTACCGGGGGTGGATGCTGGCGGTGAAACGCTCCGCGTCCAGGAAGGGGCCCCGGCGGCCCCGGCTCCCGCCATCCGCCACGGAGTGCAGCAGATACGTCACGGAATCCGTGCGCTCGCCCGCCCGCGCCGGCTCCTCCGTCGCACCGGGACGCCGGCGCAGGACGAGCATTCCGTCCATCAGTCCCAGCGCAGCCGGAAACGGCAGATCGTCCAGCTCGCGGAACGTGAGCGTGCGGGCCAGGCGCCCCGTGCGATCGTAGACGGACAGCCGCCGGGCGAATCCGTCCCACACGAAGACGGAATCGGCGGCCACGCCCATCCAGTCGATCCAGCGGAACTCGCCCGGGCCGTTGCCTTGCCGGCCGCGGCTGGCGCGGTGGGTGCCGTCCGCGGCGTACCAGTGGACCTGGTTGGTGCCACGGTCCGCCATCACGATCTGCCCGTCCGCCAGCCGCCCGGCCCCGACGACGTTGCTAAGCAGGTACGCCGAATCACCCTCCGCCTCGCCGATGCGCACTGCGGGCTCCAGCGGCACGCGCCATTCTTCGCCGGCTTTCCAGAGCGGCTCCGCGCTTTCCACGACCGGCGCCCCGCCCGCCGCTTCCGGGTCGCGGGCATCCGCGGGCGCACAGGCCTCCGCGGAAACGAGGAGCACGAGCGCGGCGCGAATCAGCATCGGCAGAGGGACGAGGAGCGAGGGATGCGGGCGGATCGCGGAATTGCGGCGGGCCACGCGAGGAGGCGCTGAAACGTACTGGATGCGCATCGCCGCCGGGAGGCTCGCCGCGCACGATCCAGCGCGCCGAATCGGGCCGGATGAAGGGCGCGCAGATGCGCGGGGAGGGCCAAGTCGCGTGGGATCAACGGATTGCATCCGCGGAGCGGGATCGCGCATCCGTCATCTGCAACGGAGGATGGAGCAGGCGGGGCCGTTCGCGCTTGCCGCGATGCACGTCCGGGCGTACTAATACCGCGTCGCACTCCCGTTCTACGCCGCGATTCCGCGCTCGCCTCACGCGCCGGGCGGCACGTCCGACCTTCATCCCGCAGACTTGTGACCGGCCGGCGCCGCGACGGTGCCCGGCTCCGGGGCGGGCGCACGCCACGACTGCATCCGCGCACGGGCGAGTGCCGATCGCGGCGACTGGCATCGGGAACGGGACGGTAGATCCTTCGGTCGGCGCCCGGGCTCTTGGCACGGGACGGACCGGGCGGCGCCTCCCTCAGGAAATCGAACGCGGAGGCAGTATCTCCGCCCGCGACGGTGTCCGCGGAGGCGGACAGTGTGATGTTGTAGCCGCGATTTCAATCGCTCGTCGGGAGGGCCGCCTCACCCGCACTCCGCCCCGTATGCACCGCACCGGCCCCGATCATCCGCCCCGGCTGACGGCGCCGCACACGCTGGACGGCCCGGCAATCCGCATCCCGATCATCCACATCCATCCCCCTCCCGCCACCCCGAATGCAGAACGAACTGCTGACCGCGCTGGGCCACTCGCTCGTGCACGGCAACCTCACGGACGAGGCGCTGCTGTCACGCACCACCGAGCACCCCGTCGTGCAGATCCTCCCGACCGCCAACGTGGTCAAGGTGGGCGGGCAGAGCTTCATCGACCGCGGGCGCGCCGCCGTGTTTCCCCTCGTCCAGGAGATCTCGGAGAACCTGGGGAAGCACAAGATGATCATCGGCACGGGCGCGGGGACGCGCGCGCGGCACGCCTACAGCGTGGGCATCGACCTGGGCATGCCCACGGGCGTGCTGAGCGTGCTGGGCACGTTCGTGAGCATGCAGAACGCGCGGATGCTGCACTACCTGCTGGCCAAGCACGGCATCCCCTTCATCGAGCCGGTGCAGTTCCCCCAGCTGCCGCTGTACCTGGAGGAGCGCGGTGCGGCCATCTTCTTCGGCATGCCGCCGTACACGTTCTGGCAAAAGAACCCGGAGATCGGCCGCATTCCCCCGCACCGCACGGATACGGGGTGCTTCCTCATCAGCGAGGTGTTCGGCGCGCGCTCCATGATCTACGTCAAGGACGAGGACGGATTGTACACGGCCGATCCCAAGAAGGAAAAGCACGCCAAGTTCATCCCCCGGATCAGCGTGGGCGAGCTGAACGCGCTGGACCTGGACGACGTGGTGGTGGAGCGCGCCGTGCTGGAGATCATGCCCAACGCCGAGAACCGCCGCAGCATCCAGATCATCAACGGCCTGGTGCCCGGCAACCTGACCCGCGCGCTCAACGGCGAGCCCGTCGGCACCATCATCACCGCGGACTGAGCCATGAGCGACTCCATTCTCGACCCCCCGCGGGCCGACGCGCGCCATCACGTGGATTCCATGCTGATGCGCGAGAGTCTGCTGGACAAGCAGGTGATGGCCTCCACGGAATCGCCCGTGGTGCGGATGCTCCCCAACGTGCACGTGGTCAAGATCGGCGGCCGGTCCATCATCGACGCGGGCAAGTCGCTCACGTATCCCGTGGTGGAGACGCTGGGCACGATGCTGGGGAGCGGCACCAAGCTGATCCTGGGCGTGGGCGGCGGCGTGCGCAGCCGGCACGTGTTCTCCATCGGCATCGACCTGGGGCTCCCGACGGGGGTGCTGGCGCAGGTCTCCGTGGCGGATGCGCTGGGCAACGCGCACATCCTGGGGACGCTGCTGTCGCCGTACGGCGTGGTGGCCATTCCGCCGGAGATCTTTGGGCACCTGCTGCCGCTGTTCATCCACTCCGCCCCGGGGGTCATCTTCAACGGCGTGCCGCCGTACTCGCTGTGGGAGCACCCGCCGCACATCGGACGCATTCCGCCGCACCGCACGGACGCGGGATGCCTGATCCTGGGCGAGTGCTTTGGCTGCGCGTCCGTCACGCTGGTCAAGGACGTGGACGGGCTGTACACGGAGGACCCGCGCGAGAACCCGTCGGCGTCGTTCATCGACAGCATCGGGGCGCGGGAGCTCAAGAAGCGCGCGCTCAAGAGCCTGCCGTTCGACGAGGTGCTGCCGGACATCCTGCTCAACGCGCGGCTGGTGAAGCAGTTCCAGGTGGTGAACGGGCGCGATCCCGCCCGCATCGCGGCCGCCGTGCGCGGGGAGCATGCCGGGACCATCGTCTACGCCGACTGAGCCGGCGGTCCACGCGCACGGCGTCACACGCACCTTCGCGGGGGGCGTGCGCGCGCTGGACGGCATCGACCTGGACGTCCCGGCGGGCCAGCTGCTGGGGCTGATCGGGGCGAACGGGTCGGGAAAGAGCACGCTGCTGCGCGTGCTCTTCGGCGTGGTGCGGGCGGACGCGGGGACGGTGCGCGTGCTGGGGATGGACCCGCGCCGCGACGGGGCCGCCGTGCGCGCGCGGGCCGCGTTCGCCGGGCAGGAGGCCGCGCTGGACGGGGAGATGACGGGGCGCGAGACGCTGCGCCTGTTCCACGCCCTGCGCGGATTGCCGGCGTCCGGCCGATCGCAGGTGATCGACGGCGTGGTGGATGGATACGGATTGGCGCCGTTCGTGGACCGGCGCGTGGGCACGTGGTCCGGCGGGCAGCGGCAGCGGCTGCACCTGGCCCTGGAAGCGATGCATTCCCCCGCCCTGCTGCTGCTGGATGAGCCCACGTCAAACCTGGATCCCGACGGCCGGCGCGACCTGTGGCGGCGCGTCACGGCGTGGCGGGACGAGGGGCGGACGATCCTGGTCGCCACGCACGACCTGGCGGAGGTGGCGGCGCACTGCGACCGCGCGCTGCTGCTGCACGGCGGCCGCCTGCTCGCGGACGACACGCCCGCCGCGCTCGTGGCCGCGCACGGCCGCGCGCGGGCCGTCGTCACGCTGGACCGCGACCCGGTCGATGACGTGCACGGCATCGGCCCCACGCTGGCGCGGCTGCCGGGCGTGAACGACGTGGGCGTGGCGGGGCGCACGGTGACGGTGTGGCGCGACGCGCATCCGCAGGGGATGGATCCCGTGCCGGACGTGCTGGCGTCGCTGGGATTCGAGCCCGTGGCGTACGCGCGGCATGCGGCGGACCTGGCGGACGCGTATTTTCGGCTGACAGGGCAGCCGTGGAGCGCGGAGGCTGCGGGGGATGGGCCGCGGCGTCGGGGTGGAGGGGGTGGAGGGGGTGGAGGGGGTAGATCAGGTCGAGGCGGAGGGCGAGGCGGAGGCGAGAGAGGTGGGGGCGGCGGAGGGGGGCAGAGCGAATGAATTCGCCGCAACGAACACACGAAGTCCGCCTGCGCGGACTCAGTGCCGGGAGCAGCCTCTCGCGCGGGGAGGCAGAGGCCGGGGCGGAAATCCGCGAGCGATTGAAATCGCGGCTACAACTGCACGCTGTCCGCCTCCGCGGACACGGCGCGGGCAACCTTTCTCGCGGGGAGGCGGGCATCCACCGCGGACAGGCCGCCCGGGCACAGGGCCAGTCCGCGAAGGCGGACTTCGCGATCTTCCAGCGGCGAATTCATTCGCTCGTCTGGGGGCCGGATGCCGGGCGTGGCGCCGAGCGTGATGCCGGACCGATGGGTGGCGCGCACGCCCATCCGCGCGGGAGGCGGGGGTGAGCGCGCGGGCCGCCATCTTCGCGCAGACGGCACGCAGGAGCTGGATCAAGTCGCTGCGGCGGCCGGTGCCGCTGGCGTTCAGCTTCGTGCAGCCGCTGTGGTGGATGCTGATCTTCGGCTTCCTCTTTCACCGCTTCACGCTCGGGCCGGGGTACGAGCGACTGTCGTACCTGGACTTCGTGCTGCCGGGCGTGTGCGTGATGACGGTGCTGTTCGGCGCGTCGCAGGCCGGCATCGACCTCGTCCGCGACCTGCAGACGGGATTCGTGCAGCGGATGGTGCGCTCCACGGGGCATCCGGGATGGATCCTGGGGGGTAAGCTGGCCGCGGACGTGGCGCGGCTGCTGGCGCAGGCGCTCGTCGTCGGGGTGCTGGGGCGGATGCTGGGCGCGCGGCTCTGGATCGACTGGGGCGCGGTCTTCTACGCAGCCGTGGGGCTCGGCCTGTTCGCGGTGGCGTACGGCGGCGTGTCGTGCTGGATCGCCCTGCGGACGCGGGCGCCGGAGAGCATGGCGGTGTTCATCCACGTGCTGAACATGCCGCTGCTGTTCACCAGCACGGCCCTCGTCCCCGCGCGGCAGATGCCGGAGTGGCTGGCCGCCGTGGCGCGGTGGAACCCCGTGTCCCTCGTGGCCGATGCGCTGCGGCAGGGACTGCTCTTTGGGCGGATGGGCGACGTGGGGCGCATGCTCCCGCCGCTGCTGGTGCTGGCGGTGCTGGGCTTCGCGCTCGCGCGCAACGCCATGGCCCGTGCGGCGGAGGAGTGATGCGGGACGGGACCGGGCGACCGGATGCCGATTGATCGGTCGCCGCCAACCCGGATTGTCATTCCGAACGAGGAACGAGTGAGGAATCTACTCGCCCGTGGCAGGTGACCGCTCCAACGCAGAGCCCCAGCCGAGCGAATGAATTCGCCGCAACAACGACACGAAGTCCGCCTGCGCGGACTGTCCGTCACGGGCAATCTGCCGCGCGCGGGATACAGTTCCGTGAGCGCCGCGACGGTGCACAGATCTGCCCGGTGGAGGAGCCGTCACCGAAGGCCGACCTCACGTTTTCGGTGCCGCGATTACAATCGCCCTGGCGCGGGCGCCGCAACGACCCGACGATAATCCATCGATGAAGCGCATCATCCCCATCCTGCTCCTTGCCCTTCTCGCCGCGTGCGGGAGTGAGGGGAGCGGCGGCGCGAGTGCCGGGAACGCCGATTCCACGCGGGCCTCGGGCGAGATCCTCGTCTTCGCGGCGGCCAGCCTGCGCGAGGCCATGCAGGAAGCAGGCACGGCGTTCCAGCAGCAGTCGGGGTCGCGCGCGGTGTTCAACTTCGCGGGGAGCAACGACCTGGCGCACCAGATCGGCGCGTCGCGGGGCGTGGACCTGTTCCTGAGCGCCAGCGAGGGGTGGATGGACACGGTGCAGAACGCCGGCCGCCTCGTCCCCGGCACGCGCCGCGACCTGCTCTCCAACACGCTCGTGGTCATCGCCGGCGCGCGCGACAGCTCGTCCCTCGCGGAGCCGTGCGCCCTCGCCGCGCTCCCCTTTCGCACGCTGTCCATGGGCGATCCAGACGCCGTGCCCGCGGGGACGTACGCGCGCACGTGGATGCAGTCCGTGCAGTGCGGCGGCCGGCCGCTGTGGGACGCCGTGAAGGACCGCGTGGCCCCCGCGCCGGACGTGCGCGCGGCCGTGGGCCTGGTGCTGGCCGATCCGCGCGTGATCGGCGTGGCCTACAAGACGGACCAGATGGCGTTCGCGGACCGCACGCGCGTGCTGTACGAGGTTCGCGACGGGCCGCCCATCCGCTACGTGCTGGCGCAGGTGGCGGAAGGCGACAACCCGGCCGCGGCGACGGCGTTCTACGGCTTTCTGACGAGCCCGGACGGCGCGGCCATCTTCCGCAGGCACGGCTTCACCCCGCTCCCCGCCCCCGCGCCGTGAGCGAGACGGCCATCCAGGCGCTGTGGTCCACGTTCCTGTGGGCCGCGCTGGCGACCGGCATCGTCATGGTGCCGGGAACGCTGATCGCGTGGGTGCTGGCACGGCGCGAGTTCACGGGCAAGCGGGTGGTCTCCGCCCTGTTCAGCCTGCCGCTGGTGCTGCCGCCCACGGCCGTGGGGTACCTCCTGCTCCGCCTGTTCGCGGCGGACGGGCCGCTGGGGCGCGACACGCTGGGGCTGGACCTGGACGTGATCCTCACGTGGAAGGCCGTCGTCATCGCCTGCGCCGTGATGGCGACGCCACTCGTCGTCCGCACGGCGCGCGTGAGCTTCGAGGCCGTGGATCCGCGTTACGAGCAGATGGCGCGCACGCTGGGCCACGGCCGCGCGGCGACGTTCCTCCGCTTCACGCTGCCCCTGGCCTCGCGCGGGCTGCTGGCGGCGCTCATCCTGGGCTTTACGCGCGCCGTGGGCGAGTTCGGCGCCACCATCATCCTGGCCGGCAACATCCCCGGCCGCACGCAGACCCTGGCCACGGCCATCTTCAGCGCCCAGCAGGCCGGCCGCGAGTCGGAAGCGAACGTGCTGCTGATCATCGCCCTCGTCGCGGGCTTCGCGGCCGTGTACGCGACGGAGGTGCTGTCGTACCGCCGCGTCCCCGCCCCCCGCCGATGATCCGCCGATGCAACGTGCAGATGAGTCGCCGATGCAACACAATGGCAGAGATTCGGGCACGTGGGCCGGCGAGGCGTCCACCGAGGAGTCGCCGATGCGTGGCGCGGAGACCGCCGGAGCGATTGAAATCGCGGCTACAACTTCACACTGTCCGCCTCCGCGGACACCGGCGGAAGGCCGTCTCTCCGGCGGTGGGGCCGTGACCGAGGTGCTCGCGGTGAACGTCCGGCTGCCGCTGGACCGGTTCGCCCTGGAGGTGGATTTCGAGACCACGCACCGGGTGACGGGGATCTTCGGCGTGTCGGGGTCGGGAAAGACGACGCTGCTGGAGACGATCGCCGGGCTGCGGCGGCGCGCGACGGGGCGCATCGCCCTGGGGAACCGCACGTGGCTGGACACGGAGCGTAAGGTGCGCGTGCCGCCGGAGCAGCGGGGCATCGGCTACGTGCCGCAGGACAGCCTGCTCTTTCCGCACCTGGACGTGCGGGGCAACCTGCGCGCGGGGCGCGGGCGGGCGCTGCAGGGCGGGCACGACTTCGACGCCGGGCTGCAGAACGTCGTGCGCGTGCTGGACCTGGCCCCGCTGCTGGACCGCGCCGTGACGACGCTCTCCGGCGGCGAGCGCCAGCGCGTGGCCCTGGGTCGCGCGCTCTGCTCCGGGCCGCGCCTGCTGCTGCTGGACGAGCCGCTGGCCTCGCTGGACGCGGGGCTGCGGCGCAAGGTGCTCCCGTTCCTGCAGCGCGTGCAGGCGGAGTTCGCCATCCCCATCCTCCTCGTGTCGCACAACCCCGTGGAGGTGCAGGCGCTCTGCGAGGACCTGGTGGTGCTGCGCGAGGGGCGGATCATCGCCCGGGGCGAGCCGCGGGCCGTGCTCACGCGGCCGGCGGTCTTTCCCCTGGCGCAGGGCGAGGGATTCGAGAACGTGCTCCCCGCCGTCGTGACCGGCGCGCGGGACGGGACCACGGAGGTGCGGCTGGGGGCGGCGGGCACCGGGCCGTCGCTCACGGTGCCCCGGAGCGCGCTGCCGCCCGGGAGCACGCTGCTGCTGTCCGTCCGCGCCGACGAGATCGTGCTGGCGCTGGAGAACCCCGCCGGCCTCTCGGCCCGCAACGCGCTCCCCGCGCGGGTGGAGAGCGTGCAGGCCGTGGGGGCCATCCGCCTCGTCACCACCCGCGTGGCCGACGGCGCGCCCCCCATCGTCGCCGAGGTCACGGCGGACGCCCGCGTGGAGCTGCAGCTGGTGCCCGGCACCGTGCTCTACCTGCTCATCAAGACCACCGCCATCACCCTGTACGAGGACGCGCGGGAGGGGTGACGAGGGGGCGTGGCTAACGAGGGACGGAGCCTCCGCGGGACAGGCGACGGACCGGGCGCCGAATCAGCGCCGGGTCTGGGATCACCAGGCGCGGCAATGGCTTGATGTTCGGCGGTTATTCGGCTAAATTCATGCTTGCCTCCAACCGCACAGCCCATGCAAACGCCTTCTGATTTCGCGAATTGGTTCCTGGCGCGAGTGGACCGGCGTGCGGGCGACTCGATCACGCATCTCAAGCTCCAGAAGCTGCTGTTCTACGCCCAGGCGTGGGCACTGGTGCTTCTCGAAAAGCCGCTCTTCGACGAAGATTTCCAGGCATGGCAGCACGGCCCGGTGCTGAGGAGCGTGTACGACCGCTTCGCGGGCTCGGGATACCAGGCGCTCCCCACACCCTCGCGGCGCGACCAGAGTGCGTTCGAACCCGAGGTGGAGGAACTGCTGGAAGACATCCTCAGCCTGTACGGCGAGCACTCCGCAAAGGTGCTCGAGGATCAGACGCACCGGGAAGATCCGTGGGTGAACGCTCGTGGTGGACGCCCGGCCAACGCCCCATGCCGCACCGTGATCTCTCAGGAATCCATGAGGACCTTCTATGGCGCCATGTTCAGGGAGCACGGGGGACCGGTCGTCGCTCCGAAGGCGCAGCGCTTTCGCGCCACGCGCACCCCGTTTCTCGACGCGCACGGGCACCCGCTTCCGCCCCCTGCGGACGATGGCTTTCCCCCCGCGGATCACGACGACTTCGATCGCGCGCTTTCCCACGGCCTGAGCGCGGTCGGCCGCAAGCGAGCACGAAAACGGCAGGAGCGGGCCGTCTAGCGCGCACGCACACGGACGCGAATCAGGAACGCCTGGTTCGCGTTTTCTTTGCGAGGACGAATGCCGGAAGCGAGTGAAACGCACAACCTGCCCCCCGAGGGACAGCCGGGAGGCGACACCAAGGAGCGACGTCCGCACGTACTGCTGCGAGACTGCGAGGCGGAGGATTCGACATACACGGTCGCCTACGGAAGCACGCAGGGAGCCGAAGCAGGGAGAAGGCCCTCACCCGCCTTCGTTCTCGTCGACCGGGACGACAGGGGATACGAGGGTACCGGCCTCACGGAAAAGACGTGGATCTACCTGTGCCGACTGATCACCGGCGATCCCGCCGACCTCGCGGCACCCAGGGGCCGCCTGGCGGACGAGTGGGACGACATCAAGGCCGCGCTACGCAGATCGCTCGGCATCGGCACGGGCACGACGGCATCCGGTGAAGCGAGGGGAAGCTGGCGGGGGCGCGTCGTGCGCCTCTTCGGAGCTACGAGAGTCCAGTTGGACGGCGCCGAGTTCGCCCTCGTGGTGACCGAGCCGAGGTACAGCCACGCGCGGCACTACCAGCAGCTCATCCCCATCTACCACGGACCCGAAGCGTTCGGCGAGGAGCACGACCTGCTCGTGGAGGCGGAGTGGGTATCCGGGTTATCCCCGGGGAGCCAGCGGGCATACCTGGCGATTCCGAGCGTGTTCTCCGGCTGTGAAACCGGCCGCCCCCGGACCCCCGGCCACTTCGTGCAGCTCACCAGCGTCGTGGTCGACGAAGGGACCATGGCGGCCGTCGATGCAGCACTCGTCGCATGGTTCGGGCTTTCCGCCGAGAACGAGCCGGTGGCTTGATTCGGTCCACGTCTCGTGCACCCGATCCAAATACGACCGCCCGGGGCTGGATCCCCGGGCGGTCGTCGTGCGTTTGGGCGCGTGCTGGGTCAGTGCTGGTGCGCGGCGCCGTGTGATCCGGAAGGGGGCGACGCGGCGGCGGACGGGCGCTGACCGGTGGGCGTGACGGTGATGCGCTGCATCATCCCGCGCTCCTCGTGGCCCAGGATGTGGCAGTGCATCACGTAGGCACCCGTGAAGTCCTCGTACCGCTGCCGGATGGTGATGTACCCGGCCTGGATGAGGTTGTGCGCCGAGTCCACCGTGGGCTGCGGCAGCGGGATCACGTCCAGCCAGATGGGATTGCCGCTGGCGGCCGCCCGGTTCAGCTGCTCGTACAGCTGGTAGTTGCTGTCCTGCGTGCCCCGCGGGTAGAACACCTGCGTGACCTGGAACGGGTTGATGTGGATGTGGAACGGGTGCGGCAGCTGGTTGATGCTGCGGTTCTCCACCCGCCAGTTCTGCGTCTTGTTCAGCGGCAGGTACAGGAAGTTGCTGTCCGGCTCGAACTGCTGCAGGGGATTGGCCGCCGTGCCCAGGTAAAAGCGCGGCGGATACGCCGGCAGCCCCTGCCCGCCCAGGCCGGAGTCCGCGAACACCACCGTCTCCTGGATGCCGCCCGGGTCCTGCAGGTTGCCCAGGAACGACGGCAGCGCCGGGAGCGAGCGCGGCAGCACCGTGGCGTAGCCGGTCGTCGTGGGCTGCTCGGGCACGTACACGTTCAGCAGCGTGACGGGCGCCTCGGCTTCGCGGTTGATCTGCGCGTCGGACAGGCGCGCATTGGGGTTGCGCGCCCGCACGCGGACCCGCTCGCGGCGGCCCACGCCGCGCACGTCGTCCTCGGCCACGGGGCGCACGCGCATGGAGTGCAGCCCGGGCGTGGACGGCGCCTTGACGAACACGTCCAGCCGGTTGCCCGGCGCCACCAGCAGGCTGTCGTCGGAATCAACCGGGTCGTAGTTGCCGGGCGCGAACTGCACGCCGTCGCGCGCCGCATCGAACATCTGCACCGGCTCGGCGGACGAATCGAAGAACACGGCGTAGTTGGCCGGCTTGGCCACGTTCTCGTTGACGATGCGCCAGCGCTGCACCTCGCCCGGCTGCATGACGATCACGGGGTTCACCTGGCCGTTGATGGCGTACGGCGGGTCGCCCAGGGTGTCGCGCACCAGGTTCACCTGGTGGCCGATCTGCTGGATGGCCACCAGCCGGTCGCGCATGGGCACCGTGCGCCCGCTCACGCTGTCCACGGCGTTCTGCGTGATGCTGTCCAGCCCGCCCCCCGTCACCAGGAACGCGCCCGACATCCCGTTGCTCACCTGCAGCGCGACGGAGCCGTGCTTGTGCGGGTGGTACCAGTGCGTGCCCGGCGACTGGTTGGCGGGAATGCCGAACGCGTACTGGTGGGTGGAATCCGGCAGGATCTCGATGAGGACGTTGTCCGCGTAGTCCTCGGGGCTCACGTGAAAGCCGTGGAAGTGGATGTTGGTGCTGTTGGGCTGGTGAAAGCAGTCCGGCGCCTTGTCGATGAACGTGCTGTCGTACGCCTTGTACGACACGCACGGCAGGGGCTCCTCCTCGGGAAGCTTGTTCACCAGCAGGATGCGCACGGAGTCGCCGGGCGACACCACGAAGGTGGGGCCGGGATACCCCATGCTGTCCATGGGCACCCCGTTGGCGCGCGTGATCTTCCACGTGCGCAGGGTGTCGATGGTGTTGGTGGGGGTGCGGAGCGGCGCCATGACGGCGTGCATCTCCACGTCCAGGATGTTGCGCACCCCGCTGGGCGTCTGTACGGGCACGGAGCTGATGGTCAGCGGGTCGCGCAGCGAATCCAGGCCCGTCGCGGCGGCGGCGGGCCGGGCCATCGCGACGGACGAGGGCGCGGACACCCCCGGCGCGCACGCCGCGGCCGCGCCGGCGATGACGGTGGCCAGCGCCAGCACGGCGTGGGGAACCAGCCCGCGGAACGGCCGTGCGCGGACCGATGCGGCCGGCGACGTGGATGGGGACGGGTGGTCGGTCATGGGGCCTCAGGGGTTGGAGCGGGCGCTGCGACAACCGGAGCGGAGGTCTCCCGGTACGGCCCTGGGGGAGGGAGGGGCGACGAGGAGGAAGCCCGAACAAGCGCTGCCCATCGCGCCACCGTTCCGGACGGAAAAACGGATGGCGAAACAGCACGTGCACCACGGGCGCCGATGTGCCGGCGGACGGGGACGAACCCGATCTCTACAGAAGAGGACGTATAATCCCCTTTCTGCTCCCGCGCAAGGAAGCAGCCGCCCGCCGGCCCCTGCACGCCGCATTCGTCACCGGCACCGCCCCGGAGGGGACGAGCAACCCGCGGCGCCGGCCGACGGCTTCGAGGGGGTGGCGCGAGCAGAGAATCCATGCGGCGCGAAGGCAGCGACGAGACGTCTCCCCCTCTCCCGTACGGGGAAGGCACTGGAGGGTGACGAGGGGTCGTGTACGGGAGAGGGGGCGGGGGGTGAGGGCGCCGGCGGAGGACGGCGGACCGCGCGCGGTTGCGTGAGGGATGCGCGCCCGCAGGGCCGAGACCCCGGAGCGGGACGGCACAGCAGTATCGTGCCGGCCCGCGCAGGGGGCTCGGCGCCGTTGGCAACGGTTGTATCGTTGCCTACGGCGCGCGCAGCCCGGCCCGGAGCGCAGCGGAGGGACACGCCCGAAACTGCAGTGCGAAAGTGCGAAAGTGCGAGAGTGCGAAAGTGGATCGGCCCTCCCCAGGAATCCCGGAGGAGGGCCGACTAACGCACTCACGCACTCACAGGATGTACTTGCGCAGGTCCTCGTCCTCGACGATGTCCTTGAGGCGGTCGTTGACGCGCGCGGGGTCGATGACGATGCGCTTTTCGGCCATGTCCGGCAGGTCGAACATCACGTCCTCCAGCAGCGTCGTCAGCACCGTGTGCAGGCGGCGCGCACCGATGTTCTCCATCCGCTCGTTGAGCCGCGCGGCCGTGCGGGCGATCTCGCGCACGCCCGTGTCCGTGAACTCCAGCTCGCACCCGTCCGCCGCCGCCAGCGCGCGGTACTGCGTGACGAGCGCGTTCTTGGGCTCCTGCAGGATGCGCACGAAGTCGTCCTCCGTGAGCGTCGTCAGCTCCACGCGAATCGGGAAGCGGCCCTGCAGCTCCGGGATCAGGTCCGACGGCTTGCTCACGTGGAACGCGCCGGCGGCGATGAAGAGCATGTGGTCCGTGCGCACCATGCCGTACTTGGTCTGCACGGTGGAGCCCTCGACCACGGGGAGCAGGTCGCGCTGCACGCCTTCGCGGCTCACGTCCGGCCCGCTGCCGCCGCTGCGCTCGCCGGCGATCTTGTCGATCTCGTCGAGGAAGATGATGCCCATCTCCTCCACGCGGTCCAGCGCCTCGTTGATGACCTCGTCCATGTTGACGAGCTTGTCGAGCTCGTCCTGGGTGAGGATGCGGCGCGCCTCGGCCACGGTGACCGTGCGGCGCTTGGTGCGCTTGGGCAGCCAGTCCTGCAGCATGTCCATGAGGTTGCCGTCCATGGGGCCGCCGTCCATCCCGCCGCCCATGGGGATCATCATGTTCTCGATGGGCATGCTGTGGCTGACCTCCACCTCCACCTCGCGGTCCTCCAGCTTGCCGTCGCGCAGCAGCTGGCGGAACTTTTCGCGGGTGCGCTCGCGCCGCTCGCGGCTCTGCGCGTCCTCGGGGACGGCCTCGGCCTGTCCGCCCGTGGGCCCGGCGAAGAACACGCGGCCGTCCTTCTTTTCCCCCTCGGACGCGGGCTGGCCTTCCGTGGGCGGCAGCAGCAGGTCCAGGAGGCGCTCCTCGGCGCGCTGCTCGGCCACGTCCTGCACCTCGTCCTCGCGCTCCGTGCGGACCATGTTGACGCCCATGTCCACCAGGTCGCGCACCATGGACTCCACGTCGCGGCCCACGTAGCCCACTTCGGTGAACTTGGACGCTTCGACCTTGACGAACGGCGCCCCGGCCAGGCGGGCCAGGCGGCGGGCGATCTCCGTCTTTCCCACGCCCGTGGGGCCGATCATGATGATGTTGTTGGGGACGATCTCGTCGCGCAGGTCCTCGGCCACCCGCTGCCGGCGCCAGCGGTTGCGCAGCGCGATGGCCACGGCCTTCTTGGCCGCGTTCTGCCCCACGATGTACTTGTCCAGCTCCGCCACGATCTGGCGGGGCGTCATCTCGTCCAGCCAGAGCGGCTCCGCGGGCTGCCCGTCGGCGCCGGCCGGCACGTCCGTCACGTTGGTCGCCATGAATTACGCCTCACGCTCCGCTGCGGGGGCCGGACCGTCCAGCTCCAGCACGGTGATGTTCTTGTTGGTGTAGATGCAGATGTCGCCGGCGATCTCCAGCGCCCGCCGCACGATCTCGGGGGCGGAGAGCGGCGAGTGGTCCTTGAGCGCCCGCGCCGCCGCCAGGGCGTAGCTGCCGCCGCTGCCGATGGCGACGATGTCGTCGTCGGGGGCGATCACGTCGCCGGTGCCGCTGACCATGTACAGGTTCTCGCGGTCGGCCACGGCCAGCAGGGCCTCGAGCCGGCGCAGGTAGCGGTCGCTGCGCCAGTCCTTGGCCAGCTCCACGGCCGCGCGGCTCAGGTTGCCGGGGTAGCGCTCCAGCTTTTCCTCGAACTTCTCGAAGAGGGTGAACGCGTCGGCCACGGAGCCGGCGAAGCCCGCGAGGATCTTGCCGTCGCGCAGCTTGCGCACCTTGGTGGCGCTGGACTTGGCGACCACGTCGCCCATGGTGACCTGCCCGTCGCCGCCCAGCGCGACCAGGCCGTCGCGGCGGACGGCCAGGATGGTGGTGGCGTGGAACGTGGGAATGCTCATCCGAATCCAAAAAGTGCGTGAGTGCGGGAGTGCGTCCGTGCGTGAGTGGTTCGCGCGCGCAGCCTCCCGCTCCGTCAAATCACAAGTCCAGCAGGGCGGGCCGAGACCGCGTGGCCGGCTTCCGCCCAGGCGATCGAATCACGGCCGCACCCGCACGAATCCGCCCGCGCGGACGCCTCCCGCGCGAAAGACCATGCGCGGGGTCCACAAAGTCGCCCCGCGCCGCGAGATACGCAACCTCCGGCGCGGGACGGGCGGCGCGCGGAGTGCCGCGCGCGGGGGCGGAGGTCGCGGCCACGGGCGGTTTTACGGCGGGGCCCCTCACCCCCCGGCCCCCTCTCCCGCAAACTGGCCGGGAGAGTGGGAGAACCGAATCCGTGCACGGAAGCGGGCTCCCTCCGCCGGCGGGGCGCCCCTCCCCCCGGCCCCCTCCCCCCGGCCCCCTCCCCCCGGCCCCCTCCCCGCTCGTTCCTCGCGGAGAGGGGGAGACCTTCATCTTCCCCGATGCCCGCCCATCGAGCGGGAGGGGGTGGACGAGCCTAAGCGAGGCCGGGGGAGGGCCACCGCCCGCCGCGCGACCCATCCTCTCCCGCGCTCGATCCACTCCCGCACTAACGCACTCCCGCACTAACGCACTTCCGTCCCTCACGCCCTCGGGTGCGCCTGCCGGTACACGCGCTTGAGCCGCTCCTTGCTCGTGTGCGTGTAGATCTGCGTGGTGCTCAGACTGGCGTGGCCCAGCAGCTCCTTGACCGCCATCAGGTCCGCGCCCGCGTCCAGCATGTGCGTGGCGAAGGTGTGGCGGAGGGAGTGCGTGGACAATCCCGACTCCCCCGCGATGGAGCGCAGGAACTCGCCGACGATGTTCTGCACCTGGCGCACGGAGAGGCGCCGGCCCGTCTGCCCCACGAACACGGCGCGGGTGTCGGGGCGCGACGCGTTCGCCATCACCATCTCCCGCGCCTCGTAGTAGTGTCGCAGCGCCCGCGACGCCACGGAGCCCAGGGGCACGATGCGCTCCTTGCGCCCCTTGCCCAGCACGCGCACCTGGTCACCGATCAGGTCGATGCCGGGCATGCTAAGCCCCTGCAGCTCGCTCACGCGCAGGCCGGCGGAGTAGAACAATTCCACGATCGCCAGGTTGCGCAGCCCGTGGAACCCGCCGGACTGTGCGCGCAGCATGGCCGTCTCCAGGAGCGAGTCCATCTGCTCGCGCGTGAGAAAGCCGGGGAGCGTGCGCTGCTTCTTGGGCGTGCGCACGGCGCGGCCCGGGTTGGCGTCCACCCGCTCGTGCACGTGGAGGAAGTGGTAGAACGAGCGGACGGCGGAGAGCTTTCGCGCGATGCTCGTGCGGGACAGGCCCCGGCGCGTGCTGCAGTCGCCCATCCACGAGCGGATGGACAGCCGGTCCACCCCGCCCCACGTCCACTCCGGCGCGCCGTAGTAGCGGTCCAGGAAGTCCGCGAACTCGCGCAGGTCGTCCGCATAGGCGCGCACCGTCTGCGGGCTGAGCTGGCGCTCGTGGGCGATGTGGCGCAGGTAGTCGTCCAGTTCGCCGCCGCGCTGGATCTCGGCCGCGCCCGCCGCGTCGCTCATCGCGCCGCCACCGCCTCCGCGCCGCCGCGGATCTCGTGGGCCTCCATCCACGCCGCGAAGTCCGCCTGCGCTCGCTGCGAAAGGATGGCGCGCTTCTCTTCCTTGTCCTTCACCCGGCGGTCCAGCGGATCCAGCAGCCCGAAGTTGCTGTTCATGGGCGCAAAGTGCTTGGGCTCCGACTCGCGCAGGTAGCGCATCAGCCCGCCGATCATCGTCGTGGGGGGCGGCACCACGGGCTCCAGGCCGCGGACGATGCGGTCCAGGTTCATGGACGCCAGGATGCCCGTCGCCGTGGACTCCGTGTATCCCTCCACCCCCGTGATCTGCCCCGCGAAGATCAGCTCCGGGCGGTCCCGCAGCGAGCCGTGGTTGCTCAGGCGCGCGGGGAAGTTGAGGTACGTGTTGCGGTGGATGCTGCCCCAGCGCAGGAACTCGGCGTCCTGCAGCCCCGGGATCATCCGGAAGATGCGCTTTTGCTCGGGGATGCGCAGGCGCGTCTGGAAGCCCACCAGGTTCCACAGGTTGCCCGCGCGGTCCTCGCGCCGCAGCTGGACAACGGCGTGCGCCCACTTGCCCTCGAACTGCGGCACGGGGAGGCCCACGGGCTTCATGGGCCCAAAGCGCAGCGTCTCGGCGCCGCGGTGCGCCATCACCTCGATGGGAAGGCAGCCCTCGAAGTAGGGGACGTTCTCCCAGTCGTGCCCGGCGTGCTCCTCGCCCGTCTTGAGCGCCTCGATGAAGGCCTCGTACTGGTCCTTCGTCATGGGCGCGTTCAGGTAGTCGCCCTCGGCCTCGCCGCCCTTGCCCCACCGCGAGGCGCGGAAGAGCGTGTCCATGTCCAGCGAGTCCACCGAGACGACGGGGGCGATGGCGTCGAAGAAGGCCAGCCCCTCGTCGCCCAGGGCGCCGCGGACGGCGGCGGAGAGCGCGTCCGACGTCAGCGGGCCCGTGGCGACGATGGCGGGGCCGTCCGGCAGCCCCGTCATCTCCTCGCGGACGACGCGGATGCGGGGATGGGCGTCGATGGCCGCCGTCATCCGCGCCGCGAACTCGCCGCGGTCCACGGTGAGCGCCGTGCCGCCGGGGATGCGCGACTCGCGGGCGCAGGCCAGCAGCAGCGACCCGCCCACGCCCAGCGCATCCATCTCCAGCTTGAGAAGGCCGTGGGCGTTGCTGGGGTCTTCGGACTTGAAGGTGTTGGAGCACACGATCTCGCCCAGCAGGTCGGTCTTGTGGGCCTCGGTGCCGCGCACGGGGCGCATCTCGAACAGCGAGACGTCGTGCCCGCGCTCGGCGAGCTGCCACGCCGCCTCCGACCCCGAAAGCCCGCCCCCGACCACCGTCACTTCGGCCATCTGCGCTTCTCTCCTGGTTTTGAACAACTTCGGCAACGCTGGGGAGAACCCCTTCGATCACGACTGCAACCTGCCGGGCGCGGGAAGAACGGACCGCCGTCTCCCGGTGGGGCCCTCACCCCCCGGCCCCCTCTCCCGTACACGACCTGTCAGCACCCTCGATTGCCTGCCCCGTACGGGAGAGGGGGAGACCTTCGTTTCCCCGAAGCCCGCAATCCGGCACGGGCAAGAGCCCCCTCCCCCCGGCCCCCTCCCCCGCTCCGCGGGCAGGAGGGGGAGAACTGCGTTCCGGCGAAAATCCAACATCCGCCTGGGACTGGGGTGTACATCCCCTCCCGCGCAGTTTGCGGGAGGGGGTGGACGAGCCTGAGCGAGGCCGGGGGAGGGCCACACGACGCGCCACTCCCCCTCTTTCCCCTCGCGCGCGGAAACGACCTGCCCTCCCCCGAACCCGGAGGAGGGCATCCGTATTCCGTACACCGCCGCGCCCGTCCGGTGCGCGGGCTCCGGGCGGCGTGCGGGAGGGGGCGAGCACGCGGATCCACTCCCGCACTCACGCACTTCCGCACTCACACACTTCCGTCCCTACTTCTTCGGCTTCTTCGCGGCCGTCTTGCTCGCCGTGCGCGCCGTCGTCTTCGCGGCGGCGGAGCGGGCGGACTTGGCCGTCTTGGACTTCGCCGCCGGCTTCCTGGCCGCCGTGTCCGCGCTCTTCGCCGCGGACTTCGCGGGCGTCCTGGCCGCCGACTTGGCCGCCGGACGCTTGGAGGCCGTCTTGGCACCGCGGCCGCGCGCGCCGGACTTCTTGGCGGGCGGGCCGGCGGCCTCGCGCTCGGCCAGCAGGGGGATGGCCTGCTCCAGCGTGAACGACTCCGGTTCTACCCCCTTGGGCAGGGACGCGTTCACACTCCCGTGCTTGACGTACGGGCCGTAGCGCCCCGCGAACAGGTTCACGGGCTCGCCGTCGCGCGGGTGCGCACCCAACGTGCGCAGGGGCTCGATGGCCGCCCGCTGCCCCCGCCCGCCCTTGGGCTGCGACAGCAGCTCCAGGGCGCGCTGCAGGGTCACCGTGTAGACGTCGTCTTCCTTGGCCAGCGAGCGGAAGTCGCCCTCGTGCACCACGTACGGGCCAAAGCGGCCCGCGTTGGCCACGATCTCCTTGCCCGACTCCGGGTGGTTGCCCAGGGTGCGCGGCAAGGAGAGAAGCTGCAGGGCCGTCTCCAGCGTCAGGTCCGCCGGGTTCATCCCCTTGGGGAGCGAGGCGCGCTTGGGCTTGGCCTTGGACCCCTCCTCCGCCTCGCCCAGCTGCACGTACGGCCCGAAGCGGCCCTGCAGCATCAGCACGGGCTTCTGCGTCTCGGGATCGATGCCCAGCTTGTCCGGGCCCTCGGCCTTGGCCTTGACCAGCTTCTCCACCTGCTCCGCCGTCAGGTCCGCGGGCGCGATCCCCTCCGGCAGCGACGCCGTGAGCATCTCGCCCTCCGCGCCCATCTCCGCGAACGGGCCGAACCGGCCGATGCGGACGCGCGCGCCCAGCCCCTCCAGCATCACCGTGGACGCCTCGCGCGGGTCGATCCCCTCCTGCCCGCGCTTGACCGTCTCGTCCAGCCCGTCGTAGCCGAAGAAGAAGTCGCGCAGGTAAGGCAGCCACTCCGCGCCCCCCTCGGCGATCTCGTCCAGCTCCTCCTCCATCTTGGCCGTGAACTTCGTATCCACGAGATGGGGGAAGTTCTTCTCCAGCAGCCCCGTGACGGCGAACGCGGTGAAGGTGGGGACCAAGTTGTTGCTCACCCGGTCCACGTAGCCGCGGTCGATGATGGTGCCGATGATGCTGGCGTACGTGCTGGGGCGGCCGATCCCCTCCTGCTCCAGCATCTTCACCAGCGTCGCCTCCGTGTAGCGCGCGGGCGGCTGCGTGGAGTGGCTCAGCGCCTCCAGGGTGCGCAACGCCACGGCATCCCCGGGCGCGAGCGGCGGCAGGGGCTCGTCGCGGTCTTCCAGCGCCGCTTCCGGATCGTCCGATCCCTCCACGTAGGCGCGGAAGAAGCCGGGAAAGTCGATGCGCTTGCCGGACGCGCGGAAGGTCGCGTTGTCCGCCTGGATGATGGCCGTGAGGTACGTCAGCCGCGCCTCGGCCATCTGGCTGGCGACGGTGCGCTTCCAGATCAGGTCGTACAGCGCCGCCTCCACGCCCGTCAGGCGCAGCTCCTCCACCGTCTTCATCTCCGTGCCGGCGGGGCGGATGGCCTCGTGGGCCTCCTGCGCGCCCTTGGACTTGGTGGTGAACTGGCGCGGCTGCGGGCTCAGGTACGCGTCGCCGTACAGCTTGCGGATGCGGCTGCGCGACGCCGTCATGGCCTGGTCGCTCAGGTGCACCGAGTCCGTACGCATGTACGTGATCAGGCCCTCCTCGTACAGCCGCTGGGCGATGCGCATGGTGTCGCGCGCGGAGAGCCGCAGCTTGCGGTTGGCCTCCTGCTGCAGCGTGGACGTGGTGAAGGGGGGATACGGACGGCGCACGGTGGGCTTCTCATCCGTCTCCGCCACCTTCCACTCCGCCGCCCGCAGCCGGTCCTGCAGCGCCTTCGATTCGTCCTCGCCCAGGAGGACGACGTCCGCCGTCTTGAGCCGGCCCGTGTTCTCGTCGAAGTCGCGCCCCGTCGCCACGCGCTTGCCGCCCACGGTCGCCAGCACGGCGCTGAAGGGGCTGATGCCGCGCAGCAGCGTGGCCTTGAGGTCCCAGTACGTGGCCGAGCGGAACGCGCGCCGCTCCCGCTCGCGGTTCACGAGCAGGCGCACGGCCACGGACTGCACGCGGCCGGCCGAGAGCCCCGTGGAGATCTTCTTCCACAGCAGCGGGCTCACCGTGTAGCCCACCAGGCGGTCCAGGATGCGCCGCGTCTCCTGCGCCCGCACCAGGTGCTCGTCGATCTGCCGGGGGTTGGCCAGGGCGGCGCGGATGGCCTCGGGGGTGATCTCGTGGAAAACGATGCGCGAGATGGGCACCTTTGGATTGAGCACCTGCACCAGGTGCCAGCCGATGCTCTCCCCCTCGCGGTCTTCGTCGGTCGCGACGATGAGCTCGTCGGCGTCCTTGAGCAGCGCCTTGAGCTCCGAGACGATCTTGGCCTTCTTGGCGGGCACGATGTACAGCGGCTCGAAGTCCGCGTCCACGTTCACGCCCAGCCGCGCCCACTCCTGCCCCTTGAAGCGGGCCGGGATGTCGGTGGCGGATTCGGGGAGGTCGCGCACGTGTCCCATGGATGCCGCCACCCGGTAGCCCGAGGGGAGAAATCCGCGGATCGTCTTGGCCTTGGTCGGCGATTCCACCACCACCAGCCGCGTTTCTTTCTTGCCGGCCATCTCAGTCGAAAAAAAGAAGAAAACCCCGCCATGGAGCCGCGTCGCCCAATCAGGCGATGCGGTCGCGGATGGAATCGTGTATGTCGCGTGCGGCGCCGTCCACGGAGCGGCCGTCGGTGGGCAGAGCGAGGTGTGCCCGCGCGTAGAACCGCTCGCGCTCCGCCAGCAGGCGCCGTACGGCCCCGAGCGGGTCCGCACCGGCGAGCAAGGGCCGTTCCCCCGGCGCCGCGGCCGAGCGCCGCACGGCCTCTTCGGGGGACACCTGCAGCCACACGCAGTGTGTGCCGGGACCCAGGGAATCCAGCAGATCCGGGTTGGTGATCCACCCGCCGCCGGGGGAAAGGACGATGCGCGTGCGCCCTGCCATCCGCCGCGTGGCACCCGCCTCCATCCGCCGGAACGCCGCCTCGCCCTCGTCCGCGAAGATGGCGCGCACGGGGCGACCGGCCTCGCGTTCGATCTCCCGGTCCAGGTCCACGTGGGCCCAGCCCAGCCGCTCCGCCAGCGCCGCGCCCACCGCCGACTTCCCCGAGCACATCATCCCCACCAGGACGATGCGCTCGATGGGATCCGCCGCCGTCTCCGAATCAGCCACCGTTGAATTCCCCGTGCCGGAAGCCGTGGCGGAAGGCATCCCCCGTCGGCAGAGCGAATGAATTCGCCGCAACGACCACACGAAGTCCGCCTGCGCGGACTGCCGGCTCTTCCTTCGACCCGGACGCCATCCTCCGCCGTCCGGGGGGAGGGGCGCCCCGCCGGTGCACGAAGCCCGCAATCCCGCACCGATCCTCGATCCCGATCGGCCGGGTGCCCGCCGACCGCCGCGGCACCCGCCCGCACCGGACCCGTCGGCGAAGGCCGACATCACGTTTTCGGTGCCGCGATTTCAATCGCCGGGGACGGGACCCGGCCCCGCACCCCTGCCCCGCCTCTCCGCCAGCCTCAGGCTCCGGCGAACGCCCCGCGAGCCCGGATCTGCTCCAGGTAGGCGTCGAACGATCGGCGCAGCTCCGTCATCGAGTCCCCGCCGAACTTCTCCAGCACGGCGCCCGCCAGCACGATGGCCACCATCGCCTCCGCCACCACGCCCGCCGCGGGCACGGCGCAGACGTCCGAGCGCTCGCGCACGGCCTCCGCGGGGGCGCCCGTGCGCAGGTCCACCGTGCCCAGCGGCGTCATCAGCGTGGAGATGGGCTTCATCGCGGCGCGGCAGACGAGCGGCAGGCCGGTGGTGATGCCGCCCTCCAGCCCGCCCGCGTGGTTGCCCACGCGCCCGAATCCCCCGCCCCGCTCCATGCCGTCCTCGCGGGTGATGGCGTCGTGCACGCGGCTGCCGGGGCGCAGGGCCGCCTCGAACCCCAGGCCGATCTCCACGCCCTTGATGGCCTGGATGGACATCAGCGCCGCCGCCAGCCGCCCATCCAGCTTGCGGTCCCACGACACGTGCGAGCCCAGTCCCGCCGGAAGGCCGTGCGCCACCACCTCCACGACGCCGCCCAGGGTGTCGCCGTCACGTTTGGCCTGGTCGATGGCGTCGATCATCCGCCCCTCGGCCTCCGGGTCCAGGCACCGCACGGGCGACGGGTCCGACGCAGCGTTCAGCTCCACGGGCAGCGTCTCCGGCACGTTCGCCACGATCCCGCCGATGGAGATGACGTGGCTCCCCACGCTGATCCCCAGCTCCGCCAGCAGCCGCTTTGCCAGGGCGCCGGCGGCCACGCGCATGGTCGTTTCCCGCGCGCTGGCCCGCTCCAGGATGTCGCGGGCGTCCGTGCGGTCGTACTTGAGCGCGCCCACGAGGTCCGCGTGGCCGGGACGCGGAAAGAAGACGCGGCGCATGGCCTCGTCGTCGCCCTGCGCCTCGTGCGGCGCGGGGGACATGGCGTCGGTCCAGTTGGCCCAGTCGCGGTTCCGCACGAGCAGCGTGACCGGCGCGCCCAGCGTTTCGCCGTGGCGGATTCCGGACAGCAGCTCGGCGCGGTCGCTCTCGATGCGCATGCGCCCGCCCCGCCCGTACCCACCCTGGCGGCGGCGAAGGTCGCGGTCGATCTCGTCGGTTGAAACCGGCAGGCCGGCGGGGAGTCCCTCCACGACCGCCACCAGGGCGGGGCCGTGCGACTCGCCCGCGGTCGTAAAGCGGAAGGTCGGCATGGGCGGAAGATAGCGGCGCGGTGCGAAAATGCGAAAGCCCGGGAAAGGGCGGTGCGAAAGTGCGGGAGAACGGCAGTGCGAAAGTGCGGGAGAACGGCAGTGCGAAAGTGCGGGAGTGCGAAAGTGCGAAAGTGGGGGAAAACGGCAGTGCGAAAGTAGGGGAGTGGCCGGAGGGGGTGACGAGGATTGCGGGATGGTCGGTCGTTCCCGGCTCCTGGCCGTGCCGGAGCCGTGCGGCCCGGCGTGGCACTCCCCCACAACGGACAGTCCGCGCAGGCGGACTTCGTGTCCTCGTTGCGGCGAATTCATTCGCTTGGGTCGTTTTCGGACTCAGGCTCGGACTCGGACTCGTCTTGGACCTGGACTCGACTCCAGCTCAGACTCGGACGCCGGGCTGGCCCGCAACGAAGCGAGGGCCCGGCGTCGCGCCGGGCCCTCGTCTTCATCCGTCCAGCATCCACCCGCCGATCAGGGCGCGCGCTGCAGGTCCTCGTTGGTGATGGCGAGGCCCAGCACGCCCGTCGTCGTCAGGCCGTACAGGCGCAGGTTCACGTTCGCCGCGTCGCCCGGCGCGCGCGGCGCCACCACCAGCGCGCCCACGATGGGGTCGCGGATGAAGATGCGGCGCACGGGCGTGAAGTAGAACGCGTCCAGCACGTCGATGTACGGCCGCCCGTCCTGCGTACCCGACACGAACGACAGCCGGTTGGCCGGGTCCGACGGGTAGTTGGCGTTCTGCGGGTGCATGGCCACGCCCCCCGTGGGCGAGCCGCTCTCCATCGTACCCTGCAGCCGCAGCGTGTCGTTGAAGAAGTACGCCTGGCTGCCGCGCGCCACGCCCAGCGTGCCGTCGCGGTTGATGCCCAGGCCGATCACCCGCTCCGCCGTGTTGCTGATGAGGTCGCGCACGTCGCCGCGCAGCACCAGCGAGTCGCCCAGCGCCTCGAACATGGGGATCCGCGCGTTCTCACGCACGCCCTCGCCCACGGCCACGTAGCGCCGGTCCGTGCTGGTGGCCACGAACGTCGTGTCCGACAGGCCCACCTCCGTGATGTCCGCGCCGACGTCCAGGCGCGTGTCGTACCGCCCGCCCTGCAGGTTGGCCGGCGCCATCCGCAGCTTCGTGAGCGAGTCGCGGACGACGAACAGCGGGCCCGTGATGCAGGGCGGATCCGCCGTGTCGCCAAAGCGCCGGCGCGGGCACACCTGGATGAAGTCCGTGGGGATGTGGAACGCCGAGTCGGCGTTCACCACCACGGCGCGCCCCGGCGTGTGCCGGTCCACGTAGCCGATGAAGATCTCCGACCGCAGCTTGCGGGGGTCGTAGATGCGCACCGTGCCGTCCTCCGCCGACGGCGTGGGCCGCGTGGAGTACACCAGCAGCCCGTTGGCCGCCTGGCCCAGGAACTGGGGACGGTCGCTGTAGTCGTGCACCGTCACCAGGCTGACCTTGCCCTCGGGGCTGAAGTTCACCCCGTACAGCCGCTCGTTGCGGGGGAACAGGCGCCGGTTCTCCGCCTCGCGCAGCACCGAGCCGCCCAGGGGCACCACCGAGATGTTGGTGCCGCCGCTGTTGGCCACGTACAGCGAGTCGCGGTTGCGCCCCAGGGCCAAGCCCCACGGCGACGAGCCCACCTGCACCGGCGTGCCGTACTGCGCGCCGCCCAGGGGCAGCAGCTCCACCCGGTTGCGGGTGAAGTTGGACAGGTAGACGAAGTTGTCGTCCGCCACCAGGTCCGCCACCACGTCCGTGCCGTTGGGACGGCTCAGGGTGCGTCCGCGGGCCACGTACACCCGCACCAGGCGCCCCGGCCCCGCCGTGAGGCGCGAGCCCTGCGGCCCCGGCACGCACGCCAGCGACTGCGGCGCGTTGGGCGTCGTGGCCGCCCCGCAGTTGCCCGCCGGGTCGCGCGCCCACGCCGTCACCTCAAGGTCCACGCTGGCCGTGTCCACCGGGCTCAGCCCCAGGGCCTCGAAGCCGAAGCGGAACGTGCCGCCCGTGACCGCGCCGCGGCCCACGAACACCCGCAGCGTGTCGGGCGTGGGCGTGCTGCGGCGAATGGCCAGCACCGTCACCCCCACCGAGTCCACCCGCGTCTCGTCCGCCGCCGAAACGGCCACGGAGAACGAGTCCGCCGCCTCCACCCGCGTCTCGATGGTCGTCTGGAACGTCACCCGCGGCGCCGTCACGTCCTGCGACGCCGGCTCGATGGTCACGTCGAACGGCACCGACACGCCCGTCTGGTTGCTCCCCGACACCGTGGACCCCGTGACCCGCAGCGCGCCCGCGGCCGCCTGGGGGATGGGGATGACCAGCGTGGTGTCGAACTGCGCCCGCGCCGGCGTGAACGTGAGCACCCGCTGAAAGGTGAAGGCCCCGGAGCCCGCCACCGTCACGCTGTTCAGCAGGTCGCGCGCGTCCGACGCCGTCACCCGCAGCGTGAGGATCCCGCCGCCCCGCGGCGGCTCGGACGAGGGCACCACCTGCACGCTCACCCGCGGGCCGCCGATGGCCACCTGGAAGGTGTCCACGCCCCGGTTGCCCATGGTGTCCGTGGCCGTCACCACCACGAACACGCCGCCCTCGGGCACCGTGTCGGGGGTGGCGTTCAGAAAGCGGCTCAGGGTGGTGTCCTTCACCACCCGGCCGCCCTCACGCAGGTTCACCGTCTTGGTGGTCCAGCGGTCCACGCGCTGGGCCGTGCCCAGCTCCGGGCTGCCGCGCATGGCGTAGCCCTCGAACGTCACCTCGGCCAGCCCGCCCGCGTCGGCCACCCGGGCCTGCACGAAGACCGAATCGGCCACGGCGATGGTGGGCGTGGCCGTGCTGGGAAGCACGATGTTCACGGTGGGACGGGTGGAGTCGGCCGCCGTGCCGCCGCCGCCCCCTCCGCCCCCGCCCGTGACCGGGTCGGGGCGGAAGGGGTTGCGGGAGCTGTCGCAGGCCGCGAGTGCGGCAGTGGCCATGAGGGCCGCCAGGAAGGCGGCCCGGCCGCGGATCGGGATCATCGGGGTACCTCTACGGGGGGATATTGGCGCGGGGCTCTTAGTCCTGCTGCCGCACGATGTGCGGCGTAACCAGGATCAGGAGGTCCTGCTTGCTTTCTTCGCGGTTCGTGGTGCGGAACAGGCCGCCCAGGAGCGGAAGGTCCATCAGGAACGGGATGCCGCTGCGGGTCTCTTCCACGCGCGTCACCGTCAGGCCGCCGATGACCACCGTCTCGCCGTCGGCCACCAGCACCTCGTTCTCCGCCTGCTGCCGCGAAACGTTCAGCAGGTTGTTGTCCGACTGCGTGGGGTTGGAGTTCTCGGCCCGGAGCGCCAGGCGCACGCGGCCGTCGGCCGTGATGTGCGGCGTGACCTCCAGCTCGATCCCCGCCTCCACCTGCACGGGCTGCAGCGTCACCGCCCCGCCCGCGCCGCCGCCGGCCGAGGCCGTGAGGAAGGTGATCTCCTCGCCCACGAAGATGCGGGCCGTCTTGTTGTCCAGCGTGGTGATCTGCGGCATGGCCTGCACGTCCGCGATCTCCGTGGACTGCAGCGCGCTGATGAGCGCGATGAGGGAGAAGCGGTTGGCCAGCAGCAGGCTCACGGCCACGTCCAGGCTGGCGTCCGCGATCTCCGTTGCCGCGTTGCCCACGGCGCCCACGGAGGGGCCGCCCAGCAGGAAGCGGTCTTCGGGGGTGCTTTCGCCCGTGGGCCGCCCCGTTACGGGGTCGTACAGGGGCGTCTGGATGAGCGAGCCGAAGCTGTTGCCGCCAAAGTCCTTGAGATCGTAGCGAATCCCCAGGGCCTCCAGCTGCGTGCGGTCCACGAAGATGATCTTGGCCTCGATGGCCACCTGCGCCACGGGCACGTCCAGCTGCGTGATGAGCGCCTCCACGTCGCGCACCACCCGCACCACGTCCGTGACGATGAGGGTGTTGGTGCTCGTGTCGGCCACGATGCTGCCGCGCTCGGACTTGAGCTGCTCGAACGTCCCCGCCAGCGACCCGGCGGGCACGTAGTTGATGCGGAACGCCTGCGTGGTCAGGGGCTCGGCCGCGGCCCGCGAGGCCAGCGCCTCGATGCGGTCCACGCGGATGATTCCCCCCGCCAGCTCCTCGGCCGCCAGCCCGTAGGCCTGCAGCAGGGTGCGCAGGGCCACGTCCCAGGGCTGGTTGGTGAAGCTCACCCCGTCCACCACCACGTCGGACACGTCCGTCCCCGCGATGATGGAGCGGCCCGAGAACTCGCCGAAGGTGGCCAGCACGTCGCGCATCTCGGTGTTCTCGAAGCTCACCGTGATGCGCCGCGCCTGCGGCACCTGCTGCGGCGGGGCCGCGCGGGAGGGCGCCGGCTGCCCGGCCGGGCGCCGCGCCAGGGCGCTGCTCCCGCTGCTCCCGCTGCTCCCGTTGCTGCCGCTGCTCCACGGCTGGAACGCCGTGACGCCCGAGGCCAGGGAGATGCGCAGCCCGCCCGTCACGCGCTCCACCGTGTACGTGGTCTCGCGGTCCAGGTCCAGCACCACGCGCACCGTGCGCTCGTCGTGCTGGCTGGTGCGCACGCCGCGCACCCCGCCGCGGTCCAGCCCGTCGTAGCGGCGGGCGGGAAGGTCCAGCCGGGCGTCGGCGATGTCGACGACCACCCGCGCGGGGCCGGCCAGGGCGAAGTCGGTCCAGCGCACGTCGGCGCCGGCCACCTCCACCGTGAGCTCCGTCCGGCCGCCGCGCGCCTCCAGGCGCAGGGCGGCCACGCTCCCGTCCAGGGACGGCGGCGTGGGCGCCGCGGCCAGCAGCGCCGGGAGCAGCAGCAGCGCGAGCGCCGCGGTGCGCACCATCATCATGGGCTTCATGGGTCGGATTGTCCTGGTCACGGACGGGGGGCGGCGGGCGGCGCCGGCGCCGGTTGCACAGGGGGGGCGGGGGCCGCCGGTGCGGCTCCCTGCGTGGCCACGGGACGCCGCGTCCGCTGCAGCTCCAGCGAGTACACGCGGCTTACGCCCAGGGCGTCCTCGCGCACGTCCACCCGGCGGGGGTGGACGGCCACCACCGTCACCGCCCCCAGCCGCTGCCCCGGCCGCAGCCGCACGCGGGCGCTGTCGGAGGGGAGCGTGAAGACGGCCACGGAGGCGCGCGGGTTGGACGAGTGGATGATCCCGATCAGGCGAAGGTCCTGCACCCGCACGCCCATGTCGTCGCCCGCCAGCAGGGGGCGAAAGGGGTCGGGGCGGCCGCCCGCCTGGTAGCGGAACACCTCGCGGCGGTACACGTCGCTCTCGGGGAGCGTCGCGGCGGGGGCGGGGGCGGTGGCCTCCGCCGGTGCGTTGGCGGCCGGACGGGCCGCGCGGGGCTGCTGCGCCCCCAGGGGCGCCGCCAGCGCCAGCGCCGCCGCGCCCGCCAGCAGAATGCGCTCAGGCGCTCGCATCGTCATCCAGGGGGGTGCTGGGGATCACGTAGGTCTCGATGGAAAAGCGGGCCTCCAGCGGCACCTGCGCCGCCGCCGTCCCCGCGGTGTTCTCGTCCGCCCCCGGCCGCGCGAAGGGCGCCACGGTGAGGTTGGTGGCCGTCACGATGCGCGGCAGCGACGCCACCCGCGTGAGGAACTCGCCGATCTGGTGGTACTCGCCCACCACCGCCATGTCGTACACGCGGCGGGTGTAGTACGCCTCTTCGGTAGCCCCCACGGGCTGGATGAGGGTGAGCTCCACCCCCGTGCGCGTGGCCTCGGCCGAGATGGCGTCCAGCAGGTTGGGCAGCTCCTCGTTGCTGGGGATGAGCCCCTCGGCCATCTCCAGCTGCTGCCGGTACAGGGCCATCTGCTCGTTCACGGCGCCCTCGGCGCCCTGCGTGATGGCGCGGCTGCGGGTGTTCACCGTCTTGAGCTGCTCCAGGCGCGCCTCCATCTCGGCGATGCGCGCCTTGCGGGGCGTGTACACCCGGTCGTAGAAGCCGAACGACGCCAGGGCCAGGAACAAGCCGATGTACAGCAGGTTCTTGCGCTGCGCGGGCTCCAGGGGGGGAAGCGCCATGTGCGTTACTGGGCGGTGAGCAGGGGAACGGTCTCGACGAAGCCCGTATCGGGCTCCTCCCACCGTGCCTCCAGGGTGAACTTGAGCACGGTGCGTCCCTGCACCTGCTCCTGCTGGCTGGTGACCAGCGACACGTCGCGGATCATGGGCGACGACTCCAGGTTCTTCATGAACCGGGTGAGCGCCTCCGTGGCCCCCGCGTGCCCCTCCACGTTGAACACGGGTCCCGCGGGGCGCGCGGGCGCCGCCGGCGCGGCCGCGGCGGCGGCCGAGTCCTCGGCGGCCTTGTCCTTGTCCTTGCCTTTGCCCTTCGCCTTGGACTTTTCCGCCGCGGGGGGCGGGGGCGGCGGGGCGGCCTCTTCTTCGACGGCGGCCAGCTTGGTGAGCCACAGGTACGGCGGCGTGGCGCGGCTCACCTCGTCCAGCACGTGGGGCCACACGTACCGGCGCGTGTCCACCTGGCGGATGACGTCCATCTTCTGGTCGATGGTGTCGCGCCGCGTGTCCAGCGTCTTCATGAGGGCGATGGCGCGCTCCAGCCGCACGGAGTCGGCCGCGGCCGATTCCACCTGGGCGGCCAGGTCGTCGCGCGTCTTGCCGGAGCTCCAGAACCAGTAGGCGCCGAACAGCAGCAGCAGCACGCCCAGGCCGGCCATGCCGGCCACCCGGGGGTCGGCACCCAGGGAGGGGAGCGACGGGCCGCCGCCCCCGCCCGGCCGGCGCGCGGCCGCGGGGCGGCGGGTGGCGCCGCTGGGGAGCAGGTTGATCTCGATCACGTCGGGGGATCCGAATCGGGTTCCGGCTCAGGTGGCCGCGCGAAGCGCGAGCCCCACGGACAGCATCAGCATGGGGGCCAGCTCGTCCACGGCGAAGAAGGAGGTGACGCCCGGGCGCGCCTTGAGGCGCTGCAGCGGCGAGGCCACCTCGGTGCGGGCGCGCAGGCGCGCCGCCACCACGTCCACCAGCCCGGGGATGCGGGCGCCGCCGCCGCACACGTACACGCGCCCCGGGGCCGCCACGCTGTCGCCGCCCAAGAAGGCCACGGCGCGCTCCACGCCCACGGCCAGGTCCTCGGCCCCGCCGCGCAGCAGCTCCTCGAACTCGCCGGCGCGTTCCGAGCGGCCCTGCAGCACGGCGTCGGCCTCGTCCACCGTAAGGCCGTGCATGCGGCGCAGGTCCTCGCGCAGCCGCCGCGAGCCGAAGGGCACGTCGCGGGTGAGCACCAGGGCCCCGTCCTGCAGCACGTTCACCGTGCTGATCTCGTGGCCCACGTTCACCAGCGCCACCACCCCCTCCATGGCGTCGGGGTAGTTGTACTCGAACGCGTTGTGCAGGGCGAACGAGTCCACGTCGATGACCCCCGGGGCCAGCCCCGCGTCGCGCAGCAGCCCCACCTTCTGGTCCACCACGTCACGCTTGGCGGCCACCAGCAGCACGCTCATCTGCAGGCCGTCGTCCAGCGGGTCCAGGATCTGGAAGTCCAGCTGCACGTTCTCCATGTCGAAGGGCACGTACTGCTCGGCTTCCCAGCGGATGACCTCGCGGGCGTCCGCCTCCTTCATCCGGTCCATCTGGATCTTCTTGACCATGACGTCGCGCCCGCCCACGGAAGCCACGAGCTTCTTGGGCTTGACCCCCGACGAGTCCATGAGGGAGCGGATCGTCTCCACGACGATCTGCGGGTCCATGACCTCGCCTTCGACGATGGCGTCGGCGATGAGCGGCGTGTGCGACACGTGCACCAGCTCGGGCTCGGCGCCGGAGTGGTCAATGACGGCGACCTTTATGAAGCCGCTGCCGATGTCGAGCCCCACCGTGCTCCTGTTGCGGCGCAGAAACGAAACCATGGGCCTGGGCAAAAGGGTCCCGGGAGTCTGCAACGCAAAGCCGCTGCAGTGCGGAAAGGGTAAACGTGGTTGGTACGGGAGGATGCGTCACGATAGCGCGACATGGCACCGGCGTCAAGCTTGCCGGCGCCATGCCGTCATTGAGTGCCCTACCGGACCACCTCGGACCAGGCGAACGTGGTGCCGATGATGCTGGCGGGCGCCGAGTGCGCCGCGTCGCCGAACGTCTGCAGGGCGCCGTCGATGGCGCACTTGTCGTACTGCACCGTGATGGAGCCGTTGGCGATGGCGCTGTCGTCCTGCTGGATCTCGTTTTCGCCCTGCATGGCGAGCGAAACCAGGGCGCCCGTGACCGTGGGGTTGCCCTTGAGGGTGAAGTTCCCCTCCACGATGATGATGCCGACGAACGACGCATTGCCGTCCATGAGCAGGTTGCCGTTGACGATGATCACCACACCCGCGCCGCCCTCGATCTCCACGGTGCCGCCGTTCCCGTCGATCACGGCCACGCCGCCGTCACCGGTGTCGAGCCTGCCGTCCCAGGTGCGGTTGGGGGCGCCCACGGCGTGCCAGCGGGGACCGAACTTCTGGTTCAGCGGAACGGTGGCGATGATCTCCTCCACGCTCCTGCCGCTCAGCACGTTGTCGGCGAGCTCCTCGCGGGACAGGTCGGAGCGCTCGATGGCGCTCAGGCCGCTGGTGTTCTGCCCGTCCTCGTAGCCCTTGAAGTTGTTGAAGTGGTTCGTGTTGTTGGTGCTGATGTCCGAGTCCTCGGCCGCACGCACGGCGTCCACGCCGCCCTGGGCCCCGCAGCCGCTGAACTGGCCGCTGACCGTGAAGGCGTTGCCGTTCACGTGCATGTCGCCGCCCAGCGTGATGGCCGAGGTGATGTTCATGGACAGGGGGTCCGGCTGGGGCCGGTTCTGCCGGACCATGGCCACCACGGCACGCCCGGTGGTCTCGCCGTTCGCGTTCACGGGCTCGGCCGTGAGCGAGTAAGTGCGCGTCCAGATGTTGGGACGGCTGGGCGTGGGCACGTTGCTGTAGAGCAGCGCCGTGGTCACGCGCACCCGCTGCCCGGACTCGGCCAGCGTGAGCGTCTGCTGCCCGGTGGGCAGGGGCACCTGCGCCACCATGGCCGCCCGCAGCACCTCGCTCAGCCCCCCCTCCGCGTTGTACAGGGCCCGCGCGCCGTTGGCCTGCGCGGCGCTGATGGCCCCCTCCGTGGTGGAGGTGAGCAGCACCGTCGTCACCAGCAGCGACATGACCACCAGCCCCACCAGCGCCACCGGCAGGGCCACTCCGCGGCGCCCGCGCCAAACCGTCGTCCGACCTGTCATGAGTGCCGTTCGTGTCATGGGGAGCCTCATCAGTTGCGCAGCATGACGCGCACGGCGCCGCTGTCGCGCTGCGCGCGGTCGTTCACCTTCTGGATGCTGCCCGAAACCACCTGCACGCCCACCGCCCGCAGCGCGCCCAAACCCGCCGTGTTGTTGCCGGGGGCGGCCACGGGGTTGTCTGGGTCGTTGCCAAAGTAGGTAAAGCCAAAGAGCTCCTGCTCCAGGGGCCCGGCCAGCGGCTGCTGGATGAAGCCGCCGGCGGTGTTGACCCCGTTGCTGCGCTGCAGCCACCAGTTGCCGTCGTCGTCCTGGTCCACGTCGTACCGCGTGAGCGTGTACGTCACCACGGTGCGGCCCACGGCGCCCGTCAGCACGGCGCTCGTGGTGATGCGCACGGCCACGGCCGCGCCCGACGCACCCATGGTGTTGCACGGCGCCGTCTGGGCCGAGGCCAGCTGCTGCACGGCGGTGATGCGCGCGCGCCCCGCCGGGAACTGCGGGCTGGGCAGCCAGGTCGGGTTCCCCATGGGGTCGCTGTTCTGGTTGATGAGCACGCCGTTGGCGTTGGCCACCGTCCACCCGTCCAGGGCGCCCGTGACGGGGAACACGGCGGTGACCTGGTTGCCCAGCACCTGGCACACCACGCCCCAGGCGCGGGGCTGCATGAAGGTCACGGCCTGGTCGTCGGCGGCCAGGATGGCGCCGGGGATGGCGCTGCGCAGCTCGCTGGAGACGATCTCCAGGGCCCCGCGGACGTTCTGCTGCGCCTCCTGCTTGGCGCCCTGCACGGCCACCATGCGCGACTGGCCGCTCAGGAGCTGAAAGAGCGCCGCCGTGATGAACCCCGTGATGAGGAGCGCCACCATCAGCTCCACCAGGGTAAAGCCGGCGCGACGGCTGCGGTTATCGGAATGCACGGCCCACCACCTTTACGGGTCTGAGGGTCCAGCTGGAGGTCTCCGGGGGCGTCACGGTCACCGTCACGGTAAAGACGCTGCGCCCGCCCACGGCCGCCTGGTCCACCTCGGTGGAGACGACGGCGCCGTCCTCCTCGTCCGTCTCGTCGCCGCCGGGGTTCTGGCCCAGGTCGATGCGCTGCAGCACGCTTTCCAGGCGCTCCGTGGCCAGGGCGCTGTACTGGCTCTCGCGGTCGGCGCGGGCCACCATGCGCGCGCTGCCGATGGCCATGGCCTCCAGCGCCAGCAGCCCCACGGCCAGGATGACCATGGCCACGAGCACCTCCATCAGGGTAAAGCCCTCGCGGCCCTTGAGCCGTGTCCGTTCGTCAGTCACGATAGATCCTCCCCACGCCGCTGATGCGAACCGTCTTGATCGTGGTGCCCTTTTTGACGCCGAGATCGGAGAACGTGCTGCTGGCGCGGTACATCCCGCGCGAATCGAACGACACCCGGCCGCCCGTGCGGGTGAGCGTGGTCGTCGTGTACGTGCGGGCATAGTTCACTTCCTTGAGCGTGCGCACGGGTACGCCGGCCGCGTTGTCCACGGTCACGCGGTACCGCTTGTTGTCGAGCACGCGCAGAGAAACGGTCTGCCCCTGCCGCACGGCCTGCGTACGAGCGAGCGAAAGATCCGCGATGAGCTCGTTCAGGGCGCCGCGCTGCCCCACGGTGTGCGCCCAGTTCACGAGCCGGGGACCCGCCATGGAAGCCATGATCCCCATGATGACGAGGACGATGAGCAACTCGGGGAGGGTAAAGCCGCGGCGGCCGGGCGAGCGGGAAGGATGTATGCAAATCATGCCGGCCACATAACCAAGTTCCGTGCCCTGCCCTGAAGTCTTGAAACGCAAGCACTTACGCCATTTTCAGCCGCCCGCCCGGCGGACAATCTTTCCGACCCGGAACTCTTTTCCTGATTCTGCCGCCGATCAGCCTCCAGCGCTGCTACGTCTATATGTTTCAGTACCTTCGCCGCACGCGGCCCACGGCGGAGACGGTCAGGGTGTCGGGGGGGTAGCGCCCCTGCCGCAAGACCAGGGTGCGGTTGTCGAACCCCACCAGCACCCCGCTGGAGCGGAACGCCACGGGCCCGCTGCCGTTGGAGGCCAGGCACAGCCGCCCGCCGTCCAGCCGCAGCTCGCGCCGCGCGGCCACGCTGTCGCGCCCGGCCCGGATGATCCGGTAGCGGTGCCCCGCCGTCCAGCCGGGGGGCGCGGGGCAGTCCGCCGAGCGCTCCACCACCAGGCGGGCACGCTGCCCCGTGCGGCTGGCGAGCTGGCGCGTGTAGGCCAGGTCGGCCGCCAGGCGGTTGGCGGCGCCGCGGGTGCGGACGACGGCCGCGAGCGCCTCCATGCGCGGCGCCGCGATGGCCGCGGCGATGCCCAGGATGACCACCACCATCACCACTTCGTGCAGGGTGAACCCCGCGCTCCCCTTCCCCGCCACCGCCCCCTCCCGCCGCGCGCTCCGCGACCGATCCCGGTGATCCGCGGGCCCTCCGACGGGCTCCTCCGCGGGTGTTCACCATGGATACTTTCGGAGGTGGATCGGGGTCAAATCGCCACCCGCCAGAACGCGTACCGGTTTTTTCGCCCCCGCGCGAACGGGCTCAACCCATTGTTCCGGATCGACTTCCCCCTGTACCGCGATGATGAGATTTCCGGATTGTGCAGATGAGGTGTTCGCGCGCTGGCGCAAGAGAGCGGATGGGGGTTCCGATGGCGACAGATGCGGGATGCACTTCCACCGCGGCAAAGATTAAAAGTTGCGCGACGGACGTGCGGCGGCCGGTTTTCCCCCGGTTTCCGGTGGATGGGTGGGCGTGCACGGGGGGATTCTGGACCGCGGCGAGGCACGTGCCCGGCGGAGACGAGTCCTCGGTCGCGCACGGATGACGTATGCGGGAAAGTGCCGTCAGGCGCTCTCTCGGAATGACGGCCGGGGCATGGGATCGAGTTCTCCCCCTCTCCCGTACGGGGCAGGCAATCGAGGGTGCCGAGAGGTCGTGTACGGGAGAGGGGGCCGGGGGGTGAGGGACCGGCGGAGGGACGGCGGACCGGGCGCCGTTGCGTGAGGGATGCGCGCCCGCAGGGCCGAGAACGCGACGGGGCGGGACACAGCAGTACCGTGTCCCGCCCCGTCGTGGGCTCGGCGCCGTTGGGCACAGTCGTATCGTGCCCTACGGCGCGCGCAGCCCGACCCGGAGCGAAGCGGAGGGGCACGCCCGGAACTGCAGTGCGAAAGTGCGAAAGTGCGAAAGTGCGGAAGTGACACCGACTAACGCACTAACGCACTCACGCACTCTCACTCCAGCCCGTAATCGTGGATCTTGTACGACAGCGCGCGCACGGACAGGTCCAGCAGCTCCGCCGCCTTGGTCCGGTTGCCCCGCGACCGCTCCAGCGCGCGGACGATGAGCGACTTTTCCAGCGCGGGCAGGCGGCGCTTGACGGACAGGTCGCCGTCGTCGTCCGGCACCTGGAACGGGTGCCGGCCGCTGCGCACGTGCGGCGGCAGGTGCTCCACCCCCACGTTCCCGCCGGACAGCACCAGCGCCCGCTCGATCACGTTCTCCAGCTCGCGCACGTTCCCCGGCCACGTGTACGCCGCCAGCACGGGCACCAGCTCGCGCGACAGGGGCGGCGCCTCCACCCCCAGCCGCCGCGCGTGCAGCCGCATGAAGTGCTCGGCCAGGGGGGGCACGTCCTCCGGCCGCGTGCGCAGCGGCGGGACGAGGATCTGCACGACGTTGATGCGATAGAACAAGTCCTCGCGAAAGCGGCCCTCGCGCACCTCGTCCACCAGGTCGCGGGCCGTGGCCGCCAGCACCCGCACGTCCACGGGCTTCTCGCCCGTGCCGCCCACCCGGCGGATCTGCCGCTCCTGGAGGACGCGCAGCAGCTTTACCTGCAGGGGCAGCGTGAGCTCGCCGATCTCGTCCAGGAAGAGCGTGCCGCCGTCCGCCTCTTCGAACAATCCCTCGCGCGCCCGGTCCGCGCCCGTGAACGCGCCCCGCTCGTGGCCGAACAGCTCGCTTTCCAGCAGGTTCTCGGGGATGGCGCCGCAGTTCACGGCCACGAATGCCTTGCCGTTGCGCGGGGATGCGCGGTGCACGGCGCGGGCGACGGCCTCCTTGCCGCTGCCGCTTTCCCCCGTCAGCAGGACGGTACTGGGGAACGGGGCCACGCGCGCGGCCAGGTCCATGACCTCGCGCATGGCGGCGGACTCGCCCACCACCCCCTCGAAGCCCTGCACCTCGCCCACCACCTTGCGCAGCCGGGCCACCTCGCGCCGCAGCTGCTCGCGCTCCTCGGCCTTGCGCAGGGTGAGGATGACCTCGTCGGCGTTGAACGGCTTGCTGATGTAGTCGTAGGCGCCCTTGCGCATGGCCGCCACGGCCGCGTCCAGGGTGCCGTACGCGCTCATCATCACCACCAGCGCCGTGCCGCCCGCTTCCTGGTAGCGCTCCAGGAACTCCAGACCGCCCAGCCGGGGCATGCGCACGTCGCAGAGGACGAGGTCGGGGGCCTCGGCCAGGGCCAGGCGCAGCCCCGCCTCGCCGTCCTCGGCCACCACGACCTGGTAGCCCTCGTCGCGCAGGATGAGGAGCAGGGTGTGCCGCAGCCCCGCCTCGTCGTCGATGACCAGTACGCGCCGTTCGCTCACGCGGGCCGCCGGGTGGGGAGGGAGAGGGTGAAGACGGCGCCGCCGCCGGCCCCCGATGACGCCTCGATGCGCCCGCCGAAGTCTGCCACCGTGCTCGCGACGATGGCAAGCCCCAGCCCCGTGCCCTCCCCCGGCGGGCAGGTGGTGAAGAAGGGGTCGAACACCTTGTCGATGTGGTCTTCCGGGATCCCCGGCCCCGTGTCGGCCACGGTGATGCGCACGGTCTCCGTCCCCGGCTCGATGCGGTGCGGGTCGCGCACGCTGGTCACCGTCTGCCGGCGCAGGTGCGCGTAGCTGATCCCCGGCGGGTCGTCCGCGCGGCGGTAGGGGATGGCGGAGGGCGCCTGGTAGCGCTCCAGCTGCGTGCGGACGGTGATGCTTCCCCGCCCGCCCATGGCCCGCCGCGCGTTGTCCAGCAGGTTTACGAACACCTGCTCCAGCAGGTGCGGCGAGCCGACCACGGGGGGCAGCCCGTCGGCCAGGTCCACGGCGATCTCCACCTCGGCCATCACCCCCTGCACGCGCAGCACGTGGATGGCCGCGCGGGAGGCGGCGTTCACGTCCACGTCCTCGCGCTCGGGAGGCGCGGGGCGGGCGTAGTCCAGCAGGCCGCGGACGATGCGGTCGATGCGCTTGGCCTCGCCCTCCACGCCGTCCGCCAGCTCGGGATCGGCCCCGCGGCGGCGCAGGACGGAGGCGTAGCCCATCAGCGCCCCCAGCGGGTTGCCGATCTCGTGCGCCACCCCCGCCGCCAGCCGGCCGATGGAGGCCAGCTTCTCCGCCTCCACCAGGTCGCGGGTGGTGGCCAGGAGGCGGCGGTTGGTCTCGTCCAGGGAGTGGACGTTGTGGGCGAGCTTTTCCTGGTTCTCCAGCAGCTGGTCGGCCATGCGGTTGAGCGCCTGCGACAGGTCGCCCATCTCGCGGCTCTCGGCGGCGGGGGCGCGGCGGGCGTAGTCGCCCCCGGCCACGGCCTGCGCGGTCTCGGCGGCGGCCTGCACGGGGCGCAGCACCAGGCGCACGATGAGGTAGTTGGCCAGGAGGACGTACACCAGCACGTCGGCCACGATCAGCGCGCCCAGCAGCACCCAGCCGCCGCCGGGGCGCACGCGGGCGGCCACGATGCTGGTGGCGGCGGCCAGCACGCCGGCGGCCAGGGCCAGGAAGGTGAGGTTGAAGAGGAGCTCGGCACGCAGCGAGCCCCGGCCGGGGCCGGGGCTCGCGGTGTGCTGGGGATTGGATTCCCTCACGAAAGAAGCGGTGTCGGACGGCCGCGGGTCGCGGCTCAGACGAGGGCCTCGTCCAGGAGGCGCCGGCCATCCGACGCGCGGGCCTGGCCCGATCGCGGCTTGCCGTCCACCGCCTCGCGGGCGATCTGGTGCCAGACCTGGTCCACCACGGCGCCCGTGGGGGCATCCCAGGCGAGCATGCCTTCGGCACGGGCCTGTTCCATGGCTCTGCGCAGCGCGTGCTTGCTGACCGGCTTCCTCATGTTGGCTCCCTCTCTGGTGACTGCGATTCTCCGTCGCGCCGGCGCGATGCCGGCGCCCGCCCCCGCCACCCCACACCTCCCATTCATAGAGTAACACGGAGTTCTCCGGCGCGCGAGAGGGGGACGCCCATCCCCGCGCGGGAAGATGTCCGACACCGCGTAATCCGCTGGATTCCAAGCACTTGGCGCGCTGGAGAAAACGGCGGCCTCACGCGGAGACGCGGAGGCGCGGAAGAGAAACGAGGAGGAGATACCGGCACTTCGCCGCTCTGCACGAGGACGTGCGCGCGGTGTCGGCGGAGGCCGACCGTGTGAAGTTGCAGCCGCGAATTCATTCGCCCTGGCCGGGCGAATCTCCGCTCCCCTCGGCCTCTCCTCCCCCTCCTGTTCCATCTCCTCTCCTCCGCCTGCCCTGCCCTCTTGCCTCCTCCGCCTCGTGTTCCACCTCCCTCTCCTCCGCCTGCTTGCCCTCTGCCCTCCTCCGCCTCCCTCGCTCCCACACCTGCTCTCCTCGACCGGCCTCTCTCCGCGTGCTCTCCTCCGCGCCTCCGCGTCTCCGCGTGAGGCCCAAAACGAAGCGGCGGCGTCCCGGGGATCCGGAACGCCGCCGCGAAACGTCAGCGGGCTCGCTCAGTTGTAGACGCGGCCGTCTCCATCGATGCGCGTGGCGCAGCGCCGGCAGAACAGCAGCGGCGCGCACAGCTTGCGGTCCCACTCGCGGTTCTTGCAGCGCGGGCAGTGCGGGGTCATGTAGCGTCGCGCAAGCAGCGCCACACCGGATACGGCAGCCGTCAAACCGAGGATCAGGGTCATCGCGTTTCCCACTCCGAGGGGTCGCCGGCGCTTTCTCACGCCGATTTCCGTTAGTCTATCGCCCCCTTCCACACGAGGAAAGACGGGGCGCCGAACCGGTGCAAGAACCCCGCATCCGGGCCGGCTGCAACAAGATGGCTGGCTGATTGGGCTGCAATGACGCTGATACACATTGCGGTATCAGTCTCATAAAACAACTTCGTGACCGGCCGCCTCGCCGTGAGAACGCGCGAGACGCGGCGCCGTGGACAACCGGCGGGGCGCTGGCTCACGCCGTGCCGGCCAAACCCAGCTCCGGCGCGATGCCCCGCATTGCCTGGATCACGAAACCGACGTGCTCCGCAAGGTCCACGCCCAGCTTTTCGGCCGCATGCCGCACGTCCTCGCGGTCCACACCCGCCGCGAACTGCCGGTCCTTCATCTTCTTGAGGACCGACTTCGCTTCCAGGTCCATCACGGAGCGGCTGGGACGCACCAGCGCGGCGGCCGTAACGAGACCCGTGATCTCGTCGCAGGCATGCAGCGTCCGGTCCAGCCGCGTAACAGGCTCCACGCCCGTCCGCGCGGCGTAGTGCGCCTGCACGGCGTGCAGCAACTCGTCGGGGTAGCCGCGCTCGCGCAGCATCTCCACGCCGCGCACGGGGTGCTCGTCCGGCCAGCGCTCGTAGTCGAAGTCGTGCAGCAGCCCGGCGAGCCCGTACAGCGCCTCGTCCTCCTCCCACCGGCGGGCGTAGGCGCGGCAGGCGGCTTCCACGGAGTACATGTGCCGCCGCAGGCTCTCGCTCTCGACGTGTTGGTGCATCAGCGCGAGGGCCTCGTCGCGGCTGGGGAGTGCGGGCATGGGCGTCCGGTGCGGTGCGGGTGACGGATCTTTCTGCGTGGCGGCGCCAATGTAACGGGGCCCCCGCGCGCGGCAACCCCGGACGCACGAAGGCCCGCGCCCCAGGTGGAGGCGCGGGCCCGGTACGTCGGCGTCCCCGGTGGATCAGGGGCAGTCGAAGGTGTCGTTGTCCGGGCACCAGCAGGAGCCCGCGCCCGTCCGCGGGCAGGACGGGGTGAACAGGCACGGTTCCGTGACGGCGGCCGTGGAATCCGCCGGCGCCGTCGGAAAGCTGGCGACGGACAGCTGGCTGACGTTCAGCAAGAGCTTCTTCATGGGGATCGCTCCGCGTGGAAGGGGCTCGTTCCCGTGCGGCTCAGACGGAGGTGTTGGTGCAGGTCGCGTATTCGGTGCACCAGCAGGTGTTGACGTAGCCCGTCATCACGCACTCCGGTCCTTCGTAGGTGCAGTCGCCCGTCTGGGGGCACGCGGGCGTCGTGGCCACGTGGGCCTGCACCGTGCCGCGGGCCTCCGTGGCAGGCGCGATGGAGAACGACGTCACCGTCAGCGCATCGATCTCCAGCTTGAGTTGCTTCATCCTGGCTCCGTTCATGGGTTCGATCGCTTCCGGGTCGCGTTCCGCGTGGATGGCTGCCGCCCGGTGCCCGGTCACGCGCAGACCGGCGACGTACATTCACAGGTGTTGTATTCGCTGCACCAGCACGAGTCGATGCCGCCCGTCACCTCGCAGGTGGGCGTGAACTCCTGGCACGGCGTCGTGTCCACGTGCGCCTGCACCGTGCCGCGGGCCTCCGCGGCGGGCGCGACGGAGAACGACGTCACCGTCAGCGCATCGATCTCCAGCTTCAGTCGCTTCATCGTCCTGGCTCCGTCCATGGGGGTCGCCGCTTCTCGTCGCGCGGCGCCGGCGAATTCCGGCACGCATCGCGACGGGACCTCATTCCGTGATCGGGCAGTCCAGGCAGGTGTGGATCTCGCTGCACCAGCAGGAGTTGATGCCGCTGGTGATCTCGCACTCCAGGTCCTGGCTGCAGAAGCGCGTATCCTCCACGCACCCGGGCGACGTGCCCTCGTGCGCCTGCACGGTGCCGCGCACCTCCGCGGCGGGCGCCGTGGGGAACGACGTCACCGACAGCGTGTCCACGTCCAGCTTGAGTCTCTTCATCGTCCTGGCTCCGTTGATGGATGTTCGATTCGCGATCCCGCGGCCCGGCGCAATCCGGCACCGCCTCGCGACGGCCCGCTCAGACCGGCGACGTACATTCGCAGGTGTTGTATTCGCTGCACCAGCACGAGTCGATGCCGCCCGTCACCACGCACTCCGGCCCTTCGTAGGTGCAGTCGTGCGTCTTGGGGCACGTGGGGGTCGTGGCCTCGTGCGCCTGCACCGTGCCGCGCGCCTCCGCGGCGGGCGCCGTGGGGAACGAGGTCACCGACAGCTCTTCCATCTGCAGCTTGAGTCGCTTCATCGTACCGGCTCGTCCTGTAGTGATTTTGTCGGGAAAGGAATACAAGGATAGTCGATGCGGTCCCCCCGGACAAGCGGCGCGGCTAGAGCGGTTTTCGTGGCGGGCCGTAGTTTCTCACCCGTGATGTCATTCTGAGGGAGCGCCCACCCGGAACCCGACCGGTGCACCGGCTTTGCGGCGCGACCGAAGAATCTGGTCGCTACCGCGCACGGACTCGCCCGCTCGCCGTGGAAGGTCGTGCACGGACGGGTCTGTGCACCGGGGCGACCAGATTCTTCGGCCGGCACCTTCACGGGACGGATCCGGCCGGCGCCGACCTCAGAATGACATCACGGGCGAGGCAAAAGAAACTGCAAACGCAGGCGAAGCCCGCTCCAGCCCGGGCGGAGGCGTGCGGATGGGCGAGAATCCGGAGAAAGAAGGAGGACGCGGAGAAACCCCTCGGTTCTCCGCGTCCTTGCTCGTTTGGCTCCGCGTCCTCCGCGTGATCCTTCGTTTCCGCGGGGGCCCGCGATCAGAAGTCCGCGCTGCCGGGGGTGCGGGGATACGGAAGCACGTCGCGGATGTTGGCCATCCCCGTGGCGTACATGATCATCCGCTCGAAGCCCAGGCCAAAGCCGGCGTGCGGCACCGTCCCGTAGCGGCGCAGGTCGCGGTACCACCAGTACGAGGCCGCGTCCAGCCCCATCTCCTGCATCCGCCGGTCCAGCACGTCCAGCCGCTCCTCGCGCTGCGACCCGCCGATGATTTCGCCGATCCCCGGCGCCAGCACGTCCATGGCGGCCACCGTGCGCCCGTCGTCGTTCTGCCGCATGTAGAACGACTTGATGTCGCGCGGATAGTCCGTCACCACCACGGGCCCGCCCACCAGTTCCTCGGTGAGGTGCCGCTCGTGCTCCGTGGACAGGTCCACGCCCCACTCCAGGGGGAACTCGAACTTCTTGCCGGACTCCAGCAGCCGCCGCACGGCCTCGGTGTACGTCATCCGCTCGAACGGCGCGTCCACCAGCGCCTGCAGCCGCTTGACCACGCCAGGCTGGATGCGCTCGTCGAAGAACTCCAGGTCGTCCTGCCGCTCGTTCAGCAGGTCGCGGCAGATGGACTTGATGAAGTCCTCCGCCAGGTCCGCGTCGTCGTTCAGGTCGGCAAAGGCGATCTCCGGCTCGATCATCCAGAACTCGGCCGCGTGGCGCGTGGTGTTGCTGTTCTCCGCGCGGAACGTGGGGCCGAACGTGTACACCTTGCTCAGCGCCATGGCGTACGCCTCCACGTTCAGCTGCCCGCTCACCGTGAGCGACGCCGACGTCCCGAAGAAGTCCTGCGCGAAGTCCACCCGGCCGTCCGGCGTGCGCGGCAGGTTGGCCAGGTCCAGCGTGCTCACGCGGAACATCTCCCCCGCGCCCTCCGCGTCGCTGGTGGTGATGATGGGCGTGTGCACCCAGAAGAAGCCGCGCTGGTCGTAGAAGCGGTGCACGGCCATGGACAGCGCGTGCCGCACCCGCGCCACCGCGCCGAACGTGTTGGTGCGGATGCGCAGGTGGGCCACGGAGCGCAGGAACTCCATGGAGTGCTGCTTGGGCTGGATGGGGTACGTCTCCGGGTCGTCCACCAGGCCCACGACCTCCACCGACGTGGCGTGCACCTCCACGGGCTGCGGGCGCCCCGGTGTCTCCACGATCGTGCCGTGCACGATGGCGGACGCGCCCGTGGTGAGCCGCTGGATCTCGTTCTCGTAATTGGGCAGGTCGCGCTGCGCCACCACCTGGATGGGCGCGAAGCCCGATCCGTCGTGCAGGTTGATGAACGAGAGGCCGGCCTTGCTGTCGCGGCGGGTGCGAACCCAGCCCGCGAGGGTGACGGCCTCTCCCGGCGGCACGCTGCCGCGCAGAAGGTCTGCGATCCTGTGGTGGTGCATCGTAAGGTTCCCGGACGAGATGGTTGGCGCCGCTGTACGCGAACGCCCGCGCACGGCGGGCGTCACGGATGCAAACTAATCAACGTCCCGCGAGAATGCGAAATCCGGCGCTCTCCGGCGCATCCCGCCGACGCCTGCGAGGGGGGACCGGACGGAAAGCCCCGGGCCGGACGGAACGACGGCCGCCGCGGGCCGCTTCACGGGTGGGCGAGGCTTCGTCCGCTCAGCAGATGGAACCGCCAAAGCCGCAGCCGGTGTCGCAGCCCGAAACGCAGCCGGTGTCCATGTCCGCGGCGCCGATCTCCTGGTCGGCGGCCGCGGTGGTGAACGACTGCACGGCCAGCTGGTCGATGTTCAGCCCGGGCTTGCTCATGATGGGGCTCCAGTCCCGGTGGATGTCAAAGGAAAGGCCGGCGCGGCCGCGATCGGGTCGCGAAGCCACGCCGGCCTGCCGTCGGGCCGCGGGAAAAGCGCCAGGCTTACGCGGCCGCCCAGCAGTTCGCCGTCTCGCCGCCGCCGCTCTCGCAGCCGCCGGCCGTCGGGTTGATCCCACAGCCGCTGTCACAGCCGGTGCAGCAGAACGGGTCGATCGGCTTGGCGATGGGCGACACCGCGGCGGCCTCGGTGCGGAACGACGAGACCTTGAGGTCTTCGATCCTGAGCTTCATGGGAGTATCTCCGGTGCTGGATGGTTTGCCTGGATGCGATCCGGCGCCCGCGGACGCACGCGCCGGACGGGCCGTGTCACGGGTGGGGCGAGCCCCTGTCCGCTCAGCAGTAGCAGCCGGTGACCGCGGAGGCGGGGCAGTCCCCGGGAATGCAGCCGGTTTGGTGGTCGCCGATCACCATCGCGTCGGAAGAGGCGGTGAACGACTCCACGATCAGGTCGTCGATGCTCAGCACAGTCTTGTCCATCGTAGGCTCCGAAGCGGGTGAGGCGATGAGAAGGGCTCGGCGCGAGCGCGACACTGTTGCAAAGCGCGCCGGCGGGCGTCGTGCCGCAGAAAGGCCGAGGCTTACGCGACCGCGCAGGCGGCGGTAGTGAACGAATCGACGATCAGGTCGTCGATGCTCAGCACTCGGTGCACTCGCTCATGCAGCCCGTCCAATCGATGCCGACGACGTCCGGCGACGATTCGACGGTGACGAACGAATCCACCATCAGGTCGTCGAGGCTCAGCACGGTCTTGTCCATGGTCTTGCTCCAGTCAGGGGGGGAATGGAATGGGAAAAGAACGGCTGGTCCACTCAGCAGAAACCGAAGCCGCCGCAGCCGGACGCGCAGTTTGACACGCAGCCGGTGTCGATGATGCCGGCCCCGATCTCCCCGCTGACGCTCTCGGTGGTGAACGACTCCACGGTCAGGTCTTCGATGCTCAGCACGGTCTTGTCCATGGGGAACTCCAGTCCGGGGAATGAGAAGTGGATGGCTCCGCGCTGCCGCGAACCTGCCGGCTGCGTGCGCCGCGGACCAAGGCGTGCGCGGATGCGCTCACCTGGGGGGCCTTCGGTGGCCCGAAACAGCCGTGCGCCCGCCCCCCGGAACGGGAGCGGGCGCACGGGCCGGTGATTACCAGCAGTTGACCTCGGTCTCGCCGCCGCCGCTCTCGCAGCCGCCGGCCGTCGGGTTGATTCCACAGCCGCTGTCACAGCCGGTGCAGCAGAACGGGTCGATCGGCTGGTCGACGGGCGACACGGCGGCCGCCTCGGTGCGGAACGACGCAACCTTGAGGTCTTCGATCCTGAGCTTCATGGGAGTGTCTCCGGTCTGGATGATTTCGGGATGGAGTCCGGCCCCGCGGCCACTTGCGCCGCGAGGCCGGACTGCTGTGCTGCTACGGTACACCAGCGCGCCACGATCGCGCAAGGCGTGTCGCGTTAGGAGAGCCGAAGCGGCCTATCCGCCGGACGCCCTACCAGCAGACGCCCTCGCCCGTTTCTCCCCCGGCGCTTTCGCAGCCGCCCGCGGTGGGGTTGATGCCGCAGCCGCTGTCGCACCCCGTGCAGCAGCACTCCTTGATGTCCGTGGCGCCGCCGCCGCTCTCGCAGCCGCCGCCGGTGGGGATGATGCCGCAGCCGCTGTCGCAGCCCGTGCAGCAGTACGGGTCGATGGCCGCCGCCTCGTACGTGGTGGCGTACGACGCCACCTCCAGGTCTTCCAGGCGCAGGCGGATGGGTGCAGTGAGGGTAGCCGTCATGGTGTGTTCCCTTCGTGGAGCGTGTACGGAAAACGGAGAGCCGGCCGTCCGCTCGTGCGGGCGCCGGCCCCCGGCGATGTCGGATGGGAGCCGCACTCCAGGGGATTGCGTGCAGGATGCCGGCGGGGCCCCGGCCGCGAACGGACGGGGCCCCGCGCGCGCCGCTGCTACGCGACCATACAGCGGTAGTCCGCCGAGGCGACGATGACGCCGCCGCCGCTGGCGCAGCCGCCCGCCGTGGGGTTGATGCCGCAGCCGCTCACGCAGCCCGTGCAGCAGTAGCCGCCCGGCCCGATGGGCGCGATGGCCGCATCGCCGGTGGCGTAGCTGGAAACCTCAAGGTCTTCGATGTTCAGCCGGATGGGAGTGCTATCGCTCATGGGAGTGATCCTTGTTGGATGTCGTGGATGGGATGAGGGAAAACCGGTGGGGTGCGGCCCCGCCGGAGCACCTACACAGGACAGGCCACAACTGCAACGAAGGACGGGAAACGCGAATACCCGGAATGGATCGCGTCGCCTGTTCCCGCGGATCGCCAAGAACGCGACGTGCTTGGAGAGATTCGGCCGCTCGGCGGATCCGGATGATTACGCACGCAGGGTGGCGCGATCAGCCGGGTACGAACGGGACGCGCCTGCCCCAGAGCGAGACCTCGCTGACCCAAACGACCGGCCGGCCGCCGTTCTCGGGGAGCGACGGCCGGACGTCGGGATAAGGACGGCCGGCGGAGCGCGCCGGCCCGTGCCTCAGCCGTTGGGCAGTTCGGGAAAGATGCCGCAGCCGCTGGGGCAGCCCGTGCAGTTGGGCACGGCGGCCAGGGTCTCGCCCTCGCCGGTCTCGAACGACTCCACGGCGATGGCTTCGGGGTTGAGCGCGTTCTTTTGCATGGAAAGCTCCACGTTGTGTGCTGAAATGCGGATCCCGGCACGAGCACGCCGGGCATGGCTCGATGATCCCGCCGCGCGCGTTCCGCGGCGGCAGGGCACAGCCCTTCAGGACGCCGGACGGGCCGGCCCGGCTGCAGGACATGCAGCCGGAACCGGGCACCGTCTCAGCCGTTCACGCCGATCTGGTCCTCGGGAAAGATCCCGCAGCCGCTCGGGCAGCCCGTGCACTTCATGGCGCCGGTGGTCAGGCTGAGGCTGTCGCCCGTCTCGAACGACTCCACGGTGATGGCTTCGGGGTTGAGCGCGGTCTTGTCCATGGGAGGCTCCACGTTGTGCGAGGGGGAATGCCGATCCGGCATGATCGTCACGCCGGACGGATGGGCCGGTGCCGCGGGACGCCGCCCGCGGCACCGCATCGTGCGTCAGATTCTCGATGCCGCGGCCGCTGGGGCCGGCGGCGCCGGATTACATCGGGTCGCCGCCGCTGGCGCAGCCGCCGGCCGTGGGGTTGATGCCGCAGCCGCTCACGCAGCCCGTGCAGCAGTAGCCGCCCGGCCCGATGGGCGCGGCGGCGTCGTACTCACCGGCGGTGGAGTAGCTGGTCACCTGCAGGTCCTCGACGTCCAGGCGGATGGGGGTCGCGCTGTCGCTCATGGGAGTGCTCCGGTCGGGGTGCTGGGATGCGGAAAGGAAACGGCGGTACGGTGGCCACGCTTCAGGCCGTGGCCTACGGGTCGTTGGGGAAGATGCCGCAGCCGCTGTCGCAGCCGGTGCAGTTCAGCCCGTTGGCCATGTACATGCTGGTGCTGTCGCCCAGGTCGAACGACTCCACGGTGATGGCTTCGGGGTCGAGCAGGTGCTTGTCCACGTCAGGCTCCGCGTGTGCTTGGGGATGGAAGCCCGGCGCAAAGGCACGCCGGGCCAGGGCCGGTGCGCGGTGCCGCGGGTTCGCCCCGGCACCGCGCATCCGTTCACGAACGGCGCGTGCGGCTCAGGGGGGCAGGATGCCGCAGGTGCTCATGCACCCCGTGCAGCGGGCGGCCTGTGCCGAGTCGCCCTCTTCGGGGCCCGGCACGAAGGTCTCCACGACCAGGGATTCGGGATCGAGCTGGCTCATGCGGTCCTCCACGATGTCCGGTGGATGGAAAAGGGCCCGGCGCAAAAGTGCGCCGGGCCCTGCTCCGCTCACGCTGTGGCGGCGGGCGGAATGATGCCACAGTCCAGGATGCGGGCGGTACACGGACACAGCGCGAGCCCCATCCCCGCCCCGGGGGCGATGATCGCTGCGCTGCGCATCCGCGGACGGCCGTGATTCAGCATCTGCTCCACAAACGTGCGTCAGAAGTGTTTCCCCGGTGACGCTCAAGGAGCGCATTCCGGGCTGGGACGTTAAACCACTCGCCCCAAATGCGCAACCCTCGTCGGCAAATGATTCAGCAGCCGGCGCGCGCCGGGCCGCTGCCCGCGCCGAACCTCCCGTCCGCAGAGGAGTGACCGGGCCGGGGGGGGACGGAAAAAGGGCCGGCTCCCGGGAGGAACCGGCCCTGCGTGGGCCGCGCGGACGGATGCCGAGCCTTCGGATCAGCAGTAGCCCGCCGTAAAGCCGTCGCAGTTGGGCACCTGGTCCGTGGAGACGATGGGCGCCATGGGGATCGACTCGGTGGAATCCACGTCGAAGGATTCCACGGTGAGCTGGTTCAGGTCGAGCGTCTTCATCGGGCGGATCTCCAGGAGATGGATGGTCGCGAGGCCCGCCGGCCGTCCCGGGAAGGCCGCGGGGGCCCCGCATGTTCCCAATCTCGCGAGACCAGCCTGTTAAATCAACAGTCCGTCGGAAAACGTACTTGTACGCCAGTGCGCGGCCAGCCGCGGGCACGGCCTTCCGCCAGAGCAGTTTCGACTCGGTTCGTAGTTTTTCCCCGCCCGTGGTGTCATTCTGAGGTCGGCGCCGGACGCATCCGTCCCGTGACGTGAAGCGCCGGCCGAAGAATCTGGTTGCCCCGGTGCACAGACCCACCCGTGCACGACCTTCCACGGCGCGCGGGCGGGTTCGTGCACGGCAGCAACCAGATTCTTCGGTCGCGCCCAAAGCCGGTGCACCCTTCGGGCTCCGGGCGGGGCGCTCCCTCAGAATGACATCACGGGTGAGAAACTACGAACCAGCTCGAAAACCGCTCTAGCCCGCCACGGCCACCCGGACCGACTCCGCCGGCGCCGCGAGGTCCGCCAGGGCCGCCCGGGCGATGGAGATCCCCGGCGCGCGGTAGGCCTCCGGCGCGGACGGGCAGAGCGCCGCCAGCGTGCACCGCTCGCAGAACGCCCGCCGCGCCGTGCAGACGGCGCGGCCGTGGTCGATGATGCGGTGCGTGAAGATCACCCGCTCCGCCGCGGCCAGCAGGGGCAGCAGGTCCTGCTCCACCTTCTCGGGATCCTCCTCGCGCGTGAGCCCCAGCCGCGCGGCGATGCGCTTGACGTGCGTATCCACCACCACGCCCTCCGCCATCCCGAACCCCACGCCCAGCACCACGTTCGCCGTCTTGCGGCCCACGCCGGGCAGCTGCGTGAGCGCGTCCAGGTCCGCCGGCACCTCGCCGCCGTGCCGCTCCACCAGCGCCCGCCCCAGCCCGATGAGCGAGCGCGACTTGTTGCGGAAGAAGTTGAGCGACTTGAGGTGCTCCTCCATCTCCTCCTGCGACGCGTCCGCGAAATCCCGCGCCGTGCGAAAGCGGGCGAACAGGGCGGGCGTGGCGCGGTTGACGGCGGCGTCCGTCGTCTGCGCGCTCAGCACCGTGGCCACGACGAGCTGCAGGGGGGTCTGGTAGTCCAGCGAGCAGCGGCTGTCGGGGTAGAGCGAGGCCAGCTCGGACAGGATGCGGGCAACGCGCTCACGGCGCGCTTTTTTGCTTTCTCTCGGCAAGAAAATTCTCCAGCTCGTCCAGGTCCCACGTGTTGAGCACCTGCGGGGCCGTGAGCCACGCCTTTCGCGCGACGTTCACCCCCCACATCACGTTCCCCAGCGCCCCCACCGAATGGGCGTCGGGGTTGATGGGCACCAGCACGCCCTTTTCGGCGGCGTACCGGGCGTTGTTCCAGTCCACGTCCAGCCGGTGGGGATCGGCGTTGATCTCCACGCAGGTGCCGTGTTCCGCCGCCGCGTCGATCACCGCCCGCGCGTCCACCGCATAGCCGGCCCGCCGCAGCAGCAGCCGTCCCGTCGCGTGCCCCAGCATGGTGATGTGGGGATTGGAGACGGCGCGGATGAGCCGCCGCGTCTGCTCCTTCTCCGTCAGGGCGAAGTTGCTGTGCACGGAGCCCACCACGTAGTCGAACGAGCGCAGCACGTCGTCGGGATAATCCAGGCTGCCGTCCGCCAGGATGTCGCTTTCCACCCCCTTGAACAGGCGGAACCGCTTCTTTCCCTTGCCCCCGTGCTCCGCGTTCCACGCGTCGATCTCGCGGTGCTGCTTCTTGACGGCGGCCGGCGGCAGCCCTCCCGCGTAGCCGGCGGACTGCGAGTGGTCCGCGATCCCCAGGTAGCGCCACCCCCGCTCCCGCGCCCCCTCCGCCATCTCCGCCACGGACGCGCGGCCGTCGGAGTACGTCGTGTGGCAGTGGAAGGTGCCGCGCAGGTCGTCCATGTCCACCAGCCTGGGCAGCTTGCCCTCGGCCGCGGCCTCGATCTCGCCCCACCCCTCGCGCAGCTCCGGGGGGATGAACGCCAGCCCGAGCGCCTCGTACACCGCGTCCTCGTCCGGGAGCGCCAGCCGCTTCTTTCCCTGGAACACGCCGTCCGCGTCCACCCGCAGCTTCCGCTTCGCGCCCCAGGCCGCCAGCTGCGCCAGGTGCTCGTCGCTCCCCGTGGCGAAGACGAGGGCCGTGGCGTACGACGCCGGCTTCACGCAGACGAGCGTGGCCCGCAGCCCGTCGGCGAGCTCCACCTCCGCGCGGCGGTCGGCATCGTCGTCATCCGCCCGCTCCACACCCTGCAGGGCGCGAAAGGCGGCCAGCACGGCGGCGGGATCCTTGGCGGACGCGACCATGTCGATCGAGTCCACCACCTCCAGCCGCCGCCGCACCTGCCCCGCGGAGCTCGCCTGCACGACGCCCGGCAATCCTTCCACGAGCGCCAGCAGCGCCGCCGCCGGGTCGATCGCCTGGAAGTAGCGGCGGCGCCCGCGCATGGAGCGCACGAAGGCCACGCCCTCCAGGATCTTCTGCTCCGTCTTGGCGCCGAAGCCGGCCAGCCTGGCCAGCTTTCCCTTGGAAGCGGCCTCCTCCAGCTTCTCCAGCGAGTCGATCCCCAGGTCCTTGTAGAGCGTGCGGCCGCGCTTGGCGCCCACGCCCTTGATGCGCATCACGTCGAACAACCCCACGGGCGTCTGCGCGCGCAGCTCCTCCAGCATCCGCGACGTACCCGTGGTCACCAGCTCGCCCAGCACGCCGGCGATCCCTTCCCCCACGCCGGGAAGCGTGCGCAGCTCGCCCGCGGCCGCGAGCGCCACCAGGTCGGCGCCGGAGGTCTCCAGGGAGCGGGAGGCGGTCTGGAAGGCCTTGGCGCGGAACGGGTTGCCGCCCACCACCTCCAGCAGCATGGCGATCTCGCCCAGGGCCGCGGCGGCCTCGCGCGCCGTCATCCCGCGGAGCCCAGCACCACGCGGTGGAACTCCAGCCGGCTGAGCGGCACCATCCCGGGCCGGTCCTCGCCGCGGCGCTCGGCGGCGGGGGCCGGGGTCACGTCCTGCGCGTGGGCCTCCACGTACCAGAGGACGCGCGCCACGAGCTTGAGCGCCTCGGAGGTGGTGAGGATGGAGTACAGCCCCGCGATCTCGCCCCCCGGCAGCACGTTCTCGAAGTCCTGCCCCTCCTCGCGCCCCGGCTCGGCCCAGACGGGGGGAATGCCCTTGCCCGCCTCCGTGTCGAAGGCGATGACGCTGAACCCCGCGCGCAGGCGGTGGATGCCCAGCACCATCAGCACCTGCAGGTCCACGAAGGGGATGCCCAGCGGGTCCTCTTCCCGCGCCACGGTCACGAAGAAGCCGTCGACGGGCTCCGGCGGCACGTCCGTGTTGATGCTGGCCCAGAACAGGTTGGGCGGCAGCTGGATGTACAGGCTGTCGTACGGCGCGGCGAGCTCCCAGTCCGCCAGCGTGGGCGCGGCCTCCACCAGGTAGCGGGCCACGGGCGGCTCCAGCGCGTACAGCCGCCGCCCGAAGCGCCAGAAGTTGAAGGCGTGGTAGAAGAGCGCCCGGTACTCGTCCAGCATCTCCGGCGGCGCGTCCGGCGGGATGATGTCGCGGATGGCCTCGCCCCCGGCCGCCAGGAACGCGAAGCGCTCGCGCCGCGCCGGGTCCTCGCGCCGCGCCTCGGCCTCGTCCTGGATCATGGGAAAGACCCGGGTCTCGAAGTCTCCCTCCAGGAACGCCAGCTCGTAGGGCGTCAGCCGCGCCGCCCCCGCCCGCTCGGCCGGTGGCGCCCCGTCCCCCGCCCCGCCGTTCCCCGGCCCTGGCGCGTTCTCGCCGCCGTCCGCCGCCCCCGGTCCCTCGTTCCGTTCATCCGCCACGCGTGTCCCCTCCCCTGTCGCGGGTGTGCCCGCGCCCACCGCAATCTCGGCGCCCGGGGGGGAAGGTAGCCGCGCCCGCGCTCCCCGCGCCAGCGCCCGCACCCGTCATCCGGGAGGCGCCGCGGAGCGCGATAACCATGTGTACTTCGCTCACTTCCGTCAACCCCGCACATCCCGAGATGCACGATCGGCTGCGCCTCGCGGGGGCGCAGCCGATTGGGCCGATGCCGGTCGTGCGAGGGCGGTCAGCCGTCCTCGTCCTCCAGCAGCCAGTCGCCGGGGACCACGCTCCACTCCATCACCCGGGGCGCGTCGCGTTGAAAGATGCCGCGCAGCGACTCCATGGCGCCGCGGCGGCGCACCAGCACCACGGCCGTCTCCCCCGGCCCCGGGCGGAACTCCTCCAGGTACAGGAAGCAGACGTCGCCCATCGCCTCGGGGCGCGGGATGGAGACGCGGCGGCCGGCCACGTCCGCGTGGATCTCCCGCATCCGCTCGAACTCGGCCGCGCCCAGGGTGATCTCCACGAACACATCGCCGTCCACCTCCCAGCCGCCGCCGTCCTCCAGCGGCTCGCCGCTCTGGTAGAAGAGCGGATCGTACGCCACGCCCTCGCGCCGCTTGAAGTTCTCGTCCGCCGCGTAGTCGAAGTCCTCCAGCGCGTCCTCGCCGGCGGTGGACTCGCGGTGGTGGCGGATCTCGTGGGTGATGGTCTCGTACAGCTCGCCCTCCCAGTCGAAGTCCGGGTCCTGCGCCGCCACGGCGGCGAACGAGCCGTGGTACAGGTGCACGCCGGAGCGCACGTTGTCCGGCACGTCGTCGCCCAGGTCCAGCTCGCCCGTGGCGCACTCGCCCAGCGTGTAGACCTCCGGCAGCTCCGGGTGCGGCACCGCCTCCTCGGACACCATCACGTACTCCACCCCGCCGCGGTACTGGAGCGGGATGGACTCGAACATCTCCTCGGCGCGGCGCTCGAACTCTTCGAGGGTCATGGAACGGGTCGGGACGGGTGAAGGTGTGAATCGAACCCGGGACGGTACGGCCGGGCGCCCGGCAGGACGTTCCCCTCCGGACCATCGCCCATGCCGGGCGTAAACGCAAGCGCCCCCTCCCCAGAATGATGATCCGGGGAGGGGGCAGCGAGGTGACGGGGGCGGGGGCCGAGCCCCCGCCCGTCGGCCGAGACTAGCGGTTCATGCTGGCGATCACGCGGTTCGCCTGGGCCGTGAGATCCGCGCCCATCGCCGGGGTGAGCTGCCGGCCCCGGGCCATGGCGTCCACCTGCCGGATGAATGCCTGCATCTGCCCGTTGGCGGCGGCCAGGTTCCCCTGGTCCAGCGAGGCCTGCGCCGCGTTGAGCGTCGCCGTGAGGGCGGTCGTCATACCGGCTGGCAGCCCGGCGTCGCGGATGGTGGAGACCAGCATCCCATCGATCGCCCGCTGCGGCGTCCACACGGTCACCGTCGCCGCGCCGCTCCCCGTCCCGCCATCGTCGTCCCGCACCGTCACGGTGACCGTGTGCGTGCCGGCCGTGGTGTAGCGGTGGGCCAGCGCGAAGCGGGTGCCGTCCAGTGCCAGCGGCTGCGATCCCGCACCGTCGCCGTAGTCCACCGTCGCCGTCCACTGGTCCGGATCCGCGTCGGCGAAGGAGCCGGCGGCGGCGTAGCTCTCGCCCTGCAGGAGCTGCGCGCCGGAGAACGCCGTGAGGGCGGGGGCGAGGTTGGCGATCACCACCAGGCTCGTCGTGGTGCTCGCCAGGTTGGCGGCGTCGACCACCGTGAGCGACACCGTGTAGGTGCCGGCGCGCAGGTAGGTGTGGCTCGCCTGCGCCGTGGCGGCGGTGTTGGACGCCGAGCTCTCGTCACCGAAGTTCCACGCGTAGCTCTTGATGGCCTTGCCGTTGGGGTCGAACGACGCCGTCCCGTCGAACGCCATCGCCACGCCCTTGTTGCCCGTGGCCGCGTTCACCGGCCGGGCCACCGGCGCCGCGCCCGGGTCCTGCCCCGTGATGGCACGGTAGGCGTTGATGCGGCCGGCGCCCGTACGGTTGTCCCACCCCGGAGCGTCCACGTCGTCGGCGGTCTCCTTCAGGCGCTGCCGGATCGCGTCCGCGTTGGTGGTGCCCGTCGCGTAGAGCAGGGCGGCCAGGCCGGCCACCTGCGGGGCGGCCATCGACGTGCCGGCCTTCCAGCCGTAGCTGCCGTCGCCCGTCTGGAGCGCCGCGAGGATCAGGCTGTTGCCCGTGCCCAGCGGGTTTCCGTCACCGCCCGGCCCCGAGATCTCGATCTCGGGGCCGTAGTTGGAGTACGATGCCTTGGTGTCGCTCCAGCTCGTCGCGCCCACCGCCATGCACTCCGAAAAGCGGGCCGGGTAGCCTACGCCGCCCTTGTAGCCGTTGGTCGCCTTGCCGTCGTCGTTCCCCGTGGCGCACACCGGGAGCACGTTCTTGCTCGCCGCGTACCGCAGCGCCGCCAGCTGGGCGGCGGAACCGCTGCCGTCCGGGTTCCCGCCAAAGCTGCCCAGGCTCATGTTGATGACGTTGGCGCCGTTGTCGGACATCCACACGATGCCGTCGGCCGTCGCGGAGCTCGGGCAGGTTCCCGCCGAGTTGCACACCTTGCCGACGAGCAGCTTGATGTTCCGCCCATACCCCACCCCCGGTACCGCGCCCGTGCCGATGCCCGCCGCGATCCCGGCCACGTGCGTGCCATGGCTGTGATCGTCGGTGTAGTTCGTGGATGCCACTCCGTCGTTCAGAAAGCGGCGGCCGCCCTTGATCTTGCCCGCGAACGCCTGGTGGGTCGGACGGATGCCGGTGTCCAGCACGCCGATGACCGCCTCGCCCGCGAAGCTGTTGCCCCCCAGGTAGTCGAAGGTCTCCGACCAGTCGATGTCGGCGTCGGTCTTGCCGGTGGTCTGCGTCAGCACCGCGCCGGTGTTGTGCAGGTCCCACTTGTAGTGGAAGAACTGCCCGTCGGGGAGGTTGCAGGCCGTGGACACCTCGCAGGGCCCCAGCCGGGTGATCCAGTCCGGCTCCGCGAACTCCACGTTCGGGTTCCGGGAAAGCTGCGCGGCGATTTCCAGCTCCTGCCCCGGCTCCACCTCCAGCACCTCCATGCGCTCCAGGAGCATGTCGCGCTTCTTCTGCGCGCGGTGCTGCTGGGCGACCTCCGAGCGCGCGGCGCCCGGACGAAAGCGGACGACGATCTGCCCCGGCACGAAGTCGCGCGCCTCGGCCGCGACTTCGTTGAGCTTGACCTCGCCCGGCGCGAGCCCGTCGCGCGCGGCGGCGTCCACGGGGTTCAGATCGGAACAGGCACCCAGACCAAACAGACCGGCAAAGAAGAGGGGCGCGGCACGCTTCATGGGATCTCTCGGCACGTGGGGCACAGCCAGCGGACCACCGGCTGCGTTCTTCTTCCTGCCCGAAGCGGAGATGGAAGCCCCGTAAAGGGCCCGGGAAGGCAAAAGCGGGGGAGGATGCTCAGCGCTCCATCTGCTACTGAACGAGGCTCAGTCTAACGGGTCCGAGCCGGTCCGTCAATGGCCAGGTGCGTGCGTAACGCGTTGCGGATCAACATCTTGCATCGTCCGCCGGGTCGTATCCCTCCGATGTCGCCGGGACGAAGCACGACGGGGCTCCCGGATTGCCCGGGAGCCCCGTCTTTCGTCCGCGAACGCGCTGGCCAGCCCGCGAGCGCGTCCAGCAGCGTGCCGTGGATGCCGCCGAAGCCGCCGTTGCCCATCACCCGTCGCACTTCCGTCCCCTCCCGTACGCCACGCCGCGCGGCACTCGGGCGGAATGGGTTCGAACCTCTCCTGGACGCGCCGACCAAAGCCGGCGACGCTCAGGGAACGGGCACGGAACGGGTGGATCGGTGGATGAGGATGCGCACGGCGGCCAGCGTGGCGCCCGCCGCGACGCCGAGTGCCCAGGACGCGAAGTCGTCCCACACGACGAGCTTGAACCACGTCGTCTCCGCCGCCAGGACGAGGACGAGCAGCCGGTACGGCACGGACCGCGTGGCCAGCGCGGAGTAGGCGAAGAACAGCATGTGCCCGCTGGCCGGCAGGAGCGGGCCCGCCAGGCGGGTGCCCGCGAGCACGGTCGCGAGCGCATCCACCGCCCACGCGCCCGCGCTCGTGCCCCCGATCTCGCCCACGCGGATCCGCACCCAGGCGAAGAACGCGACGAAGAACGGCGCGATGTACAGCAGCAGGAACACCCGCGCGTCCCGCCCGTCCACGGCCAGCGCCCCCGCCGCGATGGCCATCGGCACCAGGACCGCGGCCGCCGTACACGCGCGCCGCATCCCCTCACGCGATATCCATCCGGCACGGGGCGTCGCGTCGTTTCCCATGGCGGACGGCGGATGCGAGAAGCGGGCGTCGTGCACGGGCGAGGAGATCCTTCGGTCGGTGCCATGGAGTGCGGCACGGGCGGGATCCGCCGGCGCCTCCCTCAGGAAATCGACGCCGCGCCGAGACGTCCGCTACGAGGGGAGGGCCATCCCGCCGTGGTGTCCGCGGAGGCGGACAGCGTGAAGTTGTAGCCGCGAATTCATTCGCTCCTGCCTTGGCCGCGAATTCATTCGCTCCTGCCTTGGCCGCGAATTCATTCGCTCCTGCCTCGGCCGCGATTTCATTCGCTCCTGTTTCGCCAGGAATTCATTCGCTCCCGCCTCGGCGCCCGCGAATTCGCTCCAGCCCTGGCCGCGGAATATCCATCATCCGCTCCTCGCCGCCCCCGGACCCCGGCGAGCGAAGGGCGCGGAGCCGGGGAACCGGTCCGCGCCCTCGTGGCGCCCGTGACGTGCCGGACGGTGCTACTCGAGCTCGTCGATGCCGTTGATGATCTTGCCCACCAGGCCGTAGTCCTTGGCCGCCTCGGCGCTGAGCCAGAAGTTGCGGTGGGTGTCCTGCTCGATCTTCTCCAGCGTCTGCCCCGTCTCGCGCGCGAAGATGCGGTTGATGCGCTCGCGCATGCGGATGATCTCGTGCGCCTCGATGGCGATGTCCGCCGCCGTGCCGCCCGCGCCGCCGGCCGGCTGGTGCAGCAGAAAGCGCGTGTTGGGGAGCGCGTAGCGGTCTTCCAGCGGCGCCGCCACGTAGATCAGGGCGCCCGCGCTGGCCACCCACCCCGTGCCGATCATCCGCACGCGCGGCTTGATGAAGCGGATGACGTCGTGGATGGTGTCGCCCGACTCCACGTGTCCGCCCTGCGAGTTGACGAAGATGTTGATGGGCTCGTCGCCCGCCGCGGCCATGGCCAGCAGCTGGCCGATGACGTTGCTCACGAGCTGCTGGTCGATCCCGCCGCTGATGATGAGCGTGCGCGACTTGAACAGCCGGTCGCGGATGCTGTCCGTGAGTGCGTTGGGCGGCCGGTCGACGATCTCTTTCTCGTCGTCCCTTTCCTCTTCTTGCATCATCCCCAGTTCCCCTGTTGGCTGGCGCGGTCTAACCGAGCCGCATGGTAGCAGGCGGCGCCGTGGAGCGAAAGGGGCCGAACGGGCTATTGCCCGCCCGGCACCAGCCGCGTGACCCACAGCCCCGAGTTGAAGTCCGTGGCGAAAACCAGGCCGTTGTGGGGCATGGCCGCCCAGGTAAAGGTGAGGTTGGGGACGAACCCCCGCGGATCGCCCGTGGCCAGCACGGCCAGCTCGCGCCGCTGGATGCGCCCGCGCAGGTCGCCCGAGACGTCCAGGGCGCGCAGGCCGCCGTTGTTGGTGCCCGCGTACAGCGTGTCGCCCTGCACCCAGAAGCGGCTGATGCCGTACCCCGACACCTCGTACGACGCCACCATCACGGGCGTCTGCACGTTGGTCGCGTCGAACACGTGCAGCAGCCCGCCGATCTCCTGCCGCCGGTTGAGGTCCGCGCCCAGGGGCAGGATCTGGTTGGAGACGAAGACGTAGCGCCGGCCCGCGCGGTTGGTGTAGGGAAACGCGTAGTGCGTGTTGCCGTACGAGCGGTTGCGCCACTCCGTCTGGTAGCGCACCTGGCTCACCAGCCGCGGCTGCTGGGCCGTGCCCCCCTTGATGCCGTTGCCCACGTCCAGGATGACGAGCCCGTCGTCCCAGTACGCCAGGTACGCCAGCCCGTCGTCCACCGTCAGGTCGCTGAGAAAGCGCGACGGGTTGTCCGGCACCCCCCAGCGGCCCAGGGGCTTGGGGTCGCGCGGGTCGCTCACGTCCAGCACGCGCATCTCCGCGTTCCCCGCGTCCACCAGGAACAGGCGGTCGCCGGAAAAGGTCACCGTCTGCACGCCGCCCGTGAGCGTTTCCCAGTACTCGCCCAGCTGCCGCGGGTGGGCCGGATCGGAAAGGTCCAGCAGCACCACCCCGTTGCGGCGGCTCTCCGCCCCCCGCCGCCCGAACGCGGCCACCGTGCGCGCCTCGTTGACGGCCACGTCCATCACGGACTGCGCGTCCACGAGCACGGAGTCCGTGAGCGCGGGACGGGCGGGATCGCTCACGTCCCACACGTACAGGCGGTTGCCCACGCAGCCGTTGCAGGCGCCCCACGTGCCGGTGTACACGTAGTCGCGCCCGTCCACGCCGCGGAAGGCCCACAGGTCCGTGCTGCGCGTGTGCAGCACGGGCCCGCGCCCCACCACCTCGAAGCGGGCGGGCTTTCGGGCCGCCTGCTCCGCCGTGGGCCCCACGGGGCGGGCCGTCCCCGGCGCGGAGGCACCCGGCGAGGCGCACGCGGCCAGCAGGCCGAGCAGCGGGACGATCGCGATGCGGTAGCTCATGGTCGTGCGATGGCGCGGGTCAGTGCGGCGGACGCTTCCTCGTAAGATGCGGAGGTCCGGCGCGCGGCGGTAGGTGCGGGCGGCCACGGTTCCTCCGATCCGACGATGGTGTGGATGTGCAACGTGCGAGACGGGGAGGGACTGACACGGCGGACGGCGGATGTAGGGACGGCGGCGTGACGGGTGCCCTCACCCGGGCTCGTGCGCAAACACGGGCTGACGCCGCGGAAAGCTCTCCCCCTCTCCCGTACGGGCAGGCAATCGAGGGTGCCGACAGGGTGCAGTACGGGAGAGGGGGCCGGGGGGTGAGGGGCCCCGGCGGCGGCCGGCGCACCGGTCGCTTTCCCCTCACGGACCCATCCAATCCCGGCAGATGCGGTAGTCCCCCAACGCAAACCGGCCCTTTCCCGGAATCCCGGGGAAGGGCCGATCTGCATCCATCATCCTCATCCACGCGCCGGCTGAAACGCTGCAGCGGGTTTCGCATGCGTTTGCAGCTTCTTTTGCCCCGCCCGCGGTGTCATTCTGAGGTCGGCGCCGGCCGGATCCGTCCCGCGACGTGAAGGCGCCGGCCGAAGAATCTGGTTGCCCCGGTGCACAGACCCGCCCGTGGGCGACCTTTTACGGCACACGGGCGGGTTCGTGCACGGTAGCGACCAGATTCTTCGGTCGCGCCGCAAAGCCGGTGCACCGTTTGGGCTTCGGGCGGGCGCTCCCTCAGAATGACATCACGGGTGAGAAACTACAAACCGACTCGGAAACGCTCTAGCCGTTGATGCGCTCGCTCAGCCAGTTGACGATCTCGTCCTGCGACAGGCGCGTCTGCTCCATGGTGTCGCGGTCGCGCACGGTCACCGTGCCCTGCTCCATCGTCTCGCCGTCGATGGTGATGCAGAACGGCGTGCCCGCCTCGTCCTGGCGGCGGTAGCGCCGGCCGATGGCGCCCGCCTCGTCGTAGAAGCTGGGGATGCCGCGGCGGCGCAGGTCCTCGTGGATGGCGGCGGCGCGCTCCGGCATCCCGTCCTTCTTGACCAGCGGAAACACCCCGGCCTTGAGGGGCGCCAGCGACGGCTTGATGCTCAGCACCACGCGCGTCTCGCCCTCCACCTCCTCCTCGCGATAGGCGTTGGCCAGCACGGCCAGCGTCACCCGGTCGGCGCCCACCGAGGTCTCGATGATGTACGGGATGTACTTCTCGTTGTTGGCCGCATCCACGTACTGCAGCTTCTTGCCGCTGTACTCCGCGTGCCGCGTCAGGTCGAAGTCCGTGCGGTTGTGGATTCCCTCGATCTCGCCCCACCCGCCGTCGCCGATGGTGCCGCCGAAGAAGAACTCCACGTCGCCCGCGGCGGTGGCGTAGTGCGCCAGCTTTTCGTGCGGGTGGTAGCGCAGCCGGTCCGGTGCCAGGCCCATCACGTCCGTGTGCCACTTGAAGCGCGCCTCGCGCCACTTCTCGAACCACTCCTTGTCCGTGCCCGGCTTGACGAAGAACTGCATCTCCATCTGCTCGAACTCGCGCGTGCGGAACGTGAAGTTGCCCGGCGTGATCTCGTTGCGGAACGCCTTGCCGATCTGCGCGATGCCGAACGGAACCCGCTGCCGCGCCGCCTGCTGCACGTTCAGGAAGTTCACGTAGATGCCCTGCGCCGTCTCCGGGCGCAGGTACACCACGTTGGCGGAGTCCTCAGCCGGCCCCATGAACGTCTTGAACATGAGGTTGAAGTTGCGCGGCTCCGTCCACTCGCCGCGCTTGCCGCAGCTGGGGCACTGCGCGTGCTCCAGGTCCGCCGCCCCCGTCTCGTTGAGCAGCGTGTCCACGCGAAAGCGGCGGTGGCAGTTGCGGCACTCCACCAGCGGGTCCGTGAACTCGGCGATGTGGCCGCTGGCCTCCCACACCCGGGGGTGCATGAGGATGGCGGCGTCCAGCCCCTCGATGTCGTCGCGCTCGTGCACCATGGCGCGCCACCACGCGTCCTTGACGTTGCGCTTGAGCTCCACGCCCAGCGGGCCGTAGTCCCACACGCTCCCCGTGCCGCCGTAGATCTCGGACGACTGGAAGACGTATCCCCTGCGCTTGCTCAGGGAAACGAGCTTTTCCATCAGGTCGTGGTCCGCCATGCCTTGCTTTGCCGATTCCGCAGATGTGCCGGTAGCCGCCCGTGCGGGACACCGTCGAGGGCCGAGATGAAGGCGGGGATGATAACGGGCGCGGTGCGGCGCCGCAAATCGTGCCTGGCGCGGGTTCCGGCGGGGGACTTTGCTCAGAGGTGGGACGAACTGCGGGTTACAGGGGACAGGTTACAGGGGACAGCCGGCAACGGCCGGCGTGAGGAGATCGGCGGGTCCGCGTCGCGGCGCCGGCTCCCCGCCGGCGCCCCCACCCGCTCGATTCCTCGCGACCTCCCCAAAACCCCTGGGGGAGGTGAACTTTATCTCCATCGAGACTGTCATTCCGAGGGAGGCACCGCCGGTAACTCGTTGCTGCACATCACCGTGGCGCCGACCGAGGAATCTTCTCCGCCGCGCACGTGGCCCGTTCCCGCCCTCGGATCTTCGCCTGTCGGGTCGTCATCCAGAACCCGCATACCGCGCGAGCCAGATCCTCAGCGGCCGACGGCCTGTACAAAGGCGCGAACGCTACACATGAACAGGCGGAGCCGGCGGCTGCCGACCTGTACCACGCCGGGCCGGAACCCTGCTGAATCCTCCACCCTGGTAACGATCGCCAACCGACACCAGTGATCGCATGTATCCGAGTGACGACGGTTCCCTCCGGGCGCGCCTTCTCATCGCGCAGTGCAGGGCGGCACGCGAGCGGCTGGAGGAACGGCTCGCCGAGTGGATCGAGGTCCGGGAGCGCGCGGCCGCGCGCCGCGGGGGAGACGCCCCTCGTACGCGGCATCCTGGAGCCGCGGATCTCGGGGGGGGGGGGGCGAGAGCTGAGCCGAGCCGGGCGACGTGAGCCGGCCCTCGCGCGCGCGGGGGCCGGCCTCCGGCGCCGCGCTCACCCGGGCGGAAGCTGCACCCGGCGGCCGATGCCGATGGCGTCCAGGAACGCCGCATCGTGGCTGACGACGAGCAACGCGCCGTCGTACCCCCGCAGCACCTGCTCCAGGGCCTCCAGGCTGTCCAGGTCCAGGTGGTTCGTCGGCTCGTCCAGCAGCAGCAGGCGGGGCGGATGCCAGCCGTTCAGCGCGCACGCCAGCGCCGCGCGCAGCCGCTGTCCGCCGCTCAGGGAGCCGGCGGGCTGGTGCACGGCATCGCCCCCGAACAGGAAGCGGGCGAGCGCGTGGCGGGCGGCCGTCTCGTCCACGTCCGGGTTGGCCGCGCGGTAGTTCTCCAGCACGGAGGCGGCGTCCCGCAGCCGGCGGGAGTGCTGGTCGAAGAACGCGACCTCCGCCGCCGGCAGCCCCAGCCGCACGGTGCCGGAATCCGGCCGCAGCTCGCCCGTCATCAGCCGCAGCAGCGTCGTCTTGCCGCTGCCGTTGCGGCCGATGATCGCCACGCGCTCCGGCCCCGTGATCCGCAGCGACACGCCGTCCACGACCGGTGACGCGGCGCCGGGATGCGCGTACGTCACCGCATCCATCTCCACGACGGTCTTGCCCGCCGGGAGGGCGGCGGAGGGGAGGTCGATCACCAGCCGCGCCTGCTCGTCCATGCGCTCGCGGGCGGCTTCCCGGCGCGCGCGCCCGTCCTCCACCAGCCGCGCGCCCGTCTCGCGCACGCGGGCGCCGGTCCCCTCGGCGCGCTCCTTCATCATCCCCAGCAGGATCTTCGGAACGCCGCCCTCCCCTGCAACGCGCTTGCCCCTGCTGTCGCGCCGGGCCTGCCGTTCGCGCATCTGCTGCGCCTCGCGCCGGGCGGACCGCAGCGCGGCCTCCGCGCTGGCCAGCTCGCGGGCGGCCGCATCCGCCTCGGCCGCGCGCTGGGCCCGGTACAGGTCGTATCCGCCCCCGTAGACGCGCGCGCCGCCGGGGGTCAGCTCCACGATGCGGTCCATCCGCCCCAGCAGTCCGCGGTCGTGGCTCACGGCCAGCAGCCCGCCCGTCCACCCCTCCACGAACGCGTACAGCGCCTCGCGTCCGGCCGCGTCCAGGTTGTTGGTGGGCTCGTCCAGCAGCAGATAGTCCGGCTCCGCCAGCAGCACGCCGGCCAGGGCCACGCGCGTGGCCTCGCCCCCGCTCACGTGGAGCACGGGACGATCGAGCGCCAGGTGGGAGAGGCCCAGCCGCGCCAGGACGGCCTCCGCCCGCTCGCGCAGGTCCCAGTCGCCGCCGACGGCATCCAGGTCCTCGGCGGATGCGTTGCCGGCGAGCACGCGGTCCACGCGCGCCAGGCGGTCCCCGATGCCCAGCACGCCCGCGAGCGGCCGGTCCGCGCGCACCTGGAAGTCCTGCGGCAGGTAGCCGATGGATCCCGCGCGCACGACATGGCCGGCGGACGGACGCAGCTCGCCCGCCAGCAGGCGCACCAGGGTGCTCTTGCCGGTCCCGTTGGTGCCCACCAGCCCCGTGCGTTCCCGCCCGAAGCCGAGGGTCAGATCAGAAAAGAGGGTGCGGCCGTCCGCCAGCGAAAAGGCCAGCCGCTCCGCGACGACGCGAACGTCGCTGGGATGAGTAGACATGTACGAATGCTCCGGTCCTGACGGTGAAAGTGGGGTGAACACCGGTCAGGATCAGCCGCATGCGTTGTCTCTCGTCTGGTGGGAAGAAGGCCCGCCGGGTCCGGGTTGCCGGATGCGGCGGGCGAGGGAAAGATGCCGGGATTCCGGCGGGAGTCAAGCCTCGCGCACGCTTTCCGCCCCCGGGCCGAGCGGCTGAAGCCGCCGCAACGACCGCGGAAAGCCTCACAAACTGCGTGAGGCTTCAACGGCAAAAGCAGGCCGGGGTGCACTCCCTTCGCCCGTGCACGACCTGTCGGCGAAGGCCGACATCGCGGGTTCATTGCCGCGAATTCATTCGCCGGGCGGGGGTTGCCACCGGTACCGACCGAGCGTCGTGCCTGGGCTTCGATGGTGGAGGAGCGGACATCTTGCCATGGTGGATACGAAAACCGCCCGCGGCTCCGGGGAGCCGCGGGCGGTCGTCATCCATCCTCCACGAATCTCGCGGGTCAGCCGGTCTTGGCGACTTCGCGGGACAGGCGGTACATCTCGGCCGCGCGGTCGTGGTTGCCCTTGCGGTCGTAGGCAATGCCCATGGCGTAGTACGCCTTGGTGTTCTCGGGCACCAGGCGCACGGCCTCTTCCAGCGCCTCCAGGGCCGCGTCGCTCTCGGCCATCTGGTTCAGCGCCTCGCCCAGCACCAGGTACGCGGGGCCGTGGCCGGGGTCCAGCTCCACGGCACGGCGCAGGGCCGTGGCCGCGGCGGCGTACACGCCCTTCTTGTAGAGCGTGTTGCCCAGCTGGTAGTTCACCTCCACGCTGTCCGGCGCGAGCCTGGCCGCGCGGCGCAGCTCCTTCTCCGCCGCGTCGTACTTGCCCTGGGCAAAGAGCACCGCGCCCAAGCCCACCGCCGCGCGCAGGTTGTCCGGCTGCGCGGTGGCCACGGCCGTGAACGCGTCAGCCGCGTCGGCGTGGCTGCCATCGGAAAGCAGCGACTCGGCGCGCTCCAGCTTGGCCGCGAGCGGATCGGGACCGTTGGACGACGGCTCGCCCGCGCGGCCCTTGCGCGACGCCGCGCGCTTGCGGGGCGCGTCGTCCACGGCCGCGGCGTCCTGCTCCTCCGGCTTCCCGGCTTCGTCCTCCGCCTTCATCATCCGAGCCAGTTCCGCTGCAAAGTTCCACGGGCGAGTCCGGACCCTCCGGCCCTGCCAGCGCCCCTCATCCGTCCGTTTCGCCGCGCACCCACGCGCAGTACGGCGCCAACCCGTCCGTCACCTCCGTAACGACCAGCTCCGGAACCTGATACGGATGCAGCTGCGGCAACCGCTCCTTCAAACGCTGGACCAGCGCGCGCCGGGTCTTCATCAGCAGCAGCACTTCGGCGTCGGCCTGTACCGTGCCCTGCCAGCGGTAGATGGACGTGAGCCCCGGCACCAGGTTGGCGCAGGCGATCAAGCGTTCGTCCACCAGCGCCCGTGCAATGCGTTCGGCCGTCGCGGCGTCCGGCGCGGTGGAAAGCGCCAGCACCACGTCCGCCGCGTCCGCCCCTGCCGTCACAGGTCCAGCTGCAGCTCCGACGGCGCGCCCTCTCCCTCGCCGGTGATGTCGGCCAGGGTCTGCCTTGCGTGGGCCACGTGGCGTGCCGCGGTGGGCGACACGGGGGGCCGGGCAAGGAACGCGCGCAGGTGCGCCACGGCGGCATCCTGGCTCCCCTGCTGCAGCAGCAGGAACGCCAGCCCGTAGTGGGCGCCGCTTGCGTGGGGCTTTAGCTCCAGCACGCGGCGGTACGTCTTGACCGCCTCGTCCGTCATGCCGATGCGCGTGTACGTCACGGCGATCTGCTGAAGGACGTCGGTGTCGTTGGGGGCTTCGCGCAGCGCCAGCCGGAACGAGGTGAGCGCCTCGTGGAACTTCTCCTGCTGCAGCAGCGCCGCCCCTTCCTCGTAATAGTCGGGTTCCCGTTCTCGCGAATCGGAACGGCCTCCGATCAAATTCGTGAGCCAGGACATAGCCACGACGTAGGAGATTCGATGGGGAGAGCGCCGCGGGTGCGGCAGCCGTGCGATACCCGGTGGGTCGCGCGGCCGGGGCCGCGGCCGCGCCTCCGAAGGGATGAAAGGTATGCTGCCGGACCCGCCCCGCGCAACGGGGGCGGCCGTTACCGAACGGCGTTGTACCGCAGCTCCACGGGACGCCCCGGCGCGCGCGCCACCACCACGCCGTCCTCGTCCAGCAGCACCTCCGCGCCCAGCCCGCGCAGCCGCTCCGCCGTGCCCGCCGGGGCGGGGTCCACGACCAGCCGGGCGCCCGGCGCCAGCACGCGCAGCGCCTCGCGCAGCCGCGCATCGTCCGCGCCGCCCGTGAGCGCCGCCGCCCGCAGCCCGCCCCGAAAGGGCAGCCCCGCCCCCGACGCCAGCACGCGGCTCACCCCCGCCCCGCCCGCGGAATCCGCCGAATCCGCATCCGCCGAATCCGCATCGGCCGAATCCGAGACGGCGATGGTCTCCAGCTCCGGCACCAGGGCGCTGACGGCGGATGCATGCCGCGCGCCGGGGCCCGCGATCAGCACCAGCCCGCTCGCGCCGGCCAGCCCCATCAGCGCCGCCAGCCGCACGGCCGCCCCCCCGTCCCCTCCCCCGTCCTCGGCCGACGACGACGAGTGGGCGGATACGGTGGATACGGCGGATTCGGGGGATGCGGAGGATTCGGCGGATTCGGCCGATGCGGATGCGCCCAGCCGCAGGTCCGCCACGCCGTTGCGGATGGGATACTGGGAGCGGCAGTTGGGGCAGCCCAGGTGGCCGCTGGCCACGCGCCGCGCCTCCGTCCGCTCCGCCAGCAGGATCAGGCCGAAGTCGGGGCCGCAGCGGGGGCAGGTGAGCGCGTCCGTGAGCAGGATGTGCATCCCGCCGCCTACCAGGTGGGCTTGAGCGAGTACTGCGCCCACTGGTTGGGGGTTTCCCACACGCGGACGTAGACCAGGTGGTCGCCGTCGGGCGGGCCCAGGCGGCGCTGCATCTCCTCGAAGATCCACCGGGCCTGGTTCTCGGCGCTGGGCTCCAGGGTGGTGAACGGCTCCAGGTCGTTGATGTTGTTGTGGTCCAGCTCGTTGGCGATGGCGCGCAGGACGCGCTTGGCGTCGGTGAAGTCCATCGCCATCCCCCCGTCGCCCACGTCCTCGTACGCCAGCCCGGCCTCCACGACGTAGTGGTGGCCGTGCAGGTTCTCGCACTTGCCCTTGTAGTTGCGCAGGAAGTGCGCGCTGTCGTAGCTGGCCTTGACGTTCAGCAGGAACATTTCGCTCTCAGCCCGTCGCCTGGACGGCGATGCTGGAAATCTGTACGGACGGAGGCTGCTGCGCCGCGAACAGGACGGCACGCGCCACGTCTTCCGGCCGCAGCATGGACGCGCGCGACGGAAGGTCCGCCCGCGCGTCGGGATCGATGGGGTCCCAAAGCGGCGTGTCGGTGGCCGCGGGCTCCACCAGCGTGGCCCGCACCCCCGTGCCGCGAATCTCCTGCAGCAGCACCTCGTGCAAGCCCCGCAGGCCGAACTTGCTGGCCGAGTACGCGCCGTTCTCCGGGAACGCCGCCCGCCCCGCGATGGAGCCGATGTGGATGAAGTGCCCCGCGCCCCGCGCCAGCATGGCGGGCAAAAAGGCGCGGACGAGCAGGAACGGCGCGCGCAGGTTGGCGGCGATCTGCCGGTCGAAGTCCTCGGGCCCGGCCTCGTGCAGCCGCGCCAGGCCGAACGAGCCGGCGGCGCCCACGATCAGGTCCGGCGCGTCGCCCAGCAGCTCGCCCACGTAGGTGGCCAGGCCGTGCGCGCCCTCGGCGGTGGAGACGTCCGCGGCGATGGCGTGCCCGCCGGCTTCGGCGGCCGCCTGCGACAGTGCCTCGGCCCCGCGTGCGACCATGCCCACCCAGGCGCCCTCGGCGAGCAGCGCCCGCGCCACGGCCAGCCCGATGCCGCGCGAGGCGCCCGTCACCAGCGCCGTCCTTCCCTGCATCGATCCGGCCATCTGCCTCGTCTCCGGTGATTGATCCGGGTGCTGTAAGCCAGCGTGTGGCAACGGTATCCGATACGGCCGCGGTGCCGTCGCGGGCGGGCTTTACGGCGCCCGCTTCGCGGGGCCCCTCACCCCCCGGCCCCCTCTCCCGCAAACTGCGCGGGAGAAGGGGAGACCTTCATCGCAGGTGGCGGACTGCCCGGCACGGGCGAGGGCCCCCTCCCCCCGGCCCCCTCCCCGCTCGTTCCTCGCGGAGAGGGGGAGAACCCTTCCCTCGATGTCCGCCTCCGTGGCGAGGGCAGGGGGTACGAGCCTGAGCGAGGCCGTTGCAGGCTGTACCCTGTACCCTGTACCCTGTAACCCGCAGTTACGTCCCCCCGTGGAACACCAGCCGCAGGAACTCCTCCCGCGTGCCCAGGTCGTCCAGGAACACGCCCTTCATGGCGCTCGTCACGGTCTTGGAGTTCTGCTTCTCCACGCCGCGCATCATCATGCACAGGTGGGCGGCCTCGATGACGACGCCTACGCCCTGCGGCTGCAGCACCTCCATGAGCGCGCGGGCGATCTGCTCCGTCAGGCGCTCCTGCACCTGCAGCCGGCGCGCGAACACCTCCACCACGCGCGGCAGCTTGCTCAGCCCCACGATGCGGCCGTTGGGGATATAGGCCACGTGCACCTTGCCAAAGAACGGCAGCAGGTGGTGCTCGCACATGGAGTACATCTCGATGTCCTTGACCAGCACCATGTTGTGGTGGTCTTCCTCGAACACCGCGTCGCCCACGGCGTCGCGCACGGACAGGCCGTACCCGCGCGTGAGCCAGCGCATGCTCTTTTCCACCCGCTCCGGCGTCTTGAGCAGCCCGTCGCGATCGGGGTTCTCGCCCAGCTCGCCCAGCATCCGCCGCACGATGGACTGGAACTCCGTCTCCGGCCCGTCCGACCGCTGTCCCGTGATCTCCGACATCTATTCTCCCGAGTATTCTACCCAGTTGCGCGGCGTCTCCCAGAGCGTGAGCCGCACCAGCTTTCCGGCCGGGATCGTGGGCGCCAGCCGGTTCCAGATCGCCACCACCAGGTTTTCCGTGGATGGCATCACGTCCTTGAGCCAGGGCACGTCCAGGTTCAGGTTGCGGTGGTCCAGGTCGCGCGTGACGGCCTCGGCCGCGGCGCGCACGTGGCCCAGGTCCACCACGTAGCCCGTCACGGGGTCGGGCGTGCCCTCCACGGTGACGTCCATCTCATAGTTGTGCCCGTGCCAGTTGGGGCTGTTGCACAGGCCAAAGATCCGCGCGTTCTCCTCGTCGGAGAGCGCGGGGTTGTGCAGCCGGTGCGCCGCGCTGAAGTGCACGCGGCGGGTAACGCGAACCGTGGGCACGCAGCCTCCCTGCCATGAGAAAGCGAGGAAAGGCCGGCCCCGCCAGGGGCGGGGCCGGCCTGAACCGGGCGGCAGCGGGAAGGATTTTTGAAGCCATGTCAAGGACATGATTGGGTGGCTCCTCCGCGACGTTCCGCCTTCCCGCGAGGGGCGTGACGTCGGCCGCAAAAGCAGGCCCCGGCTTCAAAACTGTTGGCTCAAAAATGGAGCTTCCCGCTGCCTCCCGACGGGCCACAAGATAAGCGGGGTCCTGGCGCGAATCAAGGACAGGCTTCCTTTTGTTTGTGCAGCGGAGCAGGGTTCGTGCAGTGGGCGGGAGCCCCCTCCCCCCGGCCCCCTCCCCCGCTTCGCGGGCAGGAGGGGGAGAACTTCTTTCGCAGCAAGGAGTTCGGCGCGCGAGGGATCGTAGCCCGAACTCCGTGTACCCCACGGCACCCGCTCGCACCGGACCCGTCGGCGAAGGCCGACATCACGTTTTCGGTGCCGCGATTTCAATCGCCGGGGCCGGGGCCCTGCATCGTCGCGTGGATTTCGTCAGCGATCGGCGGCGGCCCCGTCCGTATCCAACCCACACTCACGTTTCGGTGGGATGCGGAACGTGCGAATCCTCCTCCGCCCACCGGGTTGACAGGAAGGTTATCCTTGTGGGCAGCACACCTGCCGGGGGCGCGACATCGCGCCCCCGGCTCGTTTTTCCCGCAGATCGTATCGAGCTCCGATGATGGATACCACCGCACGCCGCCGGGGGCTGGACTGGGCCGCCGCGCTGCCGCTTCTCTGCGCCGCGCACTGCGTGGCGTCGCCGCTGCTGGTGCTGGCCGTGCCGGCGCTGGGCCTTGGCCACCAGGCGGAGCCGCTGGTGCAGGCCGCGTCCGCGCTGCTGGCCGGCGGCGCGGCGTGGAGCGGCATCCGCACGCACCGCCGCTTTGCCGTGCTCCTGCCCATGCTCGCGGGCGTTCTGCTGTGGATGGCCGCGGCCGTGCTCGGACTGCATGGCGCGGCGGAGGCGGCGACGGGCGTGACGGGCGGACTGCTGCTCGCGGGCGGGATGCTGTGGAGCGGCCGCCTGCGCCACGACGCCGCCTGCAACCACTGCGGCTGCCCCGCCCACCCACGACCACTGACGCGGCGGATCGACCTGGACGCGTGAGAAGACATCATCGCCGCAGGCAGCGTCCAATGGCGGCAGAGAATCGGCCCCGTCCTCGGTTGAGAATGGGGCCGGTTTCGTGTGGTCAATGCCGGGAGCCGGGCGGAACGACGCCAAGCAGCGAAGCAGGCAATCGTCCTGAGCGGCTAAAGCCGCCGCAACAACAGCGGAAAGCCCCACAAACTGCGTGGGGCTTCAACTGCGTGAACTGCGCTCCGGTCCAGGCACCGGTCCGCACGCAGGTGGAACGGAGAGCCCGACCGGCGAGGCACGCACTCGTCCTGAGCGGGTGAACCCGCCGCTGGGAAAGCGGTAAGCCCCGTCTCGGCTCGCTGCGCTCGCCGAACGAGGCTTCAACTGCGTGAACTGCGCTCCGGTGCACACGTCCGCCGGTGCACGAGCTGTCGGCGAAGGCCGACATCGCGGGGTCATTGCCGCGAATTCATTTCATTCGCCGGGGGACGGACGCACGCACCGGTGCAGTGGCCTCGACCCTCCTGGATGACCCGGGACGGGGACCGCCTCCGAGGATCAGCCGATTCCCCGGACTCCCGCGGAAGCCCCGCCCCTGCCCCGCATCACGTCACCTGCACGGGAATGGCGGGCGAGGTGTACTCCGTGGTGCCGGCGCTGATGAGGTCGACGCGCATGGAGGTGTTGCCTCCGCCCGCGTTCCTTCCGACCAGCGTGCCGGCGCCCGTGCCGCTTTCCTGCCACTGGACGAGCGCGGAGTTCGTGAGCGTCACACGCACGCTCTCGCCGATGCCCGGCGTCACCACGCCGGCGGGGCCCGTCAGGCTGATGCGCAGCGCGCGCGTGCCGTTGCGAGGCACCGTCAGCGTGCCGCTCACGCTGCCCGACGCACCGACCGTCACGAGGGTGTTGCCGCCCGCGTCCTGGATGGTGAGCCCGTCGACCTGGTCCGCGCCGGAGTTCAGGCCCAGGTCCTCGCACCCGGCCGCCAGCACCAGCGCCAGCAGGGGAACGAGGCGAAAACGCGTACGAATCTTCATCGGCGTATACCCGGTGGAAGTGCCTGTGGTGTAGAGGCTTAACAGATACAGTATCAGCTTCCGCTCCATTCGTAAACCGCCCCGGCAGGGACAGGATTCATCAGGAAGGCGGAGCCCCTGCCGGGGGCGAGAAGATTCCTCGCTCGTTCCTCGCTCGGAATGACAGGCTCCTCTCCGTTTCGGAAGAGCCGAGACCGGCGATCCGGCCCTGGCACGAGAAAGCCAGCCCCGGCACCCATTGCCGTTGGCTGGCTATTCCCTATTCCCTATTCCCTATTACTCCCTATTCCCTGCCGTTCGTCAGTCCCGGAAGAACCACCGCACCCCGAAGAGCGCCCGCTGCCCGGGGAGCGTCAGGCCCGGAATATCGAACGCGCTGTCGCGGTTGAACGCGTTCTCCAGGCGCCAGAACGCCCGCACGTCCAGCACGCGGAACTGCACCAGGAAGTTGAAGATGGCGTACTGCTCCGTCGTGGCGCTCAGCGTGCCCGTGAGCGGGTCCAGCGTCCGCGCGGGGCCGCGGGCAATGACCTCGGCCCGCAGCGTGGGCTCCAGGTTGCCGCCGCGGAAGATCCAGTGGTACTCCAGCACCGCCCGGCCAAAGCGCGCCGGCAGGTACGGCCGCGCGGGCTGGGTGAAGAAGTCCGTGTAGGTGGCGTCCAGGCGCAGCTGCCGCCAGATCACGGGCAGGGACGCGTACGCCTCCACCCCGCTCACCGTCTCGCCCGCCGTGGGCCCCAGGCCGCGCTCGTACCAGAAGCCGTAGGGCACCACGGCGTCCACGTCCTGCGCGATGAACGCCGCGCCCGCCACGATGCTCCCCCGCATCCACTCCGCCCCGGCCCGGAAGCCGTTGGCCGTGGACTCCGTGTCGCGAAAGAGCACCACGGGCAGCGTATCCAGCTCCGGCACCCGCGGGTCCAGCGCGTGGGCCAGGTTGCGCACGACGACCGAGGAGTCGCGCCAGAAGCGCAGCCCCCGCGTTCCCGCCGCGATGGAGCCAAAGGCCGTGAACCCGCCGGGAAGCCCCGCGCGGCCGGACGCCTCCAGCTCCAGCCCCGTGATCCCCCCGTGGGTCAGGGAGCGCACCTCGCCCCAGGCGGCCAGCCAGGGCACGGGCGTGAGCTCCGCGCGGGCGGCGAGCTCCGTGGCGTTGGCCGCGAAGCCCTCCTCGTCCACCCGGTGCACGCGCGCCGTCCCCGTCACCGTGCCCAGGGGCACGTCCACCGTGGCACGCAGCATGGCCTGCACGGACTCACGCTCCAGCGACACGCTGTCCTCGTCCAGGGGCGAGCTCCAGCTGCGGCCGATGGCGCCGTCCAGCCACACGCCGCCCGTCTGCGGGCACGCCACGGGCGCGATGGGGGTGGACGCGGCAGCCACGGAATCCGCCGCGGCGGGCGCGGCGGCCGAATCGGCGGCAGGCTGGGCGCACACGGAGGGGCGGCCGAAGAAGCGGCCGCGCCCCCGCAGCAGCAGCTCGCCGCGGTCCAGGCTCTCGCGCGGCAGCCCGTCGCTCCCCTCCTGCCGCTGCGCGTCGATCCCCGTCGTCCGGTACTCCACCTGCAGCGCCTTGTCCGGCGCAAAGGCGTAGCTCAGCCGGGCCAGCCCCGTGTTGCCCGTGTAGTCCTCGCGGCGCCGGAACCCCTGCGACTCCACGATGTCCACGCCCACGTGCAGCATCAGCCGGCTGCCCAGCGGCCGGCCGAAGAAGCCGCGCAGCATCCGCGTGGCGTAGTCGCCCTCCGCGCCCTCGATCTGCGCGAAGGGGCGGCGGTCCGTCATCCGCAGCGTCTGCACCTCCACCCGCGTTTCCTGCAGGCCGCGGGTGATGCGCACCTCCTGCAGGTCCACGAGGGCGAAGTTCTCCAGGTTCAGCGTGGTGCCGCTGAGGGGGCGCATCTCCCATCCGTCCAGGAACACGCGCAGCCGCCCCCCGCCGGAGGAGAAGGCGGAGATCCCGTTGGGCTGCCCCACGCCGCCCCCGCGCGTCATCACCAAGCCGGGGATGCGCTCCAGCAGCTCCGTGAGCGTCAGCCCGTGAAAGCGCCCCAGCTCCCGCGGGCCGAACACCCAGCTGGCCGCCGCGAAGCCGGACTGCCGCGCCTCGGGGTAGAGGGGAAAGTTGGGCGCCGGGCGGGTGCTGTCGGACGGGACGGAGTCCGGCTTGGCCGCGTCGGGGATGGTGTCGCCGCGCACCGCCTCGCCGGGGATGGAGATCTGGGCGGTGCTGTCCGTGGGCGGCGCGGGGATGGTGTCCTGCGCGCGCAGGTCCGCCGCCGCGAGGTGCGCGGCGGCGGCGAGCCCGGCCAGGGCCGGAAGAAGGCGGCGGAGCAAGGGGATGCGAATCACGCGGAGGCGGTCTGCGCCGCGGCGCGGTCCATCACCCACTGCACGAAGATGCGCGTGGGCACGCCCGTGGAGCCCTTGGTGAGGTACGAGATCTTGCCGTCGCCGTACGCGGTGCCGGCCACGTCCAGGTGCACCCACGGCCAGTCGCCCACGAACTCGCGGAGGAACCAGCCGGCCGTGATGGTGCCCGCCGGGCGCCCGCCGCTGTTCTTGAGGTCCGCGTAGTCGCTCTTGATCTGCTCGCGGTAGTCGTCGAACATGGGCAGCTGCCAGCAGCGCTCGCCCGTGGCCTCGCCCGCGGCGATCACCTCGCGCACCAGCGCCTCGTCGTTGCCCATCACCCCCGTGGCCGCGTGGCCCAGGGCGATTACGCAGGCGCCCGTGAGCGTGGCCGCGTCCAGCATGGCGGCCGGCTCATAGCGCTTGGCGTACGAGATGGCGTCCACCAGGATGAGCCGGCCCTCGGCGTCGGTGTTGACGATCTCGATGGTCTTGCCGCCGTGCGCGCGGATGATGTCGCCCGGCTTCATCGCCTTCGAACCCAGCAGGTTCTCGCTGGAGGGGACGATGCCCACGACGTTGATGGGCAGGTTCAGCTCGGCGATGGCCTGCATGGCGCCCAGCGTCCCCGCGCCGCCGCACATGTCGAACTTCATGTCCTCCATCCCCTGCGCGGGCTTGATGGAGATGCCGCCGGCGTCGAACGTGAGCCCCTTGCCCACGATGACGAGCGGCTTGTCGCCCTGGGTTCCGCCGTGGTGCTCCAGGATCATCAGCCGCGGCTCCTCGGCCGAGCCCTGGCTCACGGCCAGCAGCGCCCGCATCCCCTCCGCCTCCAGCTCCTTGGGTCCCAGCACGGTGACCTTCATCCCGTGCTCGCGGCCGATGCGCTCCGCCGTCTCGGCGAGATACGTGGGCGTGGCGATGTTGCCGGGGCGGTTGCCCAGGTCGCGGGCCAGGTTCTCCGCCCGGGCGACGATCTCGCCCACGCGCGCGCCCTCCGCCGCGGCCGACTCGTCCGTCGCCTCTCCCACGAGAAGCGTCGCGGTCTCCAGCGCCACGGCCGGCGTGCCGTCCGGATCGATTTCCTTGAGCTCGTCGAAGTCGTACGCGCCCAGCACCAGCCCCTCGGCCACGGCCCGCGCGGCATCGCCGGGGGCCAGGGCGCTCACGGGGATGGCGAAGGTGACGGAGGCCGTGCGCGACGTGCCGGCCTGCTTGGCCGCGGTGCCGGCGGCGCGGCGCAGGCGCTCGGGGGTGAGCTCCTCGCCCTTGCCCACGCCCACCAGCAGCACGCGCTCCGCGTCGCCCGAGGCGGGAAAGACCAGCGCCGTCTTGCCGAAGCCGCCCTTGGCGTCGCCGCGGGAAAGGAGGGTGGAGAGCTGCCCGCCCAGCGCGCCGTCCAGGGACTGGAAGGACGCGTCCTGCGCGTCGCCCTCCAGCACGGGAACCACCAGAAGGGGCGTCTTCTGCCCCGCCGCGTCCGCGCGGGCTACGGAAATCTTCATGATACGGCCGGTTCGTTCGGTTGAGGTCCGGAAGCAGTGGACGAAGTACCCAGGTGAAAGGACGAAGTGCCAAGTCCCAAGTGCCAGGTGCCAAGTCGATTCAACCTGGCACCTGGCACTATGCACTAGGCACTTTCCGTCACCCCATGTGCTCGATGATCCTGCGGCCGAACTCCGAGCAGGAAACCTTGGTCGCGCCCTCCATCAGCCGCTCGAAGTCGTACGTGACGGTCTTGGCGGTGATGGCGCCCTCCAGCCCCTTGATGATCAGGTCCGCGGCCTCGTCCCACCCCATGAAGCGCAGCATCATCTCGCCGGAGAGGATGACGGAGCCCGGGTTGACCATGTCCTTGCCGGCGTACTTGGGCGCCGTGCCGTGCGTGGCCTCGAAGATGGCATGGCCCGTCATGTAGTTGATGTTGGCCCCCGGCGCGATGCCGATGCCGCCCACCTGCGCCGCCAGCGCGTCGCTCACGTAGTCGCCGTTCAGGTTCAGCGTGGCGATGACGGAGTAGTCGCGGGGCCGCGTGAGGATCTGCTGCAGGAACGCGTCGGCGATGCTGTCCTTGATGACGACGCGCCCGGCGGTCTCGGCCGCCTTCTGCGCGGCGTTGGCCGCGTCCTCGCCCTGGTCGGCCTTGATGCGGTCGTACTCGGCCCAGGTGAACGTCTGGTCGGCGAACTCGCGCTCGGCCAGCTCGTAGCCCCAGGTCTTGAACGCGCCCTCGGTGAACTTCATGATGTTGCCCTTGTGCACCAGCGTCACCGAGGGCGCCTTCTGCTTGATGGCGTACTCGATGGCGCTGCGCACCAGCCGCTCCGTGCCCTCGCGCGACACGGGCTTGATGCCGAAGCCGGACGTGTCCGGAAAGCGCACCTTGCGAAAGCGCGCGCCGAAGTTGTCCGCCAGGAGCGTGCGGAACTTGTCCGCGTCCTCCGTCCCTTCCTCGAACTCGATGCCGGCGTAGATGTCTTCCGTGTTCTCGCGGAAGATCACCATGGACACGTCACCGGGACGCTTGACGGGCGAGGGCACGCCCTCGAACCAGCGGACGGGGCGCACGCAGGCGTACAGGTCCAGCTCCTGGCGCAGCGCCACGTTGAGCGAGCGGATGCCGCCGCCCACGGGCGTGGTCAGGGGGCCCTTGATGCCCACCAGGTACTCGCGGAAGGCGTCCAGGGTGGCGGCCGGAAGCCAGTCGCCCGTCTCGTGGAACGCCTTTTCGCCGGCGAGCACTTCCATCCAGTGGATGCGGCGCGATCCGCCGTACGCCTTTTCCACCGCCGCCTCGAAGACGGGCTGCGAGGCCGCCCAGATGTCGGGGCCGGTGCCGTCGCCCTCGATGAAGGGGAGGATGGGGTTGTCGGGCACGTTCAGCGAGCCGCCGCTGATCTCGATGCGCGCGCCGCCCTGCGGTACGGTGGGCTTCCAGTCGCTGGCCATGAGGGGTCGAGAGCGTTCAGGGATAAGTGAGGGATTAGTGCCTAGTCCCTAGTGCCAAGTACCAAGCTCATCGTGCCGAGTCCCAAGCGCCACGTACTTGGCACTTGTCGCTTGGCACTTGTAACTAAAAAAACGGGGCGCGGCGGGGAGCCCGCCGCGCCCCGAAGAGCGGCCGTGTACCGCCGCGATCAGCGCTGTTCCAGGGGCGTGACCGTGAGGCCGCGCGGTCCCAGGTAGTCGCTGCCGGGGCGAATGAGCCGGTTGTCGGCGTACTGCTCCATCAGGTGCGCCGTCCAGCCGGGCATGCGCGCGAGCGCGAACACGGCCGTGAACAGGTCCATCCCGATGCCCAGCGTGGTGTAGACCGAGGCGCTGAAGAAGTCCACGTTGGGGTAGATCTTCTTGCCCTTCTTCTCCATCTCCTCCGCCATGACCGCGCGGATCCTGTCGGAGAGGTCCAGCCACCGGGTCTCGCCCGCCTCGGCCATGATCTTGTCGGCCAGCTCGCGGAGCACCGTGGCGCGGGGGTCCGTGGCCTTGTACACGCGGTGGCCAAAGCCCATCACCTTCTTGCCGCCGGCGAGCGCGTTGCGAACCCAGGTGCCCGGGTCCTCGCCGCTCTCCTCGATCTCGCGGAGCATGTTCATCACCTCCACGTTGGCGCCGCCGTGGCTGGGCCCCTTGAGGGTGCCGATGGCGGAGGTGACGGCCGAGTACACGTCCGACAGCGTGCCCGCCGTGACGCGCGCGGCGAACGTGGACGCGTTCATGCCGTGCTCGGCGTGCAGCACGAGGGCCACGTCCATGGTGCGGACGCGCGTCTCGTTGGCTTCCTCGCCGTTGAGCATGTAGAGGAAGTTGGCCGCGAAGCTCAGCTCCGGCTTGGGCTGCAGCGGCTCCTTGCCCCGGCGCACGCGGTCGAACGCCGCCACGATGGTGGGCGTCTGCGCCGTGAGGTACAGGGCCTTGTGCCGCACGGACGCGGGGGAGATGTCGTCCGCGTCGGGATCGAACATTCCCAGGGCCGAGATGGCCGTGCGCACGGCGGCCATGGGATCCGCGTCCTTGGGATAGGCGCGGATCATCTCCAGCACCTCGGGACGCAGCGTGCTGTGCTGCTGCAGGTGCTGGCGGAGCTCATCCAGCTGCGCCCGGTTGGGGAGCGCCCCGTTCCACAGCAGGTAACAAACTTCTTCGAAGGTGGTATTGCGCGCGAGGTCGTCGATGTCGTACCCCGCGTAGATCAGCTCCCCCACCTCGCCGTTGATGTCGCTCAGCTTGGACTGGGCGACGACGACCCCTTCGAGACCCTTGGCAGCCATTTCGACTTTCTCGGACGCGATTGCGAGACTACATTTTCCGGCCCGGTGCCGGGAACGGACGGCGCAGGGGCGCAGCACGCTCCGGGCCACCGAAAGCGGCGGCAACATAGCGAGGGGCCCGACCCGCCCGCAAGCGGTACACGGGCGCGGTTTACAGGGGCTGGACTGAGCGGGATTCACCCAGGTTCGGGGGGCGATTGGAGCCGGCGAGCGACGCGGAGGACGTGCGGCGGGTGCTGCGGGGCGATGCCGCGCACTACGAGGTGCTGGTGCGCCGCTACCAGGAGCCCATGTACCGCCATGCGTTCGGCATGGTGGCGGACCCGGACGCGGCCGCCGACCTGGTGCAGGACTCGCTGGTCAAGGCGTACACGCGCCTGGCGACGTGCGACCCGGACCGGTTCGCGGCGTGGCTCTTTCGCATCCTTCGCAATCGGTGCAAGGACTACCTCAAGAGCCGGCGCCGCCGCGACGTGCCCCTGACGGACGACGGCCCCCACGCCGCGCCCGCCTCGGACGACCCCGTGCGGACGCTGGAGCGCGCGGAGCTGGGCCAGGTGGTGTCCGATGCCCTGGCCCGCATCCCCGAGTCGCAGCGCGAGGCGTTCCTGCTCAAGCACGTGGAAGGGCGCAGCTACGAGGAGATGGCGGACATGCTGGACGCCGGCATCAGCGCGCTCAAGATGCGGGTGATGCGGGCGCGCGAGGCGCTGCAGGAGATGCTGAAGGACCGGGTGTGAGGGAAGTGCGGGAGTGCGGGAGTGCGGGAGTGCGAAAGTGCGAAAGTGCGAAAGTGCGAAAGTGCGAAAGTGCGAAAGTGCGAAAGTGCGAAAGTGCGGGATGAGGTTCGTGAGACGCGGCGTCCCCACCGCTCGGGCAGGTTCGTGCCTCCCACGGTGAACCCGGGGAGAGGTTGAGCTTCGATCGGGGCGGATCAGCGGATCTCTTGCTTCGGATGGCTTGCTTTTCGGGCCGATTCTCGATCGGTCCCCTCGCCGCCGCCTCCCGCCACCCCGGCGGATGCGATGCGACGGCATCTCGTTCATCTCCAGGACACAATGATCAAGCGCTTTGCAACCGCGGCCGCCCTGCTGCTCGCGGCATGCGGCACGAACCCGGCGCCCAACGCGGCCTCGCCCGCATCCGGCTCGGCGACGACGGTGTGGCAGCTGGCACCGGCGCAGCTGCTCCTCCGCGGGGGATACGACGGCATCCTGCCCGTGAGCGAGGTTCTGCGGCACGGCAACCACGGGCTGGCCGGCGCGGACCGGCTGGACGGCGAGATGGTGCTGGTGGACGGGCAGTTCTACCAGTTCCTCGCCAGCGGGCAGGTGGTGCAGCCGCCCAGCACCATGCGCCTGCCGTTCGCCGAGGTCACCCGGTGGGAGGGCGGGCGCGACGTTCGCGTGCAGCCGGGGCTGGTCTTTCCCGCGGGAATGGGCGCCCTCGCGCCGCAGGTGCCGGACACGAACGCGTTCTACGCCGTGCGGATGGAGGGGACGTGGGATACGCTGGTGGTGCGCACCTTCCGGGCGCAGACGCGCCCCTATCCGCCGCTGGACACCGCGACCGCCCACCAGGTGGTGGACACCCTGGTGAACGCGCGGGGCGTCATGGTGGGGTTCCGGCAGCCGCCCTATGCCCTGCCCATGACGCTGCCGAACTACCACCTGCACTTCGTCACCGCCGACCGCAGCCGCGGCGGGCACGTGCTCGCCTTTCGGTCGCGGGACGTGCGGATGCAGGTCTCCGAGCGCTCCGAGTTCACCGTGCACATGCCCCCCGCCCCGCCGGCACCCTGACCGGCTGAGCCAGGATCACGCCGAAAAGCCCCACCGGTCCGCCGGCGGGGCTTTTCCTTCGGAGATCATCCG